>JAEEGJ010006439.1_pt1 | contig 35203 bp, 23 predicted proteins | sample 8958761 | NCBI WGS metagenome assembly JAEEGJ01 (sample SAMN16246546, study PRJNA631951) | gut metagenome | biome: gut microbiome; feature: rumen; material: RS-attached | host: Bos | place: Iran: Karaj | collected 2018-10
TGGACTTCGTCCGCAACCTTCCGTCCAATTATGACGCGGGGTGGATGCATGTCATCTTGACCGTTGACCGTCAGAAGCAAAAAGTCCGTATTTACTATGACTTCTCCTGCGAAGGAGTCGAGGCGGACATCCCTGCCGCACTTGCAAATACCTCATTCGACTCGCTGAACCTTAATATAGGTCAGGATGGAACCGGAAAACTGGAGTACAATCTTCCAGCCCAGATGGACGAGTTCATCATGACGGCCGACGTCCTGAGCGAAGCCTATATTGCCAACCTCAAGGCCTACTACGGAAATTAGTTTTATGAAGAAACCCTTGCGCTACATACTGCTGATCCTTGCAATGGAATCCTGTGCCGGGAATGTCTCGGTAACGGATTTCGGAGCAAAGGGCGATGGTGTAACGCTTGACACTGAGGCCATTCAGGCAGCCATTGACCGAACCGCCGGAAAGGGCGGGGGAGTCGTCCGCGTGCCTGTGGGCACTTACCTGTGCGGCTCGATCTGGCTGAGGAGCAACATTGAACTGCGGCTGGAATCCGGCGCCATAATCAAGGGGAGTCCGGACATAAACGATTACTGCGCCGCCGACTGCTGCCCGCAGAACGAGGCCGAAGCCAACTGGGGTGACTATATCAGCGGAGGCCATCTCCTCCTCGGAGTAGGCGTGCAGAACGTGACGCTCAGCGGCCCGGGGCGGATTGACGGCAATTCCGATGCCTTCCTGCTCGATTCCGAGGGGCAGCGCTATCCCGAAAAATCCCTCATCCCGGCGCGGCCGTCGCAGATGGTCTGGTTCGTGGACAGCAAGGATATTATAATAAAGGATATAGAACTGGCCGATTCGCCATACTGGAGCTGCTTCATCCTCAATTGCGACAACGTGACGATAGACGGATGCTACGTGCACACCCGCAGGAAGGACTATCATACCTTCAACGGGGACGGACTGGACATCGACCGCTCCACGAACGTTACCATAAGCAATTGCAGGATAGACACTTCCGACGACTGCGTCACCCTCAGGGCGTCCGGCGCCCATCTCCTGGAGAATCCGCAGGACTGCGCATGGGTAACCGTCAAGGACTGCAGTCTATCCTCCAGCTGCAACGCTATCCGCGTGGGCGTGGGAGAAGGCCATATCCACGATGCCGTGTTCTCGGACATCACGATATCCGACACCAAGACCGCCTTTAACATAGTCGGTTCCTACAGCAAGGGCAGCCCCGGAACGGATATCGACGGCATTCTGTTCAAGGATATCGAGGTCAACGCGGACTACCTCATGCGCATCCATCACATGCGCTCCCCGTCCTGCTCCATCAGGGATATTACGTTCGATGGCATCAGCGGGACTGCGCCAAAGGATTCGCGCATCTGGGCCAGGGAAGCGGCCCCGTTCGGCAACATCGTCTTCAGGAACGTGGACGTTCCGGCGCTGTATGAATGCGTCAACGCCGAGGTGAAGACGGAGGGCGGATCGTTCAGGCAGAAAGAGCTTTCCGACGAAGAACTGGCAAAACGCCACGGTTACATAGAGGAAGAGAAAAAACTGTTGTACTAGATGAAAAGGTGGCCGGTGTTCATACTGATCCTGCTGCAGGTGCTTTTCTGCGCCTGCGGGAAAGATGTGCCCACCCAGGAAGAAACTCCGGGAGGCGGAGGACTGGTGAATCCGCTGCATCCCGGGGCCGATGCGGTGCTCACCGTGGCCACATGCAACGTGCTTAAGCCGGAGGGACGGCGAGAAGAAATGTCGATGGAACTCTCCTTCGTGCGTCAGGCGCTGGCCAACTCCATCAAGGCAACAGAGGCCGACATCATCGGTTTCAACGAACTGGACGAAACTCTCATCACCAACGCGAGGTATTCTCTGAAGTCCAGTTGCACAATGGCCGATATGACCTGGAAACTGGAATGGCCCAACGCACCTCACGAACTGACGCCTCCTACATATTCCTATGCCAATGGATTTGCCTTCAACAATGCCAAACTTCAGTTGGAGGAGTCCGGCTACGTGTGGCTGTCCAAGGAGGAAGATACCTGGTACGTGAAACCGGCATCGGCCTATAAACAAGCCGGCAGTCCGGCGCGAACCTGCATATGGGCGAAGTTTACGCACAAGGACACGGGAAAAGTCTTCTGGCTCTTCGTGACGCACCTTCCCACCGATTCCCAGGGCGGGGCTTACAATATGGCAGGCGTGGTGAACAGTTTCGCCAAACAGAAGGCCGGAACCGATCCCGCCATCCTCACCGGAGACATGAACTGCTCTCCCGCCATGAGCAGCGTCGCCGCCGCAGCCGCATATCGTCGGCTCATCAGTTATTGGACAGATGGGAACATCGAGTCCACCGACGGCACCCAGAGCGGCAGTTCCACCAAGTATTACTATTCAGTGGATGATTTTACGAAAAACCATCCCGAAAGAAGGATCGACCATATCATGACCCGGGGCTGCACGGCCTCCGACTACCGGACCATAGTCGTCACATATACTGCGGACGGCAAGGCCTGGTGCCCGTCGGACCATCTCCCCGTCCGCGCTACGATAACAATAAAATGAACGATATTATGAAAAAGTACCGTTATCTGCTTTTGCTGCCATTGGCAATTATCGCATCTTGCAACAAACCCGAACCGGAACCGGAGCCTGTAGTTGGTAAGGTTACCATCAAGACAGAAGGAAGTATCATCCTGTCCGATGATGGCGACAGCAAGCAGGTGGTATTCTCCGCCAACCTCGCCTGGACTGCATCTTCCAGCGAGAATTGGCTTACTGTTGAGCCCAGGAACGGACAGGCCGGGGACGACGTTACCATAACCCTCAGGGCAGGGGAGAACCCGACCTACGATGCCCGAAACGCATCCGTTACAATCACTTGCGACAAAGACAGCAAGACCATTGAAGTGGTGCAGAAGCAGAAAGGCGCCCTGTTGCTGACGGAATCGACGATTCTGGTTGGCTTTGAGGGAGGCACGGTCGGGATCACCGCGAAGGCAAATTCCAATGTTTCCGCTGCAATAGATCAGGCTGCCAAAGAGTGGATTGTCCGCACAAAGGCCCTGACGGATTACGACTTCGAGTTTTCGGTACTTGAGAACCCGTCCGAAGAATCCCGCAGCGGAAAGATTGTTTTCTCGAATGAGGCTGGCAGCGAGACCGTTACCATCGAGCAGGCTGGCAAACCTGCTCCGGCGAATGTTACCGGAACAGTGCGCTGCAACGGCGCCGGGGTTCCGGATGTGCTGGTATCCGACGGCGTAGAGATAGTAAAGACCGATGCCAATGGCAACTACCGTCTGCAGTCCGAAAAGAGATGGAAGTACGTTTTCATTACCATACCCAGCGGCTATGAAGCTCCTCTCAATGGCATCCTCCCCGAATTCTGGAAGGAACTCAAGGCTGATGCCGAGACTGCGGAGCAGGTGGATTTCGAACTGATCAAGGCTTCCAACGACAATTACACCCTGCTGGTGCTGGGCGATATGCACCTCGCCCGCCGCACCGACGACCTGGCCCAGTTCGAGAAAGTGGCCGGATTCATCAACAAAACCATAGCTGAAGCCCCCGGAAAGGTCTATGCCCTCACCCTAGGTGATATGACCTGGGATATGTACTGGCTGAGCAACAACTTCGGCTTCCCGGAGTATCTGGAAACGATGAACGGCTACTTTACCGACGTTCCTTTCTTCCACACCATGGGCAACCACGACAATGAGATGGAAAAGGCCGGCGACTGGGAAAAGGCATTTAAGTATACGGAGAACCTCTCCCCGGACTACTACTCCTTCAACCTGGGCAAGATCCACTACATCGTGATGGATAACATGGACTTCACAGATGTGGAGCCCGGCGAGGAGAACCGCAGCAAATACGCCAAGAACTTCACTGCCGCGCAGTTGGAATGGCTCAGGAAGGACCTTTCCTACGTGGGCAAGGGCACTCCTATCTTCGTGACGGCCCACGAGCCTCTTGCAAGGCCTTCCGGCATTGAGTGGAAGGAGCAGCTGAATGGCAAGGATGCTGATCTGGATACTTTCATTGGGATCTTCGATGGCTATGATGTAAGGTTCTTGAGCGGCCATACGCACAATATATTCAACAAAAACTGGACTCCTACCTTCGTAGAGCACAACAGCGGTGCGGTTTGCGCCAGCTGGTGGTGGAGCGGCTACATCACTCCCGGCATCCATATCGCCCAGGACGGTGCTCCCGGTGGATTTACTGTCTGGACCGTCAACGGCACTGAAATGACGCATTATTATCAGGCCGCTCTTCAGAGCCGCGATTATCAGTTCCGCGCCTACGACATGAACTGCGTCAAGTCAACCATTACCGAAGATCTTTCTAGTCATGACGGCTATCCCAAGTACTACAATCACATCCAGGGTTATGGCGAAAACATCATACTGGTGAACGTGTGGGATTACGATGAAAGCTGGAAAGTTGAAATATCTGAGAACGGCTCGCCTCTGGAAGTGAACGAAGTGGGCGTTTATGATCCTCTCCATATCTATGCGATGACCATCCCGCGCCTGAACAAATGGAATACAACCACCTTCAGCACCGCCAAGTGGCGTCACTTCTTCCAGGCAACCGCTTCTGCTCCGGACACTCCTGTGACGGTGAAGGTTACCGACCGCTACGGCAATGTCTTTACCGAAGAGATGACCCGCCCCAAGGCGTTCACCGTGAGCGAATATAAGAATGATGTAATTCGTGAAAAACCGGCAGCAGAGTTCGTAGAGGCATCTTCTTCATCCCTGGTCTTTGGCTGGACTACCGGCGGAACGGCGGCAGAAGACGCAGAACTGCCATATAAACTGGAACTCTTCAAGGACGCTGCCTGCAGCGACCTCCAGGTGTCTTTCGATATCCCTGAAGATAATTCCTGCTGGGATGGAAAGGCCCTGAGGTTCACATTCGGCAGCCTGCAGCCTGCGACAACATACTGGTTCAAGGTTACCAACGCCCAAAACGGAGACGCTTCAGACCCTGTCCAGGGTACTACAGAAGCCTTCACGGTAGTGGATCCCTCTACCGTAACCAACGCCGGAGTCGGTGACGTTATCCTGGCCGAAGACTTCTCTGAGATTGGCTGGGGTGCCGATATGCTTGCCAATGCGGCTGGCTTTATCCCTTTCGGCAAACCCCTGGATCCTTTAAGCGGCAATTATACAGCAGACAATGGCAATTTCCAGGTTTTCGACAACACGTCCGGCCGTATTTACGGCGAATCCAGAGTAGATTCCGACAAGAGGCTGTTCAACTGGGGCTTCTTCGGCAACAGTTCGGTGTACGCCTACGCCGGCTATCTCCGTGTTGGATCTTCGCAATCCGGCGCTCGCACTCACATCGTTTCTCCGGCGCTTTCCGGTATTCCGGATCGGATGACTGCAACTGTGGATGTTACCGTAACTTCAAGCGTATACAACAGTGGCGCCGATGTCGCAGTCTTCGTCAATGACCATTCCTCCCTTACGCTTGTCCTCGCACCGGATCAGAAGGAAAGCACGGATCCCAAGTTCTCCAGTTCCGGCGGTAAGTATACTGGAGCTTCGCTCAGCAATGGTTGTCCGCTTGACACGGAAGTAAAGAGCTGGACTACCAAAACCGTTAGAATAGAGGGTGTAAATAATAACAGTTGCCTTCTCATTGGTTCATACGAAAACGTCGATACCAAGAACCGCTTCTTCCTGGACGACGTGAAAGTGCAGATTGTTTCTCTGGAGGAGCTGCCCGATATCCAGGCCAGTTTCTGCACAGCATCATCCTCCAGCCTTTCTTTCACCTGGACTGAAGGAGTGTCTGCTTCCGACGATGTGAGCAAGCCTTACACTATCGCCCTGTACAAGGACGCCGGCTGTTCCCAGCTTGTTGTAAGCCACAACATCCCCGAAGGTAGCGGTTGCTGGGATGGCAAACAGCCTAAGTTCGTTTTCGGCGGACTGGATCAGGATACAGACTACTGGTTCAAGGTGACAGATACAACGGAAGGTGCCGTCAAGGCTTCCAACGCTGTGAAGGCTACTACTCTTCCTTTCACAAGGGTAGATGCCTCTACCGTGAGAAATGCCGGTGTTGGCGACATTATCCTTGGCGAGGATTTCTCGGAGATTCACTACGGCCCGGATGAGTTTGACGGTGCCGCCGGCTTTATGCCCAGTCCTCACACCCTGGCCCCCATTACCGGAGAGGACCCGGACGGCACGTTTGAAAAGTATAGTTCTACCAGCACGCGCCTCTGGGGCAACAACTTCGAAATTACCGAAGGCACCCGTATGTCCCATGGCTGGGGCTTCTACGGCAACAGCGCCGTGTATTCGAGGGTGGGCTATTTCCGCTGCGCAACAACTGCCAACAATGCCCGTACACACATCGTTACGCCTAAACTTGCTGGTATTCCGGATGGATACACCGCAACCATCGAGGTGACGGTTACAGACCGCATGTATGAGTCCAATGGTGATGTGGGCGTATTCGTTGCATCGAATCTGGTTATGAATTCCACCACCGACAAAACAAGTGCATACTTTTGTAAATACACCGGAAGCGGTGCCCTTTCCAACGGCCACGCACTTGGCATCGGCACCGGAAGTTGGCAGACAAAGAGCGTAATAATAGAGGGTGTAACCAACGCCGACCAACTTCTGATAGGCTCACTGGAGAATGTCAATGTGAGCAGCAAGAGTAAGAACCGCCACAACTTCTCCGACATCACCGTCAAGATTGTGGAGCTGAATGACCCCAACCGCACCACCAAGGTGAGCATCATCGGGGACTCCATCTCCACCTTCAAAGGCTGGTGCGACACCAGTAAGGGAGGCGCCTATTATCCCAAGAGCGACGGCGACGTAACTTCCGTGACGGACACCTGGTGGCACAAGCTCATCTACCAGAAAATGAGCACCGGCACCTACGAGAAGAACATATCGGCCGGCAATACCACCATAGTGCAGAATACCACCGGGGATTCCTCGGCTTACTGGTACGGATGGGACTTTGGAACCCGTCTCCAGCAACTCGGGATCGGCAATCCGGACGTGGTGTGCATCTTCGGCGGCACCAACGACTACGGCCATACGCTCTACAACAGCACGTCGGAAGAACTGATCGACGGCGTGGCGATGGGCGCGGAGTCCTTCCCGGAGGCTTCCAAGGCCAAGCTGAACGAACTCCTTGCCACTGCGGATGCGGCGACGACCGTTGACGCGGCCGACGCCCTTGACGGCACCACCTTCTGCTCTGCCTATATCCGCCTGATCCAGATGATAAAGGCACGCCATCCCCAGGCTAAGATAGTCTGCATCATAGGCGACTATCTGTACTACGGAATGGGCGATGCCGTGAAGCTCATAGCAGACCACTGGGATGATGTGCGAGCCGTGGATATCCTTGGCCAGTTCGGCTACAAGGCAAACGGCAGCTCAGGCATTCCCAAGTACGATTATGCCCATCCCAATGCTGCGGGTATGGAGAAGATCGCAAGCTTTGTTTACGAGAAAGTAGGCGCATGGATAGATCAGGAGTAAAAGTACTGCTTCTGACTGCTGTGCTGGCTGTTTTATCGGCCTGCACGGATGGTCGGAATATCGACATAACCAGGGCAGGGGCTAAGGCTGTGCCCGGAAAGGATAACGCCGCCGCCATCCAGAAGGCCATCGACAAGCTGAGCGCTCTGGGCGGAGGAACGGTCACTGTGCCGGCCGGGGAATTCCTGACGGGCCCCATCGAGCTTAAATCCGGAGTGGAACTCCATCTTGAGATGGGTGCGAAACTGCTCGGAGTGGCCGATATAGACGCGTACGAAAAGGCCCACTGGGTTAGCCCGGAGGGAAATAAATCCCCGCACTCGGCCCTGATTTACGCCAATTATCAGGAGAATATAGCCGTCACCGGCCTGGGTACTATCGATGGCCAGGGAGGAGATCCGGCATTCAACGTGGGGAAGGCCGATCCGGGCGGAAGGCCCATGATCATCCTCTTCCGTGAGTGTAGGAACGTGGTGGTGAAAGACGTCCGCCTCGAGAATTCCGCGCACTGGGTGGAGTACTACACCGACTGCGAGGGAGTGAGGGTCAGCGGCATCAAGGTTTATTCCCACTGCAACTACAACAACGACGGCATCGACATAGAATCCAAGGACGTGGTGGTGGAGAACTGCATCTTCGATTGTGAGGATGACGCCATCTGCCTGAAGGGCGCGGGGGAGCGTCTCTGCGAGAATGTGTCGGTCAGCAATTGCGTGGCCGCATCCAACTGCAACGCCATCAAACTCGGCACCGGATCCTCCACGGGCTACCGCAATGTTACCGTCAGCAACGTCACCATCCGTCGCGCCAGCGAAGACAATTTCAGGCACTGGTCTACCAAGATAAAGGGTATAACCGCCCCTACCACCGTCATTTCCGGTATAGCCGTGGAGGTGGTTGACGGGGGGATTTGCGAGAACATCAACATCAGCAATATTGCCATGAGGGATGTTCAGACGCCCATCTTCATTCGTATGGGCAGGCGTGGTATCCAACCCGAAAAGAGCACTCTCAGGGCCGTCACCATCAGCGGAGTGACTGCAGTGTCCGAGAGCATGATGTCCAGCTCCATCACCGGTGTGCCGGGCTTGTATCCCGAGGATATCTATCTTTCCGACATAGACATCACATCCCCCGGCGGAGGTACGGTGGAGATGACGAAGATCCCCGTTCCGGAGGCGGAGGATTCCTATCCTGAAAACAGGAAACTGGGGCACAGCCTACCAGCATCCGGCCTCTATATCAGGCATGCCAACAATGTCTTCCTCTCCAACGTCCGCTTCCATTTCCGGGAGCCGGATGCCCGTCCGCTCATCGTAACAGAAGACTGCAAGAACGTTGTCTGCCGATGAGAAGACGCAGCATCATAGTTATCTGTTTCCTGTTGGGTCTTGCCGGATGCTCTCCGGCGGAAGATTATAAGGATGTGTTCGCGTTACTGGACGTGGACCGTCCAGGCCTGGAGCGGGTAAAGACGTGCTGCGACAATGCTCAGTGGGGGGATGCGTCCAGGGCTCTTCTGGACTATTACCGCACGAGGCAGGGGATTTATATCCCCGGTCAGGATGCCCGCGAGGCATCCGAAAAGGATCAGCGCTGGGCGGATGATGCCCTGAAGCATACTTTCCACGTGCTGGAGGATACCGTTTGGAATTACGGCAGGCACATCAACTGGGAATACTGGCCGGTAAAGGACATAGAGATGCGTGTACAGCTCCACAGGCAGGGGTGGTGGACCTCCCTTGGAAAGGTTTACTGCACTACCGGCAAAGAGAAATATGCCCGGGAATACGTGTATGAGTTCCGGGACTGGGTTAAGAAGAACCCCTACAAGCCTTTCGGGATCGATCAGAAGGGGACCATGAGCAGCGGGGCCCTTGACATCGATTCCACGAACGAGTGTTTCGCCTGGAGGCCGCTGGAGATAGGTATCCGCCTGCTGAGGTGGGTGATGCAGTTCGATCTCTTCCTTGATTCCCGGCACTTTACGCCGGAGTTTCTTATGGAGTTCCTGCGCTCCTACCATCAGAACGCATCGGTGCTGATGCAGTCGTTCAGCCCGTCAGGAAATCACCTCATCCATCAGTCCTCGGGTGTCATCCGCGCAGGCATTTGCTTCCCGGAATTCAAGGATGCCGAATCCTGGGTCAGGGCCGGAGCGGATAATCTCAACGCGGAGATTGCCCGCCAATCCTATCCGGACGGCTGCCATATCGAGCTTGATCCGGGTTATCACATCGGCGTGGTGCAGTCTTATGACGATGCAATCCAGGTAGCCGCCCGCAATGGCCGGCTGGATCTTTTCGCACCCGAGTGCCTTGAACAGTTGGTGCGTATGACGCAGTACTATCTGGATTACTGCTATCCTGACGGGACCCATCCCTGCTTCAGCGATGCCCGGCGGCACGACGACCTCGCAGACGGTGAACTGCTTGAAGATGTAAGCGGATACTGCGACAGCAAGGAAGCCCGGAAGATCCTCTGGTTCGCGACTGGAGGCGCGGAAGGGGAGTCACCGTCATACAAATCTTCGGGCCATCCGGATACCGGATTCTACTGTTTCCGCAACGGCTGGACCGACGACAGCATCATCATGCCCATAAAGGCCACGGAGCGCGGCATGTGGCATGCCCAACCCGATTTCGGCACCTTCGAACTGTGGGCTTATGGCAAGGTGCTGATGCCTGATGCCGGGGCGTATGTTTATTCCGGTGACGAGGAGATCGAGCGCCAGAGGGCATATTTCAAGGCTACGGCGCGCCACAATGCGCTTACTCTGGACGACAGGAATTATGACAAACCTCAGCCGAAGGTACTTGCCTGGCGGCCGGATTTCCTCTGTGTGGAACACGAGGCTTATGAGGGCCTGACCCGCCGCCGCAGCATCTCCTTCGTGGACGAAAAATACTTCGTAATAACGGATGAAGTCCGTGGTCCTGCCTCCGGCCGCCTGACGCTAAGGAACGGCCTTGGGGCCGGTTCCGTTGAGGAAACTGCCACCGGTGAATACATTTACAGGGACGGAGATGCCGGTCTGTGTATAAAGGTGGAAGGCCCTGCGGGTTCCTCCGTCAGCATCGACAAAGACTGGTTCAGCGAGGCCATGCACGAAAAGGCCGAGCGGCCGGTCATCCGCCTGGACGCCACCCGCGCCCCCGGATCCGGCCCCCAGCGCTTCGTAACCATAATAAAACCTATTAAGTTCTAGGCACATGAAACGATTGCTCATAAGTTTGATATTCCTGTCGGTGGCCGCGGTTTCCTACGCCCAGCTGTCGCCAGAGATGGAGGCGTATTTGAAGGAGTTCCCCCAGCGCGCTTCGTTCAACATCCATTCTTATGAGTTCCATCCGCTGAAAGATACGCCCGCGCCAAAGGGCTTCAAACCCTTCTATATCAGCCACTACGGCAGGCACGGATCCCGTTCCCACTCCTCCGATGCGCCCTATGTCCTGTTGAGGGATTGCCTTCAGGCTGCGGCGGCAGAAGGGATCATAACCCCGTCGGGCGACTCCCTGCTTGCGTGCGCAAAGCAGATGATCGAGCTTCATGACGGCCTGGACGGGCGTCTGACGCCAAGGGGCGCGAGGGAACACGAAATGCTGGCCAAGAGGATGTACGAGCGTTATTCAGAAGTTTTCCGCCACGGGGAAGTGCATGCCATCTCGTCGGACGTGCCCCGCTGCCTCGTGAGCATGTCCGCTTTCACGTCCTCGCTCGTTTCCTGCAAGAAAGACCTGACCGTCACCTGGGACTGCGGAGCGAAATTCCAGCGCCTCATTGCCGGCAACAGTTCGAAAGACATCAGGAAGAAAGCGCGTGAGATAATCTACGGGCCCTTGACGGACATCCAGATCGATACTATGGCCGTTTTCGCTAGATATTTCAAGGACCCTATCCGGGGCAAGGCACTGGCTGGGCCGTCCAAACCTTTCATTTCCGCAATCTTTACCGTCGCCCAGTTCGCCGAGGCCTATGACATAGAGGAAAACCGCTTCGACTTCCTGCCTTGGGAAGTGGTCGAGACATACTACGCCCGCCACGCGCTGAACTTCTATCTTGCATTCTGCAACTCCGTGCCTTTCGGCGACAGGAGCCTTGCCGGCACCAAACCGCTGGTCAAGGACATCATCCGCAAGGCCGACGAGGCCATTGCTGGAGCCCCCGTGGCCGCCGACCTCATCTTCGGCCACGACGTGCCCTTCCTGTCACTGTGCTCCTATCTGGGGCTTGAGGGCTATGGCTATCCCAGGCTTACGGCGGAAGAAGCCTACCGGAACTGGAACGGCGTGAAGCTCTGCCCCTTCGCCACGAACCTCCAGATGGTGTTCTACAAGAACCGCAAGGGCACGGTGCTGGTGAAGTTCCTCGCCAACGAGGAAGAAACGCCCATTCCCGAACTCCAGGCTTACGCAGGGCCTTACTACCTGTGGAACGATGTGAAATCATACCTTGACTAGTAATATGAAAAGATTCCTATACTCCGCCCTTCTGCTTTTAATCTCGCTGGCCGCATTCGCCCAGACTTCTCCTGAGCTGGATGGGTATCTGCGCGAGTTCCCGCAAAGGGCGGGCTTCAACACCCATTCCTATGAGTTCCTGCCCATCAAGGATACTCCCGCACCTGGCGGATTCAAGCCCTTCTACATCAGCCACTATGGCAGGCACGGCTCCCGTTCCCACGGAAACGACACATCCCTGCAAAAACTGAAGTCCTACCTGCAGACTGCTTCAAACGAAGGAATCCTTACCCCGGCGGGGGATACCATCTTCTATTATACAAAGAAGGTGCTCGAGCTGCACGACGGGATGGGCGGACGCCTCACTCCCAGAGGCGCCAGGGAGCATGAGCAGCTTGCGAGGAGGATGTATCAGCGCTATCCCGCCGTATTCCGGAACGGAGAAGTGCACGCCCTATCGTCGGTGGTGCCCCGCTGCCTTGTGAGCATGGCCGCTTTCACGTCTACGCTTAAGTCCTGCAAAAGCGACCTGGTCATCACCTGGGATGCCGGTGAGAAATACCAGAAATTCATCACGCGCGCCTGCCCTTCCGCAGTAAAGGAGAAAGCCAGGGCCATTGTCCACGGCCCTCTGACGGCCGTCCAGGTCGACACCATGGCCGCCTATTCCCGCATCTTCACCGATCCCGAACGTGGCAAGGCCATATTCAAGAAACCCTACAGGCTGTTCAGCTACATCTACTCTCTTGCAAGGATTACCGAGGCATTTGATATCGAAGAGAATCTCTTCCGCTTTCTGCCTTGGGAAGTAGTGCTTTCAGATTATAACAGCGGTGCCCTCAGCGCCTACCTGCAACAGTGCAACTCCGAGCCTTTCGGCGACGAGCGCATGCCCAGGGCCTCGAATCTTGCCAACGAGATGGTCCGCAAGGCCGATGAGGCCATTGCCGGAGCACCTGTTGCCGCCGATCTCATCTTCGGCCACGACTGGCCCTTCCTCGGCATCTGTTCCTACTTCGGGCTGGAAGGCTACGGCTATCCCCGCCTGACGGCCGAGCAGGCCTACGGCAACTGGAACGGAGCAAAGCTCTGCCCATACGCCGCCAACCTTCAGCTCATATTCTACAGGAACCGCAAGGGGATGGTCCTGGTGAAGTTCCTCGCCAACGAGCAGGAAACCCTCATCCCCGAACTCGAAGCATACTCCGGTCCTTATTACAAATGGGTGGACGTCAAGAATTTTATTGCCAAAAGAAATACCAGCAATACCATGAAAAAGGAAGAAAAAACAGCCAATCCCAAAGGCTTCGTACTTGAGCATCCCGCTATCGATGTAGCGGATCCCATCGCCACTGCCGAGTGGTGGTGCAAGAATCTCGGTTTCACGATTACCCTTCAGAAGGATGATGAAGCCCATACGACCTTCATCGTCGACGGCAGCGGACGCGTTGCCATCGAACTCTATCGTGCCAAGACTCAGCCCAAGGCTCCCGATTACGCAAACATGGATCCTCTGACCCTTCATTTCGGTTTTACGTCCACGGACGTGGATGCCGACATAGAGCGTCTCACCAAGGCCGGAGCCACCCTTGTCTCACACGACAAGTCTCCCGGATTCGACGGTGCCATGATGCGCGACCCTTCCGGTATCCCCATCCAGTTCGTAAAGCGCGAGAAGAGCATATTGCTGAAATAACATGAAAAGAACCTTTACCACCCTCCTGACCCTTCTCTGTGCGGGTTTTTGCATGTCTGCACAGATCACGGTTTCTCCCGATGCCACCATCGGGCCGGTCAAGCGCATGAACGCCGTGAACAACGGCCCGCGCATCAATAACTCCGAGCAGGTGTATACCGGCACGACCGGCTATTTCAAGGCCGCCAACCTGGGTTATTCCCGTAATCACGATGCCGCCGGGTATGGTGCATACGGTGAGCATGTGGTGGATATCTCCATCATCTTCCCGGACTTTTCCAAGAATCCCAACAAGCCGGAATCATACGACTTCACTCTCACCGACAGGTACGTGAAGAGTATCCAGGACGCCGGCGTGGAGGTGTTCTACCGCCTTGGCCAGAGCATCGAGAACCAGCCGCTCAAGAAGTATAACATCTATCCTCCCAAAGACAACAAGAAGTGGGCGCAGATATGCGAACACATCATCCGCCATTACAACGAGGGCTGGGCGGACGGATTCCACTACAACATCAAGTACTGGGAGATCTGGAATGAGCCCAACCTTGAGTGGGATAACGACAAGTGGAAGGTGGATCCCCGCTGCTGGGCGGGTTCCCCGGAGCAGTTCTACGACTTCTTCGAGGTTGCCGTGAAGCACCTGAAGGGCTGCTTTCCCGACCTGCTGATCGGCGGCCCCGCCATGTCCGGCATGGATCCCGGCGTGAGGGAAATCCCCGTGTGGTATGAGAGGATCCTCTCCGAGATGAAGCGCAGGAACGTTCCCCTCGACTTCTTCGCCTGGCATATCTACGAATATGACCCGACGGTCTTCACGGACTTTTCATATCAGGTTCGTGCCCTTCTGGACAAGTACGGCTACACGAAGACGGAATCCTTCCTGAACGAATGGAATTATATCAAGAGCTGGACGGACGACTATCCTTATTCTTCCCGCATTATGTCCAGCCCCAAAGCCGGAGCATTCGTCTGCGCTTCCATGCAGGAAGGGCAGGACTGCCCGACGGATATGATGATGTATTATGTTTGGACCCCCGGAACCCGCTTCAACGGCCTGTTCGACGCAGCGAGCGATACCCCCATCTGGAGCTACTGGGCCCTGTATGCCTGGGGCAAACTCAAGACTCTGGGTACGCAGGTGAAGGCTGAGTGCAGCGTTCCGGACGTGCGAGTGACCGCCGCCCGCGATGCCGAAGGCAGGCTTGGCATACTCGTGAGCCGCTATGTGCTGGACGACAACGTCACGGCTGTCAAGGACGTGACGGTCAGCCTTGCCGGCGGCAAGTTCGACGGGAAGGTGCGCTGCCATATCACCGACCAGTTCAACATGTACACCGAGTACCCCGTGGCCCTGCAGCCCGACGGCACCCTGCTGCTTTCGATGCAGCCGCATTCCTTTGTGTTTATAGAATATTAGTTGTAAAGAAATGAGACATACAATGTTACTCGTAGCTGTCGCGCTGATGCTTTCTTCAATTGCATCCGCCCAGCCCTACATCATCACCCAGAACGACAAGGATCGTGCTGCGGAGATCGTCAGCAAAATGACTCTCGACGAGAAGATAAACTTCATCTCGGGAAAGATAGACGGATTCCATACCTATGCCATCGAGAGGCTGGGCATTCCTTCCGTGAGGATGGCCGACGGCCCCCAGGGAGTGCGTAACAAGACCAACAGCACGTATTATCCCTGCGGAATCGGCCTTGCAGCCAGCTTCAGCCGGGATGCGGCAAAGGGTGTCGGCGACGGTATCGGCTTCGATGCCTCCGCCCGCGGCGTACGCATAATGCTCTGCCCGGGAGTGAACATCTACCGTTCACCCCTCTGCGGCCGCAATTTCGAGTATTACGGTGAAGACCCCTTCCTCGCCTCCGAAATAGCCCTGAACTACATCAGGGGCATACAGGATCACAGGGTGATGGCCACTATCAAGCACTTCGCCGTGAACAACCAGGAATATCAGCGCCACCGCGTTGGTTCACTGGTGGATGAACGCACCCTCAACGAAATCTACTTCCCGACCTTCCGAAAGGCGGTCGAAGAAGGTGACGTGGCGGCCGTCATGACCAGCTACAACCCGGTTAACGGCACCCATGCCGCCGAGAACTCCTGGCTCATCAAGGAGAATCTCCGCAAGTGGGGATTCGAGGGCATAGTGATGTCTGACTGGAAGTCTACCTACACGACCCTGGGCGTGCTCACGAGCGGCCTGGACCTCGAGATGCCGGAGAACTTCACCACCAAAGCGAAGATGGTAAAGCCCCTTGTTGAGAACGGCGTGGTGCCCGAGTCCAACCTGGATGCCATGTGCCAGCATATACTCCAGGCCTTCATAGCCTACGGCCTGCTCGACCAGCCCGCGAAGGATGAGTCCATTCCGGAGGATTATGATTATTCCAGGGAGATGGCATACAAGGCAGCCGTCGAGGCCCCGGTGCTCCTCTCAAACAACGGCCTTCTTCCCCTTAAGAAAGGTCGCATCGTGGTTCTGGGCCCGAATGCTAACACGGTGGCCTTCGGTGGAGGTTCCGGAAGGATGGATCCCATACCCGGACGCAACATCACTCCCTTCGCCGGCCTGAAGGCACTCGGAAAGAAATATGATGTGCAGCTAATTGAAAGCAAGGAGTTCAGCCCCGAGGAGCAGAAAGCCATAGCGAAGGCTAATGCAGTTATCGTAGTCGTGGGGTTCAATCATGATACCGAGCGCGAGAACCACGACAGGACCTACGCGCTTCCGGAGGGCCAGAACGAATTCATTGCATCTGCCGCGGCCCTTAACAAGAATACCGTGGTAATCATCAATTCCGGCGGGGAAGTGGATATCACCCCCTTCAAGGACAAGGCTGCTGCAATCATTATGGCCTGGTACGGCGGTCAGGAAGGCGGCAAGGCCCTTGCCGACATAATCTCCGGCAAGGTGTCTCCTTCTGGCAAGCTTCCCTTCACTTTCTGGGGTTCCGAGGAGAAGAATCCGGCGTCGGCATACTATCATCAGACCGATCCCGACGTGCTAAAGGTGAGCCCGAGCCGCAATCCGTACCCGCACGCCACCTATGCCGAAGGCCTGTTCGTCGGCTATCGCGGAGTGGAAAAATTCGGCGTTCAGCCCTTGTTCCCGTTCGGATTCGGCCTCAGCTATTCCGCTTTTGAGTATTCCGGCGGTTCCGTTACCCCCACAGCCGATGGCAGCGAGGTCGTCTTCACTGTAAAGAATATCGGAAAGGTGGATGCCATGGAGGCCGCACAGGTCTATGTGGCCCCTGTAAAACCTTCGGTCATGCGCCCGGCATTCGAGCTCAAGGGTTTCGACAAGAAACTGATTGTCAAAGGCAAGAGCGTGGAATTCAGGGTCCCCCTGGGTGCCGCCGCCTTCTCATACTACGACGCGGAATCCCACAGCTGGAAAGTCGACGCAGGGGAGTACAAGATCCTTGTAGGAGCATCCTCCAGCGACATCAAGATCACTCTGGATTTTACAGTCAGATAGAATGAAAAGGATTCTGACGGTATTTTTGCTTCTGGGGTTGTGGTTTACAGGCTGCAGCCCGGAACCTGCCGGGAAGTGGAGCGAGGAGAAGGCCAATGAGTGGTATGCCGCCCAGCCCTGGCCGGTCGGTTGCGTGTTCATGCCGTCCTACGGAGGCACCCCGGTGGAGATTTGGGGAGAGGCGTACTTCCAGCCGGACGTGCTGGACCGCGAACTCGCCCTGGCGGAGGACCTGGGATTCAATGTAATCCGCCTGTTCCTATGCGACATCGTGTGGCAGGAAGACCCGAAAGGCTTCATGGACAGGCTGGAGAAGACTGTGCAGCTGGCCGACAAGCACGGCCTGCGCATCCTGATGACATTCTTCACCAACGGAGGGACCATCAAGAACCCCTATACCGGCCCCCAGCCGCAGCCCGTGCCCGGCGTGCACAACTCCGTGTGGATGTCATCGCCCGGTAGGGACGTGGTCAATAATCCTGATAAATGGCCTGTGATAGAGCGCTACCTGAAGCAGGTGATGAAGAAGTATAGGAAGGATACTCGCATTCTGGCGTGGTGCCTCTATAACGAGCCTGAGAACACGAAGGGATTCGATACGCTGCCCTTCCTGAAAGAGGTTTACCGCTGGGCTAGGGAAGTGAACCCGTCGCAGCCGCTCACGTCTCCCATCATCGCCCTGCCGACCTGGGGATCATACAATAAAGATATCTCCGATTTCGTCCTGAACAACAGCGACATAATCTCCTTCCACTGCTACAATGCGCTACGTGATTGCATCAGGTACTACGACTTTTGCAGCCCGTTCGGCCGCCCCATCCTCTGTTCGGAGTGGATGGCCCGCCCGCGCGGATCGGATTATCCTTCCATCCTGCCTTACTTCAAGGAGAAAAAGATAGGAAGCTTCAGCTATGGTCTGGTGAACGGCAAGCAGCAGTGCCAGTATCCATGGAACCCCATGGAAGACGGTAAACCCATTCCTTTCACGGAAGAGCCCGAAGTCTGGTTCCACGACCTTTTCCGCCCCGATTACACGCCCTACAGCGAAGAAGAGGTGCGGTTTATCAAGGAAACGATACTTTAGTTTACAGTTTGGGGTCCCAGACCGGACGGATCGTCATTCCTGCATATCGCTCATACTGCGCCATATAACCACGCTGACCATTTGTAAACGTGTAATAGTGAGCTCGGTAGGATTGTCCCGTCGGGCTTGAGTTTACATTGCTCGTCCAGTAGTTCCCATAATAATTGGCATTCCCGCCGATGGAACTGTTCGCCTGCGGAAGGAACAGTCTTGCTCCATTTGTCTTGGAAGTGAAGAGCAGCCCATAAACATCTCCTTTCTGGGCACGGCTGGTGTTGCATGCCGCCAGCAGTTCCTTGAATTCTTCCAATGTCGGCATACGCCACTTCTCACCCCATCTGACATGGGCGGCATCATCTTCCGGAACAAGGGTGTCTACATTGTCCACGGCCCCGTAATGGGAGCAGAAGACATATTTTGTCATTGCGTCTTCAGCGGTTCCCCACTTGTAGTTCGACCAGGAATAGCTGTTTTTCTTCTGAATTTCTCCCCACGCAATGTAATCCCCATAATCGGACATTTTGTTTGCTCCTATGTTGTAGGTTGCCCAGCGGATTCCGGATTCCAGGCCCATGTCTATGCCGTTGTCCGACCATTCTCCTACGGTCAGCTTGCAGGTTGCGATTTTGCCCTGGGCGGTGGCGGTAATGGTTACTTCTCCCTCAGCCTTTGCATCCAGCAGGTTGTTATCCTTGACCTCGACAATATCGGGATTAGAAGACGTGAAGGATACCTTGTTGCTGAATGCGGCCTCTGCGGGAGTGAACTGAACCTTAAGGGAATCCACCTGACCGACGGCGAACACAAAGGTCTCGACCGCGAAGGCGATGGACTCTACATCCACCACCGGCACTGTCACCACCACGGGGCAGGACGCGCTCTTGTCGCCCGCTGTGGCGGTTATTTCAGTCTGCCCCTCTCCGACGGCGGTTACAACGCCGGCGGCATCTACAGACGCAACCTTGTCATTCTTGCTGGAGAACGAAACTGGGTTGTCCTCCCTGGCGGATTCGGGCAGGACGGTCACCACGATGGAGGCTGTCTTCCCAATTTCAAGGTCCAGTTTCTCTACGTCGATGCTTACGCTCTCCACGGGTACGATCTTCACTTCTACCTGGCACTCCGCAAAGAGTTCAGTTCCGGTGATGGTTGCACGGATGGTGGCCGTGCCGGCTGCAATGCCGGTCACAGTGCCGTAAGCTTCCACCGTTGCTATTTTTTCATCGGACGAAGTCCAGTCCAGATGGTTGTTTGTCGCATTCTCCGGGGTCACGATGGCACCAATACTCACCTTGCCGCCTTTAATAACCTCATATGAACTCTTTTCGAATTCCACTTTTTCGGCCGGCCTCGGCTTGGCTGTGACGCTGATGTAGCAAATATCGGCCGCCTTGCCTGATTTTGCTTCAACTTCGGCATAGCCTGGTTTCAGGGCTGTCACAAGGCCGTTTGCGTTTACGGTAACGACACCTTCCTGGGATGTGGCCGACTTAAGGACTGACCAGGAGACTTTTGCTTCCACACCTTCCGGCCTTAGTACCGTTTCCAACTGGAGCGTCTGACCCTCCTCCAGCTCTACTTGCCCGGGAACGACACTTAAGGATTCGACTGCATTTGTCTCTTCTTCCTGATTATCAGGAATTTCCACACACGCGGCACAAAGAGCCACCATAAACGCGAATGAAAAGAAAAGTCTTAGTTTCATTTCAATAGTCTTTATTTAAACACAAAGATAACAATTTCAGCGTTCTATTACGCAGATGTCACGGGCCGGGATGGTGGTAGAGACGGTTTGACTGCCGAGGGAGAAACTGACGGGCTGAGGATCATCCCCGATATTGACGATGAAGAGCGCAAGCCGGCCTTCCGGCGATTTCCACATGCCCGTGTAAAGCAGTGGTATTTCTTTCGTAACCTGCGGGGCCGATTTGCCGTCGCGGGCAGCATAGATCGAGACTTTCGAGATGTCGGCCCGTGTTGTGGGGATATTCATCTCCGGAACCCGCTCCATGCTGCCGTAGAGCAGATAATCCAGATACTTCATCCTGGCCCTTGCCAGCAGCAGGGCGAAGTCCATTTCGCGGTTTCGGGCCCGGTCAAGGAATGCGTGGTAGTTGGCTATGGTAGGCTGCATTCCGTACACCAGCGCGCGTGCCTGTTCCATTCGGAACTGCAGGTTGTAGCGGTCTGGGAGGAGGGTTTCGCAGCCATCTGGGCGGAACTCCGCCGGCCACTTTTCGTCGAAAGGCGGATACACCAGCGAACTGTAGCTGCCGAAGGTGATGGCATAATCGTGATACACGGCCTGGAATAGTGGTATGGGTTCGGCATCCCCGCCTATGTAGCGTTCGCGGCTGACTCCCAGAGTCAGGAAAAGGTCCAGCGACGGAATCCAGTCTTCGCCTGAACCCTCGCCGGCCAGGACCGTCCTGCCGGCCTGTGTGCGGATGCGGGAAGAAAGGCCGTTGAAGTCCTCTACCCAATAGTTTCCTCCGCCTATGCTGTGCCCGTGCGAAGGGTCGTAGCAGCGCAGGCCGAGGCACGCCTCATCCATGTAGATGCCTCCGACGCCGTAATCCCGCTGCAGCGTGTCGGCCATCGCGGCATACCGGTCACTCCAGAACGAGTTGTGCAGGCACATCGCGGCCAGTTTGTGGCCGGTGAACGTGTTGGATGCGTATTGCCGGAAGGATCCGTTCCGCATTTTCAGCGCGAAAGGCTTTGCTTCCTCCCATTCCGGTGTTGAGCTTCCCCATTCAAAGGAATTCATGTACACGAGGGCGCGCACGCCCTTCCCGGAGGCGGATTCGACCGCGTTGCGGAAGGATGCTTCTCCTTCTCTGGGAGGCATATAATTCGGGAAATCCTCGTCGTGCCCGCAGTTGCACCACCAGTGCCACAGGACGCTCACGGGTAGTCCGGATATCTCCTGAAGGTGCAGGGCTTCCGAAAGGACGTTCTCAGAGCGCCCGCGGTTCCAGACCCACAGGCCGGTGCCGAGCGCCCAGTCTTCTATCCGGCGTTGCGCCAGGCGGCTTTCACTGCACCAGCGCTGCTGTACGGCCCACCTGCGGTATATGCTGGCGGCTGTGAGCCAGTCGCCACGGAACGGGCCGGTGATTACCTCGTAGCCCGGATTCCAGGACTTGGAGGTGTTGTCGAGGGCGGGGTAGTGTGTAAGATAGAAACGGGTCTTTGCCGAATCCAACTCGACGGTAAAGGTCTTTGCGAAAGAAAGCGAGTCGTTGGACGCGAGGTACAGCCCGCGCCCGCTTTCCCTGTCATAGGAGGCAATCATTTGCATGGACAGCTTCCCGGGGGAGTCGGTGCTGAAGCGGATGAGAGGCTTTTCGGCGCTAAGGCCGCTGCGGGGATCCTTTTCCAGGCGGCCCAGCCAGCTGGAAATGGCGAAATCCTCGTTCTCCATCTTCTTGAAATCAAAGATGGGATAAAGCACCGAGGAACCGGGTTCCAGGCCTTTGACGGCGATGCTCCAGTGAAGCAGGCTATCCTCTGCTGAGAGGCTGGCCTTGGCCTTCACCTTGATGCCGGAAGCAGTTTTCCAGCGCAACTGCAGCCCTTCCGGCTTGCGGCGGCAACCCACGAAGGTCGTTTCTTCTTTTATAATGCTATCCCTGGCATCCCTCAATCCCCAAAGAGGCACACTCCCATCCAGCATTTCCTCGTTGAAAGTCTTATCTGTCATCGACACCGGCCACCCGGTCGCCGCATCGAAGGCGATGCTCATCCGCCCGTTCTCCAGCGAAGGCACATCGCCCCTCCAGCACGATGAAAACAACACTATCGCGACTGGGATGGCCAGCCATAATCTGAGTATGCCCTTAAAACTCATAGCATCACAAAAATAACTATTCTTTCATGATTTGGCAAGTGAATGAAACTGCGATTATTATGCAAAGAAGTGCCGATCGGGAATGGGTTTGGTTTTAAGAGAAATTGTGCTAACTTTGTGGTTAACAGTTTAATAAGCAAAACCGTTTTTAATATGAAAAGGGTTCTTTTAGTTCTTGTCCTGGCGTTGGCGACCTTCACGGCGAAAGCCCAGTTCTATGTGGGCGGCAGCCTCGGTTTAAATGACAAGCCGGCTTATAGCATTGCACCTGAAGTAGGGTTTAATCTAAACAACAACATGACTGTCGGTTGTGTCCTGTCCTGGAAAAACGAAGGTGACAATGAAGGCGACGAGTACGTCTTTGCTCCATATTTCCGTTATTATCTGGTAGATATTGGCCCTGCCCGTATCTTTTGCGACGCTCTGCTGGAACTGGCAAGCCTTGAGAAAGATAAACAATCCACCTCTTCTTTTGGGATAGGTGTTGCTCCGGGCATCGCTTTCCCGTTGAATGACCATTTCTATCTGGCAGGTCGTCTGGGGCGGCTCGGATTGTTTAACAACCGTTACTGTTTGCAACTGTTCCCCAGCGACTGTGGTTCTTCCCTTGGACTATACTTCGTATTCTGACCTTCTTTGGCTTTATTCGGCCATTTTGAGAAATGAAAAAGCCAGGGCACAGCCTCTAACTGACATGAAATATCCCCAATTTACTATCCCATCCTCTCCAGCCATCTGGAGAAGAATACATTATAAACACAATAAGAACTACCCTCCAAGGACTTGGTCTCCAAGAGCAACTCTTTCTCCGTAAGGGAAGAGAGCAATCTAGAGACTGTTGAGGGGGCTCCCAGACCATATTTCTGCAAAAAAGCAGCTCCGGTTGGCTCTTCTACGTTACCTTCCTTGGCTACTGCGATGAGGAACTTCCATTGCCTGGGAGTAAGCAGTGAACGCCGCTCAAAGAAAGTGTCATTATTCTCTTTAAGTAAAGCATCTGCTGCCACAAGAACATCTAAAAGGCTGGCCTCTTTCCTAACGTTCGAGAAAACGCGGTTGCACAAGGACTGTGTATAGAAAGTATGGCATCGCGTCCAGTCTAAAATATAGTCTACTGCATCTTCAGTTATATGCTTCTTCTCTTTTTCAAACTGTTCTTTGATAAAACGGGCATAGACATCCCTGTCAATTTTTTTCAGTAAGTATAGCGAGGCACTTTCATAAAAAGGGCTCTTCTCATATGTAAACATTTCGGCCATCATATGCTTTCGGCTGCCGGAGAAGATAAACTGAACATTGGTAAGAGGCTGTATGTAAGTCCTCAGCAGAGCCTCCATTGGCATACCTTCATATTCGCGTATTTGCTGAAATTCATCAATAGCCACAATCACTTTGTTCGGTCGATGCTCCAAATAATCCAGCAGTGTCTTCAGTGAATAGCGGCGGTCTGCATCCGAATCCATAGTAAAAGAAAACTTGGGCTCGCCGCTGAATGGATCCTGACTGATTACCGGCCTGATACGGCTAAGGAATTTCAGAAATGATTTCACCAAAGATTCCTTCTTCAACACCTTTGCAATTGATTCGGCAAAGACGGCGATAAAATCATCGACACTGCCGGTCGCATAGATATCCATATAGAATAGTTCCATACGGCCCTTTTTCTCTGCTATTTTATCAAAAACATGGTAAATTAGGCCTGTTTTTCCATATCTTCGCGGGGCAATCAGTGTAACATTTTGCCCATTCTCAAGGAAGTGAACCATATCTTCCATCTCCTTCTTCCTATCGCAGAAATACGGGTCTGGCGTATGTGGAATCAAATAAAAAGGATTCATATCTTGTTATTTTTCCACAAAGATATACAATCTTTTTCATTTCGCAAAATGCGAAACGCAAAATGTGAAACGCATTTGGGAAGTCTGAGGCAGGCTACTAGCCATTAACTGACATAATGCAACCCGACTTTACTATCCCAGATTAAATCTTATATAGACACTCACCAGAGGGAAGGACTATTGCAGGTTCTTTGTAATCATCACCTTCTTTATCCCAGGGTTCTGTATACATATCAAAATCAATCTCGGCATTATTCAAATCGGCAAGAAATGAAATGAACTTCTTATCCATGTGAAGAACTGGGAATGAGTAGGTGTCAGTGATGCCCTCAATAACAACTTGCACACAGACCTTGATGCCATGAGCCTGACAATACTCACCCAATTGTTTGGAGTTCTTGATAGCTCTCATCAGTTTGTTATACTGCCTTTGCACAATCTTGCCATGTGATGCTGGCAAATGGTATTCAAATGAGTTATGCTTACTAATCCTAGCCCTTAGTTCTTCTCCCTTCACCTCAATGTGTGTTGGCTCTATCCCAGCCAATTCGGAAATTGCCTGAAAATCCATTTTCCTGCCAGTGTAGAAGACAATATAAACTCGAGTAGTTGTCATGATACAAAGATAGCAATTATTACTTACTATTCCTTTTCTTTCAGGGATAGCCCAAAGTGGCCGAATAACCAAAAACTGCCAAGGATAACTCCTCGGCAGTTTTGTAATTTATTGATTTTCAATATGTTATAAAATCAATATTCCTCCTCGTTAAAGAAAAAGTCTTCTTTTGTGGGGTAGTCGGGCCAGATGTCTTCGATGGTTTCGTAGATCTCGCCGTCGTCTTCAAGTTCCTGAAGGTTCTCTATCACCTCTTCGGGGGCACCGGAGCGGTTTGCGTAATCAATAAGTTCGTCTTTTGTTGCCGGCCACGGAGCATCGTCCAGGCTGCTGGCTAGTTCAAGTGTCCAAAACATAGTACCAGTCGTTTTCGAATTTCGCGCAAAGATATACTTTTTTTTGAAATACAAACACATATTTTTCACCTATTTATCAACAGGTTTTCCAAGGGCCAATCATCATTTATTATGAGTGCCGTCCGAACCCTGCGCAGAATGCCCTAAATTCGCTATTGGAAAACAAAATGGCCTATGGCACACGAACATAATCACGAACATCACGAAGACCACGAACTTCGGGAAACAATAGTAAAATTGGTGGCGGCAGCCATCCTGCTGGTGGGCTGCTTCTTCATAGAGAAGCACACCGCATGGAAAACCTGGCAGTATCTGCTGATCTACCTTATTCCATATCTTATAGTAGGTTGGGAAACCCTCTGTGAGGGCGCTGAGAAGCTTTTGGAGGGGGAGGCCCTGGACGAGGACTTCCTGATGGGGGTGGCAACAGTCGGCGCACTGGCCATCGGCTTCCTGCCCGGTGCGAAAAGCGAGTTCCCGGAGGCGGTGTTCGTTATGCTTTTCTTCCAGTTGGGAGAACTCTTCGAAGGTATCGCCGAGGGCCGCAGCCGCAAGAGCATATCCGCCCTCATGGACATACGCCCGGACAGCGCCAACATCGAGACGGAGGATGGTCTGAAGACAGTCCACCCGGAAGATGTGCTCGTGGGCGACATCATCGTCGTGAAACCCGGCGAGAGGGTTCCTCTGGACGGCACAGTCATCGAGGGCAGATCCTCGCTGGACACCAAGGCCCTGACCGGGGAAAGCGTGCCCAGAGGCATCTCGGAGGGCGATAGCATAGCTTCCGGCTGCATCAATCTCACCGGCGTGCTGCGTGTGAGGGTGGAGAAGGTCTTTGGCGAATCCACCGCCAGCCGCATCCTGGAACTCGTGGAGCACGCATCCGACCACAAGTCGAAAAGCGAATCCTTCATCACCCGCTTCGCCAAGGTCTACACCCCGATCGTGGTGGCTGCCGCACTGCTGCTGGCTGTCGTTCCTCCCGTGTTCTTCGGGGGCGCCTTCGCCACCTGGCTCTACCGTGCGCTCACCTTCCTGATCGTTTCCTGCCCCTGTGCGCTGGTGATATCGGTGCCGCTGAGCTTCTTCGGGGGCATAGGCGGAGCATCCCGCAAGGGCATCCTCGTCAAGGGTTCCAACTGGCTTGAGGCCCTCTCCAGGCTCGATACGGTGGTGTTCGATAAGACCGGCACGCTGACAGAGGGGGTGTTCGAGGTGACCGCGGTGCATCCGGAGATGATAGGGGAGAGGGACCTGCTGCACCTGGCCGCCCATGTGGAGAGACTGTCTACCCATCCCATCGCGGAGGCTCTCAGAAGGGCCTATGAGAATGAGAAGGATGACTGTGCAGTGGCTGATATACAGGAGTTTGCGGGCAAGGGGGTGCAGGCCCGGGTAAACGGCCAGACCGTGTGTGCAGGCAACCTGAAGCTGATGGAAGACCTTGGAATAGAGGTCCACGAGTGCGGTAAGGGCCCGCATGCCGGCACGGTGGTGCATGTGGCAATCGACGGCACCTACGCGGGCCATATAGTGATATCCGACAGGGTGAAACCCGGTGCAGGATGGGCGCTTTCTGCGCTGAAGAAGGCTGGAGTTGAGAAGACCGTGATGCTCACCGGAGACAGTGCTGCAGTGGCCTCCTCGGTGGCGGCGGAACTAGGCCTGGACGATGTGCGGGCAGAACTCCTGCCGGATGGCAAAGTAGCTGAAATAGAGCGCATTCTGGCTGATGGCACGGGCACGGTCGCCTTCGTTGGCGACGGCATAAACGATGCGCCGGTGCTCGCCCGGGCGGATGTCGGCATAGCCATGGGAGCCCTCGGCTCGGATGCCGCCATAGAGGCGGCGGACGTGGTGCTGATGGATGACGATCCCGGCAAGATTGCCACCGCCATTGGAATCGCCCGCAGGACGGTGCGTATCGCCCGCCAGAACATCTGGTTCGCGATAGCGGTAAAACTCGCCGTGCTGGCGCTTGCAGCCATAGGCCTCGCGCCCATGTGGCTGGCTGTGTTCGCCGATGTGGGAGTCACGGTACTCGCAGTACTGAATGCAATGAGGACGCTCGCCTGAGCGCCCTCATTTTTTACTTCCTCTTGAATTCCGGTTTGGGATCCCCTCGCCGTTGAAGCACATATTTACTTGGAGCGCCTCCGGCTTCGGCATCCAGTGCCTGCCTGCGCAGGTCGCCTATGCCGGGCTCAGTCTGCCCCTTGTCTATGATCAGGCCCACCCTCATATCGGGGAAGGATGTGAGCATGGAGTAGTCTCCATTGCTGTCGCCTCCCACAAGGACCGGCCCTCGCCCATCATATTTTGGAGAAGTATAGCTGCGGATTGCGCCTGTCTTGCCTTCCCTGTAGGGCTGCACGTAGCTGGGCAGATAGTCCTGTGAGACGAGCCCGTCTTCACCCTTTATCAGGCGGAGTGCAAATACCTGTGCCGTATCCAGGCCCAGATACTTGGGATCGCAGGCCATGGCCTCCACTACGGCTTCCATCGATGCGGAATACACATATACGTCGATGCCGTTTTCGGGCAGGGCCTTGTAGAGATTGCGCATCTCCCGGCTTAGCGCCAGGCCATCCGGAATGACATAGCTGACCTTTCCGGCCAAGCCCATATCTGGGCTCTCCCAAACGATGTCTTTGAGGCAATTTTTCGCGACCTGGGCGGCTATGCCTTCCTTCATCATGGCGTCCACCTCCGGATAAGTCATTCCGTAGAGCATTCCCATGAGCACAGGGAACCCCTCGTGATAGCTGAAGGTGTAGAACAGGCCTTCGTAAAGCGCCCAGAGTTTGGCCCTGAAATCGAAAAACTCCGGCATCTGCTGAACTTCGGCAAGCTGCTCGGGGGAGATATCCCATCCGCACGATACCCCGGCGAATTCCACCATGGCACGGTAATCGGAGGCGATGTCGGCTATAATCATCGCTGAACTCACGCCTTCCGTACCTATGCCTTCCAGAGGCTTGCCGGTATCCGGTATGCTATAGGAAAGCAGGTTCTCCGTAAGGTCGGGGGAGAACTTGAAGCGCAGGTTCTCGATCTGCCAGGCGGTGCAGGCCAGTTCCACGTCCTGAAGGACTGTGGTGTTGTCGTAGTCGAAGACCGCGTAGTTCACGTTGTGCCCGGCCGCATCAGCTTCGGCCTTGCATTCTTTCATAAGCTGGCACAGGGCCTTGTAGGGAACCTTGCTCCAGTTGCCCCGGGGCATGGGAGCGTTGCAGGCCGTCATCGAAATGGCGGCCGCAACGAGGATAAGGGATTTAAGGAATTTCATCATTTATTGTTGTTGCATGTTTGTCTGTGCGCTTTGCTGCTGCATTGCGTTCTGGGCGTTCACCACATCGTCGTTGGTGATGGTCCTCTGGGCCTTCTTGACCTGGATGTTGCTCTTTCCGAAGTTGTAGGTCAGTTCTATGCCGACGCTGCGGATAGGGATGTAAACCTTGCTATGCGTGGTGAAATCTTTGCCTTCGGTGTAGTTCTCGAAATAGAAGTACTTTCCGCCCTTGACGTTGGTAAATCCACGGAGGGATACGTTGAGTTTCTCTTCCAGGAAGCTTTTGCTCACGCCGAGGGACAAGCCGCTGAATCCGCTGCCCCATCCCTGCAGGGTGTATCTTTTCGTAGCGCCAAAGAGATTCGCGCTCAAGCGCATATCCCAGAATATGGTCTGCTGGGCTCCCAACATGAAGTGCCCGTTGAAGCCGCTGTTGCGCTGGTCGAGCTGAGGGCTTGAGATTACCGTGTATCCAAGGTTGCTGCTCGTGTAGATCCTGGTGTCCTTTACCGGATTCCAGTTGATGAACCAGTTGACGCCGTAGGTGCTGTTGCTCACTATGTTGCCGTAGGTGGAATGAAGGATCATCTTTGTGGGGTCATCCGGATCCGCAGCGTATTTCTGGTAGGATGATATGCCTCCTTCGCCGAAACGGTACAGCATGCCTGCATTCAACATGAACTTGGGAGTGAACAAGTTGTATTTCAGGCCGAAGTTATGGGTTTTCTCCGGCTGGATGTCGGGATTGCCATAAGATATTTTATTGGGATCGCCACGATTGACGAAAGGATTGAGGTAGGTGATGCCGGGGCGGCTGATTCGCATGTTGTAGGTCAGGCCAATGTTCGAGGTCTGCCCGAGATTGTACTGCAGGCTGACGTTCGGAACGAAATTGTCGTAATGCCCATCGTAGCTGGTTCCGTCTTCAAACTGCACGTCCAGGAAGGTGTATTCGTAGCGCAGGCCGACTTTTGTCGAGAACATGCCGAAACTCCCTGCATACTCCGTGTAGGCTGCCGCTATGTTGTTGTGGTGATGATACTCAGAATCCTTGGTGGGCTGCAGAACATAGCCGGTGCCGGGATCGATGTAATACTCGTCGTTCGAGTAATTGTTGCGGTAGATATACTTCAGGCCGCTGCTGAGGGTCTGCCCCTTGGCTATAGGCGTGGTATAGTCCGCCTGGAACGTGTGCTCCTGCGACACGTTCTTCCCATCTACCTTGATATCGTTCATGGCAGTGCCGGTAACGTTGTCGTATCTCCTTTCGGTAAATTGGTTTTCAGGGTCGCCTGAGAAACGGTAGGACAGGGTGAACATCTTCTCTTTGTTGCCGGCGAAGTTGTGCTGCCAGTCGAAACTGGCATTTATGCCATTGGAACCGCCCGATGCTGAGCCGAAGCCGTCGTAACTGTATAGGGGAGTGCCGCCGACGGTGGCATTTCCGGAGCCCGTTGCGTCCTGGTTGTATGCCCAGCTCATGATTCCCAGGCTTGCGGAGAAGAGATTCAGGGTATCCAGTTCGTAGCTGGCGTTGATGTCTCCGAAAAGATATGGGTTGGTGCTTTTATCGACATGTAGATTCTCGGTTATGTCGGTATTGGTAGAAGTATAATGTTGGTTGGTTTCCTGAGAAAGGTCCCATTGCCTTTCGAGTCCGGAATAGATATTTCCCCCGATGGTGAACTTGCCCTTTTTGGCATTGAGGTACAGGCCGCCGCTGAGGCTGCCCTGGGTGTCTATTCCGGTGCTGACGCTGCCGCTCGCTCCGTCCGGAAGAGCGCTCTTGCCATCTTCCGTGCGTGCCATTGTGAGGTTCAGCACGCCGCCGGTACCTTCCGCGTCATACTTTGCACCCGGGTTGGTGACTACTTCGATCCCCTTGACGGCTGATGCAGGCATGGACTTGAATACCTTGGAAGGATTCGAGCTGATCATCTGGTTGGGCTTGCCGTCCACGTAAACCTTGAAGTTGCTGCTGCCGTTCACGGTGATGTTGTCCTGACCGTCCACGGTGACCATGGGAACCTTGCGGAGGAGGTCCAGAACGTTGCTGGCCTTGGCGTCCGTGTCGTTCTCCACATCGTAGGAGATCTTGTCCGCATCCATCTTGATGAGGGGCTTGGCGGCTGATATCTTGGAACTCTGGATGGCCTGTACGTCGTCTTCGAGGGCGATCGTACCCAGGTCGAGGTCTCCGCCACGGAGGGTGATGGTGCGCTGTTCGCTCTTGCGGCCCATGTTTACCACGAGCACCGTGCACTCGGTGCCGGGCTCGATGTTCTTAAAAGGAATGGAGAAGTTTCCAAGGGAGTCACTCAAGGCATAGCCTTTCATGTTTTCGTTGGCGGCGGAGCCGGCAAACAGCTGCACGACCGCGCCGGGTTCAGGAGTCAGGGTCTGGGCTTCGACCACCCGCCCGGTTACCCTGCTTTGGGAATAAGCAGCCATGCTGCTGAGAATCAATACAATACTAACTAAGAAATTTTTTGACATAACATCTTTTGATAGTGTATTAGTTTACTATCACACTGCAAAGGTAAACATTATTTTCTATTCTGCAAATATTAATCCAAATAATGACGAATAATCGTTAAATTTGTTGCATAATGCTTGAAAAGCAGAAATCATTCCTTAAAAACTGGATGCTACCCATTGCCATGACGCTTGGGGCGGCCATCTACCTTGTCCTGCATTATGTGCCGTCTTTGTCGGAAGAAGGCTACATGGCCGTAGCCAGGAGGCTTCAGCCCTTGCTCGTGAGCGTCATGCTTTTCCTTCAGTTGAACGTGGTCGCTCCCACGGATCTCAAGTTCCATAAATGGCATTTCGAGCTGGTGGCCGTGCAGGCTCTGTTGTTCGCGGCCTTTGCCTTCCTGGCTACTGGCATGAGGGCTGGGGGATGGCGCATCCTCCTAGAGTGTGCGATGCTGTGCTTTATCTGCCCGACGGCCGCGGCCGCGGGGGTCATCACTTCGAAGATCGGGGGGAACCTGCCCGGCATAATGACTTATACAGTGCTCTCGGACACTCTCGCGTGCGTGCTCATACCTATGATGATACCTCTGGTTCATCCTGCAGCGGAGATCGGCTTCCTCGCCGCCTTCTGGGCGATAGTCAAAAGGGTTTTCTCCATCCTTGTTCTGCCTTGCGTGCTGGCATGGCTGATCCGTTATCTCCTGCCTGGCCTTCAGCGCTGGCTCGCCAGGTATATGGGCTGGGCTTTCTATGTTTGGGGAATCGGACTTACGCTGGCCCTGTCGCTTGCTACGGGAGCGTTGGTAACCAGCGGGATAGGCGTTCTGGTGGCGTTCGGCATCGCCGCCGTATCCCTGGTCTGCTGCCTGTTCCAGTTCTGGCTGGGGCGCAAGGTGGCCGCCGGATACGGCCGGGTGGAATCGATCACGGCCGGCCAGGCCCTTGGGCAGAAGAATACCGGGTTCATCATCTGGCTGGGAATCAATTATATGACCCCGGTCACTTCGGTGGCGGGAGGCCTGTATGCCATCTGGCACAATCTGGTGAATTCTTACGAGCTGTATAAGAGCCGCGAAAAGGAATAATTATTATATTTGTACGAATATACCAATAGTATAATGAACCACAAAGCGATAATCATAACCGGCGGAGCCGGATTCATCGGCAGCCATGTAGTGCGCCTCTTCGTCAATAAGTACCCCGAGTGCAAAATAATCAATGTAGATAAGCTCACCTATGCGGGCAATCTGGCCAACCTCAAGGACATTGAGGACAGGCCGAACTACCGCTTCGTGAAGGCGGATATATGCGATTTCGATGCGATGCTGGCGCTGATGCAGGAAGAGAAGGTGGACGGTATCATCCACCTGGCCGCCGAGAGCCACGTGGACCGCAGCATCAAGGATCCCTTCACTTTCGCGCGTACGAACGTGATGGGGACGCTTTCTTTGCTTCAAGCGGCGAAAGCAGCCTGGAACGGCGAGTGGGAAGGAAAAAGGTTCTACCACATTTCCACCGACGAGGTTTACGGCGCCCTTGAGATGACCCATCCCGAAGGCATCAAGCCTCCTTTCACCACGAAGGCCTCCAGCGGCAAGCACCATCTTGCCTACGGCGAGAAGTTCTTCACCGAAGACCTGAAGTATCAGCCACACAGCCCGTACAGCGCTGCAAAGGCATCCAGCGACCATTTCGTTCGTGCCTTCCACGACACCTACGGCATGCCGACCATCGTGACCAACTGCAGCAACAACTACGGCCCCTACCAGTTCCCCGAGAAGCTTATCCCTCTGTTCATCAACAACATACGCCACCGCAAACCTCTGCCCGTCTATGGAAAAGGCGAGAACGTTCGCGACTGGCTATACGTTGAGGACCACGCCCGCGCCATAGACCTCATCTTCCACGAAGGCAAGGTTGCCGAGACCTACAATATCGGCGGTTTCAACGAATGGAAGAACATAGATATAATAAAGGTGCTGATCGCCACCGTAGACCGCCTGCTCGGGCGTCCGGAAGGCGCTGACATGGACCTCATAACCTATGTGACGGACCGTGCGGGGCACGACCTCCGCTATGCGATCGACTCCTCCAAACTCCAGCGCGAGCTCGGGTGGGAGCCGAGCCTCCAGTTCGAAGAGGGGATAGAGAAGACCGTTCGCTGGTATCTCGACAATCAGGATTGGATGGACAACGTCACTTCCGGCGACTACCAGAAGTATTACGACGATATGTATAAGGGCAGATAATCCGATGGCCTTGAAAGAGTATGACGTAATAATAGTCGGCGGCGGTATCACAGGCGCCGCTACTGTGAGGGACTGCGCACTGCGCGGTCTCTCTGCTTTGTTGATCGAAAGGGGAGACATCTGCGACGGCGCATCCGGCCGCAACCACGGCCTGCTCCACAGCGGGGCCCGTTATGCGGTCACCGACCGCGAGGGAGCCGAGGAGTGCATCCGGGAGAACAGGATACTGCGCCGCATCGCATCCAACTGCGTGGAGCCCACGGAAGGCCTTTTCATCTCCCTTCCGGAGGATGGACTGGATTATCAGGCGAACTTCATCCAGAAATGCCGGGAAGCCGGCATAGAGGCGGAAGCCATCGATCCGGCTGAGGCGCTGCGGATGGAACCTGCCGTCAACCCCCGCATCATCGGTGCGGTCAAGGTGCCCGATGCGGCGGTGGATCCCTTCCGTCTGGTGGATGCCCACATCCTTGACGCGCAGCGCCATGGGGCTGATATACTGAAGTTTACGGCTGTGACCGAGCTCGTGAAAGAAGGCGGCCGCGTGGTGGGCGTAAAGACATCCAAAGGGGATGTCATCCGCGCCCGCGAAGTGGTGCTTGCAGCCGGAATTTGGACTGCGGGGCTGGCCCGGGAGGCCGGGGTGACCATAGGGATGATGCCCAGCAAGGGCGCGCTCATCATCTTCGGGCACCGGGTGGCCAGGCATGTCATCAACCGCTGCCGCAAGCCCGCCAATGCCGATATCCTGGTTCCCGGCGACGTGGTCAGCGTGCTTGGAACCACATCCGATAAGGTCCCCATCGAAACCTGCGACGACATGTATGCGACTCCTGCCGAGGTGGACCTCCTTCTGCGTGAAGGGGAGCAACTGGTGCCGTGCCTGGCGCATACGCGCATTATCCGGGCCTATGCGGGCGTTCGTCCGCTCGTAGTGGCGGATCCCGCCGGCGATGGACGCAGTGTCAGCCGCGGAATAGTCCTTCTGGACCATGAGGAGCGTGACGGCGTGCCCGGGCTCATCACCATCACCGGTGGAAAGCTGACTACGGCCCGCCTGATGGCCGAGATGGCCACTGACCTGGTGTGCAGGAAACTGGGATCTTCCGCGAAGTGCGAGACGGCCGTGAAACCCCTGCCCGGTTCCGAGGGCCGCAAGCCCATGTTCAAGGATCCTTTCAACATGCGTGCTGCCATAGGCCGTCACGGGACGGAGGTGAGCCGGATGGACTTCCAGAAGGGCGGCGAGATTCTCTGCGAGTGCGAGAGTGTAACCCGGGCGGAGATCGAGTATGCTGTCGAGCATTTCGGCGTGCGCAACATCTCCGACCTGCGGCGGCATACCCGCATCGGCATGGGTACGTGCCAGGGGTCTTTCTGCATCCGAAGGATTGCAGAGGCCCTCGCGGAAATCCTTTCCGCGGATACAGGCGTCCCTCCTCAAGCCGGCCTTGCGGCCCCTCCCAGCAAAGCTGGGCCCCTCCCTCTACATCCGAGGGCGGATATGGCGTCCGGAGGGACGCCTGTATCCGCTGATGAACTGATGCAGGAGTATTTACAGGAACGGTGGAAGGGGATGACGCCGGTGATGTGGGGAGATACGCTGAGGGAGGCGGAGTACATGCAAAAAACGAACAGAGATGAGATTTGACGTTATCATAATAGGAGGCGGATGGGCAGGATGCACGGAGGCCGAGAAGCTGGTGGAAGCCGGCAGGAAGGTCTGCATCGTGAGCGAAGGCCTGTCGCTCGCTGCCGTCAGGTACGACGGCCCCTACGCCCGTCTGGCGGCCCTTCAGAAGAAGGGAGCAACCATCCTCCGCGGCGACCGGGCCGTGTCCGGCAAGATAGAGGACGGCAGGGTGGTGGAGGTCCGTACGCGCAATCTGGACGAAGCGCTGGTGGCGGATGAATACGTCCTCGCCACCGGCAAGTTCTTCTCGCGCGGGCTGCTTTCAGATAAAGAACATATCTGGGAGCCCGTTTTCGGGGCGGACGTGGATTATGATCCCGACCGCACTAAATGGTATGATCCCGATTTCGACGCCCCCCAGCCTTTCATGAAATTCGGCGTGAAGACCGATGCCGATGGTCATGTGCTGGTGGATGGCCGTGTGATCGTTAACCTTTCAGCCGTGGGAGATATCTGCAAATGAACAATCTTGAACAATGCCTCAAGTGCAATCTCTGCACGCTCGTATGCCCGATGATGGAGGTCAACCCGGATTATCCCGGGCCCAAGAAGGCCG
>JAEEGJ010006442.1_pt1 | contig 35188 bp, 35 predicted proteins | sample 8958761 | NCBI WGS metagenome assembly JAEEGJ01 (sample SAMN16246546, study PRJNA631951) | gut metagenome | biome: gut microbiome; feature: rumen; material: RS-attached | host: Bos | place: Iran: Karaj | collected 2018-10
CTTCTCACCCGTTTCGATCAGCTTGTCTCTGGTCAGGACGCACATATCGACGACATCCGTGCCCGAATCCTGTGCCACCTTCAGCATCGCCTCGCGATAGCCCTCATGGCAGCTCATATCCAGTTTTCCATCCTTGAACCACCTTCTGTAGATCGGTGTCAGCAGAAGGACATAGGCGCCCTTCTTCTTGCATTCAGAGACCATGTAAAGCAGATTCTGTCTGTATTCAAAGTCCGGACGGGTATACCGCTCCGGATTGTGTGTGTGTTCATCGTTGTGGCCGAACTCGATCAGCACGATCGAATCCCTGTCCGTGAAACGCAACGCGTCCTCGAAACGCCCCTCCTCCAGGAAAGTCCTGGTGGAACGTCCGTTCTTCGCGAAGTTCATCAGACGGACCTCCTTGTTCAGCTTCTCCTCCAATGCCTGCGGCCAGCCCACCTGGGGAAAGGTGGTCTCGTCATTATACTGCATCGTGGAATCGCCCATGCAGATGAGCTTCATCAGCAGACCTCGCTGTAAGCCATGATGAATGGCGCTACACCCTTGACCTCATTGACCGAGATGTTCTCCGACATGTAGTATTCGAAAGAACCGTCCCTCTTGTAGTTGTCCAGACCGCCGACCTGGCAGATATTGTAGAGATTGCGTCCGTCGAACTGTTTGTTCAGGACGGTATCGAAGACCTCATGACCCAACGTGTCGTCCCCGATCATGCCCAGTCTCTTGCCCTTGAAGATCGCATAAGCCATCATGACCGAACCGGAAGTCTCCAGGTAATTGTGCTCCCTTCGGATATCGACCAGCTGGTACAGCATGCCATCCTCAAGATACGGCCTCAGCCCCTCTATCTCCTTGTCCAGGATCTCCTTGCAGATATCCAGACCCAGCTCCTCATAGATGTCCACGGCAGCCATCATGACCCAGCCGCAGGCCCTCGCCCAGACGTTTGGCGACTTGCCCGTCTCTTTGTCCGCCCACTGCATGACCTTTGCCTCATCATAGGCATGGACGAAGAGCTTCCTGTCCTCATCGTAGAGCCTCTTCACCAGCGTATGCAGCTGATGATCGACATCCTCCTTGGCCTCCTCGATGCCGAACTGCTTCGCATACATCGCCACATAAAGGACGCCCATGTAGATGCCATCCATCCAGACCTGATTCGGATAGATCTGCTTGTGCCAGAAAGATCCTTCTTTCGTCCTTGGATGATGCTGCATCTGTTCATACATCGCATCCAGTGCCTTCCTGAACCTCTCCTCCGGTTCATCGCGATAGAGCTTCATCAGACCGATGCCCGGGCACACGTCATCGATCGAATACTTTTCCGGCTCATAGCGGCTGATGACGCCATCCCCGGAGATCATGCCATCATAGAATCTATAGACGAAATCCCGGTATTTCCTCTCGCCGGTCGCCTTGTACATGTCATAGATCGCCGTCATCAGGATGCCATCCTCATAACACCAGACACCCTTCTTATAAGGAGTGAAATACTCCATATACTTGTCGATATACTTATTGATCCTCTGATCCATCTGTCAACCTCCTTATATATCCGATCGATGGTCCTATATCATCACCGGTAACGCCCTCCAGGATGAGCGCGGCATCCGGTGTTTCCTTTCTGATCCGCGAGATGAAATACGGCCAGTTCATGATGCCCTGTCCGATCCCGCACTGAACGAGCTTCCCGTCCTGCACATTGAAATCCTTGACATGGAAGACTCTGATCCTCTTCCCGAAAAGATCCATGCAGCGATCGAAGATCTGATCTGCCTCCCTGTAATTATCGATATTCAGATAATTGTAGACATCGACCGTCACATCCTCTATCCCCGTCACATCGATCAGCTCATCCAGCAGATCCGGACAGTAGACGGTATGGGCATAAGCCCCCTCGATGATCGGCCTGGCCTTGAAAGCCTGGCCGTAGTATCTGAGCCCCTTCACGGTCTCAACGACCCTGTCGAAAGCCTCCTTCGTGTGATTGTATTCATTGTAGGTCCACTTGTCCCCGTTGGCGGAACCCGTCTCCGAACCGACCAGCGGACAGTCAAAGACGACAGTCGTCTCCATGCACTGCTTGAAGAACTCGATGCCATCCAGACGCTTCTTCTCATCCGGATGGATCATGTTGAAATACGCGCCGATCATGGCGACAGCGATCTTGTTCCTCTTCAGTTTGTCAGAAAGATCCAGCAGAAAAGCCGGATCCATTTCAAAATTCCTGAAAGCCTTCTTGTAGACCAGCTGAAGGCAATCCAGATCGAAGCCTTTGAAACTCGACACGAAATCATCGATCGAGTCAAATGGCGCACCGGGCAGATCATGCCCTCTGATCCCTAATCTCATTCTCATAAACACCCCGTCATTTTCAAACAATATATGATGATCAGCAGACTGAACATGGAAAACAGCGTCGTATAGACGACGATCTCATCGGCAAGCCGCCTGTCCCCGCCCATCTCCGCAGCCATGATCGCGCTGGAAACAGCCGTCGGCGACGCAAAGACCGAGACCAGGATGGCGTATTCCACCGCATCCGCCGCATGGAACAGATACGCTATAAACAGGACGACACCCGGCAGGATGAGGTCTCTCAACACCACCACCGCCGACAGCTTGCGGATATTGGCCACGCTGTGCGAGAAGTCAAGGCTCGCTCCCACCAGCAGGAAAGAGAACGGCGTCGACATCGAAGCCAGATATCCCAAAACTTTATAAATGAAAGGAAGACTGTCCCGGACGAAAAAAGCGCCGGAAGGCACGATCAGCCTGAACAGCAGGACCAGGATACCGCAGAAGATAGAGATGATGCAGGGATTCTTCAGGATCCCGGAAAGCGACTTCTTCAAAAAGTCTGTATCATCTTTGTCATCTGAATAAGCCATCAGTGCCACGACCGCCAGTACATTGAAAAGCGGGATCGTGAAGATGGAGACCAGAGAGATCTCCGAACTCGTCCTTTGCAGCATCGCCGGATCGGTGAAGAACATCGAAGCCAGAGGGATGCCGATATAGGCGAAGTTGGAACGGAAACCGCCCTGAATGATGACCCCGATCTCGTTCCTCTTCTCAGCCAGTGCCTTCGCCACAAAGACGCAGATCAAAGCCTCAAAAAGGATCATGACCACGACGAAAGTGATGAAACCCACCGGGATCACATCCAAAGTCGAATCATAGAGGTTCTTGAACAGGGAACAGGAAAGCAGGACATAGAAACAGAGCTTCTTCCCGGATGCAAGAAAAGCATCGTTCATCAGACCGATGCGCTTGAAGAGATAGCCTATGGCCAACAAAATGGCCATAGGCATCACGATATTTAAAGAAAATATGAGATCGCTCATGACGACCTTATCTCAGATCCGTCATAGCGACATTATCCATGTCATCAAATTCCTGATTCTCGCCGCACATGCCCCAGATGAACGTGTAGTTCTTGGTGGCGCTGGCACTGTGGATGGACCAGGAAGGCGAAATGACTGCTTCCTCATTGCGCATGACGATATGCCTTGTCTCGGTAGGCTCGCCCCAGAGATGGAAGACGACATCATCCTTGCCCAGTTCGAAGTAGAGATAGACTTCCATGCGCCTGTCATGCGTATGACAAGGCATCGTGTTCCAGACACTGCCCTCGCAAAGCGTCGTCATGCCCATGACCAGCTGGCAGGACTCCACCTGACCCGGCACGATGTATCTGCGCAGGATGCGGTGATTGCTGTATTCGGCTGAACCGAGCTCTCTGGTGAAGACATCCTCCGGATGGATCAGGGCTGTCGGATATTCCTTGTGCGCCGGGCAGGAATTGAAATAGAATTTGGCCGGCTCATCGTCATCGACAGACTCCAGAACGACGTCTCTGGAACCTCTGCCGACATAGATGGCATCCTTGTAACGAAGCACATATTCTGTGCCATCGACAGTGACCTTTCCGGGACCGCCGATATTGAAGATGCCCATTTCCCTTCTCTCCAGGAAGTATTCGGCGCGCAGCTCATCACCCGCTTCGATCTTCAGCTTCTGACCGACAGGCTTGCAGCCGCCGGTGATGATGCGGTCGATGTGGGAATAGACATACTTGATCTCATTCTCCTTGAAAAGATCCTGGATCAGAAACTCTTCCCGCATACGGTCGGTATCATAGTGTTTCGCATCTTTTGGTGAACATGCAGTTCTTAATTCCATGTGACATTCCTTTCTACAGCGTCACGCCCTGCTTGAAGATCGCCAGGTCGTGGTAGCCTTCCTCTTCCGCCTTGACCAGTTTGCCCGAAGCGGTCTCGATGACCAGATCATACAGTTTATGACCGATCTTATCCAGATCGACATCCTCATCATCGACCAGCTCGCCGGCGTTGAAATCGATCCAGTTCTTCTTCTTTTCATAAAGTCTCGTATTGGAAGAGATCTTGACCGTCGGCACCGGTGAAGCAAACGGCGTGCCTCTGCCCGTCGTGAACAGGACGATCTGCGCACCGGCAGCAGCCAGAGCTGTCGAAGCCACCAGGTCATTGCCCGGGGCACTCAGCAGATTGAGGCCCTTCGTCTTGACGGTATCGCCATACTCCAGGACATCGCTGACCCTGGCCGAACCGGACTTCTGGACACAGCCGTTGGACTTGTCCTCCAGCGTCGAGATGCCGCCCTTCTTGTTGCCCGGGGAAGGATTCTCATAGATGGTCTGGTGATTGCTGCGGAAATAATTCTTGAAATTGTTGATCAGGGCGACCGTCTTGCCGAAGACCTCCTCATTGATCGCGCGGTTCATCAGCAGCTGCTCGGCACCGAACATCTCCGGGACCTCCGTCAGTATCGTCGTACCGCCCTTTGCGATCAGGATATCGGAGAAACGGCCGACCGTCGGGTTCGCCGAAATGCCGCTCAAGCCATCGGATCCACCGCACTTGAGACCGATGACCAGCTTATCCGTCGAAAGGCTCTCGCGATGGAAACCTTTGACATATTCGCTCAGCTCCTTCAGGATGCCAAGCCCGTATTCCACTTCATCCTCGTGTTCCTGGCAGACCATGAAACGGATTCTTCCCGGATCATAGTCACCCATGTGCTTCCTGATCTCCTCGATATTCGAGTTCTCACAGCCCAGTCCGACAACCAGGACGCCGCCGGCATTGGGATGATCGATCAGATCCGCCAGGATCTGCCTGGTATTCTCCTGGTCATCACCCATCTGGCTGCAGCCATACGGATGATTGAAAGCGACGATATCCTCGAGGCTTCCTGAAACATATTCCCTGGCCAGAGACTCCATCCTCTTGACGATCGAGTTGACACAGCCGACCGTCGGGATGATCCAGATCTCATTGCGCACACCGGCCCTGCCATCCTTTCTCAGATAGCCCTGCCAGTGATCCTCTTCGACTCTTGGATCCTGATAGGAAACAGGCTCGTAGACATATTCATCATCCGCGCCTAAAGAAGTCTTGATATTGTGGGTATGGACGTGATCACCTCTGGAAATGTCGCTGGTCGCTAAGCCGATCAGGTTGTCATACTTGATGATCGGCTCACCGGCCTTGATGTCCTTCAAAGCGACCTTGTGACCAAGTTCGATGTCCTCATTCAGAACCGTGCCATCAGCCAGCTCAAAACCCGCTTCCAGCGGTACCAGAGCGACCGCTACATTGTCGTTATCATTGATCCTGATATATTTCTTCATCTGAGATTCTCCATTGCCTGACGGGCGCCAAGTGTCCTGATCTGTTCCAGATCTTTGGCGACCTCATCCAGCAGACCCGGGACCTTCGTCAGATCCTGGCCGTGGAACTTCTCATTGGACAGATACTTCTCTGCCAGATCCCTTGAAGGAAGACCTGAATTCTCCTTGAAGAACTCCAGGACATCGGCATCATCCATGATCTTGTACTCTTCGCCATTGCGATCGCCGATCAAAGCGCCTTCTTTGATCTCGCTTCCCTTATAGAAAGCCAGCAGGGCTGCGATCGAGAATGTCAGATCCTTAGGCAGCTTGCCAAACTTCTCGACATAACCCAGCAGCGAAGGCATGCATCTGGCTCTCCACTTGGAGACGGAATTCAGAGAGATCGACAGCAGGGCGTGTTTGATGAACGGATTGTTGAAACGGTCCACGACAGCTGCCGCAAACTCTTCCAGTTCCTCTTTCGGCAAAGTCAGCGTCGGGATGATCTCGTCAAAGATCGTCTCATTCATGAAATTCCTGACCAGCTCATCATCCATGGACTCCTTGACCGTGTCGTGGCCCATCAGATAGGACGCCAGAACGAAGGATGTGTGAGCGCCGTTGAGGATCCTGACCTTTCTTTGCTTGTAAGGCTTCTGATTGTCCGTGAAGATGATGTTCATGCCGGCCTTGCCCTCCAGAGCCTTGTCCAGAGGCAGTTCAGCCGAGATGTCCTTCGGTGATTCGATGACCCACAACGCGAACGGTTCCGCCGTATCCAGAAGGTCGTCGTTGTAACCCAGCTTCGCGCAGATCTCATCCTTTTCATCTCTCGGGAAACCCGGGACGATGCGGTCGACCAGGGTGCTGGTAAAGACGCAGTCATCCTCGACCCACTTCCTGAAACCTTCCTCAAGTTTCCACAGATCGATGTAATCCAGCACGTATTTGCGTAAAACGATGCCATTGTCATCGATCAGCTCCACCGGCAGCATGATCAGACCCTTGTCATGATCGCCGTTAAAAACAGTGTATCTTTCATAGAGGAACTGCGTCAGCTTGGCCGGGAACGTGACATGGAACTTGTCTTCAAAAGTATCGTTCTCATTGAAGACGATACCCGCTTCCGTCGTATTGGAAACGAAGAATCTGAGTTCCGGTTCCCTTGCCAGAGCCATATATTCATCAAAATCATGGAAGACCGTCACCGCCTTGGCCAAAGAAGTGATGACTCTGGTCTCGACATACTCCTCGCCATTCACCTTTCCTCTGAGCTGCAGCGTATACTGACAATCCTGGCTCTTGAAACGATCGACATTGCTGAATTCCAGCGACTCTACGATCGCAACACTGCCATTGAACAAGCCCTTCTCATTTGCCAGATCGAAGAAATAATCGACAAAGGCGCGCAGAAAATTGCCTCCGCCGTACTGTACTACCTTGATCGGCCTTTTGGGGGCTTTCGTCATTTCGATATTTAAATTATTCATTTTGTATCTCCTCGCTTTTATTATATCGGGAAAAAACTTTTTTTCTATTCTGAACTGCATCTGTTTTTCATTTCATTTTGTGCATAATATAGGTGTGGAATATCTCAACGAAACATACGAACAATACAATTACGCCCTGAGGCTGGGGAAAAAGAACATGAAACAGAGGAAAAAAGCGGATCTGTCTCCCCATCCGGCCGTTCTGGACGATATCATCAATGTCTATGACTGCTCAACAGAACGCCTCGGCGAGATCGATGTTCCCGCCGACCTCATCATAGGGACCAAGACCTCCGCCAGGACGCTGTCCTTTTCAGCCGATTTCATGCCGGTCATGAAGCCAAAAAGCGAATTTGCCGCCAAATGGCGCGACGTCTGCGCCTATCACCTCTCCGATACAGGCATCGCCGAAGCGCCGACAGCCTATGAATACCTGGGAAGGTTCTACATCATCGAAGGAAACAAACGCGTCTCCGTCTTGAGATCCTATGGTGCCGTCTTCATCACCCTGGATGTCATACGCCTGCTGCCGCCAAAGAAGAACACGGTAGCGGCACACCGATACGGCAAGTTCCTGAACTTCTATCAGCTCTCAAAGCTCTACTCGATACAGTTCTCCAAAGGCGAATACTACGGCCGTTTCCAGAAACTGCTCGGATTTGAAAAAGATCACGTCTGGACCAGGATGGAAAGGATCGGGGTCGTCGGACTCTACGGGCGTCTGAAAAGCCACTTTGATGAACAGAAGATCAAAGCTGAATATGCCGACTGCTTCCTGGCCATGCTGGAACTGTACGGCTTTGAGGAACTCTCGGCCATGAACGACGCGCAGATGGAAAGAGCCATCAGAGAAAACAGGATCCGCCTGGATCACGGACACGGCCCCTACCGGATCATGTGCGTATCAGACGAAGAAGACCTGGGCCTGTGGTCGGAATATGCCAGGACGGAACTGAAAGGCATCGACTTCATGATCTCCTGCGGAGACGTCAAAGCCGAGTATCTGGAATTCCTGGTCACGATGGCCAACAAACCCCTTTTCTACATCCACGGCAATCACGATTCCCGCTATGACAGCGACCCGCCGCAGGGCTGCATCTGCATCGACGACGACCTGTACATCTGCCAGGGCATACGCATCCTGGGACTGGGCGGATCCTTCCGCTACTCACAGGACAAATATCAGTACACCGAGGTCCAGATGGAAAGGCGGATCCGGAAACTGCGCCGCAAGATCCGCAAAGCCGGCGGCGTCGACATCATCGTCACCCACGCTCCGATCAAAGGCTACGGCGACATGGAAGACTACGCCCACCAGGGCTTTGCCTGCTTTGAAAAACTGCTCAACGAGCTTCACCCGAAGTTCTGGCTCTACGGCCATGTCCACCTCAGATACGATTTCCGACTCGAAAGAGAGATCGGATACAGACAGACAAGGATCATCAACTGCTATGACAAATACGAGATCATATACTAAAAACATCGACATCGCCTACATCGGCGGCGGCTCCAGAGGCTGGGCCTGGACCTTCATGACCGACCTCGCCCTGGAGAAACAGCTATCCGGCACGATACGCCTCTACGACATCGACCATCAGGCATCGAAGATCAACGAAAAGATCGGCAACGACCTTTCCAAAGACCCCAAATGCCTCTCCCATTTCAGCTACCGCAGCGTCGATACGCTTCAAGAAGCGCTGAAAGGTGCCGGCTTCGTCGTCATCTCCATCCTGCCGGGCACCTTTGACGAGATGGAAAGCGACGTCCACACGCCTGAACGTTACGGCATCTACCAATCGGTCGGCGACACCGCCGGACCGGGCGGCTACATCAGGGGACTCAGGACCATCCCGATGTTCATCGAGATCGCCGAAGCGATCAAAGAATACGCCCCAGATGCCTGGGTCATCAACTACACCAATCCGATGTCGCTCTGCGTCAAGGCTCTCTATGAGACCTTCCCGCAGATCAAAGCCTTCGGCTGCTGCCACGAGGTCTTCAACACCCAGGAACTGCTGGCATCGATCCTCGCCAAGGAACTCAATATCCCAAACATCAAGAGGAGCGATCTCTACACCAACGTCCTGGGCATCAACCACTTCACCTGGTTCAGCAAGGCATCCTACAAAGACATCGACATCTTCCCGATCTATGAGCGATACGTGAACGAACACTTCGAGGAAGGCTGCGAGTTCACTTCGGACAACTGGATGAACTCCTATTTCTCCTGCGCCCACAGGGTGAAGTTCGACCTCTTCAGAAAGCATCATCTGATCGCCGCGGCCGGTGACCGCCACCTGGCCGAATTCATGCCCGGTGATCTCTATCTGAAAGATCCCGGAACAGTCGAAAAATGGAAATTCACTTTGACACCGGTCTCCTACCGCAAAGACGATCTGCAAAAGAGACTTCAGCGATCGAAAGCCCTCTACGAAAACAAGGACAGGATCAGACTCAGATCCACCGGCGAAGAAGGCGTTCAGCTGATCAAAGCCCTCTGCGGACTCAAAGACAAGGTATCCAACGTCAACCTGCCCAATCTGGCCTTGCAGATCGCAGATCTTCCGAAAGACGCCATCGTCGAGACCAACGCCCTGTTCACCTATGATCACATCTCGCCGGTCTATGCCGGGTCCATGCCGGAAGACATCAGAGAGCTCACGATGCCCCACATCCTGAACCACGAGCGCATCTGGCGGGCAGTCATAGAAAAGGACAGAAAGCCGGTCTATGAAGCCTTCCTCAGCGATCCCAACATCAACGGCAGGCTCAGTGAGACCCAATGCAAACAACTTGCCGATGAGATGATCGAAAAGACATCCGCATACTGTAAAATATAGATAGAAAGATCTAAGGAGAAAACATCATGGCTTTACACGTAATGGATGAAGCGAACAAATGTCTGCAGTGCAAGAATCCGATGTGCCGGAAAGGCTGTCCGATCAACACCAACATCCCGGAAGCGATCCGCCTTTTGAGAGAAAACAAACTCAACGAAGCCGGCAAGATGCTCTTTTTCAACAACCCGCTCACGACCGTCTGTTCACTGGTATGCAACCATGAGAACCAGTGCGAAGGACACTGTGTCCTGGGCATCAAAGGCATCCCTGTCCACTTCTCGACCATCGAAAACTACATCTCCACGACTTACGCCAATCAGATGACCGAAGGACCGAAACCTTCCAACGGCATCAAAGTCGCCATCGTCGGATCCGGCCCGGCCGGACTGACCATCTCTGTCATCCTGGCCAGATACGGATACGACGTCACGATCTTCGACATCAACGAAAAGATCGGCGGTGTCTTGAGATACGGCATCCCGGAATTCAGACTTCCGAAATCCGTCCTGGATGACTTCGAGTACAGACACCTCAGACTCAAAGGCATCAAAGTCCGTCCGAACACGACCATCGGCACTTCGATCACCATCGACGACCTCTTCCGCGACGGCTATAAGGCGGTCTTTGTCGGGACCGGCACATGGCGTCCGAACACCCTGGGCATCAAAGGCGAATCCCTGGGCAACGTCCACTTCGCCATCGACTACCTGAAGTCTCCGGATGTCTACCACCTGGGCGACAGCGTCAACATCATCGGTGTCGGCAATGCCGCCATGGACGTCGCCAGAACGGCCATCCGTCACGGCTCCAGAAACGTCACCTGCTTCGCCAGGAGAGATGCCGTTTCCGCATCCCAATACGAATTCTCATACGCCAAACTGGAAGGCGTCAACTTCGAATTCAACAAGTCTCCGGTCGAGATCAGGGATGACGGCGTCATCTTCGTCGATACGACGGTCAATGAGGAAGGAAGAGTCGTTCCTGTTGAAGGCAGCGAAAAGTTCTATCCGTCCGATTCCGTCATCGTCTCCGTCTCACAGGGTGCCATGAACCGCATCGTCTCCACCACCAAAGGACTTGAGACGAATAAAAAAGGTCTGCTTGTCGCAGACGAACACGGACACACGACCAGAGAAGGCGTCTTCACCTCGGGCGATGTCGTCTCCGGCGCCAAGACCGTCGTCGAAGCGGTCGCCGCTTCCAAACAGACGGCAGAAGCGATGCACGAATACCTGCAGTCGCTTCCGAAAGAATAGACTCCCTGATATGTCAAAGCGGATCCTCAGGATCCGCTTTTTTATTTCTTCATGTATTTTTCGGCAGCTGCGATCATGCTTTCGGCGACCTGAAGACGATACTGGGCACGGATGCGCTCATTCTCTCTTCTTGCCTTAGCCAATCTTTCTTTTTCTTTCTCCCGCTCCGCCTTCTGTTCCTCGATATCGATCTCTTCGACATCCATGCAGGTATCCGCAACGATCTCCGCGACATTGTCCCGGAAATACAGGACACCGCCATTGCCGGCATAGTGCCTGAGCACGCCGTCCTCATCCGTCTCGATGACCCCGATCTCCAGCGGGATCATGATCGGCATGTGATTGGCCAGGATGGTCCTGCGTCCTTCCGAAGTCGGGATATTGAGCTTGGACGTCATGAAAGAACGATAGACGCCGTTATAGGTGATCAGATCCGTCTTGAACTGCATGTCATTCCTTCTTCGCCTTGGCGATCACGTCTTCGATCGCGCCGCAGTAGATGAACGCATCTTCCGGATAGGAATCGTAGTTGCCGCTCAGGATCTCCTTGAACGAACGGATCGTATCCTCGATCTTCACGAACCTGCCCTCCATGCCTGAGAACTTTTCTGCGACCGCGAACGGCTGCGACAGGAAGTTGCGGATCCTTCTGGCTCTGTTGACGATCATCTTGTCCTCATCGGAAAGCTCGTCGATGCCCAGGATCGCAATGATATCCTGCAGGTCATGATACTTCTGCAGGATCTTCAGCACTTCCAGTGCCGTATTGTAATGATCCTCACCGACGACGTTCGGGTCCAGAGCTCTGGAAGTCGACTGCAGAGGATCGACAGCCGGATAGAGACCCGAAGAAGCGATCTTACGATCCAGGACCGTCTTGGCATCCAGGTGGGCAAAAGCCGTGGCCGGAGCCGGGTCTGTCAGGTCATCCGCCGGAACATAGATCGCCTGAACGGAAGTGATGGAACCGTTCTTCGTCGAAGTGATCCTCTCCTGCAGTTCACCCATCTCGGTAGCCAGCGTCGGCTGGTAACCGACGGCTGAAGGCATACGGCCCAAAAGGGCTGAAACTTCCGAACCGGCTTGCGAGAAACGGAAGATGTTATCGATAAAGAGGAGGACATCCTGATTGTCGACATCGCGGAAATGTTCCGCCATCGTCAGAGCGCTCAGGGCGACTCGCATACGGGCACCCGGAGATTCGTTCATCTGACCATAGACCAGGACGGTCTTCTCCAGGACACCGCTTTCCTTCATTTCAAAATACAGGTCATTGCCTTCCCTGGTACGTTCACCAACACCGGCAACGACAGAGAGACCTTCGTGCTCGACCGCGATCGAACGGATCAGCTCCTGCATCAGGACGGTCTTGCCGACACCGGCACCGCCGAACAAGCCGATCTTGCCGCCCTTGATGTACGGACACAGCAGATCCACGACCTTGATGCCCGTCTCCAGGATCTCGACCTTGGTCTGCTGCTGCTCAAAAGACGGAGCAGGCTTGTGGATGATGTCCTTTTCGACATCCTCCGGCAGCTGATCGAAGCCATCGATCGCCTCGCCCAGCAGATTGAACATCCTTCCCAGGATCGCCTTTCCGACCGGTACCTGAATGGCCTTGCCTGTATCGATGCACTTCATGCCCCTGGTCAGACCGTTGGTCTGAGCCAGAGCGATACATCTGACCTTGTCATCACCGATATCCTGTTCGACTTCACAGGTGATGCTGCCATCGCCGAAAGGAATGATGATCGCATTGTAAAGTTTCGGCAGACGGTCTACGAAACGCATGTCCACGACTGGACCGATGACCGATACGACTTCTCCTACATTTTCGTTCATGATTCTTCCTTTCCTTTTTCACGCACGGAAGCGACGATCTCGTTCATCTCCTGCGTGATAGCAGCCTGTCTGGCCTTGTTGTAATACAGACGAAGCTCATCGATGAGTTCCTCCGCGTTCTTGTTGGCAAGATTCATCGCATTCCTTCTCGCCGCATTCTCGGAAGTCTTGGCCTCCAGGAAGGCGACATAGATCTGCGATGAGACATACATCGGGATCAGCTGGTTGAGGACCTCGTTCCTGCTTGGTTCCATCAGGATCTCCTCGACCCCTTCCTCGTCATCCAGCTGCACAGGCAGCAGTTTCATCAGCGTCGGCGTGTAAGTCAGCGTGTTGATGTACTTGGTATAGACGACATTGATCTCGTTCATCTCGAATTTCGAGAAAAGCGTCAGGATGTTGTCGATCAGAGTGTTCAGGATCGTCGGCTGCAGATCCTCCAGCTCGTCATAGCGTTTGACGACCAGGTAATCGTTCTTCATCAGCCAGTTGTATCCGATCGTGCCGATCGCAAAGATCGGCACATCCTTGCTGACATTCTCCTGAACGAACTTCAGCACTTCCAGATTGTAGCTTCCGCACAATCCCGAATTGGAAGTGATCACGATGTATAAAGGGTTGTGGATCTCATGCTCGACCAGGAAAGGATTGTCCTCGACTTCCGGCCTGCTGCCTTTCATCGCATGCACGATAAAACGCCTGAGGTTCTTCGCATACTCCTCATTCAGCTGTGTCTTGGTGTTATACTTCTGCAGCTTGACGGTCGCGACCAGCTCCGTGGCATTCGTCAGTTTCTTGGTCGAATTGACCGTCTGCAGTCTTTTCTTGATCGCACTTATCTGTCCGGGCATTTTAATCCATCAATTTAAACTGTGTCGTAAAGATCGTGATGAGCGAAGTGAGTTTCTCGTTCAGCTCATCATCGAGATCCTTCTTCTCCTCGATCTGTCTGAGCAGATCCGGATGCACGCTGTGCATCTCCATCAGGAGCTCTTTTTCATATTGCTTCATCTCGGCGATCGGAATATCATCCAGCAGGCCGAGCTTTGCCGCCATCAGCATGATGACCTGATCTGTCGTCGCCATCGGCTGATACTGCGGCTGCTTGAGCATCTCGACGAGATGGGAACCGTGATTGATCCTCGCTCTGGTCGAAGGATCCAGATCCGAACCGAACTGGGCAAAATCCAGAACTTCCTGATACTGGGAAAGATCAAGCTTCAAAGAAGAAGAGACCTTCTTCATCGCCTTGATCTGAGCGGCGGAACCGACACGCGAAACGGAAAGACCGTAGTCGATCGCCGGTCTGATGCCGCTGTTGAACATCTCCGTCTGCAGGAAGATCTGACCATCCGTGATCGAAATGACATTGGTCGGGATATAAGCAGAGATATCGCCGGCCTGTGTCTCGATGATCGGTAAAGCCGTCAGAGAGCCTTTACCCAGACGCTCGGAAAGCTTGCCGCTCCTTTCAAGCAGTCTGGAATGCAGATAGAAGACATCGCCCGGGAAAGCCTCTCTTCCTGGAGGCCTTCTGAGCAGCAGGGACAGGGTCCTGTAAGCGACCGCATGCTTGGAGAGGTCGTCATAGACGATCAGGACATCTTCCCCTTTATTCATCCAATATTCGCCGATCGAACAACCGGCATATGGTGCTATGTATTGTAAGGAGGCTAATTCACTGGCTCCGGCCACGACGACAGTCGTATAAGCCATGGAACCGAAACTGTTGAGTTTTTCTATGATCTGCGCGACCGTCGAGTTCTTCTGACCGATCGCCACATAGATGCATTTGATATTGCGGCCCTTCTGATTGATGATCGTATCGATCGCGATCGCCGTCTTTCCTGTCTGGCGGTCGCCGATGATCAGCTCTCTCTGGCCCTTGCCGATAGGGATCATCGAGTCGATGATCTTGATGCCGGTCTGCAGAGGCTCGTTGATCGGGCTCCTGTCGATGACGCCCGGTGCCGGGATCTCGATCTGCCTGGATTCGCTGGTCCTGATGACGCCCTTGCCATCGATCGGCCTGCCCAGCGCATCCACGACTCTTCCCAGAAGCTCATCACCGACCGGGACCTCAACGACCTTGCCGGTCGAAGAAACAGGCGTTCCCTTGACGATGTCCTTGTCATTGCCAAGCAGGACGGCAGCGATATTGTCTTCCTCCAGGTCCATGACCATGGCCTTGGTACCGCCGATATTCAGAAGCTCTCCGGCCATCGCGTCATAGATGCCGCTGACATTGGCGACACCATCCGCGACGCTGGTGACGAAACCTGTCGTCTGATTGGACACTTTTTTGATCTGCGTCAGATCCGAATCACCGACTTCCTTCAACAGATCAAGACCGAGTCCTTCCGCATCCCTGTCCAGTTCCTTGTTCAGCAGAGAATCCTTCAGTTCTTCCACCTTCGCCTTGTAGGAACCATCCCAGACGTTCTCGCCGATGACGACCTTGACCCCGCCGATCAGCGAATCATCGACCTTGTTCTCCAGACGGATCTTCTTCCCCAGCCTGGACGTAAAAGCCGCTTCCAGCTTCCTGAGATTGATCCTGCTCAGTTTCCTCGCTGAAAAAGCCGTGCCGAAGACCACGCCCTTGGTCTGATAATAGAAAGCCAGGAACTCATGGACCAGTTCCGCTTCCATGTGCTTGCGCGGAAGCGATTCGATCGTCAGGAAAAGACCCGCCAGAACGGATTCATCCAGATCGTCGTCGACTTTCTCCTGCAGCAACTGCTTCTTTTCCGCAAGGGTAAGATCGGCAGAAGTAAAGCTCCTCAGCAGCTCCTGATCGCAGTTCAGCGCATCGTTGATGGCATCGATATCCTGATAGCAGATATCCAGCATGCCCTCCTGCGCAAAAAGCTCCATCAGGTTCCTGGCATAGTAATTCAATCTGTGTTCGCTCATTTATTGATCACTTCCCTGACAAAAGAATCGACGCTATGCTTTTCGCTTTCTGAATCGATATTGTTCTCCAGGATCTTCTCGGCAGCCATGATCGCGGAATCCACGATCTGGGAACGCATCTCTTCCATCAGCTTGTCCTGCTGAAGCTTCGCTTCCCTCTTGGCATTCTCCAGAAGCTGTTCCGCTTCCTTTTTGCCATCCTGGATCAGTTCGTTCCTGGCGATCAGCGCCTCTTCTCTGGCGTCGTTGACGATCGCCTCAGCCGATCTGTTGGCTTCGGAAATGATATCCTTTGCCTGCTGCTTGATCTTCTCATTCTCTTCCTGCAGCTCCCTGGCCTCGGTCAGCTTCTTCTGTTCAAAAGCGCTTCTCTCATCCAGGATCTTCTTGACCGGCTTCCAGGCCAGCTTATACATAAGGAAAAACAGTACAGCTGTTGCACAAAGCTGCGTGATGCTCGTCCAGACATCAGGAACCAGTAATTCCAGAATATCTACGATCTGCATCTTATGCTCCTAAGATAAAGATGATCAGGAAAGCGACAAGCAGACAGTAGATAGCACAGGTCTCGGAAATGGCAGCACCGACGATAGCCATGGACTGGATCTTGTCGGCTGCGTCCGGATTCTTACCGATAGACTCGACCGCCTGGACAGCGACCTTGCCTTCCATGATACCTGTGACACATCCGCCGCAGACACACATTGCAGCTGCAAATGCCATTAACGCTTTTTCCATAATTTTTCCTCCTCAAATTCTATTTATTTGGCAACTCCTTGTTGATGAAGGAGATCGTCAAAGTGATAAAGATGAACGCCTGCATGACACCTGAGAACAGGTCGAAGTAGAAATGCAGGACCGGAGCCACAGCGACTCCCACGATATTGAACTTGCCGATGAACGGGATCTTTCCCGAGATCGCACCCAGCATCTGATAGATGACCGACATCAGGATACCGCCTGAAAGGATGTTACCGAAAAGACGCAGGGAAAGAGACAGCAGTGTCGAAAGCTTCGACAGCACGTTCAGGATAACGAACGGCGGCATCGGCTCGAACCAGCTCTTGATGTAGCCCTTGACTCCTCTCGCCTTGAACGAGTAGACCTCGATCAGCACACAGGTGACTGCCGCCAGCACGAGTGTGACTGAATAGTTGGAAGTCGGCGTCTCAAGAGAAAAGAGCCCCGCGATATTGCTGATGAAGATGTAGGCGGCCACCGACATGATGTAAGGCGTGAGCTTTTCCGCAACTTCGTCATTGGTCTTGCTTCGGACCATCTTGTCGATCATCTGCGCATACATGATGATCAGCAGCACGATGCCTTTTGGCTCGCTTAACGGATCGAACTCCTTGAGTTTACGGTTCACAAAGAACAGCAATCCCGCCATAAACAGCGTTATGATCAGGATCGAATAGAAACTTGTCTGCAGATGCATACCGTTACCTCCCCTTCCTTGAGACCGCATCGATGATCAGTGCGATCAGAAACAGCGCGAATCCCGCCGCCACTCCCAGGATCGAGAAGAGCTGCGGATTTTTTACTGCTATATATATTACCACCAGCAGCAGTGCGAAGCGAATGATATTCGCCGTGATCATCACCGAATAATTCTCACCGCCGCTTTGGATCAGAGACTTCATCGCCTGAGACAGCATCAGCATGTTGATCAGAGAGAAACCCGCTGACAGCAGGATCCCCAGAGAGATCCTGACATCGATCAGAAGGCTGAAAGCCGCCAGTAGTGCTGCGATGGCAGCTGTTATGACATAGATCCTTATCTTCATATGCTGTACCTGCTGATATTATTATTGACTTTTTTGAGATATCTGTTAAGCTCACTGACCTCATCTTTTTCAAGACCCTCAGTCAGCAGAGCCACATATTCATCCTGTATCCTGCGGGCCTCCCTGATGATCGTCCAGGCCTCTTCATTGACCATCAGACGCTTGATGCGCCGGTCTTCCTTGGCATACACACTGCTGATCAGACCTCTTTTTTCCAGATCATCGATCGAGACCGAGACCACAGCCTTCTTCAGGCGCTGCGCCTTGATGATCTCCGTCGCCGTATCAGCAGGATTCTTATCCGCCAGATATAAAAGGATGATCACTTCCGTATCCGTCAGACCATATTTCCGGCACAAAGGACCCAGCAGCTGCTGATAGAGTCCTTTTGCCCCATAGATGCTTTCCAGTAAAGGTATCAAACCGTCTCCTTTTTGTTCATATTTAAACAATAAAATTATATATTGTTTGAAATATAAAGTCCATCATGGTCAGGTGCATCAGACAGCTTCCCTTTTACCTTTGTTTCAGGATGATCCCCTTCTATTGAGAAAGATCGGGAAAACATGTTAAAATTTTCACAATAGTGATACAGGAGATCAATCATGGAAAGCATCAACAAGGAATATGAAGCCCTTTTCACGCCTTGGAAGATCGGAAACGTCGAGATCAAAAACCGTTTTGTCATGACCTCGATGGGCGGGACCAATCTTCTGGGATGGATGGAAAACAACCACTTTGATAAAGCCGGAGCGGAATTCATCCTGCAGGTCGCCCAAAACGACTGCGGACTCGTCCTGCCGGGCTGCCAGCCGGTCTACAACCCGATGTTTGGCCAGTGGCTCTACAAGAACGACAGGATGTACGAGGAACTCAAAGAATGGATGCCGGAATTCCACAGGACCGGTGCCAAGCTCTTCGTCCAGCTGACCGCCGGCTTTGGAAGATCCTTCACCATCTCAAAGATGATGGAGACCCTCTACACCAGCAAGGCCCTGCGCTTTTTGTCCAAGCCATTCATGGATCTGGACAAGATCACAGCCTCAGCCTCCGCTTCCCCGAACCGCTGGTCCGACAAAGTCCCTTCCCGGGAAATGACAAAAGATGAGATCCGGGAATTCATCGAAGCCTTCGGCAAGAGCGCAAAGAAACTCAAAGACGCAGGCGTTGACGGCGTCGAAGTGCACGCCGTGCACGAAGGCTATCTGCTCGACCAGTTCACCCTGAAATACGTCAACAAGAGGACAGATGAATACGGCGGATCCCTGGAGAACCGCTACCGCTTTGCCGCCGAGATCGTCAAAGAGATCAAGAAGCAGTGCGGCGAAGACTTCCCGGTTTCCCTGAGATACTCGGTCATCTCCAAGACCAAAGACTTCCGCAAAGGTGCTTTGCCTGGGGAAGAATATCGCGAAGTCGGACGCGACATGGAAGAGTCCATCGAAGCTGTCCGCTTCCTGGAAGAAGCAGGCTACGACATGCTCAACTGCGACAACGGGACCTACGACGCCTGGTACTGGGCACATCCGCCTATCTACATGCCGGAAAACTGCAATCTCAAAGACGTCGAAGAGATCCGGAAACATTGCAGCATCCCGGTCGTCGCAGCCGGAAGACTCGATCCGAAAACGGCAGCCGCCTCGATCAAAGAAGGAAAGATCGACGGTGCCGGTTTCGCCAGACAGTTTTTGGCCGACAACCAGTGGATCCGCAAGCTCATGGAAGGCCGCACGGAAGACATCCGTCCATGCATCCTCTGTCATAACGGCTGCTTCAACATGTGCCACTACAAAGGTGTCCCGAACGATCAGGCCTTATCCGATTCCCTGCACCTTGCCAGATGCGCAGTCAACGCGGAAACGATGCAGACAGACAAGCACTACATCAGAAAGACCGATCAGCCAAAGGAAGTCGTCATCATCGGCGGTGGCATCGGTGGCATGGAGACGGCCAGAGTCCTGAAACTCAGAGGACACAGGCCGATCATCTATGAAGCAGACACACAGCTGGGCGGGACCTTCATTCCGGCCAGTGCCGAATCCTACAAAGGCAAGCTCAGAGACCTGCTGGCATGGTACCGCAAGGCCATGAAAGACCTGGACATCGAGATCCATCTGAACTCCAGGATAGAAGACCTCTCACGATTCGAGGGCAAAGACATCGTCATCGCGACCGGTGCCCTCCCGAGAAAACTCGATATCCCGGGCTTTGACAAGACCATCGAAGCCTGCGATTATCTCAATGGCACAGCGGTCGGAAACAGAGTCGCCGTCATCGGCGGCGGACTGACAGGCTGCGAGATCGCCTACGAACTGGCTTTGCAAGGCAAACAGCCATGCATCATCGAGATGCAGGACGACCTGATCAAACAGACAGGCGTCTGCCTGGCCAACTCATCCTATCTGAGAGAGTGGTTCGAACTCCATCAGATACCGGTCTATCTCAACACATCGCTCAAAGAAGTGAAAGACGGTTCGATCATCTGTCTGAAAGAAGGAAAAGAGATCCGGATCGAATGCGACAGTGTCATCTCCTCGGTCGGCTACATACCGTCTCCGATCGCTCAGGAAAAAGGAAGGATCAGGCTCGTCGGCGACTGCAAAGCCGTTGGCAACCTGCGCTCCGTCATCTGGCGCGCCTATGAAGTCGCTATGAAAATATAAGGGAGAAAACTATGGAACTGACTAAGAAGCAGCAGGACATCCTCGACGGAAAAGAAGGGGAAGTCCGCGCCAAGATCATGAAGACCCTGGTCATGTACGGTGAAGCTTTCGATGCGACGAGGATGGCAGATGTCACATCCGAATACAATCACCTGGTCACCTCGGTCGGTGTCGGCGTCATGACGCCGGTCTTCGACCTGATGGACACCCTGCTGAATGAAGGCGCCCTGTCCAAACAGAAATTCACCATGGACCCGCGTCCCATGGATCCGAATGTGCCGAAATCATTCATACAGAACCTGGTCTTCAAACACATCATGTATACCAAACAGGCATCCTACGAGGAACAGCTGAAGAAACTCGGCCTGCTCAATGAAGATGCCTTCACCTGCACCGCCTACATGCCGGAAGTCGGCAACATCCCGAAGATGGGCGAGGTCCTCTCCTGGTCGGAATCCTCTGCCGTCGTCTATGCCAACTCCGTTCTGGGAGCCCGCTGCAACCGCAACTCCGGCATCATCGACATCATGGGATCCATCGCCGGCTGTGTTCCTTATTTCGGTCTTCTGACCGACGAAGGAAGGAAAGCTGACTGGATCATCAGGATCGAAACGACCAGAAAACCGGAAGCGCAGCTTCTGGGTTCCGCCATCGGCATGAAAGTCATGGAAGACGTCCCGTATGTCATCGGACTCGACAAATGGATCGGCAATGAACTCAACGATGAAGCCTGCACCTATCTGAAAGACTTCGGTGCCGCCACCGCATCCAACGGCGCGGTCGGACTCTACCACATCGATGACCTCACGCCTGAAGCTAAGAAGTTCGGAAAGACGCTGATCAAAGAGAATGCCAGGGAATACGTCATCGACGACGCGGAACTGCAAAGAGTCTACGACTCCTATCCGATCGTCTGGAAAAACAAGGACGCCAGACCGAAGCTCTGTTTCATGGGCTGCCCGCACATGTCTCTGCAGCAGATCAAAAACTGGACGGATGTCATCGAAGAGAACCTGAAGAAGTACGGCAATCCGCAGGTCCTGATCCCGACCGTCTTCACCGCTGCACCGGCCGTCATCAAGGAATTCAGGAAGAGTGACTACTATCCGCGTCTGGAAAAGACCGGCGTCATCCTCTCCTCGATCTGCCCGCTGATGTACATGAACAACCCGCTGTGCAAATCGATGCCTGTCATCACCTCATCCAACAAACTGAGGACCTACACGACCTCAAGATATTACACAGACGAAGAGATCGTTCTGCACTTATGCAAAGGAGGTAACTGAGATGAAACAGTTTAAAGGACGTGTCGTCACACCGGGGACCTGCACCGCTCAGGCAGTCGTCTCCCATTACGGTTTCAATACCCTGGCTTCCATGCAGATGGCCCTGCAGTTCGGTGACAAGAAGACGAAGGTCACCGACCAGAACAATCCCGATCTCTATGGCAAGCCGATCGCCGGCAAAGCCCTCTGCCTTCCGCAGACCATAGGCTCCACCACCGGCGGACTGGTCCTCTTCTGCGCCTGCGAAATGAAAAGGAATCCCGCCTGCATGCTCTTCTCGAACCGCATCGACTCCCTGGCCTGTGCCGGAAGCGTCCTGGCCAGTGTCTGGTCCGAGACGAAGATGCCGGTCATCGATGAACTCGGCGATGAATTCCTCAATTATGTCAAAGACGGCGACAGGATCTCCATCTCTGAAGACGGGACCGTCACTGTCGAAAGATGATAAAAGGCCGATGCTCGGCCTTTTTCTTTACTTGCTTTCTTTGAACACTGTTGCCAGTGAAGCGATATCCTGCAGATCGGAAGGAACGATGATCTTCGTTGCCTGACCGTCTGCCATCTTTTCCGCTGCCTCCATGCTGCGGATCGACAGATATTCCTTGCTTGGAGCCGCATTGTTGACCATCTCGATCGCCTTGGCCTGGGCCTCCGCGACCGCGCGGATCGCCTCCGCCTCACCCTGAGCGGTACGGATCCTTTCCTCTCTGACCGCATCGGCTCTCAGGATCGCCGATTCCTTTTCACCTTCTGCCCTGGTGATCGCGGACTGCTTCTCACCTTCAGCCTGAAGGATGACGGCTCTCTTTTCGCGCTCTGCCTTCATCTGCTTCTCCATCGCCTCCTGGATCGATTTAGGCGGCGTGATGTTCTGGACCTCGACACGGGTGATGTCGATGCCCCACTTGTTGGTCGCTTCATCCAGGACCTTGATCGTCTCGTTGTTGATCTTCTCTCTGGAAGTCAGCGTCTCATCCAGAGTCATGGAACCGATGATGTTACGCAAAGTCGTCGCACAGAGATTCTCGATCGCCGCGATCGGCCTTTCAACGCCATAGGTCAGAGCTTCCGGATCGATGACCTGGAAGTAGACGACGGAGTCGACATTCATCGTGACATTGTCCTTGGTGATGACTGACTGCGGCTCGAAATCCGCGACCTGTTCCTTCAGAGAGATCTTGCGAACGACCTTCTCCAAAATAGGCGTCTTCAGATGCAGGCCGGCATGCCAGGTTGCGGCATATTTGCCAAGTCTCTCAATGACCCAGGCATTGCCCTGCGGAACGATACACAGACATGAGATGCTGATCGAAATGATGATCAGCAGCAAGACAAGTAAGATTATGAAACCTTTCATTTACAGATACCTCCAAATTAAATAAGTGATATATCGATAGTTCCTGATGAACAGTTCGTAGATCTCAATGATCACAGCGATCAGAAGCACGGTCTTCAGATAACGGTCGCTCGGCAGCCTCTTGGCGAGGAAGATCCAGACGAAGATGCCCGGATTCAGCGCCAGGAAGAGGAGTATCGGCGCCAGGAAAGTCTCAGTTGGCAGAAAGACGTTGAACATGAACATCGCGATCACGGCGACAATGTCGATGAAGAACCAGCCCGAAAGCTTCCCGTTGACGCGGGAAGTCTGCGCATCGCGCCTCAGATGCCTCCTGTGATGCTCTTCTGCCAGTTCCCTCACATCACAGTTCTCCTCGTGTTCCGCACGGACCTTCTTCCCCTCATCCAGATCCCAGGCAGAGATCCTGCTTTCTCTGGCTATCTCTCTGGCAAGCCAGTCATCATCGTTGAATTTCTGATTATCTTTTCTGATCATAAAACACCTGCTAGTAATAATTATATATCAGAGACGGGCTGGATATTCAAGCGACGATACGCTCTGCGATAGACGATCAGATAGGTCATCATATGCACCAGCATCGTCAGAGTCCAGCTCAAAGGATAGGAATAATAGAGGACTTCAATGCTGCGATGCGCCTTGAAATAGGTCGCGATCCACACGAGCCTGAAAGCGCAGGATCCAAGCAGTGAAGTGATCATCGGGAAGATCGAAGCGCCCATTCCCCTCAAAGCTCCCACGAAGACATCCATCATGCCGCAGATGAAGTACGGCTGACAGAAGATGGCGAGCTTGATCAGACCGGCTGCGATGACTTCCGCGTCATCCGAGTAGATATGCAGCAGCGGATCACCGAAGAAATAGACGGTATTGCCGATCGCGATCCCGAATGCCGCCACCAGACACAGACAGACGCCCAGTATCTTCAGACATCTCTTCACGTTTCCCGCACCCATGTTCTGGCTGGTGAAAGTCAGACACGTCTGATAGAAAGAATTCATGACCGTGTAGACGAAGTCGGCGATCGAACCGGCAGCGCCGTTGCCGGCCATGATGATCTTGCCGAAACTGTTGACGGAAGACTGTATCGCCACATTGCTGATGGCGAAGACCGTCGACTGAAGGCCGGCCGGAATGCCGACTTTCACGATCTCCAGCAGAGCTTCCTTATCGATGAAAAGCTTTTTCAGCTCCAGATGCGTGTAAGACTCGTCTTTTACCAGTGCCCTGATGACGATGAAAGCGGAAACGTAATTCGACAAGGCGGAAGCCAGACCGACGCCCGCCACATCCATCCTGAACACCGTCACAAAAAAGAGGTTCATCGTCGCATTGAGGAAACCGGCTATCGTCAGAGCGATCAGAGGCCTTCTGGTATCGCCTCTGGCTCTGAGTATCGCGCTGCAGAAGTTGTAAGTCATCGTCGCCGGCATTCCCAGGAAATAGACCCGCAGATAGAGCGTCGACAATGATATGACATCTTCCGGTGATCCCATCATCCTTAGGAAAGTCCCCGAAAAGATGATGCCTATGAACATCAGCACGACACCAAAGATCATGGCGATCATGACGGAAGTCTGCACGGCCTTATAGACGCTCTCATACTCCCTCTTGCCGATGCGCCTGGCGACGCAGACGCTGGATCCCACGGACAGACCGATGAAAAGGTTCGTGATCAGGGAGATCAGAGAACCCGTTGAACTGACGGCCGCCATGGATGTGCTTCCCGAAAACTTGCCTACGACGATCATATCGATCGCATTGAAAAGCAGCTGCAGGATGCCGGAGATCATCAGCGGAACGGCAAACAAGAGGATATTGGACCAGAGGTTTCCCTCCAGCATGTCGACATTCTTTCTTCTCATCAAGACCATTATATTATGAGGTTTTTGATAAAAAAGAGCGAATTGAAATGTAAGCGTTACAAAATCAAAAACTCTTTCGAAAAAGAGTTTTTTTACTTGTCAGCAATTGTTCTCCACCCTATATCACATCAGCTCGATGAGATTGCAGATGCCCAGATTGTAATTGTCCGGCAGACTCAACACGGACTGTAGCGTCTCTTCAATGACTTTGTATTTTTTCAGATAGCCTGTTGCAGCTCTTGAACCTGCGGATGTCAGTTTGATCGAAGAGTACCTTTCCTGTTCGATGTAATTGAGCGCTTTGAGAGATCTCAGCATCTTGTGCACGCTGGCACGGGAATAATTCATTTCTCTGGCAACATCAACGCTCTTGATGACGTGCTTTTCCTGGCTGAGTTTTTTGATCGTAAGTAAATACATGATTTGATTTCCTGTCAGTTTCATCTTCTCCACCACTTTCAAGGATATAAAATAGCTCTGTATCCATTTTCGATCCCGCTAGATACGGGTACCCAAAATCATTTTAGCACTTTTGAAATGATATAGATAAGGGAAAAACGAAAAGAGGAAGCTTTTTTCCGCTTCCTCTTTTTGATCAGACTCTTCTCTCTGCCATGCCATGCACATATCGAAGCGCACAAGTTGCGCAGTTCTTACCGCAGGCACAAGCCGGCAGACCGGAACGTTTCTGCCTGATCAGGCTTCTCACACAAAGATAAAGCAATCCGGCCGTAAGAACGAGGACCACGATATTTGCGATATTCTCTTTTAACCAGATCATGACGTTCCTCCTTCCGGTCTATCTGACTTTGACTTCCTGTGTCAGCGTCTCAGACTCCTTATACGGCCTCAGCAGCATGTATACGACACAGACGATGATCGCGGCTGCGACCGCCAGACCCAGGACATTGACGTTTCCCTGCAAAGCGGAACCGATCTGATAGATGCAGAGCGCGACGGCGTAAGCGAAGACACACATGTAACCGATCGCGATCGCTGTCCACTTGCCGCTGTTCATCTCACGCTTGATGGCACCCATTGCCGCAAAACACGGCGCGCACAGGAGATTGAATACCATGAACGCGTAAGCCGCAACGGCACTGCCGTTGAAGAAGACACTCAGGACACCGGCAATGTTCTCACCCTCTTCTACCAGATCAGGCAGATCTTCCATGGAGATCAGGGTACCGATCGTACCGACGACATCCTCCTTGGCCACCAGACCCAGGACTGTCGCAACAGTCGCCTGCCATGTTCCGAATCCTAAAGGCGCAAAGATCCAGGCAAACAGTGAACCGATATTCTCCAGGATCGAAGCCCCTTCACCTTCTTCACCCAGGTAATGGAATCCGCCTTCGAAAGACAGGGAATTCAGGACCCAGATGACGACGGAAGAAAGGACGATGACCGTGCCGGCACGCTTGATGAAGCTCCAGCCTCTCTCCCATGTTCCTCTTAAGACGTTGGAAACGGAAGGCACATGATAAGCAGGCAGTTCCATGACGAACGGAGCCGGATCGCCCGCAAACAGTTTCGTCTTTTTCAGCATGATGCCGGAGATGATGATCGCGGCAACACCGATGAAGTAGGCGGAAGGAGATACCCACCAAGCTTTGTTGAAGACAGCACCGGCGATCAGAGCGATGATCGGCAGCTTCGCTCCGCAAGGGATGAAGCAGGTCGTCATGATCGTCATACGGCGGTCACGCTCGTTCTCGATCGTCCTGGACGCCATGACGCCCGGAACACCACAGCCGGAACCGATCAGCATAGGAATGAACGATTTACCGGAAAGACCGAACTTACGGAAGATCCTGTCCATGACGAAGGCGACACGCGCCATGTAACCGACATCTTCGAGGATGCAAAGCATCAGGAACAGGACGATCATCTGTGGAACGAAGCCCAGCACGGCGCCGACGCCATGCACAATACCATCGGCGACCAGCGATACCAGCCAAGGTGCCACGCCCATGCTTTCCAGCAGAGCCGCTGCTCCGCCTTCCATGAATTCTCCGGCAAAGACATCATTGGTCCAGTCAGTCAGGAAAGAACCGAATGGTCCCATAGCCAGCCAGTAGACACCGAACATGACAAGCGCGAAGATCGGCAGACCCAGTATCCTGTTCGTGACGATCCTGTCTATCCTATCGGAAGTGCTCATCTGACCCGCAGATTTCTTCTTATAAATGCCCTTCAGGAGCTCACCGATATAGATGTATCTCTCATTGGTGATGATGCTTTCTGAATCATCATCCATCTCCTCTTCGACAGCCTTGATATCCTTCTCGATATGTTCAAGCGTCTCTTTCTTTAATTTGAGAGATTCCATGACCTTGGCATCTCTTTCGAAAAGCTTGATGGCATACCATCTCTGCTGCTCCTCAGGCAGGTCATGAACACACGCCTCCTCGATGTGAGCCAGTGCGTGTTCAACGGTGCCGCCGAAAGTGTGCATCGGGATCGTCTTGCCGTTTTTGGCAGCATCGATTGCAGCCTTGGCCGCATTGTCGATATTCGTTCCCTTCAAAGCGGAGATCGAAACGAATTTCACGCCCATCTCTTTTGCCAGCATGTCCAGATCGATCCTGTCGCCGTTCTTCTCGACAAGATCCATCATGTTGATGGCGACGACCACCGGGATACCCAGTTCTGTCAGCTGTGTCGTCAGATAGAGGTTCCTTTCAAGGTTGGTGCCATCGACGATATTCAGGATGGCATCCGGTCTTTCCGTGATCAGATACTCTCTGGCAACGACTTCTTCCAATGTATAAGGTGATAATGAATAAATGCCCGGCAGGTCCGTGATCACCACATCATCATGACCCTTCAGTTTACCTTCCTTTTTCTCGACCGTGACGCCCGGCCAGTTGCCGACGAACTGATTGGAACCGGTCAGCGCATTGAACAGGGTCGTTTTACCGCTGTTCGGATTTCCGGCAAGCGCAATTCTCAAACTCATATATTTATCTCCTTCCGTATCCTTTAATAAACTTCGACCATTTCCGCATCGGCCTTACGGATCGACAATTCATAACCGCGTACGGTGACCTCGATCGGATCGCCTAACGGCGCCAGTTTGCGGACGTAGATCTCGACATTCTTCGTCACGCCCATGTCCATGATCCTGCGTTTGATGGCCCCTTCGCCATGAAGCTTTTTGACCTTGCAGTTCTCACCGACAGCTACATCTTTCAGTGTTTTCATCTTCTCTCCTCCTAGATCATGATCTTTGCGGCAAGTTCCTTATCAAGTGCCACCTTCGTGTCTTTGATGTTCACGATCATGGAACCATTCACCATGGAAACGACATTGATGACAGCCCCCGTGACGAACCCCATATCCTCAAGGTGTTTTTTGACCTCGGGCTTGCCTCCGACCTTTTTGATCACATTTGTCTCATTTGGTTCAGCATAAGTAAGTGGCAACATAATAAACTCTCCTTGGTTAGTTTTTGCTAACTACCTATATTCTAGTTACCTATAACTAACTTGTCAAGGACGGATCATGATAAGATTGAAAGAGAAGACGACACGCACAAAGAAAGCTATAATATAGGTATGAACATCCAGGAATCAGCTGAAATGTATCTCGAATCGATCCACGTCCTGTCTCAGGAAATGGAAAACGTCCGTTCCATCGACATCTGCCGCAAGATGGGCTTTTCCAAACCTTCCGTATCCAGGGCGATGAAAAATCTGAAAGCTGAAGACTATATCGATATCGACGCAAACGGCTACATCACTCTGAAAGAAAAAGGCCTGGCGATCGCGGACAAGATCTACGAACGTCACAAAGCCCTGACGGAGCTCTTCATCTCCATCGGCGTTTCCGCACAGACCGCCGAAGATGATGCCTGCCGCATCGAGCACGTCATCTCGGACGAGACTTTCACAAAGATCAGAGAACTCATGAAAAAAAGCCATCAACGCTGATGGCTTTTTACTTGACGATGACAGATCCGCCGATGAACTCCCTCAGTATGGAATTGTTCGGGATGATGTACTCATCATAGATCGGATCAAAATATTTCAGGAATGACAGCATGCGCTGAGCTTCCCCGTATTCAGGCTCCACACGCTTGATGCGTTTCAGAAGAGGCTCGGCGTATTTTTTCAGTACCGCATACTCATAGATGCAGTTGGAATTGAAGAAGACATCGGCCTTGGAGTTGTAAGGGAAGATGTTGGCATCTTCCGAAGCCCTGACCTTCGGCCACATCGAAATGGTGCGCTGGGCCTCCGAATTGCGGAACTTGTAGTCCCTGACCAGCCTCCTCAGCATCCTGGCGTCCGTTGTCGAGATGCGGTTGTGATGATCGATGGAGATCGGCGTGAACGGAGAGATGTAGATCTTGAACTTCTCGCTGTCAGGGATGTTTTCCGTCAGCTCGTCGTTCATCGCATGGATGCCCTCGATGACGATCAGCTGATTCTTGTCGAGTTTGGTCATCCTCTCGCCGAAGACCTTGCCCGGGATGGAGAAATCATAGCGCGGAATATCGACTTCCTTGCCTTCCAGCAGATCGCCGATCTGTTTCATGAACAGTCCCGTATCGATGGCTCTGATCGACTCCAGATCGACCTCGCCATTCTCGTCGTAAACGCGCTCATCATATTCCTTGTAATAATCATCCGTTCCCATATAGAGAGTCTTGAAACCGTTGACATGGAGCTGGACGCAGAGGCGCTTCGCAAACGTCGTCTTTCCGGAAGAAGAGGGACCACAGATCAGCACGACCCTCGCCTTCTTCTCCTTGATCATGTCGGCGATATCGCTGATCCTCTTTTCATGCAGGGCTTCCTGCATCAGGACCATCTCCGCCACATCATCATAGAGGATCCTCTCGTTGAGGTCGCAGACGAAGTTGACATTCATCAGCTGGCCCCACTTGGTCGCCTCCGAAAAGGCATTGTACAGCATCTCCTGTTCCTCATATGGCGCGATCACGGAAGGATCGGCTGGATGCGGATAGCGCAGGATCAGACCGCTTTTGTAAATGTCGATATCGAAGATCTGCACATAGCCGGTGGACGGGACCAGCAGATTGTAGAAGATCTGCATCTCATCCTCCAGCGAATAGACTTCGATGTCGTCGATGTTGGTGATGCTTTCAAGCAGCTTGGAAGCTTCAGCCAGTTTCTGCTGACGGGCAAGGATCCTGGCGCCTTCCTTGGTCATGTGTTCCTTCCGGATCGGCAGGTCGGCATCGATGATCTCCCTCATCCTCACCTTGGTCCGATCGACATCCTCCTGCGTGAATTTGTGGCTGGAAGTGATGTAGAGACCCTTGTTCAAGGAGTTGTTGACCGTGACCAGGACCTTCTTTCCGAAGAGATCATGCACGGCCTTGATGAAGACCAGGATCAGCGAGTTCTGATAGACCAGCCAGGCCTCCTGGTTGCGCATGTCCAGAAATTCGATGCTGCAGTCGTGCTCCGTGATATGTGTCAGAGCACGGTAGGCATTGTCCAGCTTCGCCAGATAGACCGGATAAGGAAGCTCATCCTTCACCTGGTTCAGGACATCCTCCAGTCTGACCTTGTCCTCAAAAGAAACGAACCTGTCTTTCAGATTCAGGATCTTGACATTGTGTTTCATATGAATACCTTCTATTTCTATTAAATGAACTTATCGAGTTCCTGATCGACGATCGCCTTCCTCTTGAACTTCGGATCCCTGATCAGTCTGCCCTGCGCCATGACCATGGAGACATTGCGCAACGCCCTGAGATCCTGCAGAGGATCATCCTTCGTCACGATCAGATCGGCACTCTTGCCTTTTTCGATCGTACCGGTCACATCGCCCAGACCGGCAAGCTTCGCGTTGATGCAGGTCGCCGTATGCAAAGCGAACTGATTGGAGACACCGACATACTTGGTGAAGTAGACCAGTTCCCTCCAGAAATCATACTGCGAGACCCACGGACAGCCGACATCGTTGCCAAGCGCGACCGGTACGCCATTCTCCAGTGCCTTCTTGGAACACTCGATGATGCCCTCGAATACGACATTGCCATTGTACTGTTCGACTTCCGAAGCGTTGGAAACAGAACGGTCAAACAAGGCATAAGGCAGAGCCGGCGAAAGTGTCGTCGTCAGGAACGCATTCCTTTCCTTGAATGATCGAATGGTCTCTTCATCCGGCATGGCGCCATGTTCGATGGAATCCACGCCATTGGCCAAAGCGGCCTTGACGCCCTGCGGCGATTCGACATGGGCCGCGACCAGATAACCTTTCTCATGGGCATAATCGCAGACGGCCCTGATCATATCGAGCGGCATCTTCATCTCGCCCGGCGTGCCCTTTTCCTTGGCATCCATGACACCGCCTGTGATCATCAGCTTGACCAGATCGGCCTTCTGATCGATCAGCCTGTCGACCTGCGCCAGAGCCTCTTCATTATTGTTGGCTATGATCGCCACCGAACCGGCCATGTGGCCATGCGGCACCGAAATGCCTTCATTGGCCGCCAGGATGCGCGGACCGATGATCTTTCCGGCTGCGATCTCGTCTCTGACACGGGTATCGAGATCCTTGAGACCGCCGACGGTGCGGATCGTCGTGACACCGCTGAGCAGTTCCAGCTTCGCATAGTTTTTGACCATGCTGTGGGCGACAGCTGCGCTGATCGGATTGGAAAACAGCAGGTTGACCAGCTTCGTGTTGTCCCTCTGCTTCTTCTGCGGTTTGCCGTTTCCCGCCAGATGGACATGCATATTGATGAGACCCGGCATGATATAGCCACCCTTCAGATCGATGACTTCATAGCCATCAAAAGAGGCCTCATCTTCAACGATGTCCTCTATCCTGTCATCTTTGACCAGGATCGTCTTTCCCCTGACCGGCTCCATATCCCTGCTGCCGTCGAGGATGATGCCGTTCATGAACGCATACTTCATTTTCTACTCCTCCTTGACATGTTTGCCGCAGATATGTTCGATATTCATCGCGAACATCGCCGTACCCTTCAAAGATCTGGCGATCTCTGCATCGATGTGATCATCATCACTTGTAAACTTATAGGACAGCTGTCTCGCCTTGGCGGCGATGATCTCCTCGTCTTCGATGAACTCGATCTTCCCGAAGACGATGACGCTGTTGAAACGCAGGAACCACTCTCCGGGCTCCTGATGACCGCCGTCGATGACGCAGAACGAGGCTTTCGGATCCCTCTTCAGCGCATCGATCTTGTGCCCGGCCTTTCCGCAATGGAAGTAGAGCTTTCCATCTTCCGGATCGTAATAGTGATTGATCGGAAGCCCATAGGGATAGCCGTCATCTCCATTGACGGACAGGACACCTCTTTTCTCATTCTTCAGGATCTCCAGGCACTCTTCAGTGGACATAGCCTGTTTGCTTCGTAGTAAAGGTCTGAACATTTTCCCTCCTAGAATGCGCTGTCATCGATGCTGTCGAGCTCTTCCTTCATGCGGGCAGAGACCTCCTTGAGACAGCCCTCTTCGAACGGGACCTTCAGATGCGCTTCTCTGACGATCTCAGTGAAAGTCCTGGAACCGCCCAGACAGCAGATGTGGACATAATCCTTCCAGGCATCCTCATCCTTGTTCAGCATCCTGACGAAGAACTGCAGTGCGCAGACCTGCGCCAGCGTGTAATCGATGTAATAGAACGGAGACTGGAAGATGTGGCCCTGTCTGTAGAAGTAGCCGCCTCTTTCCAGAAGATCGAACCCTTCATAATCGACATCCGGCTTGTAGATCTTCTCCAGCTTCCTGAAGCAGGCCTTTCTTTCTGCCGGTGTCATTTCCGGATGATTGTAGACCTCATGCTGGAAGTGGTCGACCAGACAGCCGTAAGGCAGGAATTTCAGGGAATCGGCGATGTGGAAGTAATGATACTTTTCCGCCTCATCGCCAAAGAAGAGGTGGCTCCACGGATGGGCGAAGAATTCCATGGACATCGAATCGATCTCCGCCGACTCCATCGTCGGGAAAGCCAGATCAGGGATGCGCACGTTTTTGATGGTGCAGAAAGCCTGAAAGGCATGACCGGCTTCATGGGTCAGCACATCGACATCACCGGAAGTGCCGTTGGCATTGGCAAAGATGAACGGGACCTTGTAGTCATAGATGCCCGTGCAGTAACCGCCCATCTCCTTGTTTGGTCTGGTCGGCAGATCAAAGAGCTCTCCATCGACCATCATCTTAAAGAACTCACCGGTCTCCGGAGACATCTCCGTATACATCTTCAGAGCGGCTTGCACCAGCTCGTCGATGCTGCCGTGCGGCTTCGGATTGCCTGTCTTGAAATTGTAATTGATATCGTAGCACATCAGCTTGTCGACGCCGATGCGCTTTGCCTGTTTCTCTCTGAGTTCCACCGTCAAAGGAACGATGTCCTCGATGACCTGATCCCTGTACTTTTTGACCATCTCCTGGTCATAATCCAGACGGTTCATGCGGATGTAGCCTAAAGGTGTGAAATTCTCATAACCCATCTTCTTGGCCATGCGGTCCCTGACCTTGACCAGCTTGTCATAGATCTCATCGAATTTCTCTTCATTCTCTTCAAAGAAACGCGTATAAGCTTCTGTCGCCCTTCTTCTGACATCCCTGTCATCATCGTTCATCAGCGGCGCGATCGAAGCCAGATTGTAGACCTCTCCATCAAATTCGATCTTCGCTGAAGATTTCAGTTTTCCATATTCCGTCGCCAGACGGTTCTCTTCCTGCAGATCCTCGATGATGACCGGCGAGAAAGACTTCAGCGTATTCTCCAGACCCAGATAGTAGGCCTTCGGGATGTCGACTTCATTCCTGAACCTGTTCTCCAGCATGGTCTTGGCCAGCTCCACTTCATAGACCTGCAGAAGCGGCATGGTGTTGTCCCAGTATTCATTCTCTTCATTGTAGAATTCATCAGCCGTGTTGATGGTATGTCTGATCGAACACAGCGTCTGCATGGAAAAGACATGGCCTCTGAATTCGTTGATCTCATCAAAGACCTTCATGAAGCTTTCGGCATCCTGGCTGCCCTTGAGCTTTGCCAGGAGCTCTTCATACTTCACCTTCATGTCTTCATAATTCAATCGTTCATATTTATAATCCGCAAATTTCATATTTCCTCCCTGATCAGTCTCTCATAGACGACCTCTGCGATATATAATCCCACGCTGCCGACAGTGAACACTGCCGAACCCAGCGGGTATTTTTCTTTGTTTGTATTGCCCTCTCTGACGACATTGGTCTTAACAGCCGGCGTATCGACGAAGACCACCTCGATCTTCTTGCGATAGCCCTCTTTCTTCACGATCCCGCGGAAAGCCTTTGCCAGCGGATCGTTCCTGGTCTTGTCGAGCGTCGTCAGTGTGATCTTTTCCGGTTTCAGACGCCTCGCTGAACCCAATGAACAGAGTACAGGAATGCCCTTCTCATGGCACTTCTTCACCAGCGTAAATTTCGCCGTCAGCGTATCGATGCAGTCGATGACGTAGTCGTAATCCTTATCGAGTTCGAAATCCTCATCGATGAATGTCCTGATCGTATCGACAACGGTATCGGAAACATCCTCCAACCTTCTCTTCAGTGCCTCGACCTTGATCATGCCGATATTCTCTTTCGTGGACATCAGCTGTCTGTTCAGATTGGAAGGCTCCACCAAGTCATAGTCCAGCAGGGTGATATGACCCAGTCCCGAGCGGCACAAGGCCTCAGCCACAAAAGACCCGACACCCCCGCAGCCGCAGAGAAGCACCTTCTTCTGCTTCACTCTGGCCAGGGCATCCGCTCCTATCAGGTATTCCATCCTGCTCAGGTCAACCATTTCCTCACCTCTTCCATTGCCTCATCCCTATCCGTGAACCACTTCACATCCAGCTGATTGTTGAAGAACGTGTACTGTCTCTTCGCGAAATGCCGGGAATGGATCTTGACATCCTCGACGCACTCTTCCAGGCTCTTTTCCCCATCGAAATAAGCCCGGAATTCCTTATAGCCGATGCCCTGCATGGACTGCATGTCGAAGCTGATACCCTTTTCCAATAAGCCTTTGATCTCTTTCAGCAGTCCGTCTTCCATCATCCTGTCGACCCGCTGATCGATCCTTTCAAAGAGGGCCTTCCTCTCCGCCGTCAGACCGATGATCAGACAATCATAGACCGGCTCATGTTCCTGCTCAGCCTTGATCTGTGAGATGCCCTTCCTGTGTTTCTCATAGACATTCAGAGCCCTCACCAGACGCTTGCGGTTGTTGATATGGATC
>JAEEGJ010006443.1_pt1 | contig 35183 bp, 36 predicted proteins | sample 8958761 | NCBI WGS metagenome assembly JAEEGJ01 (sample SAMN16246546, study PRJNA631951) | gut metagenome | biome: gut microbiome; feature: rumen; material: RS-attached | host: Bos | place: Iran: Karaj | collected 2018-10
TCATATTGGCCCAGAAGACGGTCTGGTCCTCCGGGGAGTTGAGCGGCACGCCGTCCAGGGTGACGTTGATGCGGGAGCCGCCCGCACCGCGGATGCGCAGGTAGCTGGTGCCCGTGCCCACGCCGTTCTCGCTCCAGGCGATGATGCCCGGCGTGCGGGCGAAGAGCATAGGCAGTTCAATGCCGGTGACGGAGAAATCCTGCAGCTCGCTGCGGCTGATGTTGGCGACGGCGTAAGGGGCGTCCTTGGCGGCGCGCACGGCGCCGATCACGACTTCCTGGAGCTGCTCCACCTGGAGGGAATCCGGCGCCTGGGCGGCGGCGGGGAAGACGCCGGAAGCCGCCAGCGCAAGGGCCGGCAGGACGGCGTAAAGCAGGGTTTTGTGCATAGTAGATCCTTAATTGTAAATAAATAATACAATAAGGGGATGGGAAGATAACGGTTTCCTACGCGGGCATTACCCCGATCAGGTATGAGGGTATCATCTCAGCCTCGGCCCCAAAGGCCTCAGCACCCCTTGGCCCGCGCTCTGCAGGCCGGTGCAAAGATAGCGAAAACTTCTTTATCTTTGCAAGCGAATATGAGAGTATTGTTCGTGTGTCACGGCAACATCTGCCGAAGCCCGATGGCGGAATTCATCCTGAAGGCGATGGTCAAGGCCCGGGGCCTGGAAGGCCAGTATCATATCGAGTCCGCGGCGGTTTCCCGGGAGGAGATCGGCAATCCCATCTACCCGCCCGCCAAGCGCTGCCTGAACCAGCACGGCGTGTGGTTCGATCCCGGCAAGCGGGCCCGCCAGGTCACGCAGTCCGACTATGAGCGTTTCGACAGGATCATCTGTATGGACGGTTCCAACCTGCGCTGGATCCGCCATATCATTCCGGAGGATCCGGAGGGAAAGATCCACCTCCTGATGTCCTACGCCGGCATCGGCCGGGACGTGGCGGATCCGTGGTACACGGGGGATTTCGAGACCACTTTCCAGGACCTGCTTGTCGGTTGCGAAGCGATGCTTGGGGGCAGGGGGCCTTATTCGGACGCCCGGTTGATGAAATAGCCGTCTTCGCCGCTTTTCCCGGACTTTTCGTTCCGGGCCCAGGCGATGGACCGGGAGATGGCGCTTCCGATGACGCGCTGCTGCTGTTTCATCCGTATGATGTGGGCCAGGAGCGCCCTGGTATTCTCAGTGTCTTTCATATGGAGAATCGATTGCAGACAAAGATAATGATAATTCAAAATACTTATATTTGCAGGCGGACCTGTCCGACTTCTTATTAATAAAGATATGAGACTCACATTGTTATTCGGCGCCCTCGTTGCGCTTTCCCTTTTCGGCGCCTGCACCGGCGCCCAGACCGCATCATCTTCCCTGGACGAACTTTTCCTCACGCGGAGGAGCATCCGCGCCTATGAGCCCGGACGGACGATCTCCGAGGCGCAGGTGCGCGAACTGCTGACGGCCGCCCAGAACGCCCCTTCGTGGGCGAACCAGCAGCCGAGCAAGTACTACGTGGCCATCACTCCGGAGATGCACGACCGCGTCCTGGAGATGGTCGGCGGCAACAAGGACCGCGTGGTCAACGCCCCCGTGCTGATCGTGTCCACCTTCGAGAAAGGCAAGTCCGGCTTCTTCCGCGGCACGCCCGCGAATGACGGCGGAGACTACTGGGGCGCCCTCGACAACGGCCTCAGCAACGCGTATCTGATCCTGAAAGCGCGCGATATGGGCTTCGACACCCTGATTATGGGTATGCGTGACGCCGATATGCTCCGCGAGGCGTTCAAGATTCCCGAAGAGGAAATGATCCTCTCCGTGATCGCTCTCGGCTACCGCGCAGAAGAGCCCAATATGCCCGTCCACCGTCCCTTGGACGAGGTCGTGAAGTTCTTCTAGGGACGGAATCTATCTGTGCCGGAGGGCGAGTTCTCGCTCGAGTTCGGCGAGGGAGACGCCCTGCTGTTCGAGCAGGACGAGGAAGTGATAGACAAGGTCGGAGGCTTCGTAGATGAAGCGGCCGCGCATCCCGTCCACGGCCTCGATGACGGCCTCGCCGGCCTCTTCGAGGACCTTTTTGCCTATGGCTTTGGGACCCTTGATGAAGAGCTTGGTGGTGTAGGAGCCTTCCGGCATCTTCTCGTGCCGGTCGGCGACCACGGCCTGCAGGGTGCGGATGAAGCCCTCTTCGTCCGGGGTGTCGAAGCAGGCGAGGGTGCCGCGGTGGCAGGTGGGGCCGTCCGGCCGCGCCTTGATCAGCAGCGTGTCCCCGTCGCAGTCGGGAAACATCTCCACCACGTGCAGGTAATTGCCGCTCGTCTCGCCCTTGGTCCAGAGCTCCTGGCGGCTGCGGGACCAGAAGGTCACCAGCCCGGTGGACAGCGTCTTGTCGAAGGCCTCTTCATTCATATACCCCAGCATCAGCACCTTCAGGGTACACGCATCCTGGATGATCGCCGGGAGCAGTCCGTCTCCGGTCTTATCTAATTGGAAATCACTGAATTTCATATTCTTACATTTATACCTGCAGCGCGGAGCGCCGCCTTGAGTTGCGGAATGGGGATCTGGCCGTAGTGGAAGATGCTGGCGGCGAGGGCGGCGTCGGCGCAGCCCTCGGTGAGTACCCGGCGGATGTCCTCGATGCTCCCGGCGCCGCCCGAGGCGATGACCGGGATGGAAAGCTCGCGGGCGAGCCGGGCATAGACCGCGTCGGCATAGCCGGCGCAGGTGCCGTCGTGGTCCATCGAGGTGAAGAGGATCTCGCCGGCGCCGCGCTCCTGCGCCTCCCGGGCCCAGGAGAAGAGCTCCACGTCGGTGAGGCGCTTGCCGCCGTGGGTGGTGCAGGTCCAGCGGCCGTCGATGCATTTGGCGTCGATCGCCACCACGACGAACTGGCTGCCGTATTTGTCGGCGATGCGGCCGATCAGCGAGGGATCCGCGATGGCGGCGCTGTTGACGGAGATCTTGTCGGCTCCGGCGTCGAGCAGCCGCGCGGCATCCTCCACGCCGCCGATGCCGCCGCCCACGGTGAAGGGAATGTCGATCCCGAGGGCGATGCGCTCCACGAGCGCGGCGAAGGTGCGCCGCCCCTCCTGGGTGGCGCTGATGTCGAGGTACACCAGCTCGTCGGCGCCGTCACGGGCGTATTGCACGCCCATCTGGACGGCGTCCCCGACTTCGCGGAGCCCCTCGAAGTTGATGCCCTTGACGACCTGCCCGTCCTTTACATCGAGGCAGGGGATGATGCGCTTTGCGACCATGACTTGATATCTTCCAGACTGATACGGTTCTCATAGATGGCCTTGCCCACGATGACCTTGCGGAGCTTGAGCGCGTCGAGCGCCCGGATGTCCTGCATCCCGGCGATGCCGCCGCTGACCGTGAAGCTCACCTGGGGGAAAGCCCGCTGCAGGCGCACGTAGAGCGCCGTTGCGGGGCCTTGCAGCATACCGTCGCGGGAGATCTCCGTGACGATGCACTCCTGCAGCCCGAAGGGCAGGAAGCGGGCGACGAGGTCGTCCGGCCCCAGGGCGATGGAGTCCTGCCAGGCGGCGACCGCGACCCGCTCCTCGCGCACGTCGGCGCCGAGGATCATCCGGGTGCCGTACTTCTTGAGCCAACCCTCGAAGCACTCCGGGTGCAGGGCGGCTACGCTGCCGGCGATGGCGTGCGTCGCGCCCGCGTCGAAGACGCTCTGCAGCGCCTCGTCGCCGGCGATCCCGCCGCCCCATTCCAGCTCGCAGGACACCGCCGAGGCGATGGCCTCGAGCGTGGCGAGGTTCTGCGGCGAGCCCTTCCGGGCGCCGTCCAGGTCCACCAGGTGGATGCGTTCCACGCCGCAGTCGGCGTAGCTGCGCGCCATATCCACGGGGGAGGCGTCATATACCTTCTTCGTGATGTAATCACCCTTCGTCAGGCGCACGCAGCGCCCTTCGATGAGGTCGATGGCGGGAATGATCTTGATCATAAGGCAAGGAAATTCCGGAGAATCGCCGCTCCCACGGAACCGCTCTTCTCGGGGTGAAACTGGGTGCCGTAGAAATTCTCGTACTTGAGCGCCGCACTGAACAGCTGCTCCCCGTGGCGGCAGGTCGCGATGGTGTCGGGACACAGCGCCGGGTAGTACGAGTGCACGAAATAGACGAAGCTGCCGTCCTCCAGGCCCTTGAACAGTTTGCTGTCCAGGTTGCCGATGGCGTTCCAGCCCATATGGGGCACCTTGGCCTCCGGGCTGTCGACGAAGCGCCGGACCCGGGTGTCGAAGATGCCCAGCCCCTGCGTGGGGCCTTCCTCGGAGTCGCGGCACATCAGCTGCAGCCCGACGCAGATGCCCAGCACGGGGCGGCGCAGGCTCGGGATGAGTCCGCAGAGGCCCCTTGCGCGAAGGTTCTCCATAGCCCGGGCGGCGTTGCCCACCCCGGGCAGGATGACCTTGTCCGCCGCGAGGATGCGGGCGGGATCCGCCGTGAGCTCATATTCCGCACCCAGGCGCTGCAGCGCATTGCCGACCGAACGGATGTTGCCGGCGTCGTAGTCGATGATCGCGATCATAGCAGTCCTTTGCTGGAAGGGAGGTCGTAGGAGAATACGTCGCGCCGCACCGCCTGCCGCAGGGAGCGGGAGAAGGCCTTGAAGACGGCTTCCGCGAGGTGGTGGTTGTTCTCGCCGCGCGCCTGCACGTAGAGGTTGGCGCGCATCGCGTCGGACAGCGACTTGAAAAAGTGCTTGAACATTTCCGTGGGCACGTCGCCCACGTATTCGCGGGTGAACTGCACGTCCCAGACGAGTTCGCTCCGCCCGCCGAAGTCCAGCAGCACGATGGCGCGGCTCTCGTCCATCGGCAGGGCGAAGCCGTAGCGGCCGATGCCGCGCTTGTCGCCCAGGGCCTGCCGCAGGGCCTCCCCGAGGGCGATGCCCACGTCCTCGACGGTGTGGTGCTCGTCCACTTCCAGGTCGCCCTTGCATTTGATTTCCAGGGCGATGCCGCCGTGGGTGATCAGTTGCGAGAGCATATGGTCGAAGAACTTCAGGCCCGTGTCCACGCCCGACGGTCCCTTGCCGTCGAGGTCCACGCGCACGTAGATGTCGGTCTCGCCGGTCTTGCGCGCGAGGGTGGTGCTGCGTGCGCTGCTGCGGATGGTCTCGACGATCTGCGCCCAGCTCATCTCGCCCACCAGCAGCGCCTGCGCGCCCAGGTTCTCCGCCAGCTCCCGGTCGGTCTGCCGGTCGCCGATCACCCAGCTCGCCGCGAGGTCGTAAGAACCATCCAGGTACTTGCCGAACATCCCCGTGCGCGGCTTGCGGTTGGGGGAGTTCTCCTCGGGTGTCGAAGGATCGATCAGGATGTCGTCGAAGACGACGCCTTCGCCCTTCAGGGTGTTCAGGAGCAGGTTCTGGGCGGGCCAGAAGGTCTCTTCCGGGTAGGCTGGCGTGCCGAGGCCGTCCTGGTTGGAGGCCATCACGAGTTCGTAGCCCAGGCCCGTGAGGGCCTTCATTCCGCTGATGGCGCCGGGCACGAATTCGACTTTCTCGAGGGCGTCGATCTGCTCGTCGTCCGGTTCGGTCAGCAGGGTGCCGTCCCTATCGATGAATATCGCCTTTTTCATATGCTTGCAGGGATGTCAGGAGTTTGTCGTTTTCGGAAGGAAGTCCGACGGTGATGCGCAGGCAGCCGGCACAGCCGGGGACCCGGCTGCGGTTGCGGACGATGATGCCGTCGGCGATCAGGTGGGCGTAGAGCGCGTCGGCGTCGTCCACCTGCACCAGCAGGAAATTGGCGTCGCTGGGGTACACGCGCCGCACGCAGCGGAAGGCGGGGAGCGCCGCCGCCACGCGCCTGCGCTGCGCGACGATCTCGGCGATCCAGCCCTCGACGGGCTCGCGCAGGGCCTTGGCGACGAGTTCCTGGGTGGACTGGTTGATGTTGTAGGGGTACTTGACCATCGACATCAACGAGATGATGTAGGGGCTCGCGAAGGCCATTCCGAGCCGCAGTCCGGCGAGGCCGTAGGCCTTGGAGAGGGTCTGGAGGATGACCAAATTGGGGAATTCCGACAGGCGGCCGCGCAGGCTGCCTTCGGCGCTGAAGTCGGCGTAGGCTTCGTCCAGCACGACGATGCCCGGGAAGCGGCGGATGAGCTCCGTCAGCTCCGCGGCGGGGAAGGCGTTGCCCGAAGGGTTGTTGGGACTGCACAGGAAGAGCAGCTTGCTGCGGGCGTCGGCGGCTGCCAGCAGTTCCTTTACGGGCAGGGAGAATTCCGGCCCGAGGGGGACGCTGCGCATAGGGACGTCGTTGATGTCGGCGGCCACGGCGTACATCCCGTAGCTGGGCTCGATGGCGACGGCATTGTCCACGCCCGGGGTGCAGAAGATGCGGAACATCAGGTCGATGGCCTCGTCGCTGCCGTTGCCCACGAAGATGCTGTCCACGGGGACGCCCTTGATGCGGGAAAGCTGCTCCTTGACCGCCTTCTGGCGGGGATCGGGATAGCGGTTCCACCCGGTGGGGTAGGGGCTCTCGTTGGCGTCCAGGAAGATGCCCAGCGGGCCCTTGTATTCATCGCGTGCCGTGCTGTAGGGGCACAGGGCGCGGATGTTGGGACGGACGAGCTGTTCTATGCTATTCATTGCCGAGACGGATTTTGACGGCGTTGGCGTGGGCCTGCAGGCCCTCCGCCTCCGCCATGGTGACGATGGTCTCCGACAGGGCGAGCAGCCCTTCCCGGCTGAGCTCCTGCAGGGTCATCTTGCGGTAGAAACTGTCCAGGTTGACCCCGCTGAAGGAGCGGGCCCAGGCGCAGGTGGGCAGGGTGTGGTTGGTGCCGGAGGCATAGTCGCCCGCGCTCTCCGGGGTCCACGCCCCGACGAACACGCTGCCGGCCGCCGTAACCTTGTCGGCGAAAGTCCAGGGATCCCGTAGGGCGAGGATGAGGTGCTCGGGGGCATATGCATTCGCGAAATCGATGCGATCCTGCTCGTCGGAGAGCACGATGCAGCGGCTCTTGTCCAGGGCCTGCCGCACGAAGTCGGCGCGGGGCAGGGCGGCGGTCTGCCGCCCGAGCTCCTCGCGGACCTCCGCCACCGTCCGCTCCTCCGTGCAGACCAGCATCACCTGGCTGTCGACGCCGTGCTCGGCCTGCGAGAGCAGGTCGGCGGCGATGAAGGAGGCCGGGACGGAACCATCCGTGACCACCATCACCTCGGAGGGGCCGGCAGGCATATCGATGGCCACGGTGTCGGCGGACAGCAGCTGCTTGGCGGTGGTGACGTACTGGTTGCCGGGGCCGAAGATCTTGTCCACCTTCGGGACCGTCCGGGTGCCGTAGGCCATTGCGGCCACGGCCTGGGCGCCGCCCAGCTTGAAAATGCGCTTCACCCCGCAGTACGCGGCGGTGTAGAGCACTTCGGCGTTGACCTTGCCGTCCTTGCCCGCCGGGGTGCAGAGCACGACCTCGGGGCAGCCGGCGATGGACGCCGGCACGGCGAGCATCAGCACGGTGGAGAACAGGGGAGCGGTGCCGCCGGGGATGTACAGGCCCACTTTCTCAATGGGGACGGGGCGCTGGATGCAGCGTACGCCCGGGGCCGTTTCCACGGAAATCTCCTTCGGGCGCTGGGCGGCGTGGAAGTCGTGGATGTTGTCTTCCGCCTGGGCGACGGCGCGCCGGACGGCGTCGCTGACCTGCGCCGAGGCCTCGCGGATCTCCTCCGCGCTCACCTCGATCGCGTCGAGCGGCCGTCCGTCGATCTCCAGCGAGAGCGCGCGGAGCGCTTCGTCGCCCTGCTCGCGCACGCGCTGCAGGATGGTTTCCACGCGGGCGCGCACCGCCGGGTTGGCGGAGGCGGGGCGCCGGCACAGCGCCGGCCATTGTTCCCGCGGGGGATTGAGGTAGCTCTCCATATCGTTACGGAATGATTTTGTCGATGCTGAGTACGAGGATGCCCTCGGCGCCGATGGCCTTGAGCTGGCGGATCTTGTCCCAGAGGTCGGCTTCGTCCACGACGGAGTGCATCGAGCACCAGCCTTCGGCGGCCAGCGGCATCACGGTCGGGCTGCGCAGGGCGGGGAGGATGCGGGTGGCTTCCTCCACGGCGGCCGTCGGGAGGTTCATCAGGATGTATTTCTTGCGGCGGCTTCCCATCGCGGAACCGATGCGGAAGAGCAGTTCGTCGAGGGTCTCGCGCGCCTGCGCATCCAATTCCTTGTTGGCGATCAGCACGGCCTCGGAGAAGAAGACCTTCTCCACCTCGAGCAGGCCGTTGGAAACCAGCGTGCCGCCGGAGGAGACGATGTCGAAGATGGCGTCGGCGATGTCGGCGGCGGGGGCGATCTCCACGGAGCCCGTGATGATCTCGATCCGGGCCTCGATGCCCTGCGCGTCCAGCCACTTCTTCAGGATCCTGGGGTAGGAGGTCGCGATGCGCTTGCCCGCGAACCACTGCGGCCCGTTGTAGTCCGCCCCCTTGGGAACGGCCAGGGAGATGCGGCAGCCGCCGAAACCGAGCCGGGCGACGACGTCCACGTCGAAGCCCCGCTCCTCGACTTCATTGAGGCCGACGATGCCGAGCGCGGCCGTGCCGGCGGAGACGACCTGCGGGATGTCGTCGTCGCGCATATAAAGGATCTCTATGGGGAAATTGGGGGCCTGGGCCAGGAATTTCCGGCGCGAATCGTCGATGTCGATCCCGATTTCGCGCAGCAGGGCGGTGCTCTCTTCGTTGAGACGCCCCTTGGATTGGATGGCTAATCTTAACATAACTTCTACTAACTTAAAAAGGCTTCCCGGACACACCGGCAAGCCTCTCTAAACGCAAACGTACGCACATGACGACCTACCGGATCTCAGATTCGGTGGTGATGGTGATATGCGCTCATTTGGGTCATACTCGATGCAAATATATCGATTATTTCCGGAAATCCAAGACCTGGCTAGGCCTTTTTGCCCAGGATCTTGTCGATCATGCCGTATTCGAGGGCCTCGTCGGCGCTCATCCAGAAGTCGCGGTCGGCGTCGGCGAAGACCTTGTCGTAAGACTGGCCGCTGTGCTGGGCGATGAGGGAGATGAGTTCCGCACGGGTCTTCTCGATCTCCTTGGCGGCGATGAGGATGTCGGAGGCCTGGCCTTCGGCGCCGCCGAGCGGCTGGTGGATCAGCACGCGCGAATGCGGCAGGGCGGAGCGCTTGCCCTTTGCGCCGGCGCAGAGCAGCAGGGAGCCCATCGAGGCGGCCATGCCCGTGCAGATGGTGGCCACGTCGGGCTGGACCAGCTGCATCGTGTCATAGATCGCCAGGCCGCTGGAGACCATTCCGCCGGGGGTGTTGATATACAGGGATATATCCTTGGTGGCGTCCACGGACGAAAGGAACAGCAGCTGCGCGAGGATGATGTTGGCCACGTCGTCGTTGATGCCGACGCCGAGGAAGATGATGCGGTCCATCATCAGGCGGCTGAACACGTCCATCGACGCTACGTTGAGCGGACGCTCTTCGATGATGGTCGGATTGATGTAGGCGCTGACCGCCGCCTGGTAGTCCCGGAGGGTGATGGGGTTGATGCCGCGCCCGAGGGTTGCGTATTTTTCGAATTCGCTCTTCTGCATGGGAGTATGGGATTTAATAACTGTCAAAACCGATCTTGACCCGCTTCGGGGTGGACAGGGAGGAAGGATTGGCCTGGATGGATTCTTCCAGGATCTCCTGCGTGATGGGCTGGTCGCCGAGGGCCGCGACCATCGCCGACTCGTTGACGATGAAGGCGATGTCCGAGGAGGCGTAGCCTTCCGTGAGGGTGGTGAGCTTGCCCAGGTTGAGCTCGCCGTCGATCGGGCGGCCCTTGAGGTAGAGCTCGAACATCGCCCGGCGCGTCTCGGCGTCCGGGGCGGGGATTTCGTATTTGAGGTCCAGGCGTCCCTTGCGGAGGACGGCCGGATCGATCATATCCATCCGGTTGGTCGTGCCGATGACGAAGATGCCGCGCTCGGAGCAGTTGTTCAGCTGGGAGAGGAACTCGTTGATCTCGTCCGCGCGGTGGCGGGCGGAATCGGAGCCGCGGGCGGGCACGAAGGCGTCGAATTCGTCGAAGCAGATCACCGAGGGGGCGTTCTGCTCGGCCTTCTTGAACAGGTCCGCGATCTTGCCCTGGGTGCCGTGGATGTAGGTGCTGCCGAGGTCGGAGCCGTTGACGAGGTAGTAGTTGAAGCCCGACTCCTCCGCGAATTTCTTGGCGAAGAAGGTCTTGCCGCAGCCCGGAGGGCCGTACAGCAGCATACCGTTGGGCGGTGTCAGGCGGTATTTGGCGGCTTTCTCCTTGTCCTTCAGGACCCAGATCACGCGGTTGATGAGCTCCTGCTTGAGCCCCTCCATACCGGCCACGTCGGCGAAACCGCCCTCGCCGGGCTTGCCCCTGCGGGCCTGCAGCGAGACGGCGTCCTCGCGGGGCTTGTCCGTCTGCTCGGAAGGCGTCTGGGGCGGGTCCTGCGGATTCTCCGGATCCTCCGGTATGTCCTGCGGCTTGTCGGGTATACGGCGCGTCTTCTGGTTGTGCGCCAGCTCCGGCTGCTGCGGGGGGCAGCCCGCCGACAGCATCTCGAGGAATTCCGATGCGGTGGGGCGCTCGGCCGGATTGAAACGGAGCCCGCGCTCCAGCAGGTCGATGACTTCGGGGTCGGCCGGCTTGAAGCTGGGGAAGATCAGCGGTATCTCCCGGGCGTGCTGGACGGAGATTTTCTTCGAATAATAAGGGGTCTTCTCCGTGACGCCGCAGTCCCAGGGCGGCATGCCGTAGAGCATCGTGTAGAGGATGGCCGCGACGGAGAAGACGTCGCTCTTGGCGGTGAACGTGCCCTTCAGGGCCTCGGGGGCCAGATACTGCACGTTGAGGTCGTCCACGGGGAAGGGGGGCGCACTGTCCAGGTCGGCGTGCATATGTCCCAGGTCGATGATCTTCGGGATGATCTCCCCGTCGGGGGCGGTTTCCAGGAGGATGTTTCGCGGGGTGAGGTCGTTGTGGTTCACGCCCAGCTCCTCGTGGAGATACACCAGGCCTTGCAAGATGGGGATGAGGATGGCTTTCGCTTCGGCGACGGTGAAAGTCTTGCCCCCGCGCAGGGACTCCGACAGGAGCGCCCCGTTGAAGAACCAGGTGACCAGGCAGGGGTATTTGTGCCCGCTGACGGACAGGATGCCGTCGGCGGCATACTTGATTATGTTGGGATGCGTGATGCGGCGGCACTGCCAGATCTCCTCCACGATGCCTTCCACGAGCATCTTGTCGGGAATGCGCTCGAGATCGAAGGCCTTCATGAAGAAGGGCGTTCCTTTTTCGTCGCGGATGACGTAGGTGTCGTTGAGCAGCCCTTTCTTGATGAAACGGGCGATGGTGTATTCTCCGATGGAGGCGTTGTCCGGGAGCCTGAACATAGCTTATGTGGATTTTCTACAAATATAACAATTTATTCGTTCAGCATCCCCGGCAGGTCGCGGAAACGGTCGATGACCGCGTCGGGCGCCGCGGTGAGCAGCTGCGCGCGGTCCTGGTTGCCGTAGCTCACCCCGCAGGTGCGGCATCCGGCGCCGCGGCCCATTTCCAGGTCGAAGACGGTGTCGCCCACGACCAGCGATTCCTCCGCCCGGGCGCCGAGCCGCTCGAGAAGCAGCAGGGCGAGGTCCGGGGCCGGTTTGGGCTTCGCCCGGCCCTGGAGGACGTCGTCGTTGCAGGTGTGGGCGCTGAAGAAGTCCTTGATGCCGTGTACCTCCATCAGGTTCTCCAGCGAGGCGCTGCTGCGCGAGGTGCAGACCGCGAGGCGCAGCCCCTGCGCGTGCAGGGCGGCGAGGGTCTCCCGCACGCCGTCGAAGAGGGTGGTGCAGGGGATGGCGATCTCGTTGAACAGGCGCCGGTAGGTCAGGCAGGCCTCGTCAATGCGCTCCGGGGGCGTGTCCGTGCCACGCTCGAAGCACTGGCCGAGCGGCAGGCCGATGGTGGCGCGGATGCGCGCGGGAGTGGAGGCCGGCAGGCCCATTTCCTTCAGCGTGGCCTGCGTGCAGCGGACGATGCCTTCCGAGGTGTCGGCCAGGGTCCCGTCGAAATCGAAGAGGATGTTTCGGATCATAGGGCAAAGTTAGCATTTTTCCCCCTTTCTCCTTATATTTGCGTTGTTATGAAAAAGATATTCCTTACCCTGCTGGCTCTTGCAGCCCTGCCGCTGTTGCTTCACGCCAACGGCGACCCCGTCATCTCTTATTCAGCCTGGACCCGTGCCAGCAACCCCGTCCCTATGAAGGTGTCGGAGGTGCAGGTGGTCCGCGAGGACTTGAGTATCAAGTTGATGATCCCTTACACGGAGGTTTCGGTGGTCTATCGCCTGAAGAATGCTTCCACCGCCCCCATCCACGTGGACTATGGCTTCCCGGTGGACTTCAGCGGAAGTATGGACGATCCGGAGGGTTTCGAAAGCGGCGGGGAGTATGAATCGCTGCAAGAAATCGGCATCGGCAAGCGGGCGGTGCGCGACGTTCACTTCCGCCTGGACGGCCGGGAACTGGACTGGACGCACGCTGATTCCATCGTCAAGATTGACGAGTATGAGGATGAGGAGGGCGAGACGGTTGACGTCAATGTATGCCGCCTGTGGACCTACACGGTTCTGGACATTCCCGCCGGAGCCACGGTGGCCCTGGAAGTGAATTATTCCGTGCTTTGCAACTGGAGCCTCGGGATGTATTCGCTGCAGGTCTCCCCGCTGTCGCGCTATTTTCCCTTTGACGGCGATTTCACCTATGACTTCTCGCCCGCCCAGTACTGGGGCGACGGCAAGGCCGGCGAACTCAACATCACGGTGGACTGCTCCGGCCTGCCGCAAGGTTTCTTCGACGGGGGCGAAATCTCAGTCGGCACGAATTGGCTGAAGCGCAACGGCAAGGTCTTTTCGGTGTCCGAGCGGAATTTCGATTTTGCTTCCGCCGGTCTCCTTGCGGCCAGCTTTTACAAGGACTACGGCCAGCCGGACAAAGTCTATCCGTCTTGGGGGGACCCGCTGAAGAACTGCGCCGTGCCCACTACGGATTATCGGCTCTCCGTATCCGGAGCGCAGGACAAATATCCCGGCGCCAACCTGCAGGACGGGGATCTTGCGACGGCCTGGGTGGCCCCTGGCGACGGGGTCGGATCCTCGGTGGAGATCGTCTTCCCGCAACCCCGCCGCGTCTCGGATCTCGCCTTCTACAACGGCTACCACAAATCCTCATCCCTCTGGTCTTCCAACAGCCGTATCAAACGTATGCGGGTGGAGGTGACCCGGGCGGACGGCTATGAGGAGTCCTGGGAGAGCGAACTATCGGAAGATGCGGAATGGTGGAACGAGCACAGTTATACCTTGTATGAAAGCCGCGAACAGCGATTCGGTGCCGTCACGCTCCATAGCATCACCAACCTCGAGCGGGCGATGTACGGCCGGGAAGTGGGGGTCGACGAGGACGGCGTCTACCTTTATGACAAGGTCTCCGAGGATGCCGAAAAGGTCAAGAGCATCCGTCTGACCGTCCTGGAGGTCGTGCCCGGCACGAAATACAAGGATCTCTGCCTGTCCGAACTCTCCGTGATCGACGGGTTCGTCATCCTGGATAAATGAAAGCGGGACTGATCGTCGCGATGGCCTCGGAGTATGAGGCCCTGCGCCGCGCCGGCGTGGACGATGTCGTGAAGTCCGGCATCGGCAAGGCCGGTGCGGCCCGGGCCGCCACCGAGTTCATCCTGACGGAGCGTCCCGACTGCATCGTCAATTCCGGCTGCGCCGGGGGGATCGCCGCGGGCCTGCGGCTGTTCGACATCGTGGTCGGCAGCCAGTACGCCTACCACGACGTGGATTGCGGCGACGGCTTCCTGCCCGGCCAGCTCCAGGGCGAGCCGCAGCGCTTCGACGCCGATCCGGCGCTGCTGCAGGCTGCGCTCTCGCTGAAAGCGGAAAGGCCGCTGCACAGCGGCCTGATCTGTTCCGGCGACCAGTTCCTCACGACGCCGGAGGATGACGCCCGGGTGCTTTCCATCTATCCGGATGCCCTGGCCTGCGATATGGAGTCCGCGGCCGTCGCCCAGGTGTGCAAGCACTACGGCGTGCCTTTCCTGAGCTTCCGCGTCATCAGCGACGTCCACGCCTCCCACGAGGAGGCGGAAGCCGGTTACCGCGACTTCTGGCAGCGGATCGGCGACGATTCCTTCGCCTTCATCCGCCAGTTGCTGGAAAGATTGTAAATCAGCAGTTTATCGGAGCTCTTCGAAGAGCAGGACCTCGATGCCCGAGTCGTTGGCGTCGAGGACCGTCTTGACCTCCTGGATGTCCGTCTGGGACATATGGTAGGGGATCAGGACCTTGGGCTTGAGGGTCAAGGCCGCCTCGATGCACTGGGTCGTGGTCATCGTGTAGGGCTGGTTGACGGGCAGGAAGGCCACGTCGACCGGGCCGAAGGAAGCCATCTCGTCGATGTCCTCCGTGTCGCCGGCCACGTACACCTTGAAGCCGTCGAAATCCAGGATATAGCCGTTGCCGTTGCCCTTCGGATGGAAGTTCTGGCGCCCCTCGGAGATGTTGTAGGCGGGTACGGCGGTGACGCCGACGGGCCCGACCTTGCGGGACTCGCCGTTGGCGATCGCCTCGCCCTTGCCGAGCTGGTCGCGGCTCTTGGCGTTGAGCAGGATCTGCGTGTCATCCTTGCTCAGGAGCTCGATCGTGTCGGCGCTGAGGTGGTCTCCGTGCTCGTGGGTGATGAGGATGAGGTCCGCCTTGGGGAACTGGGTGTAGTCGAATTCGGTCTGGCCCATCTTGCCGACGGGATCGACCTGGACGGAGAAGCCCTTGTAGCTCATCGCCACGGACCCGTGCGTGATCATATAGATATCAAGTTTGCCCCCCTTCGGGGTCTTGTACTGGACGGCCGGGCAGGAAGGCTCGGGCTGGGCGTTGCAGGAAACGGCGAGCGCCGCTGCGGCAAAAAGCATGGAGAGGATGAATTTGGACATAGGCTGGTTTTTTCTTGACATCCACGAAGATATGGATTTTATTTATATTTGTATGCAGAAAGGGTGAAAAAGTGAAAAGCAGTGTTTCCCGGGGCTTGCTGGCCATCAGCCCGCTCGCCGTTTTCCTGATCGTCTATCTCGTCTCCTCGCTGGTGGCGGGGGATTTCTACAAGGTACCTGTCTCCGCGACTTTCCTGGTGGCCGGCGCTTACGGCATCGTCGTGGCCCGGGGGCCGCTGACCGCACGCCTGACGGCGTTCTCCCGCGGCGCGGGACACCCCAACGTGCTGCTGATGATCTGGATCTTCCTGCTGGCGGGCGCCTTCGCCGAGACGGCCCGCAGCATCGGCGCCGTGGATGCCACGGTCTCGATGATGCTCGCGGCCGTGCCGGCGCGCTGGCTGCTGGCCGGGCTTTTCGTCACGGCCTGTTTCATCTCGATGGCGATGGGCACGAGCGTCGGCACGACGGTGGCCCTGGTGCCGATCGCCACCGGGATTGCCCGGCAGTGCGGGATCGAGATTCCGTATATGGTCGCCATCATCGTGGGAGGGTCTTTCTTCGGGGACAACCTTTCCTTTATCTCCGATACCACCATCGCCTCCACCCGCGCCGCCGGCTGCGAGATGCGGGACAAGTTCCGCGCGAACCTGCGCATCGTCCTGCCTGCGTTCCTGATCGTGGCGGGCATCTATCTTTTCCAGGGCGGACAGCTGGCGGAAGCGCCGGCGAGCAGCGCCGCCCAGTGGTACCTGTCGCTGCCGTATCTGCTCATCATCGTGCTGGCCCTGTGCGGGGTCCACGTGACCGTCGTGCTCCTTGCCGGTCTGTTCGCCGCCGCCCTGACGGGCTGGCTGACCGGCACCCTCGACTGGGTGGGCTGGCTGGAAGCCGTCGGGACCGGCGTCGCCGGGATGTCGGACCTGATCATCGTGACCCTGCTGGCCGGCGGCCTGCTGGAGCTGATCCGCGAGGGCGGGGGACTGAAGCTCATCATCGAGTCTCTTTCGCGCGGCATCCGCGGCAGACGGGGCGCCGAGGCCGCCATCGCCGGCATCGTGAGCCTGGCGAACGTCTGTACGGCCAACAACACCGTGGCCATCATCACGACCGGCGGCATCGCGCACGACATCGCGGAGCGGTTCGGCATCCCGCCCCGCAAGACGGCCAGCCTGCTGGACACGTTCTCCTGCCTGGTGCAGGGAATGCTCCCTTACGGAGCGCAGCTGCTGATGGCTTCCGGCCTGGCGGCCATCTCCCCGGCGGCCATCATACCGCATCTGTATTATCCTTTTTTAATGGGCCTGTGCGCCATCCTCTCGATCGTTTTCGACCGGAAGGGTGGCGCACAGCCCGTCGTGGATAAAGCCGCCTGACGAAGCGCGCTTTAAGCGATTTCGATGTGACGCGAAGCGGGAATCTGCTTCTCCGGCGTCTTCTTCGGCAGCACGATGCCCAGCACGCCGTTGGTCATATTGGCCTTGATGGCCTCGACGTCGATGTTGTCGGGCAGGGTGAAAGCCTGGTGGTAGGACGTGTAGGAGAACTCGCGGCGCAGGTAGTTCTCGCCTTTCTTCTCCTCCTTGTTTTCGTGTTTCTTCTCCAGGGCGATCACCAGTTCCTCGTCGTTGTCCACGCGGATGGCGAAGTCGTCCTTGGTCATACCCGGGGCCGCAATCTCGATCAGGAAGTCCTTGTCGGTCTCCTTGATGTTGACGGCAGGGGAGGCAAACTGCTTCGCAGGCATTACTGCGAAATCGTCGAACAGGTCACCGAAAATGCTCGGAATCCAAGCCTGGTTTCTTCTTGCGGGGTACATAATCAAATCTCCTATCATTTTAAAAGGGTGTTTAACGTTTTTTATCATTCGTCCCGACCGGGGGACGTCTGGTATGATTACAATCCCCGGACCAGCTGCCAATTTAGGACAAATTGGCGCAAATAGTGGTGTAATTACCTGATAATCAAGACATTTTGTCAGAGATGCTGACAAAATAGCAGCTGCGGGCACTTGCTCATTGACCCAGTTCCCCGTCGAGCCAGGCGATGCGGGCGATGGCGAAGTTGCGGACGGAGGCCACTTCGTCGGCATAGGCGGAAGCGCCCAGGAGCGCGTCGCTCAGGCGGCGCCAGGCCTGGCGGTCGCGTTCGGCCGCGCCGCCCGCGGTCAGCAGCGTGGAGAGCGAGTCGACGACCGCCGGGACGTCGGCATAGCGTCCCTGGCGATATTCGGCGTAGCGGGCCTTCAGCTGGGTCACATAGGCGGGGTCGGACATCAGGCGTCCGAACCAGAAGGGCATCCTGGTGCTCACCCCGACGACCGCGTTGTTCTCGAAGGCCCAGAGGTCGGTCCTGGAGAGGGTGGGGACGTTTTGGACGGCGAGTCTCCCCCAGGCGTCGTCGAAGTCCCAGAGCGTCATCTTGAAGCGCGGGTCTATGCTGTCCCGGTACTTGTAGAGATAGGTGCTGAGGCGGTATCCGTCGCTGTTGTAGGAGATCTCCGTCGCCAGCTGGTAGTCGATGAACGAGCTCACGTCGATATACTTCCGGTAGCCTTTTTCGGCGTCCCGGTAGTCGTCCGAGGCGAGCGCGTCCTCGAAGGCGTCGAAGCGTCCGTCGATGTAGGCCCGCTGGGCCTCGGTGATATCCTCGCAGTCCGGGTCGGTGTACTGTACGTAGACGGAACTGCCGGTCGCGAACGCGCCGTCGGCGTTTACGGGAGGGTATTTGCTCACGTGGACGAAAGCCTCGTCGTCACGGTCCAGGCAGATGATATAGCCGCCCGTCAGGGCATCCCCGTCGTCTCCGGGTTTCTTGATGTTCAGCCGGGCGTCGCCGCGCCGGACTTTCTCCACCAGGCTGTGCACGCCGTAGTAGATGCCGTCCAGGACGAGCTCGCAGAAGCGGGTCTCGGGTACGAACTCCGTATACCCGCGGGCGAGGGAGAGCGAGAGGGTGTTGCGGATGAGCGAACGGTCGAGGTAGGGGGCCAGCAGCACCCAGTTGTTGTCGCTGCCCATCCCCAGGAGCGGGGCCTTGCGCTTGCCGCCGTTCTCCGTGGTGAGCTTGAGGGAATAGGGCTTCTTGGGGGAATAATCGTAGGAGGAGTGGCCGCGGTACTTGATGGTGATGTATCCTTCATAGTCGACGGCCTGGTCGGGATGCGCCAGCGTGTCTCCGTAGTTGACCCCGTCCGGATTGTTCACGATCTTCATTTTCGCCTGCACGTAGCCGTCCCTGCTGATGGTATTCCCCAGGGTGTTGACGAAGACGAGGGGCAGATTGGTCCTGTCGATGCGGATGTCCCGTACGACTGGCGGATTGTTCCTGCCGGCGTCCGGCTGCGGGGATTTCCCGCAACTTACGAGGGCGAGCGCCGCCAGTATGCACGCCATTCTCTTCACGCCATTGCAAAGCTAGTCATTATTTCGAACGTTTTCACCGCGAAGCGCAATTATTAAGAATTTTTCATTATATTTGAATCCGGTTAGTTAAATTCCCATATAATGGACAAATTCACACAGAACTACGTCGACCGGTTCATGGATGAGCTGATCGCACGCAACCCTGGCGAGAAGGAATTCCACCAGGCCGTCCGTGAGGTGGTGGAAAGTGTAGCACCTTATGTCACCTCCTATCCCCATCTGATGGATCTCAAGATCCTCGAGCGTATGGTCGAGCCCGAGCGCGTCATCATTTTCCGCGTTCCCTGGACCGACGACAAGGGAGAGATCCACATCAACCGCGGTTACCGCGTCCAGATGAACAGCGCCCTGGGTCCCTACAAGGGCGGTATCCGCTTCCACGCCAGCGTGAACCTGAGCATCCTGAAGTTCCTCGCCTTCGAGCAGACCTTCAAGAATTCCCTGACCACCCTCCCGATGGGCGGCGGCAAGGGCGGCTCCGACTTCCACCCGCGCGGCAAGTCCGATGCCGAGGTGATGCGTTTCTGCCAGAGCTTCATGACCGAGCTGCAGCGCCACATCGGCGCCGACACGGACGTGCCCGCCGGCGACATCGGCGTGGGCGGCCGTGAGATCGGCTATATGTTCGGCCAGTACAAGCGCCTTCGCGACGAGTTCACCGGCACGCTGACCGGCAAGGGCGTCGCCTGGGGCGGCAGTCTGCTCCGCACGCAGGCCACCGGCTACGGTGTCTGCTATTTCGCCCAGGAGATGCTCGCCACCCGCGGCGAGACTTTCGAAGGCAAGACCGTGGCGATCTCCGGCGCCGGCAACGTGGCCCAGTACGCGGCCCAGAAGGCCATGCAGCTGGGTGCCAAGGTGGTGACCCTGTCCGATTCCGACGGTTCCATCTACGATCCGGACGGCCTGGACGAGGAGAAGCTCAAATATGTCCTCGAACTCAAGAACATCCGTCGCGGCCGTATCAAGGAATACGCGACCAAATATCCGAAAGCCCAGTACTTCCAGGGCCAGCGTCCCTGGCACGTCCCCTGCGACATCGCGCTCCCTTGCGCCACGCAGAACGAGATCGAGAAGGCTGACGCGGAGAACCTCGTCAAGGGCGGCTGCTGGTGCGTCGTCGAGGGTGCCAACATGCCCTCCACGCCCGAAGCCATCGCCATCTTCCAGGCGAACAAGATGCTCTACTCGCCGGGCAAGGCGTCCAACGCCGGCGGCGTGGCGACATCCGGCCTGGAGATGACCCAGAACTCCATCCGCCAGAAGTGGACCACGGAGGAAGTGGACGAGCACCTGCACCGCATCATGAAGGATATCCACGAAGCGTGCATCAAGTACGGCACCGAAGAGGACGGATATATCAATTACGTCAAGGGTGCCAACCTCGCCGGCTTCATCAAGGTGGCCAACGCGATGGTGGACCAGGGTCTGGTTTAATCTATGAGCAACACCACGGATTACACACAATTGATGGCCAGGAGGATTCGCCGAATCCTCCTGGTTTGTAACAATTATGACAGTTTCTCCCTCGAGGAGGACGGACACATCGAGGCGCTGATCACGCAGGAGTACTCGGGGCTCAACCTGAGCAACCCGCCGACCATCGTGCGGGCCGAGTCCACCCTGGAGGCGCTGGAGGTGCTGAGTCAGGACACGGGCTTCGACCTCATCATCACGATGTACAATGTCGGCAAGCTCGACGTCTTCGGCTTCTCGGTACAGGCCAAGGAGCTGGCGCCCGACACGCCCGTCGTCCTGCTGTCCTCGTTCTCCCGGGAGATCTATCGCAAGATCGCGGAATGCGACCACGCCGGCATCGACTACGTGTTCTGCTGGAACAACAGCACCGACGTGCTCATCGCCATCATCAAGCTCCTGGAGGACAGGCTCAACGCCGAGCACGACTGTCTGGAGATGGGAGCCCGCGTCATCCTGCTCGTGGAGGACTCCGTGCGTTATTACTCTACCTACCTGCCGCTGCTGTACAGGCTGGTGCTCCAGCAGAACAGCGAGGCGGTGCGGGACGCGCTCAACGAGGAGCAGCAGTTCCTGCGCAAGCGCGGCCGGCCCAAGATCCTGATGGCCACGTGCTACGACGAGGCCTACGATTATTACCAGAAATACAAGTCCAACGTCATCGGCATCATCTCAGACATCGGCTTCGTCCTGCACAAGGGGGACAGGCCCGAGATGGAGAAGATCGACGCGGGCATCGACCTCTGCCGCCTGGTGCGGCGGGAGAACCCGACGCTGCCCTTCCTGATGCAGTCCTCGCAGGAAAGTATGCGCGCCGTGGCCGAACAGCTTGGCGTGGGCTTCGTGCACAAGCGCTCCAAGACCCTCACCCAGGAGGTGTCGGAGTACATCGGCCGGGAGTTCGGCTTCGGCGACTTCATCGTGACCGACCCCGAGACGGGACGGATCACGGCCCGCGCCCGCAACCTTTACGAATTCGAACAGGTCGTGGCCGCGATGTCGGACCAGTCGCTGCGGATGCTCGCGGACAAGAACTACATCTCCCGCTGGCTCTACGGCCGCGGTATCTTCGCGATCGGCGACCTTTTCCGCCCGATCCGCATCCAGAGCGACGAGGACGTCGCGCACGTTCGTGAAATGAACCTCCGGATGATACGCGACTACCGCATCAGCCAGGGACTCGGCGTTGTGGCGCGCTTCGACCCCGCCACCTACAACGACGCCATCTGGTTCGCCCGCATCGGCACGGGCTCCCTCGGCGGCAAGGCGCGCGGCCTCGCGTTCCTGAACCACATCCTCCAGAAATACGACCTCTACGACAAGTGGGAGGACGTCCGCGTGCTCGTGCCGCGGACCCTCGTGATCACCACGGAATACTTCGACCGCTTCATCCAGGAGAACGGCCTCAAATACGTCATCAATTCGGACGTCTCGGACGCCGAGATCCTCTCGGAGTTCGTGGCCTCGACCCTGCCGCAGGAGCTCACGGACGCGCTGCGCGTATTTATCCGCAACGTCCGCAGGCCGCTGGCGGTGCGCTCTTCCTCCAAGCTGGAAGATTCTTATTACCAGCCTTTTGCGGGAGTCTATTCGACCTATATGATCCCGCACACGGAGAATGAAGACCAGCAGCTCCGCCTCCTGTCCAAGGCCATCAAGAGCGTCTATGCCTCCGTGTATTTCGCCTCGTCGAGAGGCTACATCACGGCGACGGCCAACGTCCTCTCCGAGGAGAAGATGGCCATCGTGCTGCAGGAGATCTGCGGCAGCGAGGACAAGGGCTACTTCTTCCCGACCTTGTCGGGCGTTGCCCGTTCGGTCAATTTCTATCCGATCGGCTACGAGAAGCCGGAGGACGGCGTCGCGAAGGTCGCCTTCGGCCTGGGCAAGGCCGTCGTGGACGGCGACCAGGTGCTCCGCTTCTCGCCGAAATATCCGCGCAACGTCCTGCAGACGTCCACGTCCGAGCTGGTGATGAGCGAGACCCAGCAGGCGATGTATGCGCTGGACCTCCAGCCGGACAAGTTCAAGACCTCCGTGGACGACGCCGTCAACCTGGACCGCATCCCCGTCACGGAGTGCGGCAAGTTCCGGACCTTCGCCAAGGTGGTCTCCACCTATGACTACGAAAATATGCGTATGGTGGATTCGCCGGCTCCGCAGGGCCCGAAATTCGTCACCTTCGCGCACATCCTCAAATACAACACCTTCCCGCTCGCGGACATCCTGACGGTGCTGCTGGACATCATGCAGCGCGAGGTCAAGTGCGGCGTGGAGATCGAGTTCGCTGCCAACCTGGACGTCGGCACTGACAGTCCCGCCATCTTCAACGTCCTTCAGGTGCGCCCGATCTCTTCCGACGGCCTCGGGGCGGAGGTGGACTGGAACGGCATCGACACCGAAGGTGCGCTGGTCTCGTCAGGCAGCGCCATCGGACCGGGCTGGATCTCCGGCGTGCGCGACATCGTGTACCTCCGCGAATCCGCCTTCGACGTGCTCAAGACGCAGGAAATGGCCGCCGAACTCAAGGAGCTCAATGCGCGGATGCGCACCGCCGGTCGCAACTATGTCCTGGTGGGCTACGGCCGCTGGGGCTCCAGCATCCCTTCGCTGGGCGTGCCGGTGCAGTGGAGCGACATTTCCGAGGCGCGCGCCATCGTGGAGTGCTGCCTGGACCACTTCCGGGTGGATCCCAGCCAGGGCACGCATTTCTTCCAGAACATGACCTCGTTCAACGCCGGCTACGTCAACGTGAATCCTTTCGCCCGCGACGGCGAAGGCTTCGACGCTGCGCGGCTGGACGCGATGCCGGCCGAGTTCGAGACGGAATTCCTGCGCCAGGTGCACTTCGACGAGGACCTGCAGATCTGCATCGACGGCCGCACCGGCCGGGCTTTGATCAAATAAACATCCTTCCTTTGTATGAAACGACTGCTGACCACCATTCTGTTCCTTGCCTCCTGACGCCCGTCCATGCACACACGATTGAAGATAATCCTGTCCGTTCTGGGCATTGCTGTCGTCCTGCTGGCGGCGGCTGTCCTGCTGGGCTGGCGGAAGGAGATTCGCACCCTGGCCTCATTCCGCCAGGTGGAGGATAATCCATATCTCTACTTTGTTGATTATCAGGCGTCCTACGACCTGGATGAGATGGTCGCGTACGACGTGGACAAATACGGAGAACTGCTGGGCTATGTCATCGCCCGCGGTTCGAAAATCGTTTCCCCCGGACGGATCATCGCGCGGATGGAAAAACAACTGGCCAGCTTCCGGGTCGGAGGCTGCACCAGCTTCCATGCGGAGAAGTCCGGCGGGGGCTTCCTGTTCGGACGCAACTACGATTTCTTCAAGAATCCGACGGTCGTCACCCTTTCGCACCCGAAGGACGGTTATGCCTCCATCGCCGTGTCGGACATGTCATTCATCGGATACAGCCTGCAACGCCTGCCGACCGGTTTTCTGCGGCGGATCAATTGCCTGGCAGCCATCTACGCGCCGCTTGACGGCATCAACGAGAAGGGGTTCTGCGCTTCCATCATGGCCTTGCCCCACCATCTCGCTTCTCAGCAGGACACGCCCCGCCACGATGTCGGCACTTCCACCATCGTGCGCCTGATGCTGGACCGCTGCGCCACGGTGGAGGAGGCCATCGCGTTGCTCGGGACGGTGGACGTGCGGCACGACGCCACCTTCAAGGCGGCTTTCCACTATATGGTCGCGGATGCGACGGGCGATTGCGCCGTCATCGAGTTCGACCCGCAGGACGGCTGGAACACGATGGTGGTCCGCAAGCCGGACGGCGGGAACCACTTCCAGGTGACCAACCACCTGCTCGCGCCGGCCTACCTGACGACGGAGCCCGATCCGGCGGTAGGCAACACGGGCAGCCGGAGCTGGTGGCGCCTGCAGGCCGTGCATGATTTCCTGATGGAGAGAGGCGGGCGCATCACCGCGGAAGAAGCGCTGGAGTGCCTGTTCAGGGTGCGCTGGGTGGACCTGCCGACGGCCGGGAACCTGACCCCCGGGACGCAGTTCCACCTGCATTTCAAGGGCCTCAAGGCGCATTTGGTCGAACAGCCTGACAAGGAATTCGAGGACACGCAATACAGCCTCGTATACGACCAAAGCCGCATCACGCTGTCGCTCCGCAACTGGAACGACTATGATACGGCCTATGACTTCTCCCTGAACGGGAAATAACCCGTCGTCATTCGCCGGCGATTCCCGCCAGCCAGAGGTCGAACATCAGGTCCGGCTGCGGGAAGCCTTCCTGGGCGGCTTCCTGCGGCTGGTTGGCGCAGCCGATGGTCAGCGCCATGGAGAGCAGGGTGATCGGGAGTAAGCCTTTCATTTTGTAGGGTCTTGTTGTCGTAAAGATAAGGAATAATACCTATTTTTGTATATTGGAATGGAAGTTGAAGGATTACTTAATAAAAACGAATGCATATGAAAACTCATTTCTTTGCGGCTGTCATAGCCTGTCTTGCCCTTCTCGTTTCCTGCCAGGAGGGTGTCCGTCATACCGGTGACGATACCGGAGACCTCTACGGTGTCTGGGCGTTGCAAACCAAGACCGAAGCGGCCCAGAACGCAGACGGCATGTCCCACGTCGACTATTCCAGCGTCCATTTCTATCTCACCTTGTCGGAATTCCCTTTCCCGCACGCCATTGCCAAGAAGGGCAGTTTCACGGACTTGGACCTTGACGACGTGGATGTGGACGCAGTGGGCTTTACCTACAACAAAGACCAGAAGAAGATCAGCTTCAAGAAAATGCTCTGGCTATCGGATGAACTCCTGACCTACAACATGACCCTGGACGGCACCTTCGACGTCGTGGAGCTGACCGACAAGTCCCTTGTCCTTCGCCAGGAGAGCACCCTCTTGAAGAAAACGACGACCTACGCCTTCCAGCGCTACAAATAACGCATTGGGAACTCATATACCAAGGCGGCGAGCCTGGCGATCATTGCCCTGATCTATCTGGTTGCCGGAGCGGTGGGGCTCAGCTTTTTCAGCCGGGTATGCGGCCTTGACGTCTCGCACGTCGTGATCGCCTGCCGGCGGACGCATCTTTGACCTTTGGCGTTTTTTTCGTATCTTGCACCCTGTTAGTCAGTTTTGTATTATGACGGAAGGCAAAGCCATCATCCTGCTGCACTGTCCGGACCGGCAGGGCATCATCACCGACGTGACGGGATTCATCACCCGCAACCACGGCAACATCGTCTATCTCGACCAGTATGTGGACACCATCGACGGGCACTTGTTTATGCGCATCGAATGGGAGCTCAAGGGATTCTTCATCCCGCGGGAGCACATCAAGGAGGTCGTGGACGAGCTGTTCGCGGAGCGCTACGGGATGGTCTCGAGCATCTTTTTCAGCGACGTGCGGCCGCGTATGGCCATTTTCGTCAGTAAGCAGAGCCACTGCCTGTACGACCTGCTGGCCCGCCACCGGGCCGGAGAATGGGACGTGGACATCCCCTGCATCGTGAGCAACCACGAAGACCTCCGCTTCGTGGCCGACCAGTTCGGCATCCCCTTCCACGTGTGGAGCATCGCCCCGGACAAGAGCAACCGCGCCGAGGTGGAGCGCGCGGAGATGGATCTCCTGCACAGGGAGCAGATCAGCTTCATCGTGCTGGCGCGCTATATGCAGGTGATCAGCGACGAAATGATCGCGGAATACCCGCACCACATCATCAACATCCACCACTCCTTCCTGCCTGCCTTCGTGGGGGCGAAACCCTACCACCAGGCCTATGAGCGGGGGGTCAAGATCATCGGGGCCACGAGCCACTACGTCACGCGGGAACTGGACGCCGGCCCCATCATCGAGCAGGACGTGGTACGCATCAGCCACAAGGACACGCCGGACAGCCTGATCCTCAAGGGCCGCGACCTGGAGAAAATCGTCCTCAGCCGCGCCGTGACCAAGCACATCGAGCGCAAGATCCTGACTTACAAGAACCGGACAGTGGTCTTCGGCTAGGGCTTTCTCCATCGTCATCCCGGGTTCAAGCCCGGGATCCCCTTCTTGCGGTTTGCGTTTTTTTTGCTATCTTGCAAATGTGTACCAGCCAACCGACGAATGAAAAAGCCTTTTGCCCGTTTCAACCTGGCTAAAGACCCCATCCGCACACGATGGTTCCTGAAGCCTATCACCGCCCTGCTCAGTTTTCCTGCCATCGCCAGGCACAAGACGATCATCCATCGCCACGGCACGGAAGGACTTAAGCCGCCGTATTTGCTTCTTTGCAACCACAACGCTTTTTTGGACTTCAAGGTGGCCACCAAGGTCATCTACCCCAACAAAGCCAATTATGTCGTGGCGATCGACGGCTTCATCGGCCGGGAATGGCTGCTGCGCAATGTCGGCTGCATCTGCAAGCGCAAGTTCACCAACGATGCCACCCTGGTCCGCCAGCTGCGCAAGGTCGTGGACAACGGCGACATCGCCGTCGTTTACCCGGAGGCGCGCTATTCGCTCTGCGGCACCACGTCCGTACTGCCGGAGTCGCTGGGAAAGCTCTGCAAAATGCTGGGTGTGCCGGTGGCATCCCTCATCTGCCACGGACACCATATCAATTCTCCTTTCTGGAACCTTCACGAACGCGGCGTCAAGCCGACGGAAGCCGACCTGACGCTCCTGTACACCGCGGAGGAGCTCACGGCCGCCAGCGTAGATGAGATCAACGAGCGGCTCGTACAGGCCTTCCAGTACGATGATTTCGCCTGGCAGAAGGCGCGCGGCATCCTGACGAAATACAAGCGGCGCGCAGAGGGGCTGCACAAGGTGCTCTACCAGTGTCCCGCTTGCGGTCAGGAATATGAGATGACCTCGGAAGGCGTTCAGCTGCGTTGCAAGCATTGCGGAAAGAGCTGGACGATGAGCCCGCTGGGCGAACTGAGGGCCGACAGCGGCGAAACGGAGTTTTCCCATATCCCCGACTGGTACGAGTGGGAGCGGGCGAATGTGCGTCGCGAGGTGGAGGAAGGCCGCTACTGCACAGGCCCCCTGCACGTCCACGTGGATACGCTCCCCAACGCCAAGGCCTTCATCCGCCTGGGCCAGGGCCTGCTCACGCACGACATGGACGGCTTCCACGTGCGCGGGACCGACGTGGACGGCGATCCCTTCGAGATGGACCTCAAGGTGCCGTCGCTTTATTCCTGCCACATCGAATACGAATACCTCGGGAAATACGGCGACTGCGTGGACCTCAACACCCTGAAGGACACCTGGTACATCTATCCCGAAGACGAAAAATTCTCCGTGACCAAGATGGCCCTGGCCACGGAGGAACTCTTCTATGCCTGGCGGCGCGGCATCGGCCGCCCGTGCAAGCCGGGACTGGCCTAGCCGAATACGCGCTCGTCCAGCCAGGCGGCGATCCGCTTCTGGGAGGCCGGAGAGCAGGATTCCAACGAATTGAAGCACACGAACTTGCGCGTTTTGGCTGCCGAGAACAGCGCGAGTTTTCGGTTCACGTACCTGTCGGAATTCCCGTAATGCTTGAGCACCAGGCCCGTCTTCAGGTCGGAGATGAGGGCCATCCGGCCCTGGCGCTCCATATCGAGGTAGAACGCTTCCTGCACCTCGAACTGTTCCGGATGCCGGAACTTGTGACGGAGGTTGCACGACACCATGTCCGGCCTTTCTTCCACCCATTGCGCGAACCAGCTCTTCAGCATCGCGCAGGGCGTATGGCCCAGATAAAGGATATGACCGCGTCCGCCCATCAGCTCCAGTGCGCGGAGCATAACTTCCTTGTAGCCCGGATGCTCCGGGCGCAGGCGGCGCAGCAGGCGGACCAGCGCGGCGGGGAACTTGTGTGCATAGCACGCCACCTTCCCGTCCGGAAAGAAATCCTCCACCGACACGGGCCGGATCAGCATCGTGTCGTCGTTGGTATAGAGGAAGTGCTCCGATAGCTCCGGGATGTTCCAGACGAGCGTGTCGATCGAATTGGAGTTGAAGGTCGGCAGATACGCCTCCCGTCCCCGGAAGATGACGGCGTGGTCCACGACCACCACGTCGTCCACCCGGTCCGGGAAATGCTCCCGGAGCATCCCGCCCAGGTCCGGGTCCTGCCCGTCCGTGACGATATAGATCTTGCGCAGGAAGGGCGCGAAGCGGAGCATCGAAGCCACCGTCCAGCGTATCTCTCCCCGGGAGACGTAGCGGGCGGGACCGCCCACGTCATTGTTTTCCAGCACGCCGCCACCGGCATACGGCGCACGCTTCGCCGCGAGCACGGGGTCGTTGCCGTCCACCCAGGGCAGTACTGCGTCTATCGGGAACGGGGTCTGTGTCATGGTTGCACCCGGAGTACCTTGATGCCCGTGATGTTGCGGGAGGCGGAGAGCGCCGCCTCCAGGGTGCGGGAATCGATGATCACCTTCTTTTCGTTGATGGAGGCGTGGATGAAGCCGAGGCGGTCGGAGGATTTCGCCCGGTAGGCGATCACGACGTGCGAGACGTCCAGGCCCTCGATGGCGGTGGTGAAGCAGAGGATGTCTCCGCTGCGGATCCGCCCCTCCACCTCACGGATCTTCGATTTGGGGATGTAGTTCCGCGGGATCGCGCTCACACGCTCCTCGATGGCGGCCATCCGCGCACGGTTCTCCTTGGCATAGCCGGACTCCCCGGCGAGCGGGGCGTAGCTGTCCGAATGATGCGTCATATAGTTGACGGGACGCGTGTCCGGCACGCCGCCCAGTTCGCCGGTCAGGTCGCGGAACAGCCCGTTCCGCTCGCCCTGCGCCACCCATTCCGAGACGTAGTGCAGGCGCGATTCATAGCGGTCCACGACCCCGTCGCGGTAGCGCGAACCCAGGAGCGTCTCCGCCAGGTCCTCGAACGTGGCGTCCGCGCCGCGGCGCTGCGCCGTCTTGACGAGACCCAGGCAGGTCTCGGCGAAGAGGATGCAGTCCGTCTGCGTCAGGAAGATGCGGAGCTTCTCGTCGCGGCCCTCCTGCGTGCCGGCGACATAGGGCTGGTCCAGCAGGCGCTTCGCCGCCCGGACCATCAGTTCCGGCCCGTCCTCGCGCTCCGCCGCGGCCGCCAGCTCCTTCAGGACCAGGCCGCCCAGGGCGATGTCGTCCGCCGTGGACACGTAAGGCACCTGCGCCCGCACCGGGCACAGCAAAGCGGTCAGCAGGAAACCTGCAAGAAGGAAACGCAGTCTCATAACTAACGGACTACCTTGCCGAAGGGGAAGAGGGCCCCGATGGCCATCTTGAAATGCTGCAGGCCCCAGGGAATGCCCACGACGGTGATGCAGCAGATCAGGCCGAACACCCCGTGCACGATGGCGATCTCCCACCAGCCCAGCAGGATCCAGAGGACGTTCATCACCAGCGACAGGCAGCCCGGCTCGTTCGGCCGGAAGATCATCTCGCGGCCGAAGGGCCACAGGGCGTAGCCGCCCAGCTTGAAGAGCTGCACCCCGAAGGGGATGCCGATGACCGTTATGCACAGGAGCAGGCCCACGATGAAGTAGATGATGGCGACGATCAGGCCGCCGAGGATGAGCCAGAGGATATTGCCGAGGGTTTTCATAACGCAAAGATACGAAACTAAATGATCCTTAATTCATCCGGCGCTTGATCTCGAGCACATAAGGATGCTTCGTGAAAGGGGCGTCGGAAGCGAGCAGTTCGTCGAAGCGCTCCTCGCCGGCCAGTCCCGGCACATCTTCGATGAAGGCGACGGGAATGAGGTTGTCCAGGTTCTCCTGGATCAAGCCCAGTAAGAAATCCGTATATTTCTTGAGCGCGGCGCGGTCCTGTGCGCCGAATTCCTCGGCACGGGCCAGCCGCTCCTCCAGCGGAAGGGCATCGAACGTCTTCTTGAGCCGGGAATACTCAGTGTAGGCTTCCTCGTTCCGCTTGTCGCAATCTGCCAGCTTGTTGTTGAGTGCGGAACCGGTCAACGAGCTGTCTGCCTCGCTCACCTGCACGGGAACCCCGTCATTGAAGAACAGGAACCACCAGTCGTCGTTGTCGATGTTGACGGCCAGGTAGGCATCCCTGGCGGCCTTGCCCTTCATCTGGAAGGTCCCGCCGGAGACCACGGTGCTGTTGATGGGCTCGTTGGTGATCATATCCAGCAGATAGACTTTCCGGCCATCCTCCAGGGCGGTACCCCGCACGGAATACCGGGTATTGACCTGCGTACAGGCCAGGGTGAGCAGGGCGCTTGCAAACAGCAGGAAAACGGAAGTCCTCTTCATACTATTCCGCGGGCAGCTTGACGGTGAAACGGGTGCCGTCCCAGGAGAGGGTGGTGACGGCCTCGTCGCCGAATTCGGCAACTTCGACCAGCTTGATGTCCTTGCCCTGGCGGGGGAGTTCGATCCTGTCATACAGGATGAATTCGAAATTGCGTCCGCAGATGTCCTTGACGGCCACGGGGCGCCAGATCATTTCGTCGGGCAGGACGCGGAAGAAGGCGATGTCGTTGAGGTTGACGAAGATGTTGTCGTCGATCTCCTCGTCGGTCCATTCCGGGTCGGCCTCCTCCAGGTTGTACTCATAGCCCTGCAGGGCCACGCCGATCAGGCGCGAGCCGTCCTTGCAGTTCCAGAAGCACATCTGCACGGAAGGGGAGGTCTCCGTGCCCAGTTCGCCGGAGATATAGCCGTTGCGTTCGTCCAGGGTGTATTCCGACAGGGCATCGTCCGTGCCCAGTCCAAGCATCTTGCCCACCATCATCTGGAAGAGGTCGCCGGGATAGGCGTTGGCCAGACCAACGAAATAGTTGCGGATGGTGGGCTTCTCGTCCCAGCCTGCAGTGTACAGGCCCTTCGAGTGCCACTCCTTGACAACTCGCTGGAGAGCCACCTCGTGATCAGTCAGTTCGGGGAAATCGTCGTCCTGCGCAAAGGCGGGGGCTTGGAAACAAAGGGCAATGACCGTAAAGAATACCGTCAGGGAAAAATAAAAGAACCGTTTCATACTTATCATTATATCTGCAAAAACTACACCACGGGCAGGAACATTGAAAAGGTTTACTTGTCTTTCTTCTCCCGTGCCTCACGCTTCTTGCGGCGTTGTTCTCGGTTATTCTTTTGTGATTCAAGTACTTCCACCACGGCGTCCGTCATCTCGTCCGGCCACGTCTCTCCTGAGACGGCGGCATCCGACCAGGGGCACAGATCTTTATAATCCGAATCAAAAACAATCGTATACGGGGGGCCGCACCGGTCATTGACGGACATGAATAACCTGCGTCCTCCATCATGGATCATGCTTGTCGGCCATTTTACGTCGGGATCGTCCAGGTGTTCGTAGATCTCCTTGGTTATCTCGAACAAGGAGCAGTTTACTCCGCTTCCGACTTGTGCCGTGTACAGCCCCCGGTCCTCATCGAAACAGGCTTCCCAGTTATTTCCCGTTTTAAACTGCATCATACTTATTCCGCTTTATCGGCCTGAAGATTGGTCTCAAATATCGGTCTAAAGATAAGGATTACCCGCGATAACACAAAATAATTAAATCAGTCCGAATCTCTCCCTCAGTTCCGCGGCGCGCTGCCCGGCGATCGTCCTGTATTTGCCGTAAACGCTGCAGATATGCCCGACTAAGTCGCAGAATTCGTCGAGCCTGTCCGGGGCGAGCCACTTGCCGCGTTCGCGCCCGGAGTCGACTTCGTTCAACCATATTTCGATGATCTTCGGCGATACGGCCCTGACCAGGATCAGATGGATGTCGTCGCTCACGTCCACGGTGACGTTTTCCGAATAGAAGGATTCCAACGCGCTTCTCGTGACCGTAATCCGCGGGGAGAGATGAGAACGGATCTCCTCGTACGCTTGATCCAGATCGACCTCGTACCCGTCGTCCTCCCAGAGATCGCAGTCGTGGTACAGTCCGCGCTGTGCGTAAACGAGATCCTTGACGAATGACAGCATGCAGTTTTTCACAAAGCCGCCGCCCGGGCTCAGATACGCTCTTTCATTTTCCGCTCCGAATTTCAACGCGGATTTGCCGACGATCGCCTCATACCTGTCAAGGTTTTCGTAAAACAATCTATCCTCCAGACTGAGATCTTCGTATTTGTCGTCTTTCTTCTTGTCGCTTTCTTTGCAAAGCACGTTGATCGCTTCTTTCAGGACCGGGCTTACCGGAATATCGTGTTCCTCGCAGAGCGCTTCCACGCGGCGGAGGAATCCGTCGTGCACGTCTTCATAGGGGAAAATGCCTTCGCCGCAATAGGCGCCGTTCAACTCGAGGGCGAGCCGGCAGACCCTGTCGTTCAGGTCCGGGTCGTCCTTCAGCGCTTCGGGCGGTATCGACTCGAATATGTCGAGAAAAGCCTCTTCCGCCTCATCGAAATCCGCGTAGTATTCGCTTGTCGAGTCGTCGAAAAAGCTGTAGTCCTCCGGATCGGGAAGGTGTTTTACGACGCTCTCAAGGCCGAAAAGAATATAGTCAAGATCCTCCTGTACGTCCTCCGGCAGATTTTCAAACTGACCGGGATGAGCGTCAAGGACCGCGCGGATCACTTCGTCGTCGTGTCTTAACCGCTCAGATGCGAAGCCGATCGAATTCTCACATCTTCTTACAGCGGCAAGGACCGTCTCCCTATCGTCCTTAAGCCGCTCTGACGCGTATTCGAGCACGTCGCCTTCGTAGGTCTCTATCGCCGTGAGGACGATCTCTTTGTCGTCCTTCAATTCGTCGGAGGCGAACTGAAGCGCATATCCGTCATGCCTCACGGCGGCCAGGACCACGTCGCGGTCGGATCTCTGCGGATCGGGCGCGATCCCTTCTTCTTTTGATTCACAGGTCATACTTTTTTCTTTCTTCCCGCACCTTTTCTTCCGCCATTTCCGTGAAGCGGCCGATATTGTCGTAAATATACTCCGCCATGCGGCAGAACTCCACCGTCTGATCGGGGAAGAAGTATGCCGAACATCGCTCGCAATCGCCGGTCGCCTGGCACGCGAGCAACTCGTCGTTCGTGTCCTCGGCGACGGATCCCATCCAGTCGCTGTCGTCGTCGTCCCAAAAGCCGTTGACGCGAATCCCGACGGTAGAGAACGCGTGGTGTCCCCTCAGAAGATCGAAGGACAGGATATCGTTTATCTTCACGTTAACGTATTCAGAGAAAATATATTCTTCCAGCCCGTGGCGGACTTCAAAATGATCGGCGAGTTCGCTTTTTACCGTCTGGAATATCGGCTCCATATCGATGTAGTACGGATCCTTCGTCCATTCTCCAACCGGCTTGATGAGCTCGAAGATCAGTTCTTTCATGAACTCCTTTACCGTGAATCTGACGTACTCCCCGCCCGGCCGGACGTACGCTTTCGCTTCGTCAACGTAGTTGTTTTTGAGAAGAAGCGGCAGGAAAAGATCGAGCTTCTCCGTCGCCCTGTCGAAAATCGCTTTTTCCTCTGCTGTGTCCATTCAATACAAATTGTCTGTACAAAGATAGCATTATACTGGTTTTTTCCGTGACAAAAACTTGTGGGAAACGGCGGAGGGCATTCCAGTGATAAAAGCCGAAACGCTGATGGCCCATCCCGGGGTGATGACATCCTCCACAGGTAAGGGCCTGCCGGTAAATCAGACCATTATCGCAGGAAGAGGAGTTTAATCGTTCTCCCGGGATCAGTTATTTCCTGGAGATCAGATATTCTGCGATCTGCACTGCGTTGAGGGCCGCGCCCTTCTTGATCTGGTCTCCGGAGAGCCAGAGGGTGATGCCGTTCTCGTTGGCGATGTCCTTGCGGACGCGGCCCACATAGACGTCGTCCTTGCCGCCGGTGAACAGCGGCATCGGATAGGTCTGCGTGGCGGGGTCGTCCTGCAGGGTCACGCCGGGGGCGGCGGCGATGGCCGCCTGGACCTGCTCCACGGAGAGGGGTTTCTCGGTCTCGATCCACACGGCCTCGGAGTGGGAGCGAAGGGCGGAGATACGCACGCACATCGCGCTGCACTTGACGTCGGAGTGGAGGATCTTGCGCGTCTCGTTGAACATCTTCATCTCTTCCTTGGTGTAGCCGTTGTCGGTGAAGACGTCGATCTGGGGGATGACGTTGTAGGCCAGCTGGTAGGCGAATTTCTTCACGGTGACCGGCTTGTCCTCGACGATTTCGCGATACTGGTTTTCCAGCTCGAGCATCGCCTGCGCGCCGGCGCCGGATGCGCTCTGGTAGCTGGCGACGTGGATGCGGGTGATGTGCGAGAGGGCCTCGATGGGCTTGAGCACCACGACCATCATGATGGTGGTGCAGTTGGGGTTGGCGATGATGCCGCGCGGACGCACGAGGGCGTCTTCGGCGTTGCACTCGGGCACCACCAGGGGAACGTCCTCGTCCATACGGAAGGCGCTGGAGTTGTCGATCATCACGGCGCCGTGCTTGGTGATGGTCTCCGCGAACTCTTTGGAAGTGGAGGCTCCGGCGGACACGAAGGCGTAGTCCACGCCCTTGAAGTCGTCGTTGTGCTGGAGGAGTTTCACTTCATACTCCTTGCCGCGGAAGGTATATCTGGTCCCGGCGCTCCGCTCCGATCCGAAGAGCAGGAGCTCGTCTATGGGGAACTTTCTCTCGTCGAGGACCCGCAGGAACTCCTGTCCCACGGCTCCGCTCGCACCTACGATTGCTACTTTCATATCTTATTTAATTAACTATTATTATCTTATTGGAGAGCAGACAAGTACTCTTTGAATGAACTGTAATCTTTTCCCATCGGGACGCTCTGCTTGGTGCCTTGCATGAAGGCGGACAGGCGGGTGGGGATTTCCAGCGGGGTGCCGGTGGCCCGCTCCACGGTGTCCTTGAATTTCGCGGGATGCGCGGTCTCGCAGAGCAGGGCGGATTCGCCCCTTCCGAGCCGGTGGTACACCGCGTCGAAGCCGCAGGCTCCGTGCGGATCCAGCAGGTAGCCGTACTGGTTCCGGCACTGCTTGATGAGGGCGAGGATGCGGGTGTCGTCGCACACGTTTCCGGAGATGGCGGCGGTGATGGCCTTCCAGTCCTTGCCGTACAGCTCGAAGATGCGGGCGGCGTTGCTCGGATCGCCCACGTCCATCGCGTTGGCGAGGGTGGGGATGCTCGGACGCGGCTCGTACTTGCCGGTCTGCAGGTAGTCGAAGAAGACTTCGTTGGCGTTGTTGGCCGCCACGAAACGCTTGACCGGCAGGCCCATGCGCTTGGCGAACAGCGCGGCGCAGAGGTTGCCGAAGTTGCCGCTCGGCACGCACACGACCAGCTGCCCGGCCAGGCCGAGGCGCTTCATCTGGGCGTAGCCGTGGA
>JAEEGJ010006446.1_pt1 | contig 35166 bp, 25 predicted proteins | sample 8958761 | NCBI WGS metagenome assembly JAEEGJ01 (sample SAMN16246546, study PRJNA631951) | gut metagenome | biome: gut microbiome; feature: rumen; material: RS-attached | host: Bos | place: Iran: Karaj | collected 2018-10
TTCGCGGTTTATTTCACCTAACTATGCTATCCAACTTGCACCATTCTCAGTCATTCTTTTTCACAACACTCTACTTATCATTACTTCTTTTCTCTCCAGATTCCTTCTACTACCCTCTTACTCATTTCATTAACAGAAGTCTTGAACCGATATATACCTTGCTATACCACTATTCCTGCACATTATTATATATATGCATCGGTACCATACTCTATCAAAGCATCTGCACGGATGTTTATAAGGATGTGCAATCTGAAGGATATTAACCACCAGAACTAAGTGCTCATGAGCTTTATTCCTGGGATCCGGCTCAAGCGCAGCTGACGATCTATACAGAACTCACGAAAGTTAAATATAAAGTCCATTTGAAAACTAATTTAGTGAAGTTTCTGAAGTAGTTAGCAGTAAGGTAGTCAGTACTTAGGTAGTCATTAGTTAAGTCATCAATAGTTAAGTCATCAATAGTTAGGTCATCAATAGTTAGGTAGTTAAGTGGTTCTTCTGTAAGCCTCAGGCGCAGAATCCAAATGCACTATATTGTTTCATCGCAGAACCTCTGCCACATTGTTGAAGTAGCTTTGTATGCTTGTTACATGCAGGAAAAGGTATTGGCTTCTCCGCCTGCCCCAAACAAAGTGAAGAACAGCTTGTACCTGAGCAAAGCGAAGAACCGCCTGCCCCAAACAAAGTGAAGAACCGCGTGTGCCAGAACAAAGCAAAGTACACCTGCGCCTGAGCAAAGCGAAGTACCGCATGCCCAAAACAAAGTGAAGAACCGCTTGTGCCTGTGCCTGAGCAAAGCGAAGAACTACTGACATTATTATATATAACCTACTTCCCCTACCCTATTCATCTTATCAAAGATAAGATATAAATGATTCAAAAACATTATTATCGTACCCGTACAACTAAGTGTTCGCGAAGTCCGCACCAACTCTTCATATTCTGTTCAACAATAGTTCACAAACATCGCACTAAATCTTCTTGAAGTTCGCACCAAACATCTTTTATGGTATTGACTTTCAGAGGGATGAAGACTTGTATATGTAAAATAATTTAATTAATGATTTTCAAAGTCGATTTTTTTAAACTATGTCTAATTATATTTTTTATAGATTACCATAACTCTTTAATATTCACTTACCTAAAATTACTTTGGTGCGAAAATCAAGAGCATTTGGTGCGAATGTTTGGAACATATTGTGCCCTCTTCGTAGACATTGGTGCGGACTTTCAGAAGACTTTACCGCTTGTATCTCCTTATTTTTCCTGGTGCGAACTTTAGGAACAATTCATCTATAAATCAACCCTCAGCTATAACTATTTAGATTTTTATGTACCTATATATTTAAATATCCAAATATTCAAGTCTTTCTATATTTCTATTTCATTATTCTTATACTCAAGTATTTTAATACACATATATCCTTGTCTTTGTATTTCTGAGTCTTTTAATAGCTTTAAATATCCAAATATTTGTTTCCTCAAATATTTCATCTCTATTATTTGAATACCTCTTCTTATATCATTATAACTCAATTATATATTTGATGAATTGCCAATTTTTAAATATCAAAGTATATAAATATTCGAAAATATTTGGGTATTTTCTTGTGTTATATATGGAATTTTCTTAACTTTGCATCGAAATACAAAATTATAACGACTGAAAAGTATGTCACAAGTTATCTCTCTTTTGCATGATAAAGGCGGTTGTGCTAAGACAACCACATGTGTTAATTTAGGGTTTGCGCTCTGGTTATTAGGCAAGAAGGTTCTTCTTATAGATACTGATCCCCAGTGTAATCTGACGGATACTGTGGATAAAACTGTTCATCTTGAAGCAGATAGCACTATCTATGAATGGATGCATGATGTTCAGCCTGGAGATTCGCTGCCTTTACCTATTTATACCAGGTATGACGGTCTTGATTATGTTCCAGGCAGTCACAGTATGAGTAATATCAATGCTGAGCTGCAGTTGATGTATAATCGTGAGTATCGTTTGGCAGAGTTTTTGGATATAATTGACCCTGACAGTGGTCTCAAAATTCGTGATATGTACGATTATATTTTCATAGATTGTGCTCCTGGAGGCGAGACTCTTATGAATACTAACGCTCTGGCTGCCAGCGATTTCGTGATTGTTCCTACTGAAGCTGGTATCTATAGTTTGCAAGGACTGCCTCGTTTGCTCGATTATATTGATAGAGTACACTTGAAACTTCATTCTCCTGTTACCATCATGGGTTATCTTCTTGTTCGTTGGAATCGAAACCGCAGCATTAGCCGCGAGGTGAAAGACTATTATAGTAATATAGAAGAAGTGAAATATCCGCTTTTCCCTGTAAGCATTCGTGAGAGCGTACGTTGCACGGAATCTGTAGCTTACGAGATGTCTCTCTTTGAATATGCAAGCAACAGTCCTGTAGCTGACGACTATATGCGCGTAGCAGAGTATATGATCGGACGTAAAGCTCGTCCTAAGAGTTGGACACCAGCCAAGTGGGGACAAATAGCAAACGCAGCCTACGATCGTTTCATTAGAGAAAGAAGTATGTAAATATTTGAATATGTAAATACACGGCTATCTAAATCCACACATATTTCTATATTTGATATAACAAACAAAGATATACAACAAAACAAAAGGAATATAATTATGGCTATTAAGAAGAAATCGCTTAACATCAGTAAGGTGGCTGAAGAAGCAACGCGTAACTATGTGGCCCCCAGACCTTTGGCATCAAACGAAGCTGTGCGTACACAGATTGTTCAAGAGACTCCGACACCCAAGCCAATGCGTAAGGTTTGTACGATTCAGAAGGTGGGCGGGTTCAGTTTCTTTACGACAGAAGAAGATCGTAACGCTCTGGATTACATCTCTTTCCGTCAGAAGTATGAGAAACAGAATGTTGTTCGTGCAGCCCTTCATCAGTTCCTCAAATATCACTATAGAGAGGGTCAGGGGCTTGATGCAGAATCACAGCGCATTATCGAACAGTTCGAGGATTCTGTATATCAATGGGTATGATAGAAGAAGTAGGGTAGGGGAGTTCTTACCTTACTTTTTTTATAATATACTTTTTGTGGCGAATTATGCTCCATGATGCCATTATTTGAGGAAAAACAGATAACTTTTTTCAATAAAGTATAAAAACTTGTAAAGATTTTGGTAGCGATATACCGATTATTTATGGAGGTAATATAAACCCTCAAGGGACCATTCTTCTACATAGCGTGTCATGATTGTAAATTTAACACGTTAAAATGGCCGACATAACGTGTTAAGTTGGCCAACTTCGCTGCCTGTGTTTACCATTTTCGCAGGCTTTGTTTATCCCCTGATTATCAATTGAGTCTATGGGCAACAAGTCAATGTTATAGAAATAGGCATTTATGTCGCGATTTTTCCAAAATTTAAGATTCTGTCAACACTTGGGTAGGGTGCTTTTGTGACTTTTTTCAGTTTTGAATAACTCATTCCAAGTGTTTAAGATGCTCTAGTGAGAGAAAATGTTCTATAAGTCCGCACCATAATTATTGAAAGCTCTAATCAAGGTGCGAACTTTGGGAAGATTCCATACTTGATAACTTCAAGAAGAGAGTTTAATAGATACACATATTGTTAGCCTCGAGTTTGTCGAATATTGTCTCTACGAATCTTTTGTAGTCCAAAGACTTGCTGTTATCCACATCAGCAGGAGTGATCATAAAGTTACACAATTTTTCTCTTTAGTTGAAGCTCGTGTGCTACTGCATGTCGAGGTTCTTTCCGCACTTGTTCGAAGCGAGGAATTCTCCTGCAAAAGTGCGATGGTAAGAAAAGAATCTATAGTGCGATAGAACCCTAAGCCTGCTGAAAATAAATTACTTACTCTGTCTCCCTTTCTTAGATATGATGACCCAGATCCATGAGTTCTTCGCTTTGCTCAGGCGCAGGCGGTTCTTTGCTTCACTCAGGCGCAGGCGGTTTTTCGCTTCGCTCAGGCGTTTCTTCCCATTGTTCAAGCGCTGTGGAGTCAAGCCCCGTTTGTGTTCTTTCGCACCTTGATTACCGTCGACCTTTGGTTCATCGCCTTTTATCGGACGCCAACAAATTATTTAGACAATTGGATTTCGTCGAGCATATGTTAATAAAATTAAGGTAGTATGTTTTCATTGCTCAAAATGTACCTAAAGTCCACACCAAGAAAGAATCTTCCCGAAGTTCGCACCTCGACGCAACAAGTCTTCCTAAACTCCGCACCATAGAGCTAAATTATTAGTTTTCTTTGGCTTTTTGTAGTGAAAGTCCATCCTAAGTCCGCATCTTTGCCTTCAAATAGTTATCATTCAAGTAGGAAAAAGCAAAGGTGCGAACAATTTTAAAGGGAATATTAAGGGTAGAAGGAGTAATAAGTGAGAATTTCTTCTCCTTACCAGGAAGAGCAATCTCATCAAAGGTGCGGACTTTGGGAACGTTTTCTCAAAATGAGTCGATGTCAGTCAAACTTTGCTTCCGGTTTGCTCTCTTGAGGTTTTGAAATAATCCACACGAGGACTTCTGCAAATCCACACGAGGGTTTCTGCAAATCCACACGAGGATTTCAGCAAATCCACATGAGGACTTCTGCAAATCGACACGAGGATTTCTGAAAACCCACTCAAGGATTTCTGCAAATCGACACGAGGACTTCTGCAAATCCACATGAGGATAAATAAACGATTCAACTTTAATTAGTTCCACATAAGACGGAATGCCCCGTCTGCGCCTGACTGTAGGGAGGAAAGTCCACACAGTACATCGCCCCGGACTTTCCGCCCTTTCTTAGATTCTTTTGGGCAAAGACGCGCCTTTTAATGCACGGAGCCGCCTGTTTCTACGCAGAGGTTTCATTATCTGAGAAGTTCGAAGACAGATGAAAAAATCCTTCCTTATAGGTGTCTTGTCTTTTATAAAAGCGAGAAATGACATCAAAGAGCAGGCTTTCGATAGGGGAGAAGAAGTTAGTAAACAAAAAGGTGCGAACTTTGGGAACAATTGCACTCATTGTTGAGCAGAAGATTAGTTTTCAGCACAACCCTTTCGTTAATTATATAATAATAAATAAAGTGAAGGAAATGAAAAATTATGAACCATGAAATATTTTCGTAACTTTGCACTCTGATACATGGCAGACACACCCATCCATGCTGCCATCGGAGCCAAACTCCGTGCAGCCGGCTGCTTCGACTAAATAACACTCTGCTCGAGCTTATTTTATAAAAATTTCAATTTCTTACTTGACATTTCGCGATGTTGTGCGTTATATAGGCAGATGACACAGACAGAGTTCGAACATTCACTCCTCCAGACGCGCGACAAGATGATGCGTGTCGCCATGAGTTTCTTCCACAATAAGGAAGATGCTGAGGATGTGGTGCAGGAAGTCTGTATGCGAATGCTGGAGCGCGGCTGGCGAAGCGGTGACAACACAGAGGCGTTGCTCATCAAAGCCACAAAGAACCTGTGCGTTAGCGTCTGGCGAAAAAGCCTCTCCCGTCCCCTCCAAGGAGGGAGGGAATCATCCGTCTCGCCGTTCACCCCTCCTTTGGAGGGGACGGGGGAGGCTGCAGATGCCCCTCTCCTTTTGCAAGAACAAAAAGAGCAATTAGACAAAGCCATCGCCGAGCTGACCCCTTCCGAGCAAAGGTTCATTCGAATGAAGGGCGAAGAACTGAGCATCGAGGAGATGGCAGAACAGGCTGGCGTCTCGAAGCGCACAGCAAGCACAATGCTCTGGCAAGCCAAGAAACGATTACTCACTTTCCTAAAGATAAACAACGATGATTGACAAGGAACTGATACACCAGGCAGCCGAAGAAATCGACATCTTCGAGGCCGACCTCACGGAAGAGTTCGAACGCTTGCGCAAGTCGCAACATCGAACGTTTCGCCTCTGGCCGCTGGCTGTCGCAGCCTGTGCCGCAGGCATCGCCTTCATCCTTCTCATGCCGCCACAAGACCCATCCCAACCCTCCCTTAAAGGGAGGGAGGCAACCGCAGCACCGTCTCTAAGCTCCCTCCCTTTAAGGGAGGGTTGGGGTGGGTCTTCTCTTGAGGCCCAGCTCGCACACCAGCAAGAGATAAAGGAAAAGGGCGAAAGGCTGGCCGCCTATGTCCGAGAATACACAACAAACGAAATGCAATAAGACACTATGAGACGTTTATATATGATTACAACCGTCATGCTCGCCATCTTGAGCCTTGCATCCTGCAAACAGCCCCTGCATGAGCGGCAGATTGAGACCGTGGGCGAACTGATGGACAGCCTGATAAACAGAGATGAGCAGGTGTATCGCTACATCATCTGCGGAGGGGACTCCACTTACCAGGACGAGCGTTGGTTCCACTACTTCTATGATGAGAAGAACAAGAATGTGCAGCAGAGCAGCCTCCTCTTCCTTGCTGACAAGACGCCCGACCTGCTGGACAAACTTTGCAGGGAAGCGGAGAAGAGCTACCGCTACTGGGAAGGTGACTCGCTCGACTACAGCATCACCATGCGCTTGAAGCCCCTGGAACTGCTCAGCTTCAAGCACTACAAAAACGAAAAGGACGGGGAAGTCGTTAGCCTCACTCATACTACCATGAGATATGCCCAGCATCTGTCGGCTCCATACGACGCCCAACCCATCCAAGCAGTCTTGCAGAAGTTCCTCTCCGAACAGAAAGACGTGAAGACCTACGATGTCTGCTACGAGTGGGACGAAGACGTTCCCTTCACCGACCTCAACGATGGAAACGACCAGCTGCTCTTCAGCCCGTGGAAAGGTCAGGGCACAGATTCTTTGGCCGCAGCAAAGATTACGGGCACCCTCTACGACGTCACCATCAAGGGAGAAGGCCGTGCCGACTCGGCGAATGCAGACCTTAACCGACGCATGACGAAGCTTATTACCGAACGGCCCATCAAGGGGGCACACCTGTATTCGTACTATCCTGGGAGAAAGAAGAAGTATTCTTATCTTCAAGGCATCAAGGTTGCCGACTGGCAGAAGCGCAAAGTATTCTACGACCTGAACGTGCAAAAAGAAGGAGATAAGCTTCATATCCTCGAGTTACAGGCAGCAGATGCCCCGCGCTTCGCCAAGCCGATAAACTGGTGGGTCGTGAAGCGAATCCACAACGACAAGCTCTTCTATATGAATTTGGAGCGGTAGCTCGGCGGCAGCCACCTGTGCTACTGACAGATTCGGAGCATGCTGCCGAAAAGGCTCACATGCATAGTTTGCAATTTACTAGTGTATCGTTTGCAATTTACTAGTGTATAAATTGCGATTTATTAGTGTATCGTTTGCCAACTATGCACGTGTAGTTTTGCCATGATACCAGATTAAATTCTAAAAGATGGCTGCTTACGTCATTACTTGACAAGTACCTTCCTGCCGTTCACGATGTATATGCCGCGAGGCAAAGACCTCAGTGATTCTGCTTGTATCTTTCTGCCACTCATAGAATAGATATCAACCTCTTCGCTATCTGAAAGGATGGTTAATATACTATCGGGATCATATACAACTGTCAGCGTTCCGTTCACATAGCTTATCTCATAGTTGGCTGCCGTTGCACCGCTTGGAACAATCACGTACGTTCCGGGGTCGGAAGTGGCATCTGCCGCACAGCTTACAGTCGGCTGGGTTGTCAGCACGTCTGATGTCTCATTGTTCTTGAAGCCAGCATACTCTACCTCAAAGGTCGGATTCTCCTCGCCTTGCTTACGAGTATAGCTCTTGGCGGTTATCGTCAGAGGTGCCTTTGTGATAGTCAGGGTGCCATTGACATAAGTGTCATTGTAGTTCTTCACACTGCCTTTCCTGATGATAATCGGGTAAGTTCCGACAGGCGAAGTGGGCATTGCTTCACAGATAATCTCTGGCGTTCCATCTAAGGGTGCACCTTCTATGGTGAACTCAAACTCTGGGTTCGGCTCACCGTATTCACGCGACACATTCACTGCCGTCACAACAACAGGGTCGGCTTCTGTAACTATCAGTTTTCCTTCAATGTAGCTGAACTCATAGTTTTCTGCATTGCCGCCCGATACGGTGATAACATACTCTCCTGGCTCACTCTCTAAGGTCGCTGTCGTTGAAGCTGTCGGCTGGGTTGTCAGCACGTCTGACGTCTCACCGTTCTTGAAACCAGCGTACGTCAACGTGAATGCAGGATTCTCCTCGCCTTGCTTCTTTGTGTAGTTCCCAACAGAGACGGTCAGAGGAGCCTTCACTATCGTCAGGGTGCCATTCACATAGCTAACATTGTAGTTGGAGACCGTTCCCTTAGAGACTGTTATCTCATAGGTACCGACGCCGGAAGTAGCGGATGCTGTGCAACTAAGCTCGGGGGTTCCTTCCAGGGGTACTCCTTCTGTATCATACCCGAAGGCAGGCAGAGCGTCGCCATAATAAATAGTGTAGCTCTTGGCAGTTATCGTCACAGGGTCTGCTTCGTTGACTGTCAGCGTTCCGTTCACATAGCTTATCTCATAGTTGACAGCTGTTGCACCACTTGGAACAATCTCGTACGTTCCGGGGTCGGAAGTGGCATCTGCCGCACAGCTTACAGTCGGCTGGGTTGTCAGCACGTCTGATGTCTCATTGTTCTTGAAGCCTGCATACTCTACCTCAAAGGTCGGATTCTCCTCGCCTTGCTTACGGGTATAACTTTTGGCTGTTATTGTCAGCGGTGCCTTCACTATCGTCAGGGTGCCATTTACGTATGTATCTTCTTCATTCGTAACACTACCCTTTGTGATGACAATAGGATAAGTGCCGACGGGGGATGTCGTCGTTGCTTCGCAGGAGAACGCCGGCTCACCGGACAACGTGGCACCTTCCGTTGTGTAACCGAAGGCAGGTATCTCGTCGCCATAGTTTATCGTATAGTCCTTTGCTGTAATCGTGATGGGATCATGTTGCTTTACGACAAACGACGTATTGATATCGGTTCCTGCATACTTGTCTTGCAGTTCGGCTGAGCCCAGGATGATATTTGAAAGGTTCAGCGAGTAGCTGCCTTCCGGCACATCTCCCTTACGGTTGAACGACAGGGTGAAGACCTCGCCGCTGCCTGCTGCTATCTGTGAATTTGTCAATGAATAGATGAAACAGCGCACCACATCCTCGCTTATCGGCTGTTGAGTCATGGAGAGACCGGCGGCGCGACTTTCCGTTTCCAATGTCGCATTGGGCGTGAAGTAGGCCGACGGATAGGTCACATCGAACTGCATTCCATTGATGGGGTCATAGTTGTCCAACGATACCACCATTTTCAGGTCGTTATCGATAAAGATGTCCTTGGCCGCAATGGACAGATAGTTTGGTGCAAAGCGCGAGCCCGTGATGTTGACGTTATAGACGCGCTGATCGGGGTCGTTCGAGTAGAGTTGCATGATGGCAGAGAAGTCTGCCTGCTCTATGCCTGAATAGACCACCGTCAGGTTTGTGCTGTTCCAACTATCAATGCTCAGAGGCAACATCTCTTTGACGGAGAAGCCCTCCTTGTCGAACACCACTCTATTGATGACAAGTGAAGCCGAGCCATAGTTGTTGACCGTCAGTTGTGCCTCGGCATCCGTCGTAACAGGTGTGGCACCCATGGACAAGGAATTGAAGGTTGAGAGCAGGGGACTCCTGATGGTAACAGTTCCAGAATATACTTCGGAGCAGACGTTCATCATTTGTCCTTCGTAGGTAGCGCTCAACACGGTCTTAGTGGGAACCAGACTGGTGTTGTATCTTCCTTTCAGTGCCACCTGGAATGTAGCCAGCAGGCCGTCTTCTCCCGAAAAAGTCTTCCCTGAAGTCGAGAAGGCAATGGCTGTCAGCTTCCTGCCGTTCAGCGTTGCTACCAACTGATGGTCATCCTTTCGGTCGGAGAGGGTAAAGCTACCGTCCACGTATTCCAACTGCTCTGGCATGTTGAACTCTAACTGGAAGCCGCTGATGGCATCCATATTGTTCATCGTCAAGGGGATGGTTACCACCTCGTCGCTTGTGCCTTCTACGTTCCCCACATGCAGTTCGTTCACGGCAAAGGGCTGTGCCTTCAGGACAATCGTGTTGAGTTTCGAGATGCTGTTGCACACCACCTTCATCGTCTGACGAACTGTTCCTCGGAGTTGCGGTGCATACTTCACGGTGATGTTGCGAGAACTGCCTGCTCCTATTTCCAGTGGCAAAGTGGCAGTCGACGAGAATGTCATCATGTCGGAGAACTCAAGGGCTGTCACCACAAGCGGAGCATTGCCTATGTTCTGGATTGTGAGCGTCCGGTTATATGTACTGCGGATGGGCACTTCTCCATAGTCTATCTCCATTGTGGAGTATTGTGCCTTGGCGCATCGTACCGTAACACTGCCTGCAACCGTGCTGCCATCGAGGGTCGTGCCGTCGGTGCCCGTCAGCAACATCTTATCTGCGTTTAGGGCTGACGTTGTGGGTGTGTTGCCCAGTTTCAGTTTGAAGGTAAGCAACTCGCCACTGTTTCCGTTAAGGGCCGACATAGAGACGGAATATACCATCACGTTGATGGCTCCGTCCTTCACGCCGGCACTCACGCTGTGTCCCCCCGTTCGGCTGCTGTTCAGTGTTGCCGAGCCTTCCACCAGCGAGAAGTTGTCGTCCAGCGGAATGGAAAGCTGCAGAGCTGAGACAATGTCGGTATTGCTGAGTGCAACGCTCACCGTCACCTCTTCGCCTGGAGCACCTTCTGCCGTTCCTATTGTGACGACATTGCCTGCCCTCGCCCCCAACAGGGTGCAAAGGAATAGCAATATCATTAGCATTCTATACTTCATAACCTCAGAATCATTATGAATTATGAACTATGAACTATTTCACGACTTTCTCTCCATTGATGATATACACACCCTTAGGCAGTTGCTGGGTCTTGGTGGCATCGCCGGTTATCTTTATGCCGCTCGTCGTGTAGATGCCCTTTATGTTCATCACATCGGAAGCGAGGCGGTTCACGGTCGTGGTGTTGTCGCCGGGGATAGCCCTTACGTTGTGTCCCTGACCGTCGCTCAGACGAATCCTTGCAATCTCTGCATCACCGATGTTCAGCAGGGCGTGCTTGCCGGCAGGTATCACCTTACCGTTCATGTTGAAGGCAAGGAACAGATAGTCGTTGTCGCTCAGCCAAGCCGAGGCCTGCTCAAAGCCCTTCAACGTCTCGGTTGTGGTGAAGGTCGTACCTTCATCTGCAGCGAGCTGAACCTGTACGCCTGCTAATGCTACGGGCGACTCAACGAACAGTTGTCCGTCTTCTATCGTGTAGATAGCCTCAGCCTCGTTCACAGCCAAAGAATTAGCACCACCTTCCGGATGCAGTATCTTCTGGATGATGCCTATCACATCGAGGATGTCGATGGCGAGGTCGGTATTGATGTCGGCTGCTTCGAAGATGAAGGGCTTGGGCTGCAGACCTGAGGCGTAGTTCACCACAGTCATCACGTCAGACACATCCACTTCGGTGTCGCCATTGGCATCACCAAGGCTGGCGGTCAGCGGCGTCACTGCTACCACATTGGAGATGTCGTATTCCTGCAGGTCGGTGCTCAATACCTTATAATAATAATAATATGTCTCGCCTGGGGTGACATCATAATCGGTGAAGGAGGTCTCTGTAACATCAATGATGCTGGTATTGATACGAACTGTATCGCGTAGGGTCTTCATTTCTTTTTTGCGAATCCAGTCACCATTTTCATCATATTGATAGTTACCATTCTCATCTAACTCAGGAATTTCATTCCCCCACTCATCTAGAACAGGAACCAATGCTTCATATTCTTTGTAGCGATAGACATTGAAGCCCATAGCGTCGTCGAAGTTGTTGTTCTCATTGTTCCAAGTCAGGTCAACGCGACCGAGACCGGCTTCTGCACTGAAGCCTGTAGCCATAGAACCGGCCGCCTGGATGTTGATGTTGAAGCGGTCTTTCTCGTAGGGACATTCGAAGTATTCGTTATCCTCTGCACCATAGACATAGATGCGGTTGATGCCGTCGCTCTTTGTCTTGCCGTCGATGGTGATATATGCAGTATAGATGAGCGAGTCGGCACTCCACGCCCCGTCTTCTGCTACAGCATGCTGTGTCCACGGGTCGCGCACGCCGAAGAATATCTTCGGAGCCACTGCCACATTCATCGGGCGGTTGAAATAGACCTCGAACTTATGCTTGCCCACACCAAGCGGTGGCAACTGCTCAAACTCGTCCTGGGCATCGTAGCCATTAACAACCACTTTCCAGACGATGCCATGAGCCTCGGGAACAGGTGTTGTCCTCATATTGCTCAGGTCTATCTGACCATATGTATCTGGTGCATTGCCCATTTCATAAATATATGGACGAACGATGTCCTCACGGCTGGTTCCTAAATAAGATGGAAAGTTGGCATGGTCGATACTTGGAGTGGTTTTCTTATAAAATAAAGAGTAGAACTTACCATAATACTTCCCTGAAGCACCATATATAAAATAATTATTAAAATAATTGTTTTCTTTCAACTGACTGTATCTTGCACCAAAATTGATCCAGTTATTATCATTGATCCAGCAATTATTAACTATATTTGAATATCTAAGATCTATTATATCTGCGGAATCAAAACAACTATTTTCTGCATTCTTTACTACATTTCTCTCCCCATTTATATAACGCATAAAGAACAAAGTGTTCCAGTTCCAACGGGGCGAGATTTCGCAATCTTTCATATAAGGCCAATAATTATAAATATTACCCCCGTCACGATCACCCATAACGCCGTCAATTCTGCAATAAGAAATTATATCACGAGGATTGTCAAATATAGACCACCCAATAAGATAACAATTACACTGAGTTTGGTCATTACGTCCTGGTTCATATTGATAATGGCTTATCCACTCCTTCCAATCATTTAACATCTCAAGGACTGCTGGAGTCAAGAAACTGGGATCAGTCAAAAGGTGTTGTTTGTTTGAGAAGTCCCCGTTATAGTGCCCTCCTCCAACAATGTCATAGAAATCATACAAACCACCGGCGAGATAATCTTCAAGAGAAAAAGATCTCCCAGGGTTCTCTTCTGATTGAGAATTATAATATACATTTTCAATAAATTTATTTATCTTTATAGGTGTCTGTTCTGTTGGCAGAAGCGTAAATAGTGTGCTGTCAGCATTAGTATATATTTCATTACGATAGAGCTGACCACTTTCATGCGTTTCTATACCTTTCCATGGGGCTTCTCCGACATGTCCAGTAAAGACAATCGGGTCCTCGGGTGTGCCATTGGCAATCAGTTTGCCAAAGGAGGATAGTTTCACATCCGCAGCAAATTCCAAGCGAGTTCCAGGCTCAATGGTCAGAGTATCACCTTCCATAACAACTAAATTATCATCAACATAATACACATGGTCTGCTGTCAGCGTCATATTGCCGGTGGTCAAGCCGTGAATCTTTATCATATTGTTTACCACCAAGGTAAAAGGCATCTCAAAAGCTTGGCTTGACTCATCGCAAGTAGCCACTACCTTCATCTTGATGTGGCGGTTGTCTGCCACATTGTCTGCAATCTTTACCTGCACGGGATTCAGACTCACACCCTTGCCGTAGGCATCCAAGTGCATACCGAAGTCAGCAGTCGGTGTGACAATGTCCACCACAGTAGGATCCTCAAACTCATCTCCCATCTCCAACGTTAACTTAATGTTGCTTGCCTCACCGAAGGTAGTGCGGATAACGGGATAGATGCTGACCGTCTCGCCGGCATCCACCTGTCCGTCGTTGCTGTAATCCTCATCGGTCGTCTCATTGAGTTCCTTGCGGTCGCGGAACTGCAGAAGTGTGAAGTCCAACTCTGCTGGACGCTCTGTGAGATAATATGCCTGTGCGACATTGTCTGTATGCAAGAGGTCGCCCCATAGGGTTTCCTGATTATCATATTCCTTTACCATCCTCAGGGCAGAGATAGCACCAGCCACCAATGGCGATGCCATAGAGGTGCCGCTCAGCGCCTTATAGTTGCCGCCTGGTATAGTGCTCAAGATGTTAACACCTGGTGCCTTCAATTCATAGTTGAAGCCATCAGGGTCATTGTGAGTTGACTTAACAGAATAGTTTGGGCCATCGCAATCATAGTTGCTGAAAGAAGCAAACCCACCAATACCGTATGCTTGTACGCCTAACACAAAAGAATAGGCGGCAGGGAACATTGAACCTGCAGGAAGGCCACATTCTGGATATATGGCGAGATGATCATTACCTGCTGCTGCCACAATCACACAATCTTGATAAGCATTGCCCAATGCCTGACGCAATGCCTGCGAATTAGCATAGGTGCCTATGGAAAGGTTCAGCACGGTGGCTCCGTTGGCTGCTGCGTAGTTGACGCCCTTGATGATTGTTGCCACGTCGCCCGTACCATCGCTCTGCATCACACTGACAGGCATGATGTAGGCCAACGGGTTGGCACCCACAATGCCGATGCCATTGTTGGCAGCAGCAGCAATACCAGCCACATGCGTGCCGTGCATGTTGTTGTCGCGGATGTTGGGGGTGTTGTTGATGAAGTCCCAACCATGCACGTCGTTCTTGAAGCCGTTGTTGTCGTTGTCATAGCCTTCCTCGCCTTCAGCCTCTGCCGTGTTGGTCCAGAGGTTGTCCACAAGGTCGGGATGTGTGAGGTCCACACCGGTATCGATGATGGCAATCACGGGACGCGTGCCATCGACGATAGGCTTGTCCCACAACTGTGTGACACCATATTCCTCAAGATACCATTGGTTGGTGGCAAAGGGATTACCTCCAGAGAAGCCATCAATAGTATTATCCAGCGTATAGAGTTTATAGTTAGGTTCGGCATATTCCACCTCATCGAGCTCGTTCAACTTGCTGACAAGTTCGGTTGTCCTGCTCAGGTTCTCTTCCTTGAGTTTCACCAAATACAGCTGGCTGAGGTCGCGCTCCTGCACAATGGTGCCGTTGAAGGCTTTGGTTTTGCGCAAGGTGCGACGGGGCTTCTCGTTGGGCAGCAGTTGCTCCATGTCGTCTGCACCGAAGTCCTTCAGCACAGCATCCACACCAGCAAGGCTGGCACTCTGGAACTTACCCTTTGTCCGACGGACAGACACATGACTCGCATCCTTGAACTTCACCAGTACCTGACCAGGCACAAAGTCCTTCGTCATTCGCTGGTCGATTTTGTTCACTTCGTCCTCGTTGTCGTTCGACACTTGCGAGAACGCTGGCGTAGCCGTTGCACACAGCAGCAGCAAACCGATTTGTAGTAGGTTCAGATGTTTCATAATAGTTGACAATGTATTGATAGTTTATTATTGTAGATTTGTTCAACCTAATGGATCAAGAATCCATATTAAAATTATATTCATCAGCTGCAAAGTTAAGTACAAATTATACACGAACAAAGGAAAAATTCATCCAGAGTTCATCCATTGTTGTTTAGGGAAGAAAAAATGTTGCTGCATTCAATAGAAAGTCGTAAATTTGCAGTCGGAATTCAATATAGTATCTAACGACCTGAGCCCTTTTGACACGTATGGAGAAAAGATATTTGCTATGCAAAGAAGTGGAGCGCCACGTGAGGCGGGAAATGAAGGAACACAAGGATTTCATGTGGATGAGCAAGGAGATTGCTTCGCAGGGCTGCGGAGTATTGGGCGTAAACACATTGAAGCGCTTGTGGGGCATTGAAGGCTATGAGCACACGGCGCCTCAACAGGGCACACTGAATGTGCTCGCCTCGTTCCTTGGCTACCGCAACTTCGAGCACTTCACGTCCGTGGTACAGAACGAGAGCTCGGACCAACTGATAATGAAGCACCTCGACACATGGTTGCTGGAACCCGGTTTGTCAGTCCGATGCACTTGGCTACCCGACCGCATCTGTACGTTTCGCCACGAAGGGCAGTCGCAATTCATCGTCACTGAGTCGCAGAACTCGAAGCTCGCCGTGGGCGATACCTTCGAGTGCCGCCTGATTATCGAAGGCGAACCGCTCTACCTGACCAACCTGGTTCACAATGGAATGTCACCCGTGTCGTACATCGCAGGCAGGCAACAGGGCGTTCACTTCGACGTTACAGAGGACTGAACATATGGCTGAAGAGAACATTTCATCCGACTTCATCATAAACGGGAGGACAGAACTACGTTCGCCGCATTTCACAGATGTCACGCTGGTGTCGAAAGGCAAGTACAGCGTGGTGTACCGTGCCAAGCGGAATGGCCGATGGTGGTTGCTGAAGGGCGTGAACCCGGAATGTGACTCGGCTCTCTTGCACGAGATGCAGGAGAAGGAGTACGAACTGCTGCTACGTGCACAGCAGCCCGGTCATCCGTCCATTCCCAAACTGGAGGGAATGGAGGAGATAGACGAGGCGGGGCTGAAGGGCACGTTCATCGTGATGGAATGGGTGGAAGGCAAGACACTGCGGGAGTACCTGACCCAGGAGTCCACTCGCGGAGAGCGGATGCAACTGACGATGCAACTTATTGATGCACTTTCCTACATCCACTCGCTCGGCATCGTCCATCGAGACCTTAAGCCCGAGAACATCATCATAGCAAAGCAAGGGCAGCAGGTGAAGGTGATAGATTTCGGCCTGGCAGACTCCGACAGCTTCTCTGTGATGAAAGGTCCGGGCGGCACCAAGGACTACATTGCGCCCGAGCAAAAGGAAGCGGGACCGGCCGACGTGCGGAACGACATCTACTCGCTTGGCATCATCATGAAGGAGATGGACCTGGGCAAGGAGGAGGATGACATCTTGGAGCGTTGCACGGAACATATAGACCGCCGCTACCACACGATGGGCGAGCTGAGAGAAGCCATCAAGCAAAAGGAGCGGGAACTATGGCTGAGAAGACTTACGCGGAGAATCGCCCTTGCCCTGATGGCTCTGGTGGTAGCGGCATGCGGCTTTTGGTATTGGTACGAACACCGGCCGCAAGAACAAGTCTTCGGCAACATGACCAACTGGAACTATTCGGAAGCGAATAGTTTCCAAATCACCAATGAGGGTAGCCACAACACCATGACCTTCATCGGTTCGGGCAGGTCGGAGGCAGCCACTTGTCCCATCTTCGTCAGAAAGGGCAAGCGCTATCGGATCAGCGTGGACTACAGCGGTCCGGACCTCAACATAGGAAGCCGCATGGATGGAGGCTTCCAGATATTCGTGCGTAATGGCATACCGATTCGCGCCAAGAACAACAGCGGCGTGGCTCATTCAGAGCCTTTCCCCTTGAATGCCGTCGAACACCAGAAACTGACAGTGGACTTCACCGCTACCAACGACCAGATGTACATCCGCATCAACTTCGGGTGGCTGTACGATAATTACAAATTCGTCATGCACTTCGACGACTGGACGCTCATGCAACTGCCCGACATTGAAGGTTGCCCTGTCGATACCAGCAAAACAATATACCTGAAGAACGAACAGACAGGTCTTTTCCTGAAAAACGGCTTTAAATGGGACGCTGAGGTCACCTTAGCAACTACGGGACTCGACCTGGACCTGACAAGATGTGGCAAAGGATACTTCATCGACACGCACGTCATCGACATCGCCGACGGCTCTGACGAGCATTTTCTGAACGATATCTATTACGAGACAACCGGCAGTATCTATGTTGACATTGACGCCCAAGTGTGGTACTTCATGAAGCAAAGCGACGGATGCTATGCCCTGACGACCGACGGCAAGAACTTCCTTGCCTACAGCCCAGACAGCCCCACACTCGTCTTCACCGCAGCCCCTTCAGGCCATCAGGCCCATTGGCAGCTCGCTCCAAATGAGAGTAAACAGCAGCCGGCAGAGCAAGTCTTCAGAGACATGACCAAATGGAGCTTTACGGAAGATTCGTGCTTCCAAGTCACAAACGACGGCAACCACAACACGGTGGCCTTCACTGGCATTGGAGGATATGAGCCTGCCCTATGTCCCATCTACGTCGAGAAAGGCAAACGCTACCAGCTCAGTGTGGACTACAGCGGTCCGAATCTTGACATAGTGAACGCGGGCGATGCCACCTTCCAGATTTTCGTGCGTGATGACATTCCCCGCCACTTGAAGAACAACAGCGGCGTGGCTCATTCCAAACCCTTCCCTACGACAGCCGTCGAGCATCACAGAATGACGGTGGACTTCACTGCAACCAGCAACCAGATGTACATCCGCATGAACTTCGGATGGCTGCAAAACGATGTCCGCTATGTGATGCACTTCGACGACTGGACACTCACGCCCCTGCCCGACATAGAAGGCTCTGACATAAATGCCAGCAAGACACTGCTCTTGAAGAACAAACAGACAGGGCTCTATTTGGATGGAGGCAGAGGCAATAAATACAATGCAGAGGCCATTTGTGGAACCACGGGACTCAACTTGGACCTGACAAAATGTGGCCGCGGATATGTCATCGACACGCACATCTTTGATACATACGACGGCTATAAGGAACACTACCTGAACGACGTCTTTTACGAAGCAAACGGCAGTGTCTGGACGAACGTCAACGCCCAAGTGTGGTACTTCCTGAAACAAAGCGACGGAAGTTACGCCATGACCACCGACGGCAAGAACTTCCTTGCTAACAGTCCGGACAAGCCTACACTCTTCCTGACGAAGGATTATTCCAGCCAATCAGCTCACTGGCAGATTGTTCCACAAGAGCAGAATTGACCTTTGAAGTTTACACTAGTTTTTTTGCGAAGTTTACACTAGTACTTTGCAAAGTTTACACTAGTTGTTGGCGAACTAGGCACGCCTAGTTTTTTCATAAAGCCTGCCTGAACAAAAATTTATGAATTGCTAATTATGAATTATGAATAATAATTCGTAACTTTGCACCCGCAATAAAAGAAAAGACAAATATTAAAACATACAAAACTATGGCAAAGAAAGCTCTTTTGATGATTCTCGACGGCTGGGGCATTGGTGCTCATGGCAAGGGAGATGTCATCTTCAACACACCGACTCCGAATCTCGACAAACTGAATGCTACCTATCCTCATAGCCAACTCCTCGCCAGCGGTGAGAATGTCGGTCTGCCTGACGGTCAGATGGGCAACTCTGAGGTAGGCCACCTCAACATCGGCGCTGGTCGCATTGTCTATCAGGACTTGGTGAAAATCAACCGCGCTTGTGCTGACGGCAGCATCATGAAGAACCCTGAAATCGTTAGTGCTTACGAGTACGCGAAGGCTAACGGCAAGAACGTCCACCTGATGGGTCTGACCTCGAACGGCGGCGTGCACTCCAGCCTCGACCACCTCTTCAAACTCGTCGAGATTGGTAAGGAATACGGCGTAAAGCAGACATTCGTACATTGCTTTATGGACGGTCGCGACACCGACCCGAAGAGTGGCATCGGCTTCATCCAGCAGCTCATCGACAAGTGCGACGAGGCAGGCAACGCCAAGATTGCCAGCATCATCGGCCGCTTCTATGCGATGGACCGCGACAAGCGTTGGGAGCGCGTGAAGATTGCCTACGACCTGCTCATCAGCGGCGAAGGCAAGCAGGCCAAGGACCTCATCGAGGCCATGCAGGAAAGCTACGATGAAGGCGTCACGGACGAGTTCATCAAGCCCATCAACAACAGCCTGGTGGACGGCACCATCAAGGAGGGCGACGTCGTCATCTTCTTCAACTACCGCAACGACCGCGCCAAGGAGCTCACCATCGTGCTGACGCAGCAGGATATGATTGAGCAGGGCATGAAGACCATCCCCGGCCTGCAGTACTACTGCATGACGCCGTACGACGCCAGCTTCACGGGCGTGCACATCCTCTTCCCGAAGGAGAACGTCGAGAACACCCTCGGAGAATACATCAGCAGCAAGGGCCTGAAGCAACTCCACACAGCCGAGACGGAGAAGTACGCGCACGTAACCTTCTTCTTCAACGGCGGCAGAGAAGCTCCCTACGAAGGTGAGGAGCGCATCCTCGTGGCAAGTCCGAAGGTGGCTACCTACGACCTCAAGCCCGAGATGAGTGCCTACGAGGTGAAGGACAAACTGGTGGAGGCCATCAAACTCGACAAGTACGACTTCATCGTGGTGAACTTCGCAAACGGCGACATGGTGGGACACACGGGTGTTTACGAAGCCATCGAGGCTGCCGTGAAAGCAGTCGATAAGTGCGTCGGCGAGGTTATCGAGGCAGCTAAGGCAACCGGCTACGAGGCTATCATCATCGCCGACCACGGCAACGCCGACAATGCCATCAACCCCGACGGCACGCCCAACACCGCTCACTCCCTCAACCCCGTGCCCTTCATCTACATCACCGACCGCAAGGACGTTACCGTAGAAAACGGCGTGCTGGCCGACGTGGCTCCCAGCATCCTGCACATCATGGGCCTCGAGCAGCCGAAGGAGATGACCGGCAAGTGCCTGATCAATTCATAATCAACAACAACGGATTAAACGGATTAAACGGATTATTCTGTTTGCTGGTTTTCAGCAAGGCTTAAATCCGTATAATCCGTATAATCCGTTGTTTTATTTATTTTGAAACTCCCTCCGATGTGCTTTTAGTTCTTAAAGGACTTTTTCAAGTGGGCTCACAAAATCAATAGAGAGTCTTCTTCCCGTCCGTATCTTCCTCCCTTGCTGGGTTTGTCGTTGAGCTTCCTGCCGCTTTTCTGAGAAAAAGCTTGATTTATAAGCAGAAGGGCAAACTTCTTTGGGTTGTTCTTTTTACCGCTTATAGTCTTTTCTTGTGTTGCATGTCGGGCTCGATGTTATGAAAAACTTATAGCGGACAGCAGAAAAAATCTTTACAACATTTTGCGTGTTCAGGTGTAGTGTTTTGAGGCCCGGCACAAGGCGTTTCCCAACGCCGCACGCGGAGATTGCCATCTCCGCACGCGGTGTTTAAAATTACCGCGTGTGGAGTTGCCCCTCTCCGCAGGCGGAAAATCCTCTCAAACCTTGCGCTGTTTGGCTGTTCGGCGTGCGGCGAATGTACTTTCTTTGCTTTGCGTCCCAAAACATGGCTTTGTAACCTATTGATTGTCAATGCCGACTCGATTTAAGCCCTTTTTCTGCGTTTCAGGTAGAAAAGTCCCACAAAACAAAAAATAAGCAGCCAGAACGCGTCTCTCCTGGAAAAATGTTTACAAAACTATTGCTGTCCGGTAAAAATTTTTCTTCATTACCTGCACCCTCCCAACCATCGGCATTTAGAGCAAGATGTAAGTGGCAGGGGCTTGGGACGCCCCGAAGGGGCAGAAAGATGTCAGCCCAGGGCAGCGCCCTGGGTGTTGAAATGCCGCGGCAAATGACGCTCTGTAAGAGCAAAAGCACTAAAACACAAATCTTTTGCCCCTTTAGGACGTATTCTACCGTTGCACCATAAACCCAGGGCGATGCCCTGGGCTGACATCTTAATGGCCTTTCAGGCCGGATTTACCGGACAGCAATATTACAAAACAAGCTATTGCTGTCCATCGAGCAGCACGCTCTCTACATAGTTGTTGGACGTGCGTTTCTCGCAGGCTGCCTTGCGCTTCAGCCCCTCCAGTCTTTGTTCCTTGGTTATTCCTTCTTTTATTCTTAACTTTGACTGCGCATAAGGTACTATGGCTCGGAAAAGCAAAGAAAAAAAAGCTTTTCCTTTGCATTTCTCTCACTTATTCGTAACTTTGCCATGCAAAACAAGAAAAATATGGATGTAAAGATTGAGCCTTCCTGGAAGCAGCAGCTTGCTGATGAGTTCAGCAAGCCTTACTTCGCGGAGCTGACGCAGTTCGTGCGGCAGGAGTATGCGTCGGGCACGTGCTATCCGCCTGGCAGGCTCATCTTCAACGCATTCGATACGACACCGTTCGACCAAGTGCGTGTCGTCATCCTCGGTCAAGACCCCTATCACGGCCCAGGACAAGCGCACGGACTCTGCTTCAGCGTGAACGACGGCATACCCTTTCCGCCGTCGCTACAAAACATCTTCAAGGAAATACAGGCCGAGACGGGAGCACCTATCCCTCAGAGTGGCAATCTGACTCGCTGGGCACAGCAGGGTGTCTTCCTCTTGAACACCTGTCTCTCGGTTCGCGAGCATCAGGCGTTCAGCCATAGTGGCAAGGGATGGGAGACCTTCACAGACGCAGCCATCGCTGCCCTCAACAGAGGTCGGAACAACCTCGTCTTTATGCTTTGGGGCGCACCGGCAGGACGGAAGGCTGCCCTCATCGACCAGAGCCGCCACCTCGTCCTGATGAGTGCACACCCCAGTCCATTGAGCGCCATGCGAGGCTTCATGGGCAACGGCCATTTCCTCAAGTGCAACGAATACCTAATGGCACATGGGCAGCAACCAATCGTTTGGTAATCTCATTGAGGTGGGCGACGTCATCCTGCACTCCGACATCCTGACAGAGTACTTCTGTTGCGACATCGAGAGCTGTCACGGGAAGTGTTGCGAAGAGGGAGATGCAGGAGCGCCGGTAACCCTCGACGAGATTGCAGACATCGAGGAGAACCTCGATGCACTGTGGCCGCAGCTCTCGGCAGGCGCGCAGGCAGTCATCGACAAGCAAGGCGTTGCTTATCCTGACCCGGAAGGCGAACTCGTGACAAGTATCGTGTGCGGCGGAAACTGTGCCTTCAGAGGACCACAAGGCTGCCTCCTCAAGCAGAAACCCATCAGCTGCCATCTCTATCCTATTCGCGAGAAGAAATTGGGAGCGCTGACAGGACTGAACTATCATCGTTGGAACATCTGCCAGGACGCCATCCGTCTCGGCACAGAACGCGGCATCCGTCTCTACCAGTTCCTGCGCGAGCCACTCATCCGCCGCTTTGGCCGGGAATGGTACGACGAGCTTTGCAATACAGCCAGCGAACTCATGAAAGAAGGAATACTATAAAACACAATAAACAAACAGACCATGAAAAGACTCATTTTAACCCATTTCATCGCCTTTTTTAGCCTCGTCATCAACGCACAAGCCACGTTGGGGTGGGGCAGCATAGATGTTCGCTATTCACAAACGGAAGTGCCGGAGACGTCCAAGAAATCGCCTCTGCTTCGTGCTTGGCGCGGGGAAAGAGTTTCGGCACAGGCAGTCCTTGCCACTTCGAAAGAGTTGAAGCGTGTTTCATTCACCGTCAGCGACCTGAAGAGCGGCAGAAACATCATCCCTGCATCTGCCATAAAGAAGTATTTTGTGCGTTATGTCATCGCGGATGCTTTCAACAGCAGAAAGGATTCTTGCATCTATGCCGACCGCCTCGATCCTGTTGAGACGCTGGAGATAGAAGCTAATGCCACTCAGCCCATTTGGCTTGACATACATGTGCCTGCAGAGACAAAGGCAGGAACATATAGCGGCTCGCTGACAATGAATTGCGACGGGCAGAAGCTTTCCCTGCCCATTGTGCTGCAAGTGGCTGACCGTGTCCTGCCCGAACCCGGCAAATGGAGCTTCCATCTCGACCTTTGGCAGAATCCGTATGCTGTGGCCCGATATTTTGATGTCCCCCTTTGGAGCCAGCAACACTTCGACACGATGCGTCCGTTGATGGAACATCTTGCCTCTGCAGGACAGAAGATAATTACCTGTTCCGTCATCAGCCGCCCATGGAACGGACAGACATTCGACCCCTTCGAAAGCATGATAGCCAAGATGAAGCAGCTCGACGGCACATGGAAGTACGATTACACCGTCTTTGACCGTTGGGTGGAGTTCATGATGTCGTGCGGAATTACAGAACAAATCGACTGCTATACCCTTGTTCCCTGGCACTATCGATTCGAATTTTATGATTGTGCAACCAACACTGTTCAGCACCTCGCCTGCAAGCCTGGAGAAGCAAAATACCACGATTTCATCGTTCCTTTCCTGAAAGATTTCAGTCGTCATCTTCGCCAGAAAGGTTGGTTCGAGCGCACTTATATCGCTATGGACGAGCGTCCGAAGGACCAGATGGAGGCTGCCTGGCAGACCATTCAGGATGCCGACCCTGAGTTCAAGATAGAAGGAGCTGCCAATTATAATGTAGAAAGCGAGGCGGCCGACCGCGTCGATGACATCAGCGTAGCCTTCCAATACGACCTTCTCAATAAAAACGCCCTTGCTCGAAGGACTGCCAAGGGACAGAAAATCACCTTCTATACCTGTTGCGGACCTGAGCGTCCCAACACCTTCACCTTCTCGCCCCCAGCAGAGTCGGCTTATCTCGGTTGGCATGCTTTGGCTTGTGGCTATGATGGCTACCTGCGATGGGCTTATAACAGTTGGCCTAAGCAACCCAACGAGGACAGCCGCTTCGGCAGCTGGCCAGCAGGCGACTGCTATCTGGTTTATCCTGGCGGTAGCAGTATTCGCTTCGAACGCCTCATTGAAGGCATTCAGGCATACGAGAAAGTGCGCATCCTCCGACCTTCTCTCAACCTCCTGCAAGCAAAGCAACTCGACGAAATGCTACGCTACTTCTTCCCCAACACCTACGAAAAAGACAAAGATCCCGTTGCTCTGCTTCGCAAAGCCAACGACCTGCTTTGGAAATTCTCGAAATAATACCATAAAAACATTTCATCATGCAGCAAGACAAACACCCCTTAGAGACGATATCCGACCAGTTGGAAGAACGAGGAATGGTCGTCATCGATAATGTAACAAGGATGCCCGTCTATGGAGAACCCTACATCTACCCGAATCTCGTCATAGTCCTGTGCCATCGAGGTTGGATGCGAGCAGACTATGATATGCACCCGATAAGGTTCGAAGCCCACGACAATGCCGTTATCTATCCAGGCCATATCGTGACTGCACACGAATCGAGCGATGACTATCTCTGTACTCTGCTTGTCATCTCTCAACGCTTCCTGAACATATTGAGCCAGTTGCACCCAAACCACTACCTTTTCCAGTATCACCATAACACACAGTTCCACCTGACCGACAGCCAGTTCGAGATGATGCAGACCTGCTTCAAGATGCTACAAGTCATCAGCAAATTGGATCATCCCGATTGTGAAAGTCTGCTGACTACACAGATGGATCTCGTGGCCCGAATCGTGAGAAACATCTTGCGAGAGAACGGAAAGGAGATGATTCACAAGGACACAGCTGTGCAGCAGATGCTCAGCCGTTTCCACGACGCTGTCGTACAACATTATCGCGAAAGTCGCGAGGTGCGTTTCTATGCGGAGTTGCTCAATCTCACCCCTAAATACTTTGGTACAGTCGTTCGCGAAGCAACAGGCATCGGAGTCGTAGAATGGATAGCGAAATATGTAGTCATCCAAGCCAAGTTCCTGCTTCGGCACTATCCCGGCCTCACCATTCAGCAAATCAGCCATCAGCTCGGCTTCACCGAACAGACCTCTTTCTCGCGCTACTTCAAGACCTACGCGGGCATGTCGCCAAAGGAATATCGAGAGATAACGGGCTGACAGAAGGAAGTCCTCCTGTGACGATAGCCAATTATACGTGTGTAAATCGTAAACTACACATGTGTCGTTGGCAAATTAGACCTGTTTAGTTGACCAACGAAACACGTTTAGAATAATCAATGAATGTAGCTGCTATATAAGCATATAAAAAAGAGAAGAACACTGGTAGCAATGTTCTTCTCTTTTGATATATGAAAGTCAATGATTCGTCGGTTGTTATCTAAGAACCACCTTTTTGCCGTCCTTGATGTAGATGCCTTTAGCAGGACGAATCACCTTGCGGCCGGAAAGGTCGTAGATAACTTCCTTTCCGTTGCCTTCCGTTTTTGTGTTTTTTATCCCGACTTCTAAATCACCATCTATCAGAAGCAATATCTCGGAATCTGGATTATAGATCATGCTGGTGACATTGTTTCGAACCTCAGGCCTGTCTTTTGTCAAATCAATTACGATTCTGTTAGAGAGGTGGAATTTGTTGTCGCTGCCATCATTAGCCTTTACCGTTACTCTCCTGTCGGCCTGTGCCGCCATGCATATCATAAGGAGCAGGGCAGTTGCTATTGCTTTTATCGTTTTCATAGTTGTCTATACTTAATGTTTTAACCTTTTTCTCTTTTTCACCTTTCCTTCTTACCAGATGTCCTCAGGCTCGTTGGGGTTGTCATAGACTGATTCTGGGCAGAATTCGATGTAGTCCATGTAGAACTGTCGGGTCTCGTCATCCAGCACGGACTTGAATCTGATGTAATAGGTCTTGTTGGGGTCCAATGTCTGGCTGCCAAGAATTATACGCAAACAAAAGTTGCTGCTACGCATCGTATTAGAGTTTCCGGGGGCTCCAGCGACGTACTGATTGCATCCTTTCATATAGCGATTTTCGCGCAGTTCGTTGTCGCGCATCTGGTTGTAGTAATCATCGTCGGTATCCATTTCATAACCGATGTTGCTGGGTGTGTTGCTGTTATTCGTATGCAGCGTGTTGTCTCCTGCCTGACGAAAATCAATCGGCATGCCAAGTGGACGAAGATTGTCAGGATCTGTCCCAAAGTAGGGTTGGAGGATGCCTCGTCGATTGCCACCTGTTTGTACTGCCATGCGTAGCTCATAAGTACCATTCGTTGGTACTGACGGGAGGCGCAGAGTAAAGTCCTGTCGCCCACGAACGGAGAACTCATCTCCCTGCATGTTCGACCACCCGTTGCCCCGTCCTGTCCAATAGAGGAACCTAGTGTCGATATTGACGGTCAGGTCTTCAAGGTAAGGATAGACGTCATTGGGAAGATATACGTTCTTGTGACGTTCGTCAATAATCTCAGACAGTCTGATATCATTGGTAGCCATCTCAGGGAAGAGACTTGCCACATCCATGCGCAGTCGTATCTTTCCCATGTTCTGCGCTGTTGCCTGGTCGAAAGCCAACAACTGGTCGATGGGATAGATGACGGCATTGGGAATGTCTGTGGATATTGCCTTTGACACATCAACAGCAATCCCAGCCTTGTCCGGGTCGCAAGAGAGTTCATGATAAGTGCCATGACGTCCATTGTCCAGAACAGGGAAGCGGTTCAGACAGACACCATTTGATTCTGCCGACTCAAAGGTGCGAAGCAAGCGTCGGTCGCCCATTGTGGTGTAGTACTCACAGACGGCAACAGAGGGTTCCTTCCGATTGATGTCATATAGCCTTTCGTTGTAATGATTGACCAAACAATTTGCGTTCAGACGTCGGTTCAGCATGTGGTAGGTGGTGAACTGGTAAATTACATTCTCCGGGTTGCTGTAGTCTTCATCATTGCCGTACTGCTTTGTGAAGTTACAATGCTGCTGTATGTAGTCTGCCACATCTGCCACGGTGATGGCCTTGTAGCTCTTGCCAAGCGCAGCCTCCCAGAAGTCATCAGTCTCGGCAAAAAGCGTGTAGCCATAATAGCGATGCTCGGGAGTATAAAACGTTTCATAACTGCCACCAGTAGAGGAAAAGCTATATGGTATCCTTCCAGTCTGATATAGCTTCTCATACTCATAATCCATCAGGATGTCAAGCGAGTCGCAAAGACCGCAGGCTTCGATGAGCTTTGCCGTAACCAGGATGCCCTTCTCTTGTTTCTGAATAATGTCGCGCAGGTAACTGCCGAAGCCATTCTGAGCTTGAAGGGAGGTTGCCAGAAGGCAACACATTATATATAAATATATTCTTTTCATAGTCTTACTTATTAATTAGAAACCTAACACACCGTTTATCTGATGAATCACACCTGGACGATAGGATTGCATGACAATGCCTCTCATCTGCTTACCAACAGGCGAGCTGTTACATCTATAGTCACGAACAAAAACATTCTTGTTGTCTGTGATGTCGAAGGTATGTCCTTTCCAGTCCGTCACGCTCATATTGCCGCTGCCTGTGCAGTTGACCTTAACTTTGGGAGAGGCCAATGTCTGATTGTCTATCAGGAGTGACTTGTATTCCTTTTGGAAGGGTTCTTGGTCGGCAATCGCCATACCATAGTGGAAGTGCGCCTTAATGACATTCACCAAGGTATTTATCTTGCCGGCAATGCGAATACTGTCTTCTGACGATTGCAAACTATCAGAATAAATAATTTCGCCATCCTCGCCGACTCTCGGCTCACCTGTTTCTTCATCAATCTCGGGTTTGCAGTGACTGTGGAAGTCCTCGCTGATATCTTCCCAAGTTGGCAACCCCTGCGCAATGGCAGCCCGAACTGCCTCGTTGGTAGGGATGTAGACCGTATAGGGCGTGTTGCCACTCAAATAGGCAAGGTTATAATCTAAGCCCTTGTCAGAAATGAAAGTCATATACCTTTTGAGTGCAGTCTGGCGTTGTGTTCGAGAGAGATTTCCATCCACAATTCCGCAGCCGATGATTGCATCTTCATCGACAGAACAGAGTTTATAGAACTCGCTATAGGGCGTCTCTCCTCCGAAACCATCTTCTTCCGTGCTGTGCATGTTTGCATCGTTGGTCATGATGCTGTAGAGGCTGCGGTATGTTGGCACGAGGGGAGCATTGAGTGTATAGGTTTGCCCATTAGAAAGGGACTCGTAGCTGTTCTGTACGATACATTCGGTAACGCCTGGAGTGTCGGTATCAATGCCTTGACGCTCATTTTCGAGCTGGAAGGTTCCCTTTGCCCCGATGATGTTTCCGCTGGCATCGCGCACCACCTTCACTACATCTCCACCGAGGGTTCTGTAGTATTCGTTGCGGCTATGGATGTCCTGCGTGCCGTCGTTCACAATGGTGTGGCTGTATAGGATATCCTTGAGGCGGTTTATTACTTCAGCGTAGTCATAGCTGTTTGCGCCGGAAATGGGACTGGCACTGATGGTTCCTATTTCACCATTATTCTTATTATAAGGACAATAATAATAATAGAATTGGAGTTTTATGGGGTTAGAACCACCCGAATATGAGAACTCAATAACACGCGGCTGGCGGCTCTTCATGCTGATGGGGTCGTAGTAGTAACGCAACGCTTCGTCGGTGGGCAAGAAGAACGTGATGTCCTGCATCGGAGCCTTGAGGTAAGCGTAGTAGTTCAAGTTCATGTAATTATCGTAGATGGCAGACTTCATAACTTTACAGGTATTACTTACAAACGCAGGTGCAGTGACAGAGCTATAGTCGGCAGGCATATAAACCCCGTCCATCACATAGACGATGCCGTTGTTGGCAAGCAAGCAGGTATTGAGGTGTGTCTTAACTTTGCTTGCATCATCGAACAGCGGCTGCATTGCATCATCTGTAAGTTTGTTCCACTTACTTGGAACAGAGCCGAAAAACGAGCGTTGCATACCGTAATTGATAAGGGTCACAAGCGTTCCGACAGGGATGCAGTCTATCTGCTGGAAGAGTTCTTCCTGAGTTGTTGGCTTCGTGTAAGGAATCTCATCTGCTGTACCTTTCTTGGCATAATAATACTCTATGAAGCTCTGGCCGGCACCTTCTGTGAAGTAGCGCCACAACGCATCATCGCTGGGAACAAACATTGCAGCCATGTCCTTTTCGGGAGCCCAATCTTCGTAGTAGCCTGCCCATCCCGGGTCGAACTTTAGCGACGGGGTGCTGCCTATATATAATCTATTAATGTCAGGAAGATAAGGATTATATTTCTGATATGTACCGTCTGGACCTGGCTCGAAGAGATAGTTCGCGCCGAGATCCATATCGTATCTAGCGTATCCAGCTTTCACTGAGTAGTTATTATTGGAGAAGTACCTCTTGATGAAGATGGAGTCTGTGAACTCTGGGTGCATAGTCTTGTATGCTTCAGTTAATACAGGGCTGTAGAACGGTGCGCTATAGCGGTCGAGGAGATGGCTGAAGATGTTCGTCTTGCCGTTGGTGCGGATGACATCAGCCATGCTTTGCAGCGGCGTCAGCGGTGCAGCAACGCTTTGAATAGTGCCGTTGGTAGCGGTCTCCTGTTCCACGATATCTATGCCGTTTGCAATCCTGTTGGCAGCCCCTGGGAAGAGGATGGCATAGTCCTGTTCCGTGATGCCAAGCTTCTTAATCTTCTCCGGAGTAAAGAAGCTGGTGTAGCGGAAGCAGCTGTCAACGGCAAGCCAGATGCCATTGCCTCCTTTGCTTTCGTGGAAGCGCTCCCAATACCATTTCTCTGTCGTGCAATAGTTGAAAGGAACCTCACTACCAGAAAGGTGTTGCAGGGCTTCCAGTCCTGCTGCTTCTGATTTGGTGCGGATAGCATCGTCGCTACCGGCATTGGCATTGGCGACGGCGCTGAGGAGCAATGCACGCTTCTGGTCGGCAGTCAGCGCCTCGTAGCTTGTAGCTGTTCGCCAAGGGTCAGGCGAAAGCCGGTTGGCGTTCTTCTCGAAGAAACGCCGCCAGTTGTCATCGTTGGCAGCAAAGACGGTGAGGTCTGTGGCACCGTTCATCTGGTCTGTCCAGTAATCGTCTTCCTGAACAAGTCGCAGGAAGTAGGTGTAGTTACCTTTGCTGCGAAGTTTGGAGAGGATGCTGCTTGAGTCGTCATAGAGTACCAGGCTGTCTGTCTCTTCGGACAGGAAGGTTTCCTTTTCGCCGCTGCTGAAGTAGAGCGTAGTGACCCCTTCCGCGCCGTTATGCAAGAGGCTGTCCACTTCTGAAGCCTCGAATTTTGTAGTCGTTCCGTCCTTACTGAAAACCTGAAGGACCTGAGCGTTGCTTACCGCTATCATTCCAAATAGCAGTAAGCCTAAAGCAAGAATTCGTTTACTCATAATCTGGGTTTTATATTGTTATTTGTAATTATCTGAGTGCAAATATATAAATATAAATCCAACAAACAAGCAGAATCAACAATATTTTTCGAAAAGGAACTTCTCAGTTTCCCAGTTCCAGCAGATTGTTGTCTTTGTCGAAGCAGCCAACGGCTCTGAGGCGGGCGCCTTCGGACAGGTTGATGGGGTTGTCTGCCTTGTAGCCTTGCATGCGGCAGCCGCTGAGGAAGACTGTGGCTTGGCCGCGGACTGTCATGTAGTCCCACGATGCTCCCAGATTCGTGACGGCACCATTAGGACCTGAGAAGCACTCGACGTTCGAGATGGAGGTGTGGCCGATGCCTTCGATGAGGATGGGATGCACGTCCTCTATGCGCTCACCGATATTGGCGATGATGCTGCCCTGGGCTATCTGCCAGTTGCGGTTCTTCCAGTTGCTGCCGGTCTTGTAGATGCCGATGGTCACGCAGTCGAAGTTGAAGTTCGTGAGTTGTCCGTACGACTCTTTCCCCAGATAGATGCCGCCGTAGTTGCCGAAGGTGAAGATGTCCATAAGCACGGCATTGTCCGTGTAGTCTATCCAATAGGACCAGGCTTTCTTGCGCACCACAGCATCGATGACTTTGGTATGGAATGTCCGCCCGAACTCCCTCATATTGGCGGGGTTAATGTGGCAATGCAGGATGCGGGGCACATCGGTGCAATGGTTGATGGCTATGAACTGTCCGCTCAGGGGATAGCCGTAGCAATGCTCGAAGAGTATCTGTTCGCAGTAGTGAGGCGACTCAGCACGGAAGTCCATCGCCATATACTCGCCATAGAATGAGAGGCAGCTGAGCGTGACGCCCAGCACTCTCTGGTCGGGCGCAACGCGGATGGTAGGCGGATAGGCGATGATGCGGCTCTCGTCCTGCCATGTTTGTTCGGGATAGTAGAACTGTATGCCTCGTACTTGTGTGGCCGACTCTACCGTGAGGAAGGGGTGCTCCTGGTCGGTGATGAGGAAGAGCGAACCTGTTGGGCCCGAACGGTCGGGCAGAGCGGTGCCTCGCCCTGTGGGGCCGTGAGCGCCAAGGAGTGTGACATTCCGGCGCAGGATGAGTCCGCCCTCCATGGGATAGCCGCCTTGAGTGGGCTCTACATAAAGCACGCCGCCCACGGGACTCATCTTGTCGATGGCCGCCTGAAGGTGCTGACGATTCACTTCTGCTGTGTTGCCTGGCAACACGCCGACTGCCTGCACAGAGACCCAGCCCTGTGCCTTTGCCTGCACCGCCATCATGATGAGGGCAAGCATGAGGATGATGGTTCGTTTCATGGTAGTATGATGATTGTTTGCAGTTCCTTTGTATGTAATTGCCTATCATATCTCGTCTGCAAAGATACGATTTTCCTTGAACATAATGCCCATTCTTTGCTAAAAAAGAAGAAAAGCTCCCTCTTTCTTCCGACGAAACATCCGGGGTGCACGGAAAAAGGCTTCAGAAGGCCTGTCCGACTCTCCTTTTCAGGGCAGAAAAACAGCCTGCCAAGGGGGACAAAAAACGCCGCGTGCGGCGATGGCAATCCCCGCGTGCGGCGTTGACCATTTCCGCGTGCGGCGTTGGGCATCGCCGCACGCGGCGTTTTCAGGCCCCCTACAGGCCCCCTCAATCCGCCCTATATTCAAGCACATCGCCCGGCTGGCAGTCGAGGGCCTGACAGATGGCTTCGAGGGTGGAGAACCTGACGGCTTTCGCCTTGCCCGTCTTGAGGATGGAGAGGTTGGCGGCCGTGATGCCAATCTTCTCGGCCAATTCCTGTGATGACATCTTACGCTTGGCCATCATCACATCTATATTTACGACAATGCTCATAGCTTCAGATGGTTAGTTTGTTGGTTTCTTCTGAACGAACTGCTGCCAGATAGAGCAGGGCTATGCAAAACACGATGACAGACGACCCTACAGACCATACCAAATAGTGAATACCCTTTATGATAGAACCCATCGTCACAGCTGTGAACGTGCTTACTACAATGGCCCACAGGAACGAAAATCCAGCGATACAGACCAAAAAATAGGCATTGCGCGCGTTGAAAAAATTGTCACGCTTCAAGCTGCGGATGCTGCAGATTGAAAATAAAATATACAATGAGTCGATGACAATGTTGCGGGCAGCAGACATCAGACCAGTGCCGAATACGTATAACGACACCCCTGTGCTCAAATCCAGATTCTCCTTGTTCTGCAAGGAATCGGACAACTGAGCACCTGAAAAAATGACTTCGATGAACATAAATACCATCGTCACACTCAATGCCCAATAGAGCAATGTTTTCAATTTATTGTTATTCATACTTTTATTCTTTTTATGGCCAATGTGCATCGGCCGTCATTATTATATTGTCAGTTCCTGCTCCTCCTTCAAGTCTTTGCCCATAAGGATCACCTGGGAAATAATCAAGAGGACAAAGCCGAGAATCATCGTCCATGAACCGGACTCGTTGTGATAGGCAATGTGATAATAGGCGATATGGAACGTCCGGCTGGCATAAAGATAGGCCAAATAGCCTATAAGGAATCCAAGCAGTTGGTAAACGACCAAGAGCCACCCCGTCCTTTCCATACCTTTTGAGACATCGGCCACGAAAACCTCGCCCTTGCGGATGCGGCGTGCAAGCTTGATGGCCAATACCACAATCCAGACAATCAGGATGAACTGCGGAACCACTGCAACGATGCCGAGAATCATCAATGGCCGATGTTCTTCCGATGACGCAGGCATCTTCAACTGCAGTTTTTCCATCTCCATCACGCAGGTTGTCTGCTGGCCGCCAAGAACCGCATCATGCCACGTGGATTGAACCATAGGATGAGTTCTGGTATAAGCCCTTACATACAAGGGCAGATTAATTGTCGTCTTGTAGTGGGTCACCACGCCACCTTCAATGCTATCCTGCGTGTAGAAGTCGGTCGGCATAGGGACGAACTCCAACTTGTCATCATCGGCAACATCTTCATGATCCGTATGAAAGGAAAAGACACTCGTAACAATTGTTGCCAGAAGGAACACAACCAGCAGGGTGCTGTAAATCTTCAACTTTTTCATTAGATAGTATTGTTTAAGATGATTAATGTAATTTGATTCGATAATAATTTATCGTTTTTCGATATGCAAAGATATATCATCCACTTCAAAAGACACCTTTTTTACAACAAATAATTATCGAATAACGATAATTTTATAGTGTTTATCGACATATTGCCATATTCATTTAGCAAAACTATCCTTTTTCACAGCATCCATAGCTACAAAAATGCAAACTGCGCTGCAAGACGGTAGGTATTTGCAGCGCAGTTTGCATTTTAATAAAGAGTAAAGGGGAGAGTGTCGAGGGTTAAGTAGTTTGAATGCAAAAGCCTCTTTTCCACTCAAGATGTTATTAATACTCCATCAATTGAACTTAATTAAAACTCAATTGGGGGTGTTGCGAGAGCCATGCAACTCAATTGGGAAACTTAATAGAACTCAATTCCACTCCCTTTCCTCTGTGAGAAATAAAAAGCTACGAGCTGGAGCATTTTATTTTCTCTCCCTCCCTCATAGGAAGAGTCCTTATTTATAGGAAAATCAACTGTACGATGATGTAGATTGGCAAGCAGATGATGAGAGAGAACTTGCCCATATAGCCGAAGAAGGATGGCATCTTGATGCCCGACTGCTCGGCGATGGACTTGACCATGAAGTTCGGACCATTGCCGATGTAGGTCAATGCGCCAAAGAAGACGGCACCCATCGAGATGGCTTTGAGCAATACCTCACTAACACCGGCCACCAGAGTCGTACCCTCAGCCACAGGCAGAGTCGATGCCGTAGCGTGGAAGACCATCGCGGTTGGGGCATTGTCGAGGAAGGCCGACAGGACACCCGTGCTATAGACAAACTGCCAAGGTTCGCTGACAGGCAATGGGTTCTGCTGCAAGAACATCAAGGCTGGAGTCATGGTGGCGAAGATGCCAACGAAGACGCAAGCCACCTCAAGAATTGGTGTCCACGAGAAGTTGTTCTCCTCGCGGGTCTGCTTCTTGGTGGTCACCATACTTAATATAATAATGAGAATAAATGCCCACTCACGCAACAACTTCAGGTAGAAGGGGGCATCGTGCTCGGCCATGGCAGGGATATACTTGCCATTGATAAACATGGTCGAACAGATGACGCACAGCAACCAGAAGATGTTGATGAGTCCGCCAAACGAGATGGCCGAGGTCTGTGTGTCATCGGCTTGGAGGTTCTCTTTGGGCTCTCGCTTATAGTAGTAGGTGTCCATGCAGAAGTAGGTACCCAACAACAGAACACCCGTCACGAACCACTCAGGAGTGAGGTTGAAGAACCAGGTGAAGTCGGCTCCCTTCTGGAACAAAAGGAACAACGTGGGGTCGCCCAGTGGGGGGAGCAAACCGCCGCAGTTGGCGACGATGGCAATGAAGAACA
>JAEEGJ010006447.1_pt1 | contig 35165 bp, 32 predicted proteins | sample 8958761 | NCBI WGS metagenome assembly JAEEGJ01 (sample SAMN16246546, study PRJNA631951) | gut metagenome | biome: gut microbiome; feature: rumen; material: RS-attached | host: Bos | place: Iran: Karaj | collected 2018-10
CCGGCGCACCCGAACCTGATTTCTTATCTTTTGATGACTTGGAGAACAATAACTCGAGATCGAAGAGTGACGAAACAGACTGGACCATGGTCGACATCAACAGATATGTTTCCCTGATGACGGCGGAGGATTACTGGAATTTCTGGAACAGCAGAAATTATGACGATGAAGTTGAATACATGTTCCCGGAGTTTACCAGTGAGTACTCTACATCCCTGAAAGATATCCTTCATGACATGGGAATGGAAGATGCTTTCAATTCTTCTGCCAACTTCGAAAACATGAGTGATCTTAAACCTCTTTTCATTGGTGATGTAATCCATAAGACGAAGATCGAAGTAAATGCCACGGGAACCAAGGCGGCAGCCTCTACCGGCGTAATCATGGAGCACAACTCCGTGATCATGCAGAGAAAAGTAATCTGCAACCGTCCTTTTGCTTACGCGATCGTTGACGTCGAGACCGGTCTTCCGATCTTCTTCGGAACCGTAGAACATGTAAACGAATAATCCTGACACTGCCATATGCTGAGAGGGCGGGAAGATCTTCTTCCCGCCCTTTCTTCGTTTTCTTTTCCTTTTCTCTCAGATATCCTTCTACTCTTCGCCGTTTCGGATCTTCACTCCGACACCGCCCACACTCAGTGTGAGGATCATATAGGCACAGGTAACAGCAAGAAGAACCAGGTAGGCTTTCCTGTCGCCGACGAAGATCATCTCGGTCGCATCCAGGAACCACTTCTGCGGCATCAGAGACGCGATCGCCTTAATGAGTTTAGACGTTCCGTCCAGCGGGAAGAAAGTTCCGGCAAGAAGTGATGACAGCGAGAAGAGTGCGAATGCGGCAATGTTCGAATTCATTACATCGCCCATAATGACACCGATCACAAGGCTGATAGAGCTGAAGATCAGGCCAAGAAGGATCATCATCAGAAGGAACTTCGCTCTTCCGACGCCGAACTTCTCTGCATCAAGACTCAGCGAGAATACGCCCAGAACAATCGTCATCAGGACTGTCGCGATCGCACTGACCACGAACTTCGAAGCGAAATATGTGTACGAGGACATGCCCGTCAGGCGGAGTCTTGTGAGCACCTTATCATGCTCATCCTTGATGACCGTGTGTGCGATGAATACTCCGCAGAACACATATCCGAGAGTCATGAATGCGATGGCATATCCGATGGCGGTCTTCCTGTTTTCCTGATCCTGCGTAAGCGATCTGGAAGAGCCGCTTGAGAGCTTGACGACTTCTTTCTCCGGAGAACTTGCCAGTTTCTGATTGAGAAGCTCAACCGCCTTCGGCAGAGTCCATTCCGCGACCGTTTTCTTGATCAGGGCGAGTTCTTTTCGAAGGGAATAATCGAGCATCTCGAAGCGGCCGTCCTCGGACAGAACATAGCAGGTCAGTGCCTGATCCTCTTTGCCTTCTTCCATCAGCCGGTCGAAGTCCTTCGGGATAAAAAGGGCCGCGCCCATCCTGTCGAACTCGCCATCGTATTCGATGCGTGCATCTGCTGCTGCCTTATCCATATCCGGCACCTTGGCACGCACAATGGAAAAAGCACCGCTCGATGCGATCTTCTTCAGCATGTACTCGGAAAGATCACTTCCGCATGCATCGTACACCTTTACAACAAAAGCACCCTGACTGCTGTAGTATGCGACCTTTTCTTCCTCGGATTCCAGTTCGGCGACCGTTCCCTCCGCCTGCTTGGAAAGTGTGATCGAATTCATCTGATGCGCCTGCAGAACGAATGTGGAAAGGATCGGAACGATCACGATGAAGAACCAGAAACTCTTGTTTCTAAACAGTAATTTGAGACTGGATTTGATCAGTGTTATCATGCTCTTCCCCTCCTTCTGATTGAACTTGCCGCGATCGAGATCAGCGAACATACGACGATGATCCCTGCGCAGTAAAGAATTGCGCTTCCGAAATAACTGCTGCTTCCGGATGATGCCTGCTCGACCATCGCACGGTTGCAGTGATAGATCGGCGAAAGCGTCTTGAGATACTGAGGATGATCCGAGAACATGTATGTCTCGAAGCTTCCACCGAAGAACCCCATGGTCCATACCAGAGAGAACGTCAGGATAGCCGTGATGATTATGTTATCCGTGATGCTCTGGAACATCAGTCCGAGCGCGGAGGATGCGGCTGTCATTATCAGGAACAGCAAGGCAACATACAAGAAGTTGCCCCAGTCCGTCCCGAAGAAAACAGCATTCAGACCAGCGGCCGCGAGTGTTCCCAGCAGGACCACGATCGAAAGGGGGATGAACCTTCCCAGATAGATCTGCGTCTCACCGAGCGCCGATACCATGTATCTTCTTCGGATGCCGTATCTCTTCTCACTTGTCAGAATTCCTGCAGCACAGATGATCGCGCACCAGGAGTAGTAGAGAACGAAGACGATGCCATAGTATCCGGTCGAATCGACCGCCTTGACAAAGGACGGATGCTCGACGGAAAGCTTCACACTGTCATATGAATAATCTCCCTGCGGACCGGATCCCGCATTCATCATCTCATCACAGAAGTTCGACATGAAATACTCGATGGCCACTCCCTGCGTCGGATGATCTGATACACGGTAGATCGTATATTTGCTTCCTTCAAATTTCACGAATCCGGCCAGATCATTATCGGAAATCAGATTCTCCGGTTCATCGCCTTCCAGTTTGACAAAGGCGATGCCGCTCTGCTGTCCGGATGTCTTCAGCGCCTCTTCGGCGGAAGCCCACCGGCTTCCTTCTTCGATCGTATATCCGCATCGGAATTCACCATGTTCCTGATAGGTTTCCATCAATCCGGAAAAAGCACTGATCAGGACAGCGGATACGAGTACCGGGCAGATAGCAAAAAGCAGAATATTTACCCAGCTCCTGCCCATGAGCTTGGCATTGTTTTTCATCAAATACCGTATCATGATCAGATGTCCCTCAGTTTCTTTCCCGTCAGTGTCAGGAAGACTTCCTCGAGAGTGATGCTCGATGTATCCTCGACCACCAGTTTCTTCAGTTCTTCGGAAGTTCCTGTCGCGATGATCTTGCCGTTATCCATGATCGCGATCCTCGTACAGATTGCTTCGACTTCTTCCATATAGTGGGAGGTATAGATGACCGTCGCTCCGTTCTTATTCGACTTCTTGATCCGCTCGAGGATAAAGTTTCTCGACTGCGGGTCGATGCCGACTGTCGGTTCGTCAAAGATCAGAAGATCCGGGTGATGACCGATCGCGCATGCGATATTGAGACGGCGCTTCATACCTCCGCTGAATGTCTTCGCATAGTCGTTTCTTCTGTCGAGAAGTCCGACATATTCGAGTGACTCATCGATGCGCTCCTTTAGTTCTTTTCCGGAAATACCGTAAAGTGAAGTAAAGAGTTCGACGTTCTCCCAGGCCTTCAGTCTGCCGTGGATCGCCAGATCCTGCGGGATATATCCGAGGTGTTTGCTGAGTTCCTTTTTATTCTTTCTAAAGTCTTTTCCCATGAATTCCACAGTACCGATCGTCGGGCGGACGATGTTGCATATCATGTTCATGGTCGTCGATTTTCCGGCGCCGTTCGGTCCCAAAAGACCGAAGATCTCACCCTTCTGGATCTCGATATTGAGATTGTCGACAACGACTTTGTTTCCGTACTTCTTCGTCAGGTCCGTAAGTTTCAGAATCGTTTCCATCCGTATCACTCCGTTGCAAAATGTGTTTATCGCGGAAAGCCTGGAGGAGGGTGCATGCGCGGAGGATTCCGGACGCGTCCCCGCCTTCCACTGGTATCAGCATACCAGTGCTTTTGCAAAGGAATAAGTGAAAAAAGACAGGTTTTCGGGTATGACTTTAGTCATGTTGTAATCAGAAAGCCGGCGGAAAAGCACTTCTGTCTCTCCTTCCGGTTTCCTTCTAGACTTTCTTTATGACGATCTCCGCGACGAATCCGCCGCCATCACGGTTTCTGAGTTCAAGGCCGCCGCCCATGCGCTCCATGAAGTTCGAAGCAAGGTAAAGTCCGAGGCCGGATCCGTCTTTTCCGGATTCCGACGCAACAGAGCCTCTATAGAACTTTGCCGTCAGCATCGCCATTTCTTCCTCCGGCACACCGGGACCTCTGTCCGAAAGTGTCATGTGAATGTGATGCTCTGTCGATGTGAAGTCCACTTCCAGCGGAGTTCCTGCATACTTAAAGGAGTTACCCGCAATATTATCGATGACCTGCTCGAGGCGGAGCTTATCGACGGAGATCAGACACTCCGGCACTTCACTGTTCTGAACAACCTCGCCGTAGAAACGAAGATCCGAGATCATGCCGGCAAGGATCAGTGACGTCTCTTCTTTCGGCTCGACCTTCAATTCTTCAAGTTCTTCGAGAGTCGCACGGAACATGTTGTCGATCAGGTGTTCGACAGACGAAGCCTTCGATTTGATGACCGAGACCTTTTCGGCGATATCCGGCTCCTTATACTTCATCTCCATAACTTCACAGGTTGCCTGGATCGTCGCAACCGGCGTCTTGATATCGTGCGACAGTTCCGCCACAAGCTCCTGCTTACTGCGGTTCGCATTCATCTCGCGCTCCGCAGACTGCTTCAGTTCTTCTCTCATCTGGTCGAACGACTCGGTAAAAGCACCGAAGTAATTGTGCTTCGTCATCTGAAGCGGCATATCGAGATTGCCTTTACTTACCTGAGATGCAAAAGTACGAAGCTTATTAAACGGACGGATATAGAAATACCATACGAACAGGATCAGAAGAAGTCCTGTAAGAAGAACTGCGCCGCAGGAAGCCAGAAGCTGGATCTGCTGTTTTCTCACGATCGCCTGATACTCTTCCGCACGCGCTTCAAATGCGACCTTGCCGACGATCACGCCGTCTTTCCGAAGATCAAAGACAGACCATCCGGTACGGATCCAGTTGTTATTTACGGACTCATAGTTATCATCGGTAAGAAGTGCGATATCGCACTTGTATTCTGCTTCAAGAGACCGGATCTTCGCAGTATCCGAAAGGTCCTCCTTATTCTGAAGTGATGACGCGATCTTATCGACATTCGTATTCAGTTCGAGCATATCGATCGGGAACTCGGTACTGCTACCGATGCGGGTCCAGAAAAAGAACCCGACGAGCAGCACCAGAAGGATATATCCGATTGCAATCACACGCATCTTCATGACGGGATCTCCAGCATATAACCCGTGCCCCAGATCGTCTTGATCCACTTCGGCGAGTTCGGGTCTTCCTCGATCTTCTCACGGAGTCTTCTGACATGCACATTGAGCGTGCCGTCCGTATAGAAAGAATCTCCCCATACATCCGAGAAGAGTTTCTCCTTTGTCACGATCGTATTCTTATTCTCATAAAGGCAGGAAAGAAGCTGGAACTCCTTCGCCTTGAGCGGGATGCTTCTTCCTTCGATGATCGCACTCATCGTCGCTTCATCGATGGCAAAAGCACTCTCCTCCGGTGCGGCTTCTTTTCCGATCAGTGATCTCATGGTCTCCAGGCGCTTGAGCTGGACCTTTACCTTCGCCAGCAGCACACTTAATGTATATGGCTTCTTTATATAATCATCGCCGCCGATATTCAGAGCCACCAGCACATCGTCATCACTCTGGCGCGCACTGATGAACAGTATCGGTGTATCGTATTTTTCACGAAGAGTTTTACAGAGCGTAAATCCGCTCTCATTTCCGAGGTTGATATCCAGAAGGAAGATATCTGCCGTATTATCTTTCAGAAAAGAAAGACACGATTCCGCATCCGTTGCGACTGCACAGGAAACCTCGAACATCTCGAAGTACTCCTTCGTCATATTCGAAAGCTCCACCTCATCGTCGATGATCAGACAATTATAATTCATCTCTCTTCTTCTCCTTTTATCCTTCAGGATGCCCGGATCTTCCGGACATCCGAAAGAAATCTTCTAAGTCCAGAAACTTCCGGAAGATCATCACGTATCTCTTTTCCGGAAAAGAATCTTTCCATCCCTGTTTCTCCGAGCGGGATCTTCTTATTTCCGCCATGGTAGTCGCTGCCCGCTGTAACATACAGCCGGAGATCCTGTGCGATCTTTAGCGCTTCCCGGATCATGGCATCATCAAAGTCCGAATAAAACGCTTCGATGCCCAGCAGTCCGTATCCCGAAAGACGCTCAACTCTTTCCCTTAGGTTATCGACCGGTATACGCGAGCTGCCGCTCCCGAAGAAAGGATGTGCCAGCACCGGGATGCCGCCGGCGCCTAAGATCCCCTGGATCGCATCCTTCGGGTGCACATATTTTTCCGCGTTCGGGATCTTATTGATATATTCTTCAAAAGCCTGCTTTCTGGAAGAGACAAAACCGCACTTCACCATTAGGTTTCCGATATGAGGCTTCCCCGGATTATCCAGCGCAAGAAGATTCCTGACCTCTTCCTCCGGGAAACGGATATTCCATTTTTCGGAAAGGAACTTCAATCTTCTTCTGACAGTATCCATACGATAGTTATGGCCGGTCTCTACGACCTTGCGGATAGATTCCGCCTCCGGATCATATCCGTATCCCAGGATATGGTATTTCCCTTCCTCATCTTTACAGGAGAACTCGACACCCGTTATGAATTCCGGATCCCCGCTTTTCAGAAGGCCCGGGATGATGGTGCTGCACTTGATTGCATCATGATCGGAGACAGAGAATACCGAAAGTTCCGCTTCCCTTACCTTTTCCAAGATCTCCTCCGGCCGGTCCGTGCCGTCCGAAACAGTCGAATGCATATGCAGGTCGATCTTTATCATTCCTTCATCCCCGTATCTCAAAAGTTACTTCTATATTATACAACGAAACAAATAGCATTTTTCTTCGTGTAAGAATCAGTTAAGAATTGCACAAGATTTGTGTAAAGCATTCAAAGGAAGGATGTTCTACACTAGAATCGTAAGATTGAAAAGGAACACGGTGGACGCGCCGGGGAAATCTGAAAAACACATCGTCCATAAAGGAGATACGAAAATGCAGACAACCATTCAGAAAAATGACACAGCTATGCAGGATGTAAGATCACTCAATACTAAAGAAGTGATCCTCGAGGCCAAGGACCTCTGCAAGACCTTCAGTAACGATTCGATCCAGCAGCACGTGCTGAAGAACTTAAATATCCAGATCAGAAAGGGAGACTTCACGGTCATCATGGGCGACTCCGGCGCCGGCAAATCGACCCTGATGTATGCCCTCTCCGGCATGGACCGTCCGAGCCTCGGCTCGATCTCATACGGCGGTGAAGAGATCTCCAGATATAATAACGACAAGCTCGCTCTTTTCAGAAGAAATCACTGCGGATTCGTTTTCCAGCAGAACTACCTTAACGACACGATGAGCGTTCTCGATAACATCATGGTCAGCGGTCTTCTGAAGCATAAGAATAGAAAAGAACTCGCCGAGAAAGCCAAGAAACTTCTTTCCCAGGTCGGTCTTGATGAGAAGAGTTACGGCAAATTTCCGAACCAGCTAAGTGGCGGTGAGCAGCAGAGAGTCGCGCTCGTCAGATCCGTCATCAATGAGCCGGAAGTGCTTTTCGCGGATGAACCGACAGGCGCTCTGAACTCCCAGAACACAAATGCCGTTCTGGATGTCCTTACCGGGATGAATCATAAAGGACAGAGCATCGTCATGGTCACTCACACCATCGCAGCCGCCGAGCGCGGGAACCGCATCCTCTATTTAAGAGACGGCGTGATCTGTGACGAGATCGAACTGACACCATATACCGGTCCGGACAAAGAACGTCACACAGCACTTCGGACATTTCTCTCGAACATGGGGTGGTAAGATATGTATTCACATTATTTCATTGCAAAACATAATCTCAAGAAGCATAAGGGCGAGGTCGCGATCCTCTTTGTCCTGATCTATCTGGCTGCACTCCTTCTCTTTTCCAGCCTTTCCCTGATGCTCTCCGGAAACGGAGCTATCAAAGAAGCCGATGATAAGTATCATGTATCTGATCTTATGATCTTTAGCACGACTGAGATCGATAAGGATCTTGAGGGGACGATCAAAAAGATCGAAAGCCTTCCGGAGACTAAGCTGGTTGATTCGATCCCGATCGTTAATTATGTAGGCGATTTTTACTACGGAAACAAGACGCAGGAAGATGCTGTATCCTATCAGTTCTTCCTTGCAGATAGCAGCTGCCCGACTTACTTAAATGCTTTTCCGGAAGAGTATAAAGATCTGAAAGATGACGAGATCGTCCTTCCGTACTTTCTCAAGGGAACCTTCAAGACCGGTGAGTCTTTCCACATCCTTACCGGTGGTACAGATCATGCTTTCATAGTCAAGGGCTATCTCGAGCATCTTTATTTTGCCACTGCCATGAACGTAACCGGGTATTATTGTCTCATCAGCCACAATGTTTTCGGAGAGATCGCTTCTACTATAAATCCGGAGCTCGTCGGAACATTCATCAACTGTAAAGTGAAAGAAGGTACGGATATCGATGCCTACGACAAGGAAGTGCAGCATCTGTTTGACGGAATGACTACTCCTGCTACTGTTGCCCGTCCGCTGATGGAAATGGCTACACTTTCCACCGCCAATATCGCATCAGCGATCGTACTTCTTTTCACCTTTGTTCTGGTCGGACTGGCCGTGATCATCATGTACTTCTCGATCAAAAACTTCATCGAACTTAATATCCAGAATATCGGACTTCTCCAGGCAAACGGCTATACGGCAAAAGAACTCAGGAGAGCCTGTATCCTGGAAGAAATGCTGATCTGTGTGATTGCGACGATCCTGGCTTTGGTAACGGGATTTCTGATCACCACACCGCTTAACTCTATCGAAGGTATGCTGATGGGTCTTTCCGGATTCTCCGGTGTATGTATCCCGGCTCTTCTTTCGACACTGATCGGTATTCCGTTTCTGGTATTTCTCGGAACTCTCATCGCATCCAGAAGCTATAAGAAACTGACTGTCCTTGAGTCTTTGCGCTCCGGCATCTCCAATCACAACTTTAAGAAGAACCGCTTCGCGCTGGATCGAAGTTCTCTTCCGATGAATCTCGCGCTTTCCGGAAAACAGATCTTCGGCAGGCCGAAGAAGAGCATCTTTATTGCCCTGATCATCGCGCTTCTGACATTTGCCAGCCTGCAGGGATTCACGATTTATCAGAACTTCGCACTGAATCAGGAGCATCTTCTGAAGCTGGTCGGATTCGAGGCGGCAGACGTCCAGTGTGACTGTTCGATCCATCCGGAAGTAGTGTCTGAACTTCAAAACGATCCCCGTGTCGAGCGTACGCTTCTTCAGAGCGGATATTTGAATGTGGAAGTTAATTCTGCCACCAAGAATGTGTCTCTGGGCGTTGATGTCTATGATGACCTGGAAGCACTTCAGTATGAATTTCTTCTTGACGGTCACCTGCCGCAGAATGAAAATGAGATCGTACTGACCACTGTCAACAAAGATAAGCTCGACGTTAAAATCGGCGATATCGTCACCGTAATGACTGTAAAGACCGGTGAACCTGTATCTTATACAGTCTGCGGCATCGACCAGAAGATCAACAACATGGGAAACAAAGCCCTGATGACATCAGAAGGCGCTAAAAGATTCAACCCTGAACACAAGTTTTCCACCTGTATGATCTATCTTAATGACGGGGTCAACCTAAAAGATTTCCAGAGAGAGTGGAATGCCAGATATCCTATGGACTCTTTCCTCTTAGTGGATGATCTCATCGGATCCACGATCGATACTCTGGTTATGGCAATGAGTGCTATCTGCTTTATCTTCATCGCCCTGACATGCTTCGTCGTCATCTTAACCGAGATCCTCCTGACAAGATCCCAGATCATCAGAGAAAGATCTGAGCTCGGTGTCAGCAAGGCCATCGGCTACACCTCCGGCGAACTGATCCGGAGAATGATCATGAGCACTCTTCCGATCGTGGTCATCGGTGTACTTGCCGGATTCGTACTTCAGATCCTTCTGAATGACACGATGATGTCCATCGGCCTTTCCTCTTTCGGCATCGCGAAGTCAAATCTCACGATAAATCCTCTATGGTTCCTCGTAACTGCAGCGATCATCCTGACCTGCGCCACTGTCACAAGTTTTCTGAATTCCAGATCCATCAGCAAACTTGAGCCGGTACGCATCTTAAAGGAAGAGTAATTCCCTTAAAACACTTAGAATCAGAAGGAGCCGGCTCCAAAGAAACCGGCTCCTTCTTTTCAATTAGGCAATTCTCTGAAAATTTGAAAACAACTGTCATGAACTTGTGTAAAAAAAATAGAATACTATCAGATTTAATTGACACGCAAGTTAGACAAGACTATCATTCATTTTGGTACATGACATATGAAAATGCACCGAAATGACTAGAGTAATAAGGAGATAATCAGTATGAAAACAACAATGAAAAAAGTTGCTGCTATCGTTATGGTAAGTGCTATGGCTCTTGCAATGGCAGCATGTAAGAAGGGCGCGAAGAAAGTTTCCGTTGACGACTTCAAGAAGGCTTGTGAAGAAGTTGGCCTGACTGTCGAAGATCTTGGCGGTGGAGACGGCGCAAAAGAGCAGTATGAAGCTAAAAACGCAGATGGCTCCCTTGAAGTAACTTATGTCGTCGCTGAGAAGTCGGATGATGCCAAGAAGGCTTTTGAACTTGCTTCCGCCGGCACAGATTCTCTTAAGGAACTGGGTGCCGATGTTAAGAAGAGCAGCGGCAAGCTCGTGGTAACCATGGAAGACAAGATGTATGCTGTTGCTATGCATTCTGGAGATATGTTCCTTTCCATTTCTGCTTCCGCTGATGCAGAAGCTGTAAAAACAGCAAAAGAACTCGCAAGCAAACTTGGTATCTAATTAGCTTCCAGCTAAGATCAAGTTTTCAACCAAATGATCAAAGAAAGATGGCCTCCAACGGAGGTCATCTTTTTCTTTGTATTCCATGAAACAAAGAAAACCCTCAAGGTTTTTCACCTTGAGGGGGTATTCTTTAGTCCTTATGGACTTTCACAAACTCAAAAGATTAGAGAGAAACTCTTCTTATTTCTTCACTCAAGCAGTGGGAGGATTCAACAGACCCCATTGCCTGAGTTGTATGTTCGTCCTGCATCGGTCTGTCCTCCTTTGTTCTTTCTATGGCTTTATTCTAAAGAAGAAAAGTGTATGGACTATGGCTCATTTGTTAATAAACTAAAAAGAAGTGTTTTTAATTGTGACAGATTGGTTCTTCTGTTAACAATTTATACGTTTATCCCTGTTCACCTGTCTGCGTCGCATCTTCGTTCAGCTGGCTTCTATAGTACGCTTCCAGCGCCGGCCGTGCAGCGACATAATACTTTTCCAGTGATGGATCGAACTGGGTTCCCATACCGTCCAGGATGATCGCATCCGCTTTTTCAAAAGGCATCTTCTCTTTATATACACGTTTACTTACAAGCGCGTCATATACATCCGCTACAGCCATGATCCTCGCCTCCAGCGGGATATCATGCTCGGAGATCTTTTCCGGGTATCCTTTGCCATCCCATCTCTCATGATGGTAATGCGCCACGTTGACCGCGATACGGCGGAACTCCTCATCATCCGTATCCTTCAGGATCTCATGAACAACTCGTGCACCCTCTGCCGAGTGGGATTTCATGATCTCATATTCTTCCGGCTCGTATCGTCCCGGCTTCAGCAAAACCGCATCCGGTACTGCGATCTTTCCGATATCATGCATTGGCGCCGCTTTGATCACACACTGGCAGAATTTCTTCGACAGGGTCAGTTCCGGATCCTTCTGCATCTGTTCGATCAGAAGCTTCACACCTTCACTGGTCCTCTTGATATGACCGCCCGTGAACGGGTCACGGCTTTCAACCATCGTCGCCATGCTGATCAGGAGATGGTCATTCATCTGCAAGATCCGGGCAGTTTTCTGGTCCACTTCAAAGCGTAGAACAGTGTTAAATTTCTCCTGAAATTCGATGTTTTTCACATCTGCGGTATCATCTGTGATAAACAGCTGATACCCTCTTTTCCGTCTGCCGTCATAGAGGTGATTCACGTCAACATGAACGATCCTTTTTTCGTCTTCCAGATGATAATGGATATGATTCTCATCATCGATCTTTCCTTCGTTAAAGTCTCTGATCCACGATAGGATCGTCGCCTGACATTTCGGATTCTCCTTGACGGACTTATCCACATGAAGTTCTTTCAGGAACGGGAACCACTTCTTTGCCGTCTCATTAGAACCTAAATAATTCAGACGAAAATCGAGGGAAATAAACGCAGTATCTCCCTTCTGCACCAGAGCCTCCAGTGCGGACTCATTGATATCGTAGAGTTCGAGACGATGCACGATGAGAAGGTAGGCAAACTGGGCAAAGACATAGGATGCGGCAGCCAGCTCGATCCCACTTGAGATGATCCTTCCGGTAAAGAAAGTCAGCATAGAGGTAATAACCGGAATAAACAGCATAAGAATGATCCTGTGGGACACATCGTTCTTCTTGATCAAACTGTATACCAATGCGATCAGGCACAGGAAAAAACAGACAAAGATCCACAGATACAAAACATCATGCCACGGACCATAGTGCTTCTCTGTCAGCATGGAGACACCGTTTTTCACTTCGAAAGAGACCTTCTTGTAAAACATATCCGAATGACCGATCGAGAGCACCGGAAGATAAAAAAGCATCGTCAGTCCGACAAGGCATCCGCGTATCGGCTTCGGAAGATGGTAGTGGCAGAGTTCCACGATCGTAAGGAATACAAACAGGATATTGAACAGTACCGTCAGGTAAATGACCTGAGTTCCCAGAATCGCGGTCTGCAGATTCGCTGCCCGTGCTACCGCAAGATGCGAAAGGATATTCACGGGAACCAGAAAAAACACCAAAGTGATATTGGCATCGAAATGCTTGTTCCACATGAACACATAGATCAGCGAAAATAAGACAGAAAGACCGAACAGGATCTCATAATACAGCAGCATAAATCATCCCCCTAAGGCAGTAACCTTACTCGTATTATAGCATGAAGATACTGTTCTGAAGAAAAAAGCGGAGGACTGATGTCCTCCGCCGTAGATATCTTCAGGTTCGAGAAAACTCAAAATGAAAACGTGTCCTTAATGCCTGACCACTTCTGATCCTTATCGGAAAGATTGAGTGATACCCCATCGACAGAATATCCTTCCGCAGAAGCTGTCCCCTTATATTCACCGGACAGTTTCGGCCAGACGATTCCTATCTCAGGATCGTTCCATGCCATGCCTCCTTCATCATTCGGATGATAGAAGTCATCACACTTGTAGCAGAATTCCGCAACGTCTGATAACACGAGGAAACCATGTGCAAATCCGCGCGGAACCAGGAACTGTTTTTTGTTTTCTTCAGAAAGGATCTCCCCATGCCACTTGCCGTAAGTCGGGCTGTCCTTTCGAAGATCAACCGCTACATCAAAAACTTCGCCCTTAATGGCGCGGACCAGCTTAGTCTGCGGAAACTGTTTCTGGAAGTGAAGACCGCGAAGTACGCCCTTGGTACTCATCGACTGATTATCCTGAACAAAGGTGATATCGATCCCGGCTTCTTCCATATCACGCTGCGAATACGTTTCCATGAAGTATCCTCGGCTATCCCCATGAACAGCCGGAGTGATCACACACAGGCCCTCAATACCATCAACATTCTTTTCAACTGAAATCTGTCCCATTAAAGCTTTGCCTCCTCTAAATATCTGCGAACAGCATCCTGCCACGGCGGAAGCGGATCAAAACCGTTTTTCTTCAGTTTGCTCTTATCAAGTCGCGAATTGTATGGTCTGGCCGCTTTGCTTAGTCCATACTCCTCTGTCGTTACCGGTATGACTTTGGTCGCAATGCCATACTGGCGGTAAAACTCACAGCAGAAATCATACCAGGAGATGTATCCGCCTTCATTCGTAGCATGGTAATAACCGTACTTATCTGTTTCAATCATATCCACAAGAAGTCTTGCAAGATCCAGTGTATATGTAGGTGTTCCGATCTGGTCATTTACAACACGGACTGTATCATGTGTCTTGCCGACATTGATCATGGTTTTAATAAAGTTCTTACCATTTAAACCAAAGACCCATGCGATACGGACAATGAAGTACTTCTCGAGGATCGAAGAAACCGCCAGCTCACCATCCAGTTTACTTTGTCCGTAAACATTCAGCGGAGCATAACATTTATCATCCGGTTCCCAGGGCCTTTCACCCTTACCATCAAAAACATAGTCCGTGGAAATATAGATCATTTTTGCATCTGCCGATTTCGCTGCTTCCGCAAGATTCTTCGGGCCTTCCGCGTTGATCCTGTGTACCTTTTCCCGGTTTTCTTCATCTTCCGCAGCATCGACTGCAGTCCATGCCGCACAGTGAATGATCGCATCCGGAGAAATATCGGAGATGACTTTGGAAACAGAATCCGCATCTGTGATATCCAAACCGATATACGGTGTCGTGGTCACAGCGGATCCGTCTGCAATACCGGAATACTCCGGTGCTATATCCGATCCGACACAATCATATCCTCTTTTTACGAGTTCATTGATTACATCATGTCCGAGCTGTCCGCCGACCCCGGTAACAAATACTTTCACTATGCAAAACCACCTTTTTCTGTTATTGGGACATTATATGTCCCGCTTCCGATCTTTTTCTCGAATAATCTGTAAATCGGAGAAGTGATAAAATCGTAAATGCAGAATACTGCAAAACTAATAAGATAAATACTGATTGCCGAGCCGACAGTATAGATCGCCAGAATAAACGGATTGCCTGTAGCATACTTCTCTATCGAAAGATACCTGAACAAATATGTATGGAACAGATAGGCCGTAAAACAGGCTTTGGCTAAGAAATTAATCACTCGATTGCTGCCTATAGTCAACTTTTTAAATATGAGAAACGCCAGCACAGCCAAAGCAATAACTATCGGATTGCAGTAGGATAATACAACACTGCCTTCACTATGTTTCTTCTGGTAAAGATATCCCCACACCACTTCAATGCCGGAAAGCAAAACAAAAAGTGCTGATAATACGGGTAGTTTTATCTTCCTCAGGAATGCTTCATCGAGCTTAATATATGCACCGATAATATACATAAGAGAATAGTTAACGATCGTATATCCCTGTGAACTTCCGTCGACTGTCACCGAACTGAGGCCATACATTTTGTAGCCCCGGAAATGTCCGAGGATCTCAACTGCAGTTGCATAAACCGAGAAAAGGAGAAGAAGGATAATGATCATTCTTCTCAGCTGCTTTATATCTAATGATCTCAATACTATATTGATATAGGGAGATATGAAATATATGCAGCAGTACATGATCACAAAGAAGTCGTTCGGAATAAAAGTTCCCCTGAAGTTAAACGCAGAATACTTTAAACTGCCGAATTTCACTCTCAAAAGATAGTATGTCACGCCAAAAGCGATTACCTGTATGATCAGTTTGACCGGTTTGATCACACTTCGTTTCTGCGAACTGAGCATATAATATCCGCTGATCAGCATAAAAAGGTTAACAGCATTGATGAAAACAACTTCGAGAACATATAATACAAAAAAGTTTGTGCTTCCGAACTTAACAAATTTCAGACCCCCGCCCATAGACTTATTGTTGTAGTGTAGAATGATTACACCCAACATAGTAATGATGCGAAGCAGTTCTATATTTGATTCTCGTGCCTGTTTTTTCTGTGGCAAAAGCACTTCCGTATTATCGGTTTCCGTACATCTTCTCATAGTAATTCTGATACTCGCCGCTGATGATGGTCTCCCACCATTCCTTGTTCTCCAGGTACCACTTGATTGTCTTCTTTATGCCGTCTTCGAATTTCGTTTCCGGAAGCCAGCCGAGTTCATTATGGATCTTGGTCGGATCGATCGCATAACGCATATCGTGTCCTTTTCGGTCCTCTACGTGAGTGATGAGGCTCTCCGGTTTTCCAAGTTCCTTACAGATCAGTTTTACGATATCGATGTTGCGCATCTCGTTATGTCCGCCAACATTATAAACTTCTCCCACACGGCCCTTATGGATGATCAGATCGATCGCCCGGCAGTGATCCTCGACATAGAGCCAGTCACGGACATTCAGGCCTTCTCCGTAAACCGGAAGCGGCTTATCGGCAAGTGCATTGGCGATCATAAGCGGGATCAGCTTTTCCGGGAAATGATACGGGCCGTAATTGTTTGAGCATCGGCTGATCGTAACCGGAAGACCATAGGTTCTGTGATATGCCATGACCAGAAGGTCAGCGCCGGCCTTTGAAGAGCTGTACGGGCTGCTGGTATGGATCGGTGTTTCTTCTGTAAAGAAGAGGTCCGGGCGGTCCAGCGGAAGATCTCCGTATACTTCATCGGTCGACACCTGATGATAACGAGTGATACCGTATTTGCGGCATGCATCCATCAGGACCTGTGTTCCGAGAATATTCGTCTGAAGGAAGATCTCCGGATTTTCGATCGAACGGTCAACATGAGACTCTGCAGCAAAGTTAACTACGATGTCCGGCTTCTCCTCTTCAAAGAGTTTATATACGCCTTCTCTGTCGCAGATATCCAGCTTTACAAAGCGGAAGTTCGGGTTATCCATTACCGAAGCGAGTGTCGAAAGATTGCCGGCATACGTGAGCTTATCCAGGCATACGATCCGGTAATCCGGATACGTGTCCAGCATGTGAAATACAAAGTTACTGCCAATAAATCCGGCACCGCCGGTTACAATGATCGTCATATCAATACCTTACCTTTCCTTCTGCAACTGCTTTAAGATGAGCACCATACGGGCTCTTTCCATACACTTCTGCTGATTCCATCAGCTTGTCCTTATCGATCCATCCGTTCTTATATGCAATCTCTTCCGGAGCAGAAACGGTGATTCCCTGACGCTCCGCAATCATTTTAATGAAGTTGGCAGCTTCGACCAGACTGTCCATCGTTCCTGTATCCAGCCATGCAAATCCGCGGCCCAGGAGCTGTACATCCAGAAGTCCGTCCTTAAGATACATCTCATTCAGTGTGGTGATCTCCAGTTCACCTCTAGCAGACGGCTGTACCTGATTCGCTCTTCCGGATACTCCGGAAGGATAGAAATAAAGACCGGTAACCGCATAATTTGATTTCGGTTCCTTCGGCTTTTCTTCGATAGATGTTGCATGTCCGTTCTCATCGAAAGCAACCACACCAAAGCGCTCCGGATCATTTACATAGTATCCGAAGACCGTTGCTCTTCCGTTCTTCTCAGCATCTTCCACGGCTGCACGAAGTATCTTACTAAATCCGTTTCCATAAAAGATATTATCGCCAAGCACCATAGCACATGCTTCATTTCCGATGAATTCCTCACCAAGGATAAAAGCCTGGGCAAGTCCGTCCGGAGAAGGCTGGACTTTATAAGAGAGCTTGATTCCAAACTGGGATCCGTCCCCGAGAAGCGCCTCGAAACGTGGCGTATCCGTAGGTGTGCTGATGATCAGGATATCCTTGATCCCTGCCAGCATCAGTGTAGAGAGCGGATAGTAGATCATCGGCTTATCGTACACCGGCAGCAGCTGCTTGGATGTTACCATCGTAAGTGGATAGAGCCTCGTTCCGGCTCCGCCTGCAAGAATAATACCCTTCATAACTTCTCTCCTTTATATAATATAATTATTTAATCACCATAATCACTTGCGGTAAAGTGAAAAGCACTCGTCAACTTCCCGAATATGTGCTCCGGAAAGGCCGGTTGATTCGGCGCGGACTCTTCACCCTTTACGTCTCTCATGATCTTCGACGAGGATCCTTTTGATCCTTTCTGTTGCTCCGGTGTGTTCTTTCCTGATCTTCTCAGCGATCTCGTGACGTTTTCCCATGAGACGATCATCACCGGCGCAGATCTTCAAATACGTTTCCTTCACATCCTCCCATGATTCAGCTATGTACATGCCATCAAGCAAGGATCTGAAAGAAGGACTGATCGGAATATGCGCATCACAGTAGATGATCGGTTTCTCCGACAAAAAGAATGTAAAGATAATCGAAGATATGTCAGATATAAGTACACCAACTTCATCAAAGGTATCTTCGATCAGTTTATTACTGTCAAATGAGGCGCCTCGACCAGCAACTTCCTTCTTATATAATTCTACATCTTCTTCGCTCATTTTCCCAATACGGACATAGTTCTGGAAAGCAAGCGGATGCGGGCGGATGATAAGTTTGGAATCTTTACCGGCAAGTTCAAGAATCCCATCCTTCATTTCAAAGAAATGACTTCCTCCCCGCTTTTTATCATAACTCCATCTCGGAGCCCATAGCACGTCAGTCGGTCTTCCTTTAGTGTTTGTCTTCAGGTTATCCAGCGATGGATATCCGCAAAAAAGAAGTCTCTCTTCGGAAGAAAAGATCTTTTTCTTTCGGATCAGTTCTTTTCTATTCTCTTCGGAATCCATAAAAGCAAAGTAAACATCTCTGAAAAAGTCGGAGTTGTATCCGCACAAATCCTCTCCCAACGGCCAGAAAGCATACGGAATATAGCAGCATCGGCTGACCTTCGATACCGCACCGCTTTTGAGCTCATCCGGAAGGTACAGGTTATATGGTCTCTGGTAGAATACATAGTCGAAATTGAATGTCGAAATATCTACCCACTTGCCGTCTTCAAATGCTTTTTTCGCAAATTCGGGATACTCTTCAAAAAAATACAGGCTGTCATACTCGGTTTTGACCTTTCCGGCAACAAGATCATATTCCGGAACCACTAGCAATGTCACTTCAAAACGTTCATCGTTTATAAGTGCTTCCAGAAGAGGTGCTTCCTTGTCCCATACTTCGGGCATCTGAACAATAAAGCCGATGCGGATTTTACTGTTACTGCTGCTCCTAGTCTTAAGCAGCTGGTAATTCTTCTCCGCCAGTTTTTCCTGTTTGATCGAACTTAGTTTTCTACGAACACTTCGCAAAGACAGTTTTGCCATACAATCCTTCCTTATGCTTTCTCTTCTTTCTGTTCCTTCTCCGGCTCCTTAGCTATGTCTTTCTTCTCTTTAAGCCCTGCAAAAAGATCCGCTACGATCTTTATCACTTTCTTTCTGAAGATAAACATAACAACCAGAGCAACAAGGATCACCGCGTATCTTATGATCCTAAACGGATACAGTGCCATGACACCGAACCCCACTACGCTGAATATCAAAAGCAGCGCCACAAGGTGTTTCATATTGTATATATTCTCATCCAGTCCCTTCTCCCTGCATACTTTCCGCATCGCAAAATAGTTGCACACTGCAAAAAGAATATAACTGAGGAAGGTGGTATATCCGGCTACAACGAAACCGAAGTAAAGGATACCGAAATAATTAAGCACAATATTGACCAGTGCCGACAGGATCGATGCGATGACAAGTTTGTTTTTTTGCTCGAAATAGAATTCGACGTTGATGAAGAGCTGCGAATAGAAAAGCAGCAGCAGACTCATAGAAACAGGCGGTACGACCCAGACTGCCGGAAGATAATCGGGATTGGACATAATCAGTATGAATTCCGGTGCGATAAGAATAACACCCAGAAGGAGAACCGACATGATCCCCGCGATTATCATAGAGACCTTATGGATCTCTTTAGTATCATTGGCCTTTATCTTTCTATACATCCATGGAACAAAGGAGTTATTCAGTGCATTTAAAACAAAAGTCAGAATAAACGCAAGAGAATACGCGACATTATACATCGCCGCATCACCTCGTCCTGTCATACTGCTGATCATAAGACGGTCTGACTGGTTAAAGATGACCTGGGACAGATAGTATGGGATAAGCGGAATGTTAAAGGATATAGCATATTTCCAGTAAGTCTTGTTGAAACACTTTTTCCCCTTGGCAATAGAATCGACCAGAAGAACACTTCCAATTATGCAGGAAACCATACTGTAGCCAATTACTCTGGCAATGCCCTGGCAGTCCGTTAATATCAGAACCAAACAAATAGAAGCTGCCGTTCCAAGGATCGACTGAATGATCGTAACTTTTACAAATGGTTTATACTTGTATTCAAATCTCGCTTTACCCATCCAGAACTGCGTAGAAGTACTGAACAGCATCTCAAATCCCATAAGGATCATAAGCACCGACGGGAGTCCTGCAAGATCATTCCAGAAGTCCATAAATGGGAGATATCCTGCAAAATAGATCCCAACCAGAAGGATGCAGATCGTATTGACCGAAGATATATATCCGTCTCTGTCATTTTCAAACTTTATCATAGCAGTAGAAAATGAACCGTATGGAAGATTCAGGGACGTAAAAATGATAAGGATCGGAAGAAGCGAGGAGTACACCGTTCCAAATCCATTCTCATCCATAGACATAATATTCGTAAAAAGCGGAAGAGTAATGAAAGCCATGCATTTGAGCAACACGCTGCAAATCAGGTAAGCGGTAGATGCCTTTACTTCTTCCGATTGAGATAATAGATTCTTCAGTTTCTTAAACATGATGAATATAATTCCTTCAATACTTCCTTTTCAGGAGTTAGAATAATCTCCTCCGCACCGCATAGTAGTATCTCGCAAATGTCATGGAGAGAAATCCCTTTCTCTTTCTCAAAACATTATTGCCGTATTTCTCACAGTTGTTTAAATATTTTCTATAGCGGGATTCACCAATCGATCCATCCGCGCCATAAGCAAGCTGTTCAGAATTCTGATCGATATATATCATCGAACTGCGGAATCTTGCTTTTGTCGCCAATTTTAAACCGAGCGGAACCTTCGGATAATTGAGAATATCCTGATAGATCATGGCTTCAAGGATCGCAAGTTCCATCGGATCCGCCTCATGCATGATGCTACGGGGTCTCTGGTAATACGCAAATGCAATCTTATCGCTATATTTCCACTTGCCCTGAATCGCAAGAATAAACTCAAGCCCCGTGTCATCACAGAATCTGCACAGCAGATCTCTATCGCTCATTTTTCTAAATACAAAGCATGAAATGTGCAAATAATCATCGCTCCAGTATACAGAAGGACTTCTATGCTTCGGGATCACTTCTTCAAGTACGCTGTCATCAGTTACCTTTTTGAAGCCGTTTACATATGCGCTGTGATCCGGATGATCATCGAGCCACTTTACAGCGTCTTCCAGCATATGATCATCGCAGAAATAGTCATCCCCGGAAAGTACGATGAAGTAATCTCCTGTTGATTCTCTCAGGCCTCGCTTTATGACTTCCGATACACGGATGCTTGGAATGATATCCCCGGCTTCTCTCTGCATAACATAGTGCCGGATACCATCTCCCAGACTTCTTATATACTCGATACTGCCATCATTAGAACCATCATCGCCTATGATGATCTCAGTATTCCCGTACGTCTGTTTCTTGCAAGACTCTATCGCTCGAGGAAGATACTCTTTTTCGTTATACGAGATGATCAGTATTGTTGCTTTGGAATTTCCTGCCAAGTCAGATTACTCCCTTCACTTCTGAATACATCTCTTAAACTCGTCGTAATCACGAATGTAATCTTCAACCTTGTAGTAGTCTGAAGCAGCAACACAAAGGACAGAATCCTTCTGCAGCCAGAGCATCTCTCTCCATGTGCACTCCTCGATAACTACTCCGATACTCGGATCAGAAAGTTCGATCTCTTCCCTTCCGTTCTGATTTTCCAGAGTCAGCTGGATACGGCCGTACGGACAGAAAAGAAGCTGTTTCAATTCCTTATGCGCATGAAATCCTCTCCGTACACCCTCCGGAACTTTCGAAATATAGTAGATACGCTTTATATCAAAATCAACGTCATGTGAACCTTCAAAGAAAGACAGTTCGCCGGCATTTACTGTCGGGATAGTCTTGATACGGATCACTTTGCAGCCGGCGACCGATTCGCGGATATTGAATTCATCACCCTTCAGAACGGAATACCACTTAAGGTCATCCATTTCCTTGTAGCGCTCCAGTGCTTTTGCCGGAACATCAACGATCTCATGGAAATTGTGTTTGTCATAGAAACGGACGGCTCTCTCATTCTTTCTGGAAACACACCAGTAGACACTTTCAAGACCGAGCTCATCAAAAGCCTTTTCGATGATTGCTTTCATGCCAAACCAGGAATATCCATGACCCATGGCCTCCGCGCGGACCGTGATTGCAAATTCCGCACTTCCGTCTTCGATATTCTTCAGGCTGACGGTACCCATATACTCATCCGTATCGGATACGATCGCATAGTGCTTGTTGGTATCGGAAATACTTGAATCAATAAATGCCTGACAATCCTCGATCGTCTTCGATGCAAAGTTTCCTCTGAGCTTTCCGACAACACTTTCATCGTGCATCCAGGCAAGCATCAGCGGCGCGTCTTTTCTCTCCAGTGTTCGCAATTCCATATCGTTACTCCATCAAAAGCCGTTGATCGCATCGATCACATAGCGGACCTGTTCATCTGTCATTCCGTAGTACATCGGAATGCTGAGTTCCGTGCTGCTGATCTCTTCAGCAACCGGGAGCGCGCCCTCCGGAATATTCATGTCTTTATAGCAATCCTGAAGATGCATCGGGATCGGATAGTGTTTATTGGTGCCGATGCCCTTTTCCTTCAGGTAGTTTTCAAGAGCTTCGCGCTCCGCGCAGCGGATGCCGAAGATATGCCATACAGGTTCACAGTCCTGCTGAACTTCAGGAAGGATGACCTTCGGATTATTGATTTCTTCGAGATACATCTTCGCGATCCTTCTTCTGTCCGCATTTGTACGGTCGAGATTCTTAAGTTTTACAGAAAGGAACGCTGCCTGAAGCTCATCCAGACGGCTGTTGACGCCTTTATAGATGTGATGGTACTTATAGTCGGAACCATAATTTCCCAGCGCCCGAACCTTATCGGCCAGATCCTTATTGTCGGTTACTACCGCACCGGCATCTCCGAGAGCTCCGAGGTTCTTTCCTGGATAGAAGCTGAATCCCGCGATATCACCGAATGTTCCGACACGCTTTCCCTTATATGTCGCACCCTGTGCCTGCGCACAATCCTCAACAACATAAAGGTTATGCTTCTTTGCGACATCAAGGATCTCATCCATCTGGCAGGCCTGACCGTAAAGATGAACAGCGATCACCGCCTTAGTCTTCGGTGTAATAGCCGCCTCGATCTTCTTGGGATCGATATTGAAATAGCGGATATCCGGTTCAACAAAAACCGGAATAGCGCCGACGTATGTTACAGCGAGAGCCGTAGCGATATATGTGTTGGATGGAACAATAACTTCATCGCCGGCCTTCACACCCAGTGCGCGCAGAGCAAGGACAAGTGCGTCCAGGCCGTTGCCGACACCGACGCAATACTTGGTTCCGCAGTATTCAGCAAAAGTTTTCTCAAATGTCTCGTCTTCTTCGCCCTCGATGTACCAGGAGCGGGTCAGCACTCTATCAAATGCCTGACGCAATTCATCTCTTATCTCGTCTTCCATCGGTAAAAACGATACAAATGGTATTTTCATTCTTTATTCTCCCTTTTCGTTATGTCTCACCCGTTATGGGACCGATCTTGATTGAGTATTTTTTCTATTATACTCCTATCAACACGAATATTGCGTTTGTTGCCGAGAAATCGGAAGATGTTACAAATAAAGACGGGAAAATACCGAATCTTTATGCATAACCATTGTTTTCTTCCCTTAGATTCCACGCATGCGTTTCGATATGCGATTTTCATCTTGTCAAAACGGCTGTATTTTTCCGTTCCGATCAGCTTATCTCCATGATTGAACTTGATAAGATCGGCATAAAGAAGAGGGTGGATATTTCCAGAATTAGATACCCCACCATCTTCGTACCAGATCGAGACAATGTCATACGCACACTCGATCTTATGATCCATCATATACCGGTTTATAAATGGTCCGTCTTCCCAAAGCACATATTTCTCATCAAAATAGTTGTACTTCTTCATAACGTCATTTGTGAAATACATGGCACTTCCGGATGCCATATCGTAGAAGAAAGAGGTTACGAATGCCCGTCTCTGCTTATCCGGAGTATCCCACTTGGCAATTCTCTTTCTGTCTCTATAATGCGGCAGAAGGGAATCCGGTTCCAGATCACCTTTATAAAGGATCCTCGAGGTGACAAGCACATCGCATTTTCTTCGTTCAAACTCTTTTACCACCTTGCCGACGGTTTCTTTTTCAAAAAAGATATCGCCCGCAGAGAGGTTCATGATATATTTTCCCTTCGCGAGCTTATATGCATGATTAATGTTTTTTACGGTACCCTGATTCTTCTCGTTATGCTCTATCACGATATCAAAAGAAGAATTCCTGTCACGGATAAAACTCTCGATCTCACTTCGGGGAAAATTGTCAGATCCATCGTCGCAGATGATATACTGGATATTCGGATACTCCTGTTCAAGCACCGATGCGATCGTCTTGTACAAGGTATCAAAATGGCGGTAAGTGAGTGTCACAACACTTACTAACGGCAAGCCGGAATCCATCTGTCCTATCCCTTCCATTCTTATTTCTCCAATCCTGTCATCATACGAAGAAACATATCCTTTAATCCTGTCGTCGCTTTCCATCCCAGGTTCTCTATTTTTGATGTGTCGAGATCCATGAATAGCGTGCCGGCATATCCCAGTTTTTGAATATCTTCTGCGATATCAAACTGTACCTCGATTTCTCCTCCGGCAATCTCATTTGCCACCAGTTCTGCCATCTCTTTAATGGAACAGTAGGTATCCGGATTCGCTACAGTGAACGCCTCTCCTGCGGGTGCCTTCTGAAGGCAGATCAGAAGCGCGGAGACAATGTCAGCGGTGTACACATAAGACCGCTCTGTCTCTCCCCTGGATTTCAAAACTATATTCTTTTTCTCCAAAGCACATCGCATGAACTGCGCGAACACACGGTTATCATCATATTTCACACCCGGTCCGAATGTCTGCGTCGCCCGAAGGATCACCGCCGGAACTCCATACTGCGAGTGGTAAGCATTGCATAATGCTTCAGATGCGATCTTGGCGATCGGATAACTGTTTCTTGCATTCATGGTCTCAAATCCGCCAACTTCGTTTTCGCTGACTTTATGGCCTCTTTCAGGGAATCCATACACCTCCATGGACGAAATGAAAATAACCTTCTTAACCGCCTTTTCTTTAGCAAGTTCAAGGATCTCTTTCGTTCCTTCGAAATTCGCACAGAGTGTATCGACCGGTCTTTCCGAGAAAAACTTACTGCTCGTCGGGCTGGCCATGTGAACGATATAATCGATTTTTTCCTCGATATCTATTCTTTGAGTAACATCATAGCCGATGACTTTTACATCTTTTGTTCCAAAAAGGGCTTCTGCCGCTTCCTTGTTTCTGACCGCAAGAATGATATCCATGTCGATGTTTTTCTCGCATTTGGCATAAAGAAGAGCATAAACAAAATTAGAACCGATAAGACCGGTACTTCCGGTAACAAGGATCGTGCTTCCGGAAAAGTCTTTCCAAACGATAGAAGCCTGATTAAAAACCGTTTTGCAATCTTCCAGCTGTATCTGATTCATCGTCTGTTTACACTCCAAATATCTGAGAATTTTCCCGCGCATCTACCAATGCCCGGAAAAGATAGAAATCTGTCGGTGTCGTGATCTTAATATTCTCGGGAGAACCCTCTACTGTATAGATATCGTAACCGTTCATCTGCATAAGATATGCCGTATCGATACAGTCCAGCATTCCTTCATCTACGGCTTTCTGATGCGCCTTTACCAGATCGGTAAGGCGGAATGACTGAGGAGCCTTTGCCATCTGGCACTTCTTTCTGTCAATGATCTGACCGACTTTATTATCAGTCTCAATTACCGCAATTGTTTCGATCGCCGGAGACACTGTAACTGCTGTGCCTGTCTTTTTTACTGATTCGATATTCTTACTGATCGTGTCATGATCGATCAGGGGTCTTACGCCATCATGCATAAGGCAGATCGTATCCTCCGGGAAAAGTTCTGCTGCTTTCATGATTCCGTTATATCTGGACATCATGCCGGTTTCTCCGCCGGGAGTAACAAGTTTCACTTTGGTTATGCCGAATTTGCTGATGAGGGATTCGCAGTAACCGATCCATTCTTTTACACAAACAACGATGATGCCATCGATCTGTTCGTGCTCCTGGAATTTTTCCAGCGTATATATGATGATCGGTTTTCCATACAATTCCAAAAACTGCTTCGGCTTCGTCTTGGTATTCATTCGTTGTCCGGTTCCGCCGGCAAAGATGATCGCTATGTTCATGTCTTCTCCTCCCGTCTCACAATCTGTTCAGCATCGTTTTGGTAAAGTATTCAAATCCGCTTTCGTCATCACGTTTGAATGTTGATTTCTGCTTCAAAACGAAACGCTTGTCGTGCCACTTTTTCTTATACTTCGCATAAGCGCGGATATACTGTTCTTTATCGCCGAGGCTTCCGCCTTCAGACCATAATCTCAGGCATTCTTCCGCAAGGATCTGTCCTGAGTCACTCTTTGCAAAAAGGTTATGGAACTTGACACGGATCTTCTTGCCTAAAGAATAATCCATCGCGCCGACTACGTTATTTCCGTGCTGGCGGTAAAGGATATATCCGTTCTCGTCATAGATGATCGTTCCGAACAGTGCAGCCACTTCAACCACCCAGACATCGTGGATACGCTCTTTCAGGAGTTCTTTTGTCGGGCGGTTCTTCGGATCAGAAAGGAAGTCACGCAGCTGTTTATTAAATACAAAAGTGCAGCCGCTTGCTTTATTTCCGCGGAGCACCGCTCCGTACTTTACCTCCGGAGCACTGGAAAAACGGATCTTTCTATCTTCCAGATTCTCATCGGTGACGATCTGATTCGAGCAGTAAAGTGTCATCCCGGAGATGCCGTTTATCTTGCTGATCCCTTCCGAGAGTTTATTCGGAAGCCAACTGTCATCCTGATCGGCAAAAGCATAATACTCACACTGATCCGGAGCCTTATAAAGAGCATTCATGAAGCTGTTTCCGACACCAACGTTCTCCTCGAAAGCAAGGATGATCTCCGGATACTTCTCTTTCATTTCCAGAAGGATCTTCCGTGTTTCCTCCTTCGGGGAACCGTCATCGCGGATATATAAAGTCACATCGACATCCGTCTGGGTCATGATCGATCGGATCTGTTCCTCCAGATAGGTAAGGCCGTTATATGTGCTCATTATTACACAGACAGATGGTTTCATGATCACTCCCTAAACAGCAGCCATGTTGAATATACACACGCCAGGAAATAAAGCGCAGTATATCCGATGGTGAAGAACCACTCCAGTCCGAAGATAACTCCGACAAACATAAACGGAATCATAAATCCGTCAGGTGAGATCACATTGAAAACGATCAGTTTGATCGGACCATAACTGGTCTTGTCGTTTACGACATTATCTTCGCCATGATATTTGAAGTGCATAAGCAGACGGGGATACAGGGCGAGAATTCCGCCAAGTCCGCCGAGCACAACATAATAGACGGTATTCGGATCTGTCTCGTCAAAAGCAGCAAAACCCATACCTACAAACATCAGGCTCAGTGCCACATAACCGGCAGCGGAGTCCCAGAGGTCTCCGTTCTTTGAGAACTGCTGTTTGAGTCTTGCGATACCGCCGTCAACATCATCCAGAACAGCCCATATCGCGAAGAAAACGACAGCCAGGATCTTAAGCGGAACAGTGTCCGCAACCATGAAGATTCCTGTACCGATGATCGGTGCCAGAAGCGATACAAATGAGACCTGATTGGGTGTTACTTTCGTATTGACCAGCGGCCACGTTACAAAATATGAGATCGTCTTCCAGACAAAATGAGCGAACACGTTTTTGAAGCCGGCCGTGTTCTCCGTCTTCTTTTTCTGTGTACCTTTTATTACTTCCTTCAGTGTCACTTAAGACATCCTCCTATACCAATTTATATGATAACATATCTGATTTCCTACGACAGGATCGCCTTGTAAAACTCCTCCATCGACCGGTCGATCGAGAATGTCTTAACGTATTCCTGATTAAAGGATCCGAAAGCGGCGCCTTCACCGTTCATCATTTTCTTAACTCCATCTGTAAATCCATCCGTGTCTTTCGGATCAAATAGAAGGCCGCCCTGTCCGTCTTTTATCAGGTCCGTGTTGCCACGGATCCTGGAGCATACGACCGGAAGCCCGGATGCCATCGCCTCAATCAGCGCGATGGAAAGACCTTCCTGGAATGTCGGAAATAGAAACAGATCGGAGGCGCTGTAGAACTCATCAACATTTCTGCAGAATCCCATAAATCTCACCTTGTCAGAGATGCCGAGCTCTCCGGCCAGAGTTTTCATCTGCTCCATCTGCGCGCCTTCACCGCAGATCACATAGAGATAATCTTCCTTGATCTTTGAGAGTGCCTGAAGAGCTGTCTCATAGTTCTTTCGCGGGATCAGTTCAGCAACGGTCAGGATCACAAAGGCATCCTGGGGAATATCCAGTTTTTCGCGAAGTTCCTCTTTAGATGCCGATACATGTCCGAAACGGTTCAGATCGACACCGATCCCGTCAATCTTCACCTTCTTTTTCGCCTTGAACTTCAGAGAACGCTGATAGTCTTCCTCGTTGATCGTGACAAGAACATCCGTCTTTCTGGCCATCATCTTTTCAATCGGATAATAGAGCATCCAGTTCAGGCGGGGCGCCCCCTTAAAGAAATGGAATCCATGTGCCGTATAGACATTCTTGCACTTATACTTCTTTCCGGCCATTCGTCCGAGCACACCGCCGACAGGTTCCTGGGAAACGACAGCGTCATATCTGTTTTCACGGACGATTTTTTTCAGCATCTTATATGCTGTGAAATTCTTCGGTTTGAAGGGGAATCTCTGGAACGGGATCTCATGAACTGTGAACCCGTGCTTCGATCTAAGCTCATCGATATAAAAGCCTGTCCTCGAGCAGGCGATCTCAACTGTATCTCCCTTATCCTGCCAATACTTGATATGCGGAATCAGGAAATTCCAAATCATAGAATCCGTTGTGCATACAACCAATATTCTCATACTATCTCCTATCAGACCAGATCCTCCCAGTTATCTTTTAACCGGATCATTCTCTCTTCCTGCTCTTCTTTTGACGGAACTGTCATGTAATCACCATATCGGTTGGTCAGATACCCTGCAGCATCTTTAGGTGCAAGAACTACCAATCCGTCTATTGTCACTTCGGATACGGGAAGCCATATCTCGCGTGGAAGTTTTTCTCCGAAGTATCGAAGTGCGCCAAAAGAAACCGTCATATTCTTTGATTTCTCATCATACTTGAGAAGTCTGTCGAGCCATTTAAAGATCCGCTTCTGGGAAAACGGAAGGAAGAAGAATGCGAAACACTTTCGGATACGCAAATTTCTTCGAAGTTCCTTACTGTCTTTTGCAAGATATGCCAGAAAAGGGTCATTCTTTTTATAGCATCTTCTACTGACATATCCCAGCTGGACCGTATTGACCATGGTTCCCCGGATCTTGTCAGAAAAAGAAGAATCCTTGCAGCTGTCCAGCGGCAGTATGTCTATGTAAGCATATGGTTCGTAGATCTTCGATTCACCGATCGAACTGTCTACCAGCTTCGTAAGCTTTCCTTCTTCGCGGTAGAAATGAGCTGCCATGGTAATGACATGATTATCCTCCGGATAAACGATCTTATACTCTTTCGCGTATTCGGAATCAGCGAGTGCTTCTCGGAATTTATAATAGTCCGGGCGGGGCATGATCACATCAATATCGTCATCCCACGGAATGCAGGACTGATCTCTGACAGCACCGATCAGCGCGCCGGCTACCAGCATATAATCCAGGCCGTTCTCCCTGCAGATCCGGTCGAAAATGTGTAATGCCTTCAAGAGCTCCTGATTCACTGTGTGCGTCTCTTCAAGAGTCATTTTCCGGTAGAATTTTTTGTACTTTTCCTGTGCTACGATCTTATTTACGATCGACCCTGTTGATTTCATTTCCCACTCCTTATTTACTCATCAAAAACTCAAGAATCTATTTCCTGTAAAGAACGACGCCACAATTCCCTGCGGAGTATAAAGCACGATCCAAAGAAGAATCACCGCAAATACTATTCCCGTATACAGCGTATAGTCTATACAGTATCCCTTCACCGCGCGAAGTTTCCGGCTGATGATCCGGCTTGAACACAGTGTGATGATGATCGCAACCTCCACATACAGCAGGATATTGCAGTTTCTAAAGAATCGGACAAACTCCTCATTGATCATAACCATCGGGAGCGCAACGCTTGATAGAACAACGGCTCCTTTTGTCATCGAGGAAAAGCGCTGTATCTTAAGCAGGATCTTTTCTTTCGATCGATTATCCTGGCAGATACGCTTTATATCCATTCCCTGAATCGCGTTATCCGAAATCATGATCAGGAACAGATTTGCAATCTGGAGAGCAAACGGAAGCACAAAACCCAGGTTAGAGGAAGTCGTGAAGTATTTCTCATACTTTTCAGCGTCAATATATCCTAAGTCTTCTATCACTTCGATAAACGGAAGCCGGTTGCCATTAACAAATGTTAATGCACAGAAGACGAGAACAGCTATAAGGAATGCTCTATACAGCTTATTCATTTTCTTGCTGGCAGGGAAAAAGATGATCGGAAGATATATGATCATCGACACATGGAAAAGCGCAGACAGGGCAATCAGAATTCCGGCTATAATACGTTTTCTTACGGTGATGAGGTAGATAGCACCTACCAGAAGAGCAACAGAAATAGTGTTGCGGATCTGAACATAGTCGAAAAAGATCTGATATCCGCAAAACATCAGGATCACAGCGTGGACATTCGCGTGAAGTTTAATAACCGCAAAGCCGATAAGAAGTGCACACGTTGCGAAGAGCAGAACCAAAAACAAACTGTAGGGGATCCCCAGTGAGCTAAAGAAGTTCGCGCACTTTACATATCCTTTTTCCACACTGGCAGGATACCAGTGCTGTACATACCATTGAGAATAGTTGTGGTAATCCATATTTGACTGGTTGCCGGCCATCATAACAACAAGAGCCAAAGCAGAACCGATCCCGATCCACAGGTTGTTCTTTTTTATTATCAGCCAGACCAGATTTACAAAGACTATAGAAAAAAAGATCAATATCATTGCCATACTTTCTTTCTCCCAGCCTTCACTTATGTATAACCGCAATCACAGTGCGGAACATCGTCAGTACATCCCGCCCGAATGAAAACCGGCGGATGCTCTCAAGATTCCATTTCATCTTATCCGGAAGAACCTCTTCAACATAAACACGATCCACATCATCCGCTGCATTAAGAAGTGTATCTTCATCTTTGTAACGGATACTGGCCTCGGATGTAATGCCGGCAGGAAGAAGCAGCGTCGCGTAATACTCAGGTTTATATTTTTCGACATACTTCACGGCTTCCGGACGGGTACCGACAAAGCTCATCGTACCGGCAAGAACATCCAGAAGCTGCGGAAGCTCATCCAGACGCACTCCGCGAAGTTTCTTTCCGATTTTAGTAATGCGGGCATCACTGCCCACCGTCACTGCTGTTCCAATCTTATCCGCGTTATTCACCATGGTGCGGAATTTATGAATACGGAACTTTTTTCCATACGTGGTCACCCGCTCCTGACGGTAGAAAACAGGTCCTTTTGAATCGCACTTGATCAAGATGGCAATAATAATCATCGGAAGAGCGCAGAGAATGAGCATGATTACAGAGAGTACTATGTCAAAAGCCCGCTTAAAGAAAAGACTGACAGGCTTTTTCCGAAGAATGTCGTAGTAGGGTCTTACTTCATCGGCCCTCATACATTCAGGTAACTTCTCCCATTTACGAACGATCATGCTCCGCTCCTCTTATATATAGCGACAGACTACTTCTTTAAAGTTACGGACCACATATTCCACATCTTCATCCGTAAGTCTGGTGTGAAGAGGCAGTGTAATCAGGTTTTCATAGTACGAGAAAGAATTCGGGAAATCCTTGATATCCCATCCAAGAGTTTTATATGCCGTCATCATCGGAAGCGGCTTATAGTGAACATTGGTAAGGACACCTCTCTCCGCCAGTTCAGTGATAATCTCATTTCTCTTCTCTTCACCAATTCCCGGAATACGTACCAGATAGAGGTGCTTACTGCTATTGATCTCGGGATTGTGATGGCAGAGGCGGGAAACACCCAATTCATCACAGACCTTATCATACTCGGAAATGATCTTCTCTCTTCTGTCGAGAAGGGAAAGATAACGGTCAAGCTGGCGAAGTCCGATCGCAGCCATCACATCCGTCATATTACACTTATACCAGGGACCGATAATATCATACTCCCAGGCTCCGACCTTCGTCTTGGCAAGAGCATCTTTATTCTGTCCATGGAGAGAAAGCAGCTGGTAAAATTTGTAGATCTCAGCATTATCAACGCCTTCGATCGGCTTCCAGGTTGCCGCTCCGCCTTCAGCGGTAGTGAAGTTTTTCACAGCATGGAAACTGAATCCGGTAAAGTCTGCTATAGAACCACAGTATTTTCTTTCACCGTTCACTACACGGCTTCCGCCCAGACCATGTGCACAGTCTGAAATAATCACCACACGTCCAATCGCATTTTGAATACGGGACGAAAAATCGCCAAGAAGAGTGCCGTCACTTTTCTTTGGAACAAAGAGAGATTTCTTCTCATTTGCAATTTGCAGGATCTTCTCATAATCACAGACGATTCCTGCCAGGTCGACACAGACGATTGCTTTTGTCTTCGGGGAAATAGCTTCCGCAAGTTTCTGCATATCCATCTCCGGCATATGCGTATCCGGATCTCCGTCTTTTCGGATATCGACAAACTTTACGGTCGCACCACAATGGATCACTGCAGATGCAGACGCGGTATACGTGTATGCCGGAACGATTACTTCATCGCCCTCGCCAATACCGCAGACACGAAGGTTCAATTCTTCTGCCGCTGTTGCGGAATTCAGGCAGACTACGCGATTACTCCATCTTTCCTGATCAGCATCGACATCGACATCTGTCTTTCCCGTCTCAATATAGGCCGCCAGTCTTCGCTCCAGAAGCTTGGTTCTCGGGCCTGTCGTGATCCATCCGGAACGCAGTGCATCACACACTTCATTTATCTCAAGATCCGAGATGTCCGGCGGACTAAATGGAATAACTCTCTTCGTTAAATTATCGTTTTCTTTCATATACGGTTATGCTCTTTCGCCTGTTTCAAAAACACTTTAAAATCTGTTCCCGGAAGCCCTCTTGGGCATACGAAAACAATCTCTACTATTATACAATACTTAAGTAGAAACTTCACCATAGCCATAAAGTGGATAAATGCAGTGATTGCAGGCGATTATTTGTTCAAACCGTCGATATCGGAGCGGCTCGTTTTACGTTACTCGATATAGTCAAATTCCAGATCGTAGATACGAACCGGATCGCCTTCTTTACAGCCCGCCTTTTCAAGTGCATCGATAACGCCGTTTTTGCGAAGTGCTCTCTGGAAATATGCGAGTGATTCCGGATCATCGAAGTTGGTGGATTCAAGTACGACACGGATCCAGTCACCGAGTACACAGTACACGCCGTCTTCGATCTCGATAGTGAACTTCTCTTCCGGCTTGAACTCATAGAGAGTTTCTTCCTTAGCAGCTTCAGTAAGGATCGTCGGCGGGAGTTTCTGGATCTCCGAAGCGACATAATCTACCAGTTCTTTTGTGCCTTCGGAAATGGCGGCGCTCATCATGAATACCTTGTATCCGCGGTCTTCCATTTCCTTCTGGAAAGCTTTTGCCACTTCTTCATCCGCCTGGTCGATCTTATTTCCGACGACCACCTGCGGACGTGTCTCGAGAAGGGGATTGAACTGACGGAGTTCTTCATTGATCTGATCAAAATCAGAGATCGGTTCTCTGCCATCCTGCGCAGATACATCCACAACATGGATCAGAAGACGTGTTCTCTCAATATGACGAAGGAAGTCGTGACCGAGACCGTTTCCTTCGGATGCTCCCTCGATGAGTCCCGGGATATCCGCAACAACGAAGCTGGTATCACCTACGGAAACAACACCGAGCATCGGCTCAAGTGTCGTAAACGGATAGTCTGCGATCTTCGGCTTAGCAGATGTAATAACGGAAAGGAGTGTGGACTTACCCGCATTCGGGAATCCGACCAGTCCCACGTCCGCGATCAGTTTCAGTTCGATCGAGACATCTTTCTCTTCGCCCGGGATGCCGGCACGCGCGAACTTCGGAGCCTGACGGATTGCATTACTGAAGTGGATATTTCCCTGACCGCCGCGGCCGCCCTTACAGACAATTTCTTCCTGTCCGGGAGTCGTAAAATCGGCGATAACTTTTCCGGTCTCCAGATCTTTCATGACCGTTCCGACAGGAACGGCGATGCGGAGGTTCTCTCCGCCTTTTCCGTACATCTTCCTGTTCATGCCGTTCTGCCCGTTTTCCGCGACGAACTTATGCTTGAAACGGAAGTTCTGAAGTGTCGTTAATTCTTCGGAGGCGTAAAAGATCACATCGCCGCCCTTACCGCCGTCTCCGCCGTCCGGTCCGCCGTTGGTGATGTATTTTTCCGTATGAAAAGAAACCATTCCGTTTCCGCCGTCGCCGGCCTTCAGATGGATCTTCGCATGATCAATAAACATGGATCGCGCCTCCTTTTTCTCGGATTATTCCAGATTTTGTCGTTCAACGAGAAAAAATCGGGAAAAATCGCACTTCCGCTGATAAAAACAGGTGTTTTTCTCGAATTTTTCTCAAAAATAGTCCTTTTCAGGAAAAATGCGAGAAAAGTATAAGCAAAAATAAAGGTCTGACCGAATATTCTTCAGGTCAGACCCTTTGATCAATTCATTTCCATTCCCAAGGGAAAGTCCCTGAATACCTGGCAAGAGATTACTGCTCTACCGGATATACGCTGACCTTCTTCTTGTCACGGCCCATACGCTCATACTTAACATGGCCGTCGATACGTGCATAAAGAGTATCGTCGGAACCGATGCCTACGTTTGTACCCGGGTGGATCTTTGTGCCGCGCTGTCTTACGAGGATGTTACCGGCAACTACCAGCTGTCCGTCACCCTTCTTAGCACCGAGACGCTTAGACTCAGAG
>JAEEGJ010006448.1_pt1 | contig 35164 bp, 27 predicted proteins | sample 8958761 | NCBI WGS metagenome assembly JAEEGJ01 (sample SAMN16246546, study PRJNA631951) | gut metagenome | biome: gut microbiome; feature: rumen; material: RS-attached | host: Bos | place: Iran: Karaj | collected 2018-10
CAACCACCTGCCGGCACTCCATCGCCGTCGTTCCCTTGAGGATATCCGCCATACGATCGTTGCCGAACTCCTCACTCGAACTATCCATCGCCTCATTCACGCCGTCGGTGTACATATACAAAGTGTCACCCGCGTTCAGTTGCAACGTATTCTCTAAATACGGCTTCCCCACGAAAAGCCCTAACGCGCACCCCTTCATTCTCGGAATCATCTCCACCTCACCGTTGCTCCTGACAACGTAGGGCCGGTTGTGCCCTGCGTTACTGTATGTCACGAGCCCCGTCCTGGTGTTGTAGATACCATAGAACACCGTCACGAACATACAGTCCACCGAATACGACACCAGCATCTTGTTCGACTCTGTCAGACATTCTGCCGGATCATGATGTAGCGCAGCCTGTGAGCGGATCGTAGTACGGCTCACGGCCATGAAGAGTGCAGCAGGGATACCCTTGCCGCATACATCGGCTATGGTGAATGCAATATGCTCTTCATCGAGGCGGAAGAAGTCGTAGAAGTCTCCGCCGATATCCTTGGCCGCCTCCATCGAGGCATAGATATCCACCACGTCAGCAACATCTGGGAACGGCGGGAACACTCTTGGCAGAATATACTGCTGTATCTCCCGCGCACCGTTGAGGTCGGTCTTCAGCGACTCCAACTGCGTATGTTCTTTCTGCAACTGCCGCTCATGCTCTATTTCCGCAATAGCATTGTCTATCGTCTGCTGCAGATCGTCCTTGTCAATGGGCTTCGTGGCAAAATCGAAGGCACCCTTGTTCATTGCCTGACGTATATTCTTCATGTCACCGTATGCACTCACCATGACTACCCGCAGCAGCGGGTTGCGCATCTCATTGACCTTGGCCAGCAGGGTCAGTCCGTCCATGCCTGGCATGTTGATGTCGGAGAGAATCACTTCGATGTCTGGATTCTCGCTCAGTACATCCAAAGCCTCCCTACCGTTATGGGCAAAAAGGAATTCATATTGTCCACTACGTATCTCCCTGCGGAAATACTGCCTCAATAGTGACTCCAACGGGAGTTCGTCGTCAACACTTAATATCTTCACTGCCATATTCTTTTTTCACCTTTTCACTTCTCACTTTTCACTTTCTTCAGTATCTCAGAAGCCAGAAGATAGCAGTGACCGCCTGTCCGTGCAGAAACCAGGTCATCATCGACAAAAACATCGGCATCCTGATAGTCTACACCGTAGTTCTTGGCATCGCCAAGCAGGTTGTTGTGTACGGTCATCTTTCTTCCCTTCACTAACTCTGCAACAGGTGAGAGTAGCCAGAGTCCATGACAGATTACACCCTTGATGATATCTTTACGGGCGAACACCTTCTGCAGGAACACACATGCCGGCGGTAGTTTGTTGATGTCTTCAGTATAGCGCAGACGGTCGGAAACCATACCTGCTGGTACGATGATGGCAGCATAGTCGTCAAGTTCCTTGTCATCAATCGTTTCAAAGCTCTCATTACAATAGAAAGGTGCACGGAACTCATGACCGCTGAACGTGATGCTGTCGTTGCCCCACAAGCGCGTGAGGAAATGTACCTCATAGCCGGCCTCCTTGAAGCGCAACTGGTAGTAGAATATCTCGTTCTCATAGAAGTCACTCTCTATCAGTATTCCAATTTTATTCTTCATTGCTCAAATTTTTTTTGATGGTTAATACGTTTTCGTTGTTTACGTATTCATACTTCACGTCATCCATCTTCTTGATGGTGATGAAGATGCCAAGTCCGCCGATGCGGCGTTCCTTAAGAGGTATCGTGGTGTCTGGCATTTCCCTCTCCAGAGGATTGAACGGCACACCCCCGTCTTTCAGTTGGATGGTGATGGCCCTGTCATCTTTGTCTATGTTTACGTCCAAATAGCCATCCTCCCTGTCAGGATATGCATAGTCCACCACATTCACTACAAGCTCTTCACAGACCAGCCGAATGATCTTCGCCTCCTTCCCAGTCGATGCCACCTCCGGAGTTCGGAGGATGGCATCGAGTATGTCAGGAGTCTTGCCTGCTATGGGTTGAAAATGCAACTGTCTCATACCGGGCGTCTACTTTTCCACAAATTCAATGTAGTCCTGCACGCCTATCAGCTCGAAGATATCATAGATGTCTTTCTGGCAATTGACGAACTCTATGACGGGATCGCCACCCAACTTCTGCTTGGCGAAGACGATCACACGCACACCACTACTGGCAATGTAGGTCAGCTTCGAGGCATCAAACACCACCTTCTCAATACCCTTGTCACGATACTTGTTCAGTTCGTCCATCAACTGGGGTGCGTTGACGGTAGTAAGTTCATTACCAAGAACGATGCTCAGAATGGCACCATCCTGTTTTACTTCAAATTGATTTTCCATAATCTTATCGTTTAATCGTTTGTCTTTTTTACTTTCTTGCTTTTTTTCTTTTGTACAGGCTTCTTGCCTACCAATACTATAATGGAACGACCGGCAACGAGCACTTCGCCCTGGTTCTCCACGACAGGTTCCTCACCAGGTTCGCAAATATCAGCGGGAGGAGCCATTTCGGTGTTGGCAAACACATGCCATTTGTATTCCTCCGGCAACTGCGGCAGTTCGAAGCCATGCATATCCCAGTGCATGTTCATGGCCACATAGATGAAGCCGTCTGGGGTACCGTCATAGTCGGCATACTGTCCGTTTAGCATGAATGCCAACGTCAGGTTGTTATACCCGGTCCATGGCTGCCAGGCTTTTACGCCATGCCATGAGAAGTCGGGATAGCCCAGATTGCGATAATCATTGTGACCGAGATGGTACTCATAACGAAGCACCTTGTGCATCCTGCGGAACTTGATGATCTTCTTGTAGTAGTTGAAGAGGTCGGCATTCTTCTCCAGATTGTTCCAGTCGAGCCACGCGATTTCGTTGTCCTGACAGTAGGCATTGTTGTTACCCCACTGCGTGTTGCCCATCTCGTCGCCCGAGAGCACCATGGGAATGCCTTGGCTGGTCATCAGCATCGTGACGGCATTCTTGATCTGTTTGTGGCGCAGGTAGTTGATGCTCTCAATGTCGCACTCGCCTTCCCAGCCACAGTTCCAGCTGTTGTTGCGGTCCTCACCGTCGCGGTTGTCCTCGCCATTCTGCTCGTTGTGCTTGCCGTCGTACGACACGAGGTCCATCATCGTGAAACCGTCGTGGGCGGTGATGAAGTTCACGCTGGCCTTGATGCCACGGTTCTGTGAGGCATAGAGGTCTGGCGATCCGATGATGCGCTCCTTCACGTCGTCGAGCACGTGCTCGTCGCTCTTCAGGAAACGCCGCATGGCATCACGGAACTTTCCGTTCCACTCTGCCCAGCGTCCCCATGATGGGAACGATCCCACTTGATACAGACCGCCAGCATCCCATGCCTCGGCAATCAGTTTGGTCTTACCGAGAATCGGGTCGTGAGCCAATGACTCCAGCAACGGAGGATTCGACATCGGATAGCCGTTCTGGTCACGTCCAAGGATAGCGGCGAGATCGAAGCGGAAACCATCTACATGATAGTCGGTCACCCAATAGCGCAGGCTTTCGACAATCATATCGCGTACGTTGGGATTATTGCAGTTCAGCGTATTACCGCAACCACTGAAGTTGAAGTAGTAGCCATCCTGAGTCAGCATGTAGTAGGTCTTGTTGTCAATACCTCTGTAAGAGATATACGGACCGTTTTCGTTACCTTCTGCAGTATGGTTGAACACCACGTCAAGAATCACCTCAATGCCGTTGGCATGCAACTGTTTGATCAGGTTTTTCAACTCGTCAACCTGCATGGAGAACTTACCCGTCGAAGCGTATGCAGCCTTGGGAGCGAAGAAGCCCACATTGCTATACCCCCATAGGTTGTAAAGCATGTGACCATCAATAGGAGAAGGCTTAGAGTTCTCAAACTCGTCGAACTCATGAATAGGCATCAGTTCCACACAGTTCACGCCTAACTCCTTCAGGTAAGGTATCTTCTCCGCAATGCCGGCGAAAGTGCCTGGATGCTTCACACCCGACGCAGCACCGCAAGTAAAGTTACGCACATGCATCTCGTAGATCACCAGATCGTTCACTGGTGTCTCAAGTGGCAAGTCATTCTCCCAGTCGAAGTCATCAAAGACCACGCGTGAACGATACTGATACTTGTTGTTCCAGTCGGGCTGCTTGCCCCACACGTCGCGACCCACAATGAGTTTTGAGTAGGGGTCCATCAGTATCTTCGTCTTGTCGAACCGATGTCCCTGCTGTGGATCGAAGGGACCGTCCATGCGGAAGCCGTATTCAATGTTCTCATAGTCGAGGTCGAACACCATCATCGAGAATACATTGCCTAAACGAAACTCCTTAAAGAAGGGAATCTCCACAAAGGGTTCCTCCTCATGGTTGTGGAAGAGCACCAGTGTACAGGCTGTGGCATAACGTGAGTATATCGAGAAATTCACCGCATTACCGATGACCGTAGCCCCAAAGGGATACGGTCGGCCGGTACGCAGTTTCAGCCCCTGATACTCATGAGTCGGGAATAAATCTACTCTTTGCATTATTTATCATTTATCATTTATCATTCAGGCCGCAGGCCGCCTTACACTCCTCCATCGTCTCATAGATATCGAAATGCTCTATGAAACCTGTCAGGTCCATAACGTCTTTTACATCGTCACAGACTCCAACAAGATACACCTTCAAGTCTTTCGACATGGCCACCTTATAAGAGTACAGCAGTACGCGCAACCCGGCACTCGACACGTAAGTTGTATCGCTCATGTCGATTATCACGCTATTGCCGCTTTCAAGCACTTTCAGGATCTGCTCCTGTTCTTTAGGGCTATTGGTAGAGTCCAACGATGCACCTATCTTATATATCTCTGCCATAATTCTCAAATTCTTGATTAATCCTTAGGAACAACAACCACCTTAATCTTCGGACGATATTCAACGGCAGGCAGCTCTATAGTCATCTTGTCGGCATCAAACTTTGTCCATTCCTTGTCGCCGATCCATACCTTATCGATCTTCACGCTGCCTACAGGCAGGATGTCCGGCTGTACGCGCAGAATGTTGTCCTTGAATCCGTTCACCTGAGGCTTGAACCAGAGTGTCAGCGGCTTCTTGGTGTTCAGCAGGTTGGTATAGGTAGCAGCCAGATAGGCCAGCTCCACAGAGTGGTAGGCACTCTTTGAGTGGCTACCCTTCTTACGCTCAGTACCGAGCAGGTAAGGCAGACCATTGGCCAGTACGTTGAAGTACACATCGCCGTCCTCGTGGTCGAGGAAATAGGTGTTATAGAATGCTGCCGACTCGCGGGCATACTTCAGATACTCTTCGTTCTTGAATATGCCATAGAGTATCTCGTAGGCCAAGATGCCCTGCTCCTGCTGCCACCATGCCTTGCGGTCGTGCCATGCGAAGTGGTAGAACTCCTCGCTACCGCGCAGTTTGCGCTCCATCACGTCGTACCAGCCGAAGCGCTGTACGTCCATACCCACCTGCGGCATCACCTCTGCGATGTGCTTGGCAAATGCCTCGTAACTCTCCTTCTTGCAGATGCTGTTGAAACGCATCAGGTTCCAGGCAATCTTCAGGTTGTGTCCTACAACGGCACGGTCCTGCTGCCAGCCCCATGTCAGGTCATGGCTCCAGTCGTCAAAGAAGCGCTCGTTAACAAACGGCGAGTTCTCGTAGTCGGGGAAGTGGCTGGTGATGGTATCGAAGGTATATTCCAGGAACTTCTTATATTTCTCATCCTCAGTGGCCAGATAGAGGTTGATGAGATATGCGGGAGCGTGGTCGCCTACGGAGTTCCAGTTCTTCTTCAGTTTATTGGCACCGAGGCTGTCGCTGGCGGGGCTGAGCAACACGGGGTCGATGTGTGAGTAGTAGCCCTCGCCCTTCGTATCCTTGAAGAAACGGTCGAAGAGATCGATGGTCAGCTCTGCATCGCGCAGGATGCCGGGGTCACCATTCACACGGTAGGTCTGCATCGGACCTGCCAGGGCATATATCTGCTCATACATGGGGATGGCATCATAGTCATCACCGAACTCCGAAGTGAAGATTTTCTTCTCCATGCCGTTCTCATCCACGTCGATGCCGTGATACCAATAGACCACGTTCTCATCGATATCATAGAAACGCATGTGCTTCTTCAGGTACTCCACACCCTTCTCTGCCACCTCAAGGAAGCGATCCTCACCAGTCAGCATGAAGGCTGATGCCATACCGTAGATCATACGGCTGATGGTGTCGGTCTCCTGACGGAACGAATTCTTCTCAGCCTTACCACCGAGAGAAACGGCCGTACGATACTTCTCGTAGTTGATATCACCATCGGGGAACTGCGCCCGAATGAAGAAGTCGCAGATACTTTTGGCCTGATTAGCCCACCAGTTGCTCTCCTCGAAACGGAACTTGCCAAGTTCACGCTCGGGGAAGTCAATCTGCTTAGCCTCGAAGGTGTACTCACCATCCTGCTGGGGATAGAAAATACCGAAGGCAAACACCATACGGCCATCCTGTTTCAACAGACTGTACATATTGCCCGTAGCATCCTGATACGGCTCGTCAAGGTTGCGAAGCAGACGGGCGAAAGTGGTATCACCCAATGCAACGGAAAACTCACGCTTGTCGCTGGTTGTCAGCGTAAACGTCTTCTCACTCTCGTTGAAATTACTTACATAACCTGCTATCAGGTCTGTAAACTCAAACTGCATCTTACCTGCAGGCTTGAAAACTTTGAAATTGTCTCTCATTTTTTATTTATTTTAGTGAGTAATTAAAAAATAGCTATCAAGTTTCATCTTTTAAGGGTATCTTGGAGATGGTAGAGGCAAAGGCCACCACCAAAAATCCAATGACAACCGTTGTGACTGTCGCGACGACAAACCTCATCCTGAGCGACTCACTGTCGGTGCCACTGACAAACAGGTTCGTGTAGAGCGGGGACACAAACTGTCCCAACTGTGCTACCATCGAGACAACAGCCACGCCAAGCGTGCGCTGCCTGGGAGGGACAAGTCGGGGGACAAAAGTGAAGAGCGGAGGGATGGACACACCACCGCCGATACCAATCACTAAACAGCCTGCCATAATCATATCATATGAATAGGAATAGGCTATAATTAGATAACCGGCTGCCATAAACAAGGTGGCTATCGTCACAGTCCAGTCTTTCAGATTCTTCATCAGCCACCCCAGCATAATACCGGCAAAGATAGCTGGAATACGCATGACGGAAAGGGCAAATCCGCAATCCTGGGCATCTCCGAGCCCCTCATGGTGCATAAACAGAGCCAGATCGGTATTCACCACAAAAAAGCAGACAAAGATCATCATGGCAAAGAATGCCAACACGTAGATCTTAGGATTAAGATGTTTCTTCTTGGCTGCGGGATTTGCGACCTGCGACTTCATAGGAGGGATGGACGGCATGAACAGCAGCGTCATCAGCAGCGATACCAGCACAAAGGCATAGCAGAGGAACGAATACCTCCAGGATATATTGGCGAGGATACCCGACAAGCCCATAAAGACCAGACCGCCTAACTGATTGACGGCCCCTTGAATTCCCATCAGCTTGTTACGACGGTTGGTGTCAGCGACAAAGTCGAAGATAAGCGATGTGGACAGCGGCGTCATAATACCTATGCCAACACCGAACAAGACACGCATGGCCAGCAGCAGCCTGAAGTCGTTGACAAATCCGCCACCAACACCAAATACCAAGAAAAGCAACATGCCTGTCAACAAGATTTTCTTCTTGTCGAAACGTTCGGTTAACTTGGCAGCAAACAAGCCTATGGGCATCATCAGCGTGGGCAGTGTCAACACCAGCTTGGCTTCCGTCTCCGAAATTTCCGGGAACGCCTGCTTGATGGCCGCCAAGGCAGGAGCTACTGCCGTAGGTGCCATAATAGTCAGCAACGACACGGACAGTATCGCTGGCATCAGCATCACCGAGTATTTCTCTTCATTCTTCACTTCATTTATCATTTATCATTCATGATTTATCATTCATCATTTATCATTCATCATTCAGGCCGCAGGCCGCCTACATAAACATTCGCCCAGGCTTTCCTACAGTGACATTAAGACGCAGGAAATTCACCACACCCCCCATAAACGAAGGTTTGCCAGAATTGTTATCCTGCCAGATGAACTCCGGCGTACAGAAATAACTCAATATCAGACGTCGGGTGATTCCGATTTTGCAGTAGGCACACAAATTGAGTGCTGTAAACTTGTCGGTAAGTGCTCCTTGCACTTCGGCCTCTAATCCTACTTGTTTGAAAATGTTCTTAGGATTAATTTTTGCCGGGTTTATCCTGAAACCCGTTGCAGGGATGAAGGTCTCCTTGAACGAATCGCCTTTCCTCGTGACAATAGGCCTCGCCTGCTTAAGAATGTCGAACGGTCCGGATGTATGCGGAATCAGGCCAAGACTGCCCACGTTACCTCCCACATTGAGAAAGACGCTGTGAGTGGATGTCTTGTGCGCCACCTCTGCTTCATAAGAGAAATAGACATCATTACCCGTGTAATCAGGTACGGTTGTCTTAAGGTCTTCCTCAAACATACGGTTCAGCGAGATGATAGTATGCATCTGCCAGCCGTTTTTAAAAGGATGATGCATCCCTGCATAGAACGCCTTCAGGTTGAAGGGCTTGAAAACGGGCTTGAGGCCGACAAAGAACACACCTTTGCCATTGACCCTGAACCTGCCATCCCACTCGAAGGCATCGTTGATGAAAATCTTTCGTCCTAACATGTGAGCAGAGGTCTCCTCCAAGGCTATTCGCCCGAAGAACTGCGATTCCGACACGGAGTTGCACAACCGGCCGATACGGAATTTCATGTTGTTCCTGAAATAGTGTTCTATTTCCAGGTTGGTAACAACAACCGATGCTTTGCTACTTGCACCAGCTTCAGTATTTAAGAACGACACGGTAGCATAGACATTCGTTCGCTCTGGAAGAGCTGATGACAGCACCAGATCAGCACGCTGACGGAAGTATGACTTGCTGGGCAAGGCATCAGTGACTTCGCTGTTGTTGGTACTGACTACCGCCAAGTCCTGAGCCACCTGAAAAGCCAGGTTGATGACATTGATCTTGCTGGTGTCAACGTCGAAACCCTTAAAGGTTTTTGCCTCATCGTAGGCCGCGTTGAAAGCGGAGTCAGCCTTCAGCGTCAGTTTCATATTCTGAGCGGACGAGGGAACAGACAGAGTCCCCCATCCGACCAGTAACATGAGAATGAATGCCTTGCGTACGTACATTAAATTATACTTTACCAAGATTAAACGGCGGGTACACCTCATTGTCCATCACCACGTCGATCAGGCAGGGCTTGTTCAGGGCTATGGCCGCCTGCAGGGCTGGGACAAACTCTGAAACGCTCTCCACATGGAAGCCTGCAGCTCCGCATGCCTCTGCGTACTTCATGAAGTCAGGGTTGTCGAAGGTCATGAACGCCTGGTCGCCATACATGTTGAGCAGGAACTTCTTGATGATGTTGAACTCGTTGTTGTTGAAGATGATCCAGATGACAGGGATCTGATACTGCACGGCCGTCATCAGCTCGAAGCCAGCCATCTGATAGCAGCCGTCGCCTACACCGGCAATGACCACCTTGTCGGGATTGGCACACTTCACACCGATGCAACCGTTGGTATGACTGGCCATCGGTCCAAAACTGCCGGGATTCTGATAGCGCTGGTTGCCAGACAGTTTCAGATAGGCACTCAGCCACAACATGTGTGAACCGGCATCGCCCATGACAATGGCGTCCTTGGGCAGGTTGTCAGAGAGCAAACGCACGATGTCGCCTGGGAAGATTTTCTTGGCATCCGTATGGGGTGCCTCCTCATAATACTTCCCCGTGGGCAACTTCTTACTGATTGTTCCGTCGGATTTGTAATCCGACGGCATGGCAGCATCCAAAACCGGGAGCAGTTGCTCAAGGGCCAGCTTCACGTCGCTCACCACCTCGGCATCGGCCTTATATACCTTATTAATCTCCGCAGGATCTATATTGATGTGTACAAGTTGCTTTCCCTCGTAGAGGTCGGGTCTGAAAGCATAGGTGGCATTCTGTGCAAACGAGTTACCCATGGCAAGTACCACTTCTGCCTCAGTAAAATAAGTGTTGGCTGCCTTATCGCCAGCCGTGCCGTACTGTCCCAAACAAAGCGGATGATCTTCTGGCAGCAGTCCACGGGCGTCCATGGTCTGCACGAAGGGAATCTGATATTTGTCTATGAGCTGCATCAGTTCTGCAGCACACTCGCTGCGTACGCAGCCATAGCCCACGATGGCTAGCATCTTCTTTTGGTTCTTGATGCCCTCGGCCAGCACGTCAACAGCCTTTTTGATGGCGTCGGCCTGCGGAACAACAGGCTTGATGTCAAGCACGATGGGACGGAAATTAGGCACCTCGGCAGTAGTGATATCTTTGGGAATGCTGATATGCACCGGCCCAGGGCGGCCATTGAACGCCGTATTGATGGCATCTTCCAAGATGTCACAAGTGTCCTCGGCCTTCTCTATGATATAGGATTTCTTAGTCGTAGCAGAAAACATGGCATGGGCATCGGGCGTACGGCTCAGTCCTGTAGATTCATTCAAGGCACCCTTGCCACGTTGACTCATGGATGTATAGCCGGTGATAGCCAGTACAGGCAGTGAATCACTGAGTGCGACGGCCATACCCGAGAACAAGTTGAAAGCACCGGGGCCACCTGTTGCGAAACATACGCCAAGATTACCCGGATTGAACATGGTATAGCCGCAGGCCATGAACGAAGCGGCCTGCTCATTACGGATAATCACTGTCTTTATCTTCTTGGAGTCGCGCAGAGCAAGCAGCATCGAGGCATTCACCTGTCCGCTACCGCCAAATACATAGTTGACTCCGATATCTTCAAGTACCTTTACTATAGTTTGATTTACATCCATGACTTTATTATCAATTTTCAATTATCAATTTTCAATTTTATTTCTTCTCCTCCCATTCATCGGCATTGAACTTGTGGTGCGCAGGTCCTGGTGGAAGGTCTGTAAAGATCTTCCCCGCGGTACCGCACTCATTGAGGCCGTAGCCATTGAAGAAGATATAAACACGGTCTTTGGGAACATTGGTGACTTCGGAGAAAGCAGAAATAAACTTATCGGCCAAGACTCTCTTCTGGTCGTCAGTCATCTCTATACTGTGGACAATAATTGCTGGCATAATTCTTAACTTCTTTAACTTCTTTCGCTTCTTTAACTTCTCTAACTATCCCCTCCCCCGGATGAGGGAGGGGTAAAGTTATTCTTAAAGAGAGTTCAGTACCTCAACGATCTTGTCACCGTAAGCGATAGAAGACTCTACGCTGGTACCGGTGATGAAGGGATGATCGTAATAGACCTGAGGATTCTCACGGTTGGTGTTGATACGGGCGATACAAGCACCATTGGGACCTACTGCGTCACGAACGAGGTCCTCGATAGGCCACAGGAAGCCGGGAGTTACCAGTCCGGGAACACCGCAGTTATCCTCTGTTGCGCCATACACGTCGTATGTCATAGCCATACCAGGTCCGTAGAAGTCCCAAGCGCGGGGATGAGCACAGATCTTCTTTCCGTAAATGATCGACTTGTAGTCGTTCTCGGGATCGCGCAGGAACACAAAAGCGGTGACGGCGTAGCAGAGACCTGCCACGATCTTACCACCCTTATAGGCATCCATGATGAGCTTGTGGAGCTCCCAGCAGTTGCACATGTCGATCATAGCACCAGGACCACCTGTCAGTGCGATACAGTCATAATCCTTCATGTCGCAGTCAGCCCACTTCTTGGGGTTTGCCCACTCGTCGCCATCAACCAGTTCCTTGCAGCGGTTGCATACCCACTCGGGGTTGGTCTTAATGTTCTGTACACCATCTACGAAATCAGGGTCAACACTGATCTGGAAAGGCAGAGGCTTCTTGCCGTTCTTTGTAGCGAGAGTCACCTCGAAACCTGCTTTCTTACAAGCATCCCACGGAGCCTGAAGCTCCTCACCCCATGAACCACACTCGGTGGCGATGATTAAAACTTTTTTTGCCATAATTTGTTTTTGTTTTTAAGTTATACAATCAGGAAATCCTGTTAATTCTCTTCACTTTTCAATCTTTAATTTTCTAATTCATCAATTATTCCGTGACAGGACGGATGGCCTCACTACTGGTGCGCGGATGAGGGAACCAAGTGATCATACCGTCTAACCAACCGTAATTGAAGGCCGTGAACCATTTGGGCATGGACTTGTCTCCTGCCCATTCATTTCCACCAGGTGTATAGGGTAAGGTGCCGGTGGGATCGGCATTGCCGCCCCAGTAGAGGCAGTATTGGCCGACGGCTCCGTAGAGTTCGTTGGCATGACGGAAGCCTGCGGCAGGAAATTGCAAGGTGTTGACGGTTATCTCGCGGCCACCGACTACAACGGGGTAACGGTATTGCGTGCCAAAGGATGTCACGCCGCTCTCGCCATAGAACTCACCGTCAGGCAACTGATTAGCATACTCCTCACAATCATCCTCAAAGGCGGCATACTCGTTGGGGCCGGAATTTCTGCACGTCGGCAAACGCCACAGACCACCCAACTGTGCGCGGGCTGCGTCGAAACGTGCGTCGCCGCTGATGTCCCAATACACGACACTGCGGTCTTCACTCATCTGACCCGTGGCATAACAGTATTCCTTATGCTTGTCCATGTCGAACAGCATCAGGCCGGTCTTGTCGCCAAAGCCATACATATCCCACTTGGAGCCTGCAGGCATATTGACATAGCCGTCTGCCACATTGGTGACCAGACGCTCGTCAAGACCCACCAAGCCATTGTCTGCGAGTCCTTCACGCTCAGTCTCAGTAGCATCAGCAATATGATAGGCCACTTCCGACGGCTCGCCCGCAGCACTGGTCTTCACTGCCATCAGGTTGCCCGTGGCCCAGTAGATGGGGATGTCGGAATCACCGTCTTTGTTGATACCCATATAGAGGGCCACGATCCACTCGTTGCCAAGACCGGTGGCATCCAGCGTACTGCCGCCATCCTTGTCAGGCAGACTAAGACGCGAGGCTGTGGCCTCGGCGGCCTGCAACGTATGGAAGAATTTCACCATCTTAGGCACGCAGAACCAGAGGTTCTTACCGATGTAAGGGGTCAGGTCGATGTTGAACTCTGCACAACCGGTGTTATCCACTACAGTTTCTCCAAGCGGCACGGTACTACCCGACTCGCCCACCTGCAGCGTGAGGCCTTTGTAATAATCCAGCCCAGTGTTAACGGTAAAAACCTGGTCAGTATCCATTACCGGACCACTTGGCGTATCATTGGCACTGCAGGCGATAAACAATACAGCGCTCAGAAATAAGAGTAAACTTGATATTTTCTTCATCATTGTCATTTATTCTTTTGTTGTCAGCGACACAGTCTTGGCCTCCTTGTCCCAGTTGGCCTGCAAATTGTCTTCGCCGGAAGAGAATGTCATACTGTCATAGTTCTTATATTCGAAGGTGTCTTCTTCTCCACCAGTGTTGTAGAGCAGATCCTCTGGAGCAACACTGTAGGCGGTGCCGTAGGCGTAGCCCTCACCCTTTCTGAAATGCATCTCGGCTCCACCAAAGTTCACGCTGGCTCCATGACAGAGGAACAGATCGTTAGTTGACTTGAAGTCGCGAAGTGTCGTGAACCAGCGGCCGATAGTGATGTGGTTGACGCCTTGCTTGCCCGAACGGTCCACAAAGCCAGCCTCAGCCATATTGTGCTTGTATACAGGGTCATTCTGTTTCAAGTTGATGGTGCCCTCGTTGTTGATGGTAACGTTCGCCTGGTTGGGAGCCACCATGTCGAAGAACATGCCATAACCTGCCGAGGCTTCACTCTCCGTCTCTTCAATGGTCACATTGATAGTGCCGCGGTTGGTCATGGGCGAGATGTTCACACGGGAGGCCGACATGTTTTCCATCAGTCCGGCAGTATATCTGTCGGCATCGGTGAGCGGCGAAGTGTATTCATCATTCATCTTGGTGGTTGTCAGGCTGATAGTGCCGTTATTCACGATGTTGCTGTTGCCATAGCGTGTCATGCCTAACAGGCGTCCGGTGGTACGTCCCTCCATCACGCCGTTGTTGATGACGTCGTTATAGTCGCCTCCGGTGGTGATGAAACGCGTGTCCTCAGCCATCTCCACATCTACTTTCATCGTTCCATAGTTGATAGAGGTGACGTTGTTGCCGGCAGTACCCATAGCCCGCATACGGGTCAGCGGTCCGCCTGTGCCCTGGAAACGGATCTCACCTCGGTTGATAAACGTGCTGTTGTTGTTGCCACACATGGCAAAGCAATAGACACGGAATTTTTCTGACGGATCGTGATCGAAATACACATCGATGAGACCTTCGTTGATGAGTTGGTTGCCATCGCCCTCGCCGAGCATACCTAAAACTCTTAGGTAGTGGTAGGGGCGGTCGGTAATTTTCCAGGTCTGGATTTGGTCGCGCCATTTGTTTACCATACCCTTGGTGTGGATCTCGATGGTGCCGCGGTTGATGAGCGTCACATTGTTCACTTTACCGTCGGGAGCCTGCTCGTCGCCGTTCAATTTGATGGCCGCCATGGCACTACAGTCGCGCACGGTCTCCTGGACCTTGCCACGCTGGTCGATGATGGTGGTGACACGCTTGTAACTGAAGTCATCCTCATCCAGACCAATCACAATCTTCGTGGTGTTCACATAAGTGGCACCGTCCTCAGAGATGATAATCTGCTTATTGACTACCGGCTCTGGTTGCGGATCAGGCTGCGGCATAGGACTTACAGGATTGTCATCGCTAACACAAGATACGACAAGGCATGCGGAAAACAACAATCCCCAAGAAAGTACAGCACTAAATTTCCTTTTCATAAGAATAATCATAAATATTTAATAAGCAATTACATTTTGCCTGACAGGAAGGCGACTGCTATATCAGCCACCTGTTTCGGGTTCTGGGTGAAGCCATGGTCAAAGCGGTCCAACTGATGATACTCACTGCCCTTCCACATCTGGTGAAAGCGAAGCCCATAGGTATAAGGAACCTTCCGATCGCCCGTGCCGTGGATGATGCAAGCCGATCCCCGGTAGTTCCCGGCCGTTTCGTAGATGGGCAGCCAGAAAGCGGTGGTGACATACTCCCGGCCCACACGCTTGTCGCCGCCTAAAGGGATGAACTGAGGCGGGTCTAAAGGATCTCCCTTGCCACCGGGAAACATCGCACCGCTGATGGCATTGTCACGGATAGCTCCTGCAGGAGCCAAAAGCACTAAAGAGCGAACAGTCTTCTTGCCGAGTTCACCGGCAAGCATCGACGTCACCACACCTCCCTGCGAATGGCCTACCAATGCTATCTGGCCGAAACGTCCGTCGGCCTGCACCCAGGCGATCGTCTTGCGCAAATCCTCAATTTGGTTGGGGATGGTCATTTCCTCCAGCTTGCCGCCACTCTCACCATGACCGTTCAGGTCGATGCGCAGTGAGGCGATGCCTTTGGCCTCAAGACCGTCTGCAATCATTTTCAGAAGCGGCATGTTGCGATTGCTCAGGAACCCATGGCAGATGATGACGATGGGTGCCTTCTTGCCCATCTGGTCAGGTGTCTGCAGATCGCCCACCAGCTGACTATGGTCGCCCTGAAGCGTGATACGCTCCGTCTTGGCCTGGCCGGCGAGCGGTAGCAATGCCATGAGGAATAAAACAAATTTCTTCATATCTTTTAAATATCTTTGTTTCTTGTTTGTTCACTATTCCTTTATTTCGCTTTTAGCGACAGCTTCTGGGCCTTCTTGTCCCAAAGGACATTGTGTTGCTGACTGCCGCTCAGTACCTTCATGGTGTTATAGCCCCGGACGTTCACAGCTTTCTCGCCCCCTACATTATAAATAATGTTCGCGGGCGCGAAACTGTAAGCCGTTCCCTCCTGGTAGCCGGTGGCCGGCATAAGGGTCAGTTCGCTGCTACCGAAGTCTATGTCGGCGCTCTTCGCCAGGAAGAGGTTGTGGGTCGTGGCATAGTCGCGCAACGTGGTAATCCACCGCCCCACCTTGACATGTGCCGTAGCCCCCTTTGCCGAGCGGTCCATGAAGGCGGCCTCAGCCATATTGTATCCCGGTGCCTCCTTGTGGAGGGTGATGGTTCCGTCGTTGACGAGCTCTATGACGTTGTCGTTGGGTGCCACCATGTCAACGATCATACCTGCACCGACGTAGTAGTCGTTGTCAGCCCCCTCGATGGTGATGTCTATGTGCCCGTGGTTTACCAACGGGGTGATGTCCTTGCGCAGCATCGACACGAAGTCATAGAGTCCGCAGACATGCCGGTCAGGCGCTCTGAGGAGTGGCATCTTGATGCCCTCTGGCGACTTCAAGGCTGTGAGGCTGATGGTGCCGTTGTTAGTGATGTCGCTGTCGCCGAAGCGGGTCATGCCCAACAAGCACCCGGTGCCGCGGGCCCTCATGGTGCCGTTGTTCACTATGGTGTTATGCATGCCGCCGGTGGTAATCATCCGTCCGTCCTCGGCCAGGTCGACGTCCATGATCATCATGCCGTCGTTGACACACTTCACGTTGTTGCCCATGGAACCGATGGCCCTCAGCCGCGTCGATTCAGAGCCGTTGCCGTGGAAGCGTATCTCGCCCTTGTTGACCACCGACGAGTTGTCGCTGGCCAGCATGCCGAACGAGTAGATGGTGAACTCCGTGGCTGGGTCGTGGTCGAAGTAGACGTCTATGAGTCCCTCGTTGATCAGGCTGCACTGCTCGCCCATGGCAGAGATGCCGTTGACACGCAGATACAAGTACGGGCGTTCAGGGTGCGCCTCTGTCTGTATGGAGTCCTTGTAGCGTTCCACCAGATACTTGGTGTGCAGCTCAATGACGCCCTTGTTGACTATTGTCACATTGTCGGTCCTGCCGGCAGGGTCGTGGGTGTCGCCCAACAGGTTGATACTGGCCAGCGCCGTACAGTCGAGGGTGTATGCCTTAGTGGCTCCGGTGCCGTGGCCGAGGATATTCGACAACTGCTTATAACAGAAGTCATTGGCGTTCATGCCCACTACGATGTACTTGTCGTTGACGATGGTCTGCCCCGGCTTCGTGTTAACTACCTGTTGGCCTTTCGCCGGCAGGGTATGCATGGCCACTGTGTGCTTGTTCCAGTCTACGGTCACCCGTTGGTGCTGGTCGTCAGCAGCAACAACACGCATCTGTTCATAGCCCGTCACGGAGCCTACTGTGGCAGCCTTGGCGGCGGGAGCTATGCTACCTGGTGCTATGTTACATTCAGTGCCATCAGCATAGTCCTCTGGACGCGTCAGGCAGAGGGTGGCGCCCCTCAGGTTCAGGTTACCATTTCTCCTGAAGAACAGTTTGCCGCCCTTGTCGAAGTGGCGTATATCCGTGTACCATTGTCCCACGACGACCTCGCAGGGTTCTGCTGCAGCCTTGTCCTCAGTAATGATGCCCACCTCTGCCATCGGCTGGCGAGTACCTGTTTGCGAGAGGTTCATGTGTCCCAAGTTGAGGATGTTCATCTTCTGGCGATTGGGAGCCACCTGGTGAATCATCATCCCAAAGCCCTGGAAGAACCTTGGCGTCCGCTCGTCGCCTTCTATGCTGACGCTCACCGTTCCTTTGTTCATCAAAGGTGTTGAGACGAGGGTGCGCTCCTTGTGGACCGATTCGTAGAAGCCTGTGACGAGGCTCAGTGACGGGGCCACAATCCACTTGAAGCCCTCGGGCAGGGAGTGCCACGTGAGGTCGATGACGCCGTTGTTCACAATACTGCTTGAGCCGTAGCGGGTCATGCCCATCAAGGTTCCAGTGGCCCTGCCCTTCATGATGCCGTCGTTGACGATGTTGCACGAGTCCGACGCCGTGGTAATCATGCGGCAGTCCTCGGCAATCTCCGCATCCATGGTCATCGTCCCGGAGTTCAGTGACGATGCGTATGCTCCCTGCACGCCTATGCCGCGCAGTCTCATGCGGGATGACCCCTGACCTTTGAATGTAATGGTTCCCCTGTTGATGAACGTACCGCCATTGTTCGACGCCATGCCGTAGCAATAGATGGTGAAGGGTGCCGATGGGTCGTGGTCTAAGTGTATCTCTATCGTGCCCTCATTGATGAGCGTATTGCGCTTGCCTGCCGAGCAGAGGGCAATGAGCCGCATGTACTCGTACTCACCCTCCTTCACGTCGGGAATGCTCATCTGGTCCTTAAAGCGTTCCACAAGTCCCTTGGTGTGTATCTCTATCACGCCGTTGTTGACCAGCGTGATGTCATCAGCCGAGTGCAGCGTATCTTGTTCGTTGCCAGTGAGTGCAATGGCACTCATCGCGCAGCAGTCAAGGGTTTTCTTCTCCTTGAAGCCGCTGAGCGTCAGTCCGAAGGTCTTCCTGATGCTCACTTTGTCCTTGTCGTCAAGACCGATGACGATGTGCTTGTCGTTGACGACGGTGACGTGGGGTTTGTCAGCAAACAGCTGCTTCCCCTTTGCCAGCTGTTTGGCAGATGCAGAAGCAGGCAACAGGACTGCCAGCATGAGGAGCATGCCGACAAGTCCTGTGCGCTTGCTTTCGATGATGTTGTAGAATGATTCTCTCATCACCTTAATTTATAATGCTTACCTTATTTAATAACTATACAGCTGTGCCCAGCCTCCTTGGCATCCTCTGTCTGGTGTACCAAAGCAGTCGGGTCGATGTCAGTCGGTTTCCCGTCGACAGTGATACGTGCGTCGCTCAGGTCGAGCTGTATACTGTGGCAGGCGAACACATAGGGTGCCTGGTTAAAGTCGCGCTCGCGCGTGTTCCATGCCACGACTTTCAACTTGACGGGGTTATCGTTCTTGTTCTGCATGTTCACGCCCATGTCGGCGGTGATGTACTTCTGCGGGCCTTCCTGTGTGACCTCCACCGTACCTTCATTTGATACATAGCGCACGGGAGTCTCACCCTCGTCCTTGTTCTCCATCTGATAATAGAAACCGAAGGCGATGGCATCGGGGCCGCTGGCCTCGGAGCCTACGAGGTGTACCTTGATGCTTCCACGGTTGACAATCGGCGCGGGAAGGAGCGTTCCGGGACGGAAGTGCTCGTACATACCGGTGGCCATGGGCGGGAAGTTGAAGAGGTAAGGAATCTTACCCTCGATGAGCGTTGCGATGGAAGTGACGTCAATCTCGCCGTCATTGGTCATGTGTGTGCCAGTTACACTACCCATGGTCATGATGCGTCCGCGCACCTTGATCTGAATACGACCTTCCTTCTTGTTCCACAGTGAACCGAACATGCCGGCGCTGTGCAGGATGCGTGTCTGGAAGCAGCGGTCTACATCCACCGTGATAAGGCCTTCGTTGATCACCTGCAAATGGTTGGCCACACCGCCTACACCACGGATGAGCGACTGCCATGAGCCGTTGCCGTAGAAATGGATCTCACCGCGGTTGATGAGCTGCGAGTTGGCCTCAGCCCACATGGCACAGCAGTACATCGTAGTATCAGCATCCGCGTCGTGGTCGAGGTACATGTTGATGACACCCTCGTTGATGATCATGGAGTTCTCACCGGCAGCCATTGCATAGAGACGAAGGGCATCGACATAGTAGTTCTCGTCACCACTCTCCAGCATTTTCTTGTGCTGTTCGTAGAGATCCTTGAAATGCAGGTCGATGACGCCCTTGTTCACCAGTGTGGCGTTGGGCGCGAGCATCATGTCGCCTGGCGAGTTAGGGTTCTCGGTCAGGGCCACAAAACCGCAGAGCACGTTGTTCTGCAGCTTGCGTGCGCTGTTGAAGTGCGCACCGGCATCGTATTTATAGAGGAACAAATTGTCGTCCGACGGATCGGTGATACTCAAATGCTGCTCGTTGATGGCATAGACGCCTTTGTCAACGAATACGGATTGTTCAGATGTTGTCATATCAATGTTGTTTTATGGTTTTATCTTTTAATTCTTCAATTTTATAATTCTTCAATTATTTCACTGCACAGGACGGATGGGACGGCCGCCAAAGCGTGCGGCAGGAAAGCAAGCCACAGCATTCGGACCTAAGAAGAGCACCATGCCTTCCGTCTCATCTTCTTCATTGAGCGACTTTGACCAGTAGTAACCCCTCTCATCACGGGCCTTCACTTCGTCCTTGGCTAAGTCTCCGCTGACGGGGAAGAGGATGGTCTCACCGTTAGTATTGCTGGTGAACAAACGGACTGTCTCCCCGTCAATGGTCGTCAGTTCCGAGGTGCAGCCGTCAATCAGTTCCTGAACCTCGGCGGCTGTGGGCATACGCCAATTCCCGCCCCAGAGCATGACAGCGGCATCATCTTCCGGATCAAGTTCTGTCTTACCGTCACCGGCATAATACTTGTTGATGCCATCGCTGGTCTCGCCGCCGTCGTTCCACTTGTAGGTGTCCCAGAAAAAGTTGCGCTGGGTGTGGGTCACATAGTCGTAGCCCTCCAGTTCGCCAAAGGCAAAGAACAGTCCGGGCTTGCCTTCACCCACAGCACCGATGTCCCTGCTGGCCCATTTCGTACCAGAGGGAAGGCCGAGGTCTATGAGACGGACATCACTCAAGTCTTCAGGCACTACGACAGGAGCCACCTTGCCCTTGACTGGACGGATAGAACAGCCGAAGTAGCGCAGATGGTGATAGACTGAGGCACCCTGCGGACGGAAATTCATACTGCGTACTGTATCGGCAGCAGCAAGCGTAGCAGACCAGTAGCCACCTCCCTGGCGGTCACCTTTCACCTCGTTGTTCATATTGACGCCGCCAGCAACAAAGAAGATACTCTTGTCTGTATAGCCTTCCTTTGCACCCGTGAAGATAAGCCCGCTGACGCCTGTTCCCTCATAGTCCTCTGTCCAGGTTGCAATGACATTTTCACCGTCAGTCAGCGCCTGATACTCCTCCACGGTAGGCGTGCGCCACTCACCGCCCCAGTTAACACTTGCAGCGTCGTCTGCCGGGGCGAGTGTTTCTCCACTTGTTGTGTACTTGCTCCAGCTGTGCGTCGTGCCGTCCCCGGTATAGAATGGCGTGTTTGCCCAACTATAAGTCTTGCCAAGGGAGGTATTGTCCTCTGTAGAACCCCAAGCGAAGAACAGTCCATAATCAGCCGGACTGGCAGCACCTACGTTCACCGAGGCGAACTTCGGACCGCCTTCCCACAACTGAACACCCTCGTCTTCCGTCATCTCCACGGTCTGGTCATAAGCGGAGCCGTTCTCAAACGTCATGCCTGACAGATTAGCCAGCCAGACACTGCCTTTCGCGGTGACGGCAGAAAGACCGACACGGCCATTGCTGATTCCAGGGAAGGACAACTGAATCTTGCCGGATGTCTCATCGGGCTCCACGATATATGTCATGTTGTCGATAAGCACCCACGCCTTGACAGCAGAAATCTCTGACGAACTGTTGCTGTCTTTCAGTGTGAACGTCACACTGGTCTCCGTAGAGGGGACGGGAGCAGGAACATCGCCCCCTGACGGGTTGTCATTGGCAGAACAGGCACCTAAAAAAGAGACAGATGCGATGAGCGCCAGAACGCTTGCCAATGACTTAAAGAGATTCTGTAACTTCATTTTTTGATGACACATGATACCCTATTTATCCCAAGGGAACTCAGTCTTGATGGGAGCGAACACGTCGATGGCCTCTGTCTCGCCTACGGCCACAAAGCTGTGAGGCTCGTTGGCAGGCACCAGATAAGCATCGCCGGCAACGAGGTCGTAAACCTGATCGCCGATGGTCAACTTGAAGCCGCCCTTGATGCAATAGCCGAACTGCTCCTGCGGATGGGTATGCTCGCCCACCACGCTGCCGTCGGACATGTTCCAGTGCAACACGTTCATGTTCTTACCCTCGGCAAAGTCCTGACGGATAACGCCCTTGCCCATGTCGATCTTCTCAATCTCCTTGTGGAAAAAAACTTTCTTACTCATAGATATTTCTATTTGATTAATACTTAATTGTTAGCTGTTCGCAGATAGTTGGTGCAAAGATACATTATATTTTTTAATTACGCAAAACTCTTAAAAACATTTCTTTAATAATTTAACGTAAATTAGGAGAACTGCTTGCCAATGACCATAAACCCGAATGGTAATGTTCATTTGTAAAAAATCGCCCTTTTGTTCTTATGTCTGAAAAATCCTTGGGAAAATGCTGATTCTTAAAGAAAAGTTTGTATCTTTGCACACGATTCAGAACGACAAGAACGTAACCTGGTCAGTGAAACTGTCGCGAAAGGGTTAACCCTTTCAGTTGTAAGAGTAAAATGCAGACAACCTGTTCAGTCTAACTGATAACCAATATCGTTATAAGAATCAAAAGAGGTAAACACTTTTAGTGAGATAGTAATTATTGTAATAACCAGTTAAGTTTAACTCTCCAAAAAGTGACAACCTTTTTCAGTTGAGGTCATTCATTGATACAGGGGGACGGTTCTTTTGTTACATCGCGCGATGTAACAAAAGAACCGTCCCCCTGTATCATGACCTCGATTAGAGACCGATTAACTTCTGAAAGTAAAAAATTAGTTAAGGTTTCGTCTCTCAAAAGTAAAAAACAGATTAAATATTTGTTTTTCTAAAGTAAAATGCGTAAATTTGCCGCAGTTTTAAAAAGAATAAGACAATGGACAGACTGTTTAAGACTTATGGCCGACTGCTGGCTGAAACCAATTTGCGTTTTACCCGTTATCTCTATGAAAAGATAAACTGGGACAATAGGCTAATCGTCATTAAAGGTGCCAAAGGTGTAGGTAAAACCACTATGATCTTGCAGCATATTCTGCGCAGTTTTGAAGATAAAGAAAAAGCGCTCTATGTCTCATTAGACCATATTTGGTTTGCCAATCATTCTGTGCTTGACTTGGCAGAATACTTCTATACGCATGGTGGGACGCATCTCTTCTTAGACGAGGTACACAAATATAAAGGATGGCAGCAAGAGGTAAAAAACATCTACGATGCCTATCCGGGAATGCACATCGTTGTGACTGGTTCCTCCATGTTAAAGTTAGAAGAGTCACTGATGGGAGACCTCTCACGCCGTCATCGGCAATATACTTTAGAGGGGCTCTCCTTCAGAGAATATCTGCTTTTGGAACAGGTGGCGGAACTACCAGTCCTGACTTTGGAACAGATACTCTCTAATCATTTTATGGAGGCGTCTCAGATCACTTCGAAGGTGAAGGTCCTTTCCTATTTCGAGAAATACCTTATTGCAGGCTATTATCCGTTTTACAAGGAGGAAGGAGACGGTTTTGCCGACCGCTTACAGCAAGTCATCGATACTATTGTCACTTCTGAAATACCATCTGTTGCCAACATAGAATACGACTCCGTATATAAAGCAAAGCAATTGTTGGCAATATTGGCTGAAACATCTCCTTATACGCTGAACATTTCATCATTATGCACCGCGCTTCTGTCTTCAAGAAACATTGTATTGAAACTCATTGACCTGATGGATAAGGCCGCCTTAATCCGTCGTTTCTATGCAGCATCTGAGGGAATGAATATTCTGACAAAACCCGAGAAGATACTTTTCAACAACACGAATCTGATGTATGCCCTATCCCCTCAAGTTGAGGCAGGAACTAAGCGTGAGACATATCTTGCTTCACAATTAAGTGTCGGACATCAGTTGCACATGCCCGTCCAAGGTGACTTGGTGGTTGACGGAAAGTGGCTCTTTGAGGTCGGAGGGAAAAGCAAGGGCTTCTCACAAATCAAGAATATAGAGGACAGCTTTGTGGTAAGTGACAGCATTGACATCGGTCATGGTGACAAGATTCCCCTCTGGCTGTTTGGCTTGCTATATTGAACCCAAATCGGTCGTTAGGGCTGTCTTGAGGTATTTCTCAATAATCCAAAAAAATTTGTTTGGTTGGAGGAATTTGCTTACCTTTGCAACCGGATAATATTTCAAGACCTGAAATATTTATTCCAAGGCCTGAAATTTATATTCCAAGGCCTGAAATGTTAAACGCCTGATATAGGAGTAAAAAATAGCACTAAGCACAAGAAAATAAAGATAGCGATTATGGCTGTCCTCACCTTTTATCTGGGCAAAAAACTCCACCTCGATTTTCGACCTGTAGCTGGGCTTGGGCAGGTGCAGCTCGAAATCGCTGGCCTTGATGCCCTCCTCGCCATGAAGGGCGATGCGAGCCATCAAAATGATCACGGAACCGTCCCCCGATCCGGTTTATGTGGTTACAAGAATGCAGGGTTATTGACATTAAAAGGTGAATGTATCTCACCTGCATGGGTCTAACCTTCTGCACAAAAAGTTACAAGGGTAAATGTAGGTAAACATCTGAACTGTCTCATAAATATCCGTGTACTCACAAGTTCCGTTACTGTGAATTATTGGGATAACATAAAGTATTGGTTTGTAACACGATTACTTGAAACCAGCGACGAAAACCTCGCCCTCAGAAAATGATAATATTATAAGTACTAAAAGTTGGCAGGTCAGTGACGTATGGGCTCCCCCTTGAGGTAGTCGTAGAGTGTGAGCAGTCGTAGATGGAAATAACTGTTCCAGAAATTCTGCAATGCCGTGACCTGATTGATTCGTGCTGTCTGCCAGTACTGCTGTGCCAGCGACAGGTCGTTTACGGTGGCCTGGCCGCGGATGAATCGTTGCAGCATGGCGGTGTAGGCATCTTCGGCTATCTGCAGCGAGTGACGGGTGTCGTCGACCACGGCCTGTCGCTGATTGACCTCCGCTACCGTCTGTACGATATCCAGTTCGGTATCACGGCGCTGTTCCTGGCGCTGGCGGGCGGCCGTCTCTACCTTGCTCTGTGCGGCGAGCCACGCATTGCGTTTCTTACCGTGATCGCTGATGGGTACGGTCAGGTTAACCATCACCTGATTTTGCACCAATGGATTGCGATAGGCATATTCGAAGCGCTCAGACACCTGGTTGAGTCCTATTGACGCATCGATGCTGGCATTCAAGCCCTTTTTGCGCTTGAGCTGATCTGCATCGCGGCGGGCTTCCAGTTCCTGGAGTTCCATCGACAGATAGTTAGGATTGTGCTGTGTCGCCTGGCTGACAGCATCGCCGACGGTCACACTAAGCTGCGGCAGGATAGAGGGGACGATCAGCTCCAAGTGCGTCAGTTCGTCCATTCCCAGCCAGACAGCCAGGCTCTTGGCAGCTTTCTGATGGTTGAGCAGGGCATTCTTCAATGCCGTAGTAGCCAGCGAGCGCTGTAGTGTCAGGATTTCGAGTTCTGCCTTGGAGATAGATGCGATACGAAAGCGTCGCTCGCCGATGGCAAGTATGCTATCGCACGACTGCAACTGCTCCTGGGCCATGCTAAGCTGTTCCTGTGCCACAGCCAGCGTGAAAAATCGCCTGACGGCCTCTGCGCCTGTCTGCTCCACCGAATAGTTCATCTGCTGCTGGGCAACGTTCAGCCGCATGGGTTCCGTCTGCCGGTTCCAGCGATAGGGATTGTATCCTAACAGTTCCTGATGGTAGCCCACTCGGATGGGGGTGGTGGCAAACTGATGCTGGATGTAATCGCCATAGTTGCCCAGATAGGCCAGCCCCGTGGAGGCATAAAAGGATCCTCCCCATCGTTCCATCACCTGTTGAGCCTCCAGACTGACACTGGACAGAAGCCGCTTCTGCTCGCGATACTCATCATTGTCGGTATCACTGACATAACGCTGGGTCATGTCTTGCTCAAATTGCAGCGGTGTGGTGCTGAGGTCTATTTGCGGTTTACGGCCTGCCATCCATGAGAGCCAGGCATAGTGCGCCTCCTGGAAGACACTGCGATAGCGGTCGGCAGTGATGCTGCTGTCAGTGGCCAGTTGGAAGGCACGCTCCATGTCGAGCCTTACCGACTGTTGTGCGGTGACGGTGACTGCGATACAGAGGAGGGCAAGAACGGCGAGGTTTCTCATTGAACATTGAACGTTGAACATAGAACATTGACTATTGAACATTGGACACGGTGACGTGCATGCCGTCGAAGAGCTGGTGTGGCGTGGCCACATGAGCACGCAGCATGACAGTTCCCTGTTCGTCAACGATGGGGTTGACTTCTGTCACCTTGGCATCATAGACCGCCTGTTCGTCGCCCACAGGCACTACCTGAAGGCGCGTGCCAACGGCAAAGCGGCTGAGGTCGGCCTCCATGATGCGGAACTCCACATCCATCTGCTGCGGAGAGATGACCCTGCACACGATGTCGCCCACTTGTGCCAGCTGGCCAGCACGGGCTGTGACATTGGCCACGATGCCGTCGAAGGGGGCTGTCACACGCGTAGTATTCAACTCGTGACGGGCAGCAGCCAGTTTGTTCTGAGCCAGCAGCAAGCCGCTCTTGACCTCGGCAATATGCCGCACGCGCTGAGGCACGTTACCGATATGCTCGGGGTCGTAGCCCTGTGAGATAATGACATCTTGCATCTGCAGATTTGCCTGCTCAATCTCCCGCTGATACTGTTCCACGGCATTCGTCTGTCTGGTGGCATCCTGCTCGGCCAGCAGTTGTCCGCGGCGAACGCGGTCACCGTTATGTACCATCACCCGCAGCACGGGCAGCGAGATCTCAAACTTCACGTCTGCATATTGCGTAGCCACGACTTTGCCCATGGTCTGGAAAGAAGGAGGCGAGGTACTGTCGGAGGCCTGACGTGCGCCCATGGCCTGACTGACGGTATCGGATGATATTCTTGTGTCCTGAGAATCATTCGGATGGCTCTGCTGCCGGCAGGCTGTCAGCAGCAGGACTATCGTGAAGGGAATCCATATTCTTTTCTGCATAAGATGTTGGTTTGTTTACAGGGTTCATATTCAGATTGTACGCTATAGTTGTCGCAGGCTCATCTCGTAGAACAGTCCTTTCCTTGCCATCAGTTCCTCAAAGGTGCCCTCTTCGGCTATCTTGCCCTTGTCGAGGACGATGATGCGGTCGCAATGCCGGATGGTGCTCAGCCGGTGGGCGATGACCAGACGGGTGCAGTGCAGGCGGTCGAGATTGTCGCTCACCTGTTTCTGGCTGATGTTGTCGAGTGCGGAGGTTGCCTCGTCGAAAAAGAGGATGCTGGGCCGGCCTATCAGGGCACGCGCTATGAGCAGACGCTGCTTCTGGCCGCCTGAGAATCCCCCGCCGCCCTCGGTGATGATGGTGTGGAGCCCCATAGGCAGTGCCTCAACCTCGTCGTACATGCAAGCCATGCGCAGCGCCTCCCAGGCATCGTCGTGTGTAGCCCAGGGGGCCGTGATGGTGATGTTGTGGAAGATGTCGCCCGTAAAGAGTCTGCCGTTCTGCAGGCAGGAGCCAATGCACCGGCGCAGTTGGCCCTTGTCAGCCTTGGCGAGGTCGTAGTGGTCGTAGGCGATATTGCCGCGCAAGGGCGTCTCAAATCCCAGCAGCAGGCGCAACAAGGTGGATTTCCCGCATCCCGACACGCCCGCAATGCCCACGTATTCGCCAGCCTTGATGTGGAGTGACAGATCGTCGATTACCAGTGGCATGTCGTCCTGATAGCGGAACGACAGGTTGTTGATGCTGATGCTGCCAGAAAGGCTGCTGATCGCTGCCGAGGGCCCCGACACCTCGGGCTCGGTTTCGGCAATAGCCATGATGCTGTCAAGCTGCGGTCCTATTTTAGCCATCTCGGGGATCTGGTGAGTTATCTCGGTGAGTGCGGCTGTCAGCATGCCGAAGGCAGAGGTGAAGGCGATGAAATTGCTGGTCTCGATGGAAAAGCGGCGGGTAAAGAAGTAGATGACCAGCAGGCTGACCACACCCATCAGCGCCAGTAGCGCAGGATAGATCCGCAACTGGAACTGGGGGTTGTAGATGATGTGCGAGGCATGTGTGTAGCGGTTGAGCCACTGGGTGAACGCCCGCGTCTCGGAGCCGGTGAGCCGGATCTTCTGAATACCGGCAAACATGTTGCACTCCATGCCGCTGAGGGCATCGTTCTTGCCGATAAACTGTTGCTGGGCGCGGTCAACGGTGCGGAAGTACAGCACCACCAGCAGTGCCTGGATGGCATAGAGTATGGCCGCCGGTGCCAGGAGCCGATCGCCGTAAATGCCCACCTGGATGAAATAGACGACGGACAGTGCTCCGCCCAGCAGAACGCCGACAATCGACTCGTTGACCTGCTGGCACAGCTGTGTGAGGTTGTTCATCTTGGAGGTCAGTTCTCCGCTGCTGTGGCTTTGAAAGAATCTGGGCGGAAGGGAGAACAGTCGTGCCATGACGGCATTGTGCAGGTTCATCTCCAGTATGTTTTCCACCCTGACGATATAGAGATTGCGAATATAAGAGAACAGCATGACGGCTATGGCTGCACCAGCCAGCAGTCCGCCTATCGGGGCCAGGGCAGCGGGATTGCCGGCGGGTATCACCGTGTCGAACACGAACTTGTTGGCCATCGGGACGAGCATGCCTAAGAGCACCACCACCAGGGCGGCCAGACACATGTGAAGCAGGCTGTGGCTGTTGGCAGAAGTCAAGATGAAAGCGATGACCTCGCGCCTGGTCAGCCTGTGCAGTGGCAGCGACTTGGTGAAGGCGTATGCTTCTGGCTCAAGGTCGTGTTCCATCCGCTGTCGCGTCACCTTCTGCCGGATGCCTTCCGCGTCAGTATAGTAATAGCTGCGGCCAGTCCATTTGGGTAGCAGTGCTACCAGATGACCGCCCTGTGTGCGCCCCAGCAGCGGGCCGCTGGCCTCCTTCCACCATCCGTTGTTGAGCTGCACCTTACGTTTCATGATACCATGGACAAGGAGGATATTGGAGAACTGCTCCTCAAGGGGCACTACTTCGTCGTTCTCCAGTTCGTAGTCGATGACCTTCAGCGCGCTGAGCACCTGACGGACAGCCAGTTGGTCTGTCTGGGGTACGGGGCCGCTATAATGTAGTCCCATGCGGGCTGCTCCCTCCATCATCTCGCGAGAGAGTGTGGCGGCGTCGAATTTCCTGCGCTTTTCTATCTGATTGAAAAAAATGCTCATCTGAGGATCCCCTTACGTTTTAATTGCTTTCCATTAATTCACGATATCTGCCTTTCTGGCGCATCAGCTCGTCATGCGTGCCGCGCTGGACGACGCATCCGTCATCCATGACGATGATCTGGCTACAGTCGCGGATGGTGGACAGACGGTGAGCCACGACAATCAGGGTGATGCCCATCTCACGGATGCGTCTCATCACGTGTTCCTCAGTGGTGGGATCCAGGGCGGACGTGGCCTCGTCCAGGATCAAGATCATCGGCTCGCGGGCCAGAGCCGTGGCAATCTCGATGCGCTGGCACTGGCCGCCGCTGAAGTTCTGACCCCCACGGACGACCTTGGTGGCATAGCCCTGAGGGCGCTTCACGATGTCGCTGTGCAACTGTGCATCGTCGCATGCGAAGCGAATCGTAAAATCCTCAATGCTCTGGTCCCACATACGGATATTCTGTTCCAGCGTGTCGTCGAAGAGTGTGATGTCCTGGCTGACAACGGCCACAGAGGCGGTGAGTTCATCGCGGGAGATGCTCTCAGCAGGACGCCCGTCGAACAGTATCTCGCCGCTCCAGGGCTTGTAAAGACCTGAGATCAACTTGGCCAGCGTCGATTTGCCACAACCGCTGCTGCCCACGAAGGCCACCGACTCGCCAGACTTGAGATGCAGATTGAAATGCTCGATGAGCGGAGGATTCATGGGGTTGTATCCGAAAGTGACATCGCGCAACTCCAATTCGCCCAACAGCTTGCCTTCTTCCGACACCCTACCCTCGGCCTGACGGTCTTCCGGATATTTCATCACATCCTCCACACGTTCCATCTGAGAGCGCATCTCCACCAGTTGCAGCCCGGCGTGGACTATTTGGTCGACGGGCGCCATAAAGGCGGCCATGAATCCCTGAAAGGCCATGAGCATACCTACGGAGAGATCGCCCTGCAATATATACCAGGCACCCACCAGCAATACAGCCATCGACAGCAGGTTCTGCGTCAGCGAGGGCAGCAGGTTCATCTGGCTCTGCTGAATATGCATCTCGCGCTCCTTGTTGAACTTGCGCGCCCACAGGCCACACCAGTATTGGAAGAACCCTTCTTCGGCTCCGGCAGCCTTGATGCTCTCGATGTTCTCCAGGCAGCTGACCGTGGCGGAATAATATTTGCCTTCACTCTGCTGTGTGCTCCTGACCATGTTCAGGCGGCGATGGGAATAGTAGCGTACAACGCCCAAGTTTACCACCACAGCAAGGACTCCGATCAGCGTCAGGGTGTAATTGTATGACAGCATGAGCACGAGATACAGCACCAGAAGCATCACGTTGATGATCTGCGGGGCAAGCACTTCGACAAGCGAATGGGTAATCGTCTCGTTGAGCTGCTGGCGCTGCTGCAGGTCGCCGACATAGCGCATGGCGAAGAAACTCATCGGCAGCCGCATCAGGTGGCGCATGAAATTGGTATTGCTGCGCAGTGCCAACTGCCCGGCAATGCGCTTGGCGTAGCGCTGCTGCCAGAGCACCACCACGAAATGGAACACTGCCAGCACAGCCATCAGGCAGAAGAACACCTTGGCCCACTGCGCATTGCGCCCGGAAAGGATCTCATCGAAGAAAACCCTTGTGAACAACGGCAACGCCAGTGTCACGAATGCCAGCAGCAGGACAAAGATAAACGTCATCCAGAACGCTTCGTAGGCGCCGCTCATATTACGTCTGATATAGGAGAAAATGCTGGTTGGGTGGCCGGAAGGCTCGAAACGGTCTGTCAGTTCAAAGGTCATGGCAACCCCCGTAAACGAGCGGCGGAACTCATCCATGGGCACTTCCACCGGGCCGATGCCGGGATCGTTGAGACAGACCTTACCCTTCTTCATGCCCTTGAAGACTACGAAATGCTCAAAGTTCCAGTGGATGATGGCGGGCTCCATACCTGCCAGCCCCTCTGCGCTGACCTTGTAGGCACTGGGCTTCAGGCCATAGCTCTCGGCTGCAATTAGGATGTTCTTCATCGAACTGCCGTCGCGGCTCACGCAACAAGCCTCGCGCACCTGCTCCAGGGGAAGCCACTTGCCAAAGTACGCAAGTATCATCGAGAGCGAGGCTGCGCCACACTCCACGGCTTCCATCTGCATCACCATCGGCACCTTCTTCATACGCGCTACTTACCTTGCAACGATTCCATGATGTTCTCCACTCGACCTGCCAGGACTTCCCATACGTACTTCTGACTCCAGATGATCTGCACGTTGCAGGGCATCCCCGTGGTGACAGCCATGCTCTGACTCTTCTTCCGGCTCCATACCAGTCCGTCGTCGCCACGGTCGAGCACGATGCGTACTTCATACACGGGCTGGTCGGCGGGGATGATGGCAGCCAGCTCAGCCAGCTTCAGACGCTGGGCGACAGCCTGACGGTCTGTAGGATATTGCTCGATGCCCGTCACCGTACCGACAGCATAGCCCCATTTCTCGCGCTCCAGGTCGGAAGGCGTCACCTGTACCTTGGCACCGGCCTTGACCTTACGGAGATGGGCGAACGGCACGTAGGCCAAGACCTCACGATCGTGGAACTGGAGCTGCTGAGGCAGGATCCAGACGACCGGCTCGCGCGCCACGAACTTGCTCTCGGCAGGCTTTGATGTCAGCACGACACCGTTTTCGGGCGATGTCAGCGTGGTGGTGGCCAACTGCGAACGGACGTTGACGATCGGGGCCCCGGCAGCCACCTTCTGACCGTTGGTGGCAATGACACGATGGACTGTTCCCTCGAAAGGAACGGAAATGGGTCTGGCCTCTGCAAACGGGAACACAACGGCATTGGCATTGACCGTATAGTTGAGTTTGCCAAAGATGCACCAGATGAGTGCCACGACACAAATCATCAGTAGTGATGTGAGTAGCAGCCACAAGCCCGGAGATGCTACCCGTGGCATCTCCTTGAGTTCGTTCTTGTCGTCAAGTGCCTGTAATGCCTCTGTATTAAAAAGCTCTGACATAGTCTGAATGTTAGTTGATAGATAAGAATGTACTGACGATTCTTCCTTTTTTGGTTGCAAAGGTAAGTATTATTTTTGGATATTCCAAAAGAATCGTGAGGAAAATGAAGGAGAAGGGAACTGGCGCACTTGGCTTTTTCCGTGGCAGTCCCACACAGGCTCTTACTTTTCTATCGCTTAATAGATAACAAAGAGAACTTTTTGGAGAAATGTTACAGCATGAGAAAGGTGGCGTGTCCACGCTTCTAACGAGCCGTAGTGTCGTTGGCAATGAGATTACTTTAAGTTGCCAACGAAAGGTAATCTCGCTAAAATACTACAACACTCCCCCCAAATCGTCTGTAATCCCTTCGGTATAAAGGGGTTAAGCTGGGGTGGGTGTTGGGCTAAAACCCTGCGGACTTTGAATTATTAATCGTCGTTGAATCCCAGATACTTAGAGCATACGAGATACTACGGTGGTACAAGAACGGAACAAGGGCTTAAGCAGAAGGATGCTGCCCGCATGATAGGCATCAGTGCCACCACTTTCAGCGACCTGCTGCATGGTCGCAGAGCATTGAGTTTCGACATTGCCCGCAGCCTACACAAGGTGCTGGGGGTGCCTGCTGATATCGTGCTGGCATAAGGTATTCTTACTACAAAGACCTAACGGCTTCTTATTCTCTTGATGAACTTGCGGGACCTGTCCTCTGTGAGTTCACGGAAACATCAATATAGCAGTGGTAGATTTCAATATATCTTGGATACTAGGACCTGAGCCGCCGTTTACCTGCTCCAACTCTTCCTTTGTCAACTCCTGAGCCTTCTGGCTGTTCTCTTCATTCTGCTTCATAATCGTATAAATTTTAAATTGTTAAACTTACTGGTACAAAGATACGACAAATTTCTGTAATGAGCAAATATAAACGCACCAATTTTTCGTAAAGTTAACCAACCAGTTTTATTTTTCTCTTTTTTTAGTAATCGTTAAAAAAATAACTTGGTACAATTCGTATGACATCAGTTGCATCTGACAAGATAGTTCCATTTGGGCAGGATTTCGTCCTTGACGATATGTCTGTCACACTCACTTTCAAAGAGTGGGTTGCGTTCTGTCTTTGTCTCATAGATTCTTCTGTTGATGGATGTGAATACAGCGAGTCCCGTCTTAGTTCTCGCTCTGGATGCCAGTTCGCTTGCCTCCTCAATGGTATTGAACACAGCCCCGCTCCAGACTCTGGAGATTTGCGAGAAGAGCCTGTGCTCAATGGGATTCCACTTAGAGCAGTAAGGGGCTCACGCCATGTCTGCCGTTCCTTTCTGCTATGATGGCAGCGAATTGTCTTGTCTGCCTTTCGTTCGCGTCTCTGAGGTACTCAATTTCCTTGTCTGTTACAATATCTGCTGGATTATTCGTGGCCTGCATAACTGCTTGGAATTCAGCTATAAAGGTACGAATTTTTTCAGCAGATTTAAGAATATAAAGCGTTAATAATCAATAAGTTATGAATAAAATTAGTGTAAAAGCAATTAACAATTTCAAAGAGACAAATAGAAATATGGCAACTGCTCTTGTAGAGCAGGAATCGTATCAAGTTATTTTTTAACGATTACTTAACATGAACACCTTAGCAGGCTTCCGCCTGCAAAGGTACGACATTCATGAATATAATAACAACTTTCATGAAACAATCTCAATAAAAAGTCCGTAAACCTTTGCATATATCAAGCACCATGAAGCGGGAGGAGATTTTCTTATACAATTGTCTTGCATATATGCACGGAAGTTTGTACCTTTGCACAAAATTCAAAAAGATGAAGAAGATTGTATTGATAGGTGTAGTATTTCTGCTCTGTGGCTGCGTCGCAGAAGAGAAGCACTATACCCACGAAGTGTTGAACCGAATGACTCCCATCAAGAATCAGGGCAAGTCTCAAACCTGTTGGATCTACGCCATGCTTGCCGCCATCGAGACGGAACATCTGGCATGGGGCGACTCCGTGAACCTCTCACCTTATTATATAGAGAAGATGCTGGAGCGGGAACCGCAGTGTCCGAAGAGCAAACGCGGAGAACCTGCCACCCTGCTGCGGCTGATAGAGAAATACGGCATCTGCGGCTACGACGCCATGAGGAAGATAGAGACGCCTGCGCCCAGATGGGTGTTTCTGTATGGCGCCACCTACACACCTCAGGAGTTTGCACGCAGCGTCTGCAAGCCTGGGGAATATGTGCAGCTGATGAGTGACGACAGCAAGCCATACTATCAGGAGTCGGAACTCGAAATGGAGGACAACTGGCTGCACGACCGTTATCTGAATATCCCTATGGACTCACTCTTCACCAAGACGGAACGGGCCGTGCGTCAGCATCACGGTGTCTGCTGGGAGGACAAGGGACACGCGATGGCTATCGTCGGCATTGCCCACGACGACAAGGGAGAGAAGTATTTCATCATGAAGAACTCCTGGGGCACCAAACGTCCCCACGGCGGACTGGAATACATCTCCTTCGACGACTTCCGCGAAAACACCATTGCCGTCGAAATGACAAAAGAGGCTTATTTAAACAACGGATTTCACTGATTTCACGGATTATTATGTGCGCAGCCATCATGTGGCTTTGTCTAAAATCCGTTTAATCCGTGAAATCCGTTGTCTTCTAAAAAATTATTTGTTCAGTTTCCAGGTAACACCGTCCTTGGTGTCCTTGACTTCGAAGCCGGCGGCGGCGAGTTCGTCGCGGATCTTGTCACTGGTAGCCCAGTCCTTGTCGGCTTTGGCCTTCGCACGGAGTTCAAGCACCATGTCCACCACCTTACCGAAGGCTTCCTCTCTCTCCTGACTCCTGGCTCCTGACTCCTGACTACGGCTCTGCAGTCCGAGGATGTCGAAAGCAAAGAGGCGCATGGTCTCTGAGAGTTCCTTCAGGCAGTCGGCACAGATGGTAGCCTTGTGGTCGGTGAGTTTATTCACCACCGTACAAGCCTCGAAGAGATAGCTGATGACCAGCGGCGTGGCGAGATCGTCGTTCATGGCGTCGTAGCACTTCTCACGCAGGCTCTTCACAACCTTCTCCGTCTCAGCATCGCCCTTGTCAGACACCTGG
>JAEEGJ010006451.1_pt1 | contig 35140 bp, 31 predicted proteins | sample 8958761 | NCBI WGS metagenome assembly JAEEGJ01 (sample SAMN16246546, study PRJNA631951) | gut metagenome | biome: gut microbiome; feature: rumen; material: RS-attached | host: Bos | place: Iran: Karaj | collected 2018-10
AATTGTAAATAGTTGCAAGCACATCCACTAGAAAGGATGGTGGTGTTAGCATTATAGAAAATCTAAATCTTATGCGACGTCACAAGGACAGCCTGGGGCTGGGGCCCTGAGAGCTGCCGGTGGCAAGTGCATCCGCAATTTGGGTAAGGCGGAGGTGTGTTTGCACTATAGGCGGCTTTCGTGGCACGTGAAGTAGATGGTTTGACGGTCTTTGGCTATTTCGTGAAGGAGTTTGAGTGACTCCTTTATTTTTTTGTCATCTAGGTTGGTGAATGGATCGTCTAAGATGAGGATTGGTTTTTCCTCTGGGTAGAGCACGTCTACCAGGGCAAGTCTAGATGATAGTGCCACCAAATCCTGATAGCCTTGTGATAGGTAGTCGGATGTTTTGGTGCTGCCTGAATATGTAAGCTTTATATTGAGGTCCATGTCGAGTTCAAAGTCTTCGATGGCATAGCCGGATTTGGTGCCTCCTTTGCCGTCTATAAGCTCAAGATACTGATGCAATCCATTTTGAAGAGGCTGCATGTACTTGGCTTGGAAGCTCTCACGTGATTTTTGCAGTAGGTCTTCTGTCTTTGCAAGGAGGTTGGCGTTCTTTTTGTATTCCTTTTCCTTTACCTCAAGACGCTCTATCTGCTCGGCAATATCCGAAAGTCTTTCAACCTCCTCTAGTGCCTGAGAAAGATTCTCCTTTTCTTGGAGAATTTGCTTGTTCAAATCCATTATCTGCTCATCTAAGAGCTGTTGTTGCTGCTGCAAATCATCCACAGACTGAACCTGCTCATTAACATCATATTCATTCTCAAACTTAAGTATGCCTTCTTTGAGAGATTCAATTCGATCTGATATAGCAATATATTCCTTTTTCTTAAGGGCAATTGAATGGATTTTATCTGCTGTTTCAAGCTGGCTATCTACCGGATATTTTGAAAGTACATTTGAAATATCCTCCGATAGAGTCTTAATAGCTCTTCTGTGACGAGCAACGGCTGCCTGCTCCTCCATGTATTTAGTGTATCTATCTGCATCTATTTTGAGTCTAGATAAGAATTCGTACTCGCCGCCCTCCTCGTAAAGGTTGATACCATATGTGCCGGCGAATGGTTGTATTTTGGTATAAAGCTCTAGCTGAACATCTGCCAACTGGTCGAGGGTGCCCGCAGCCTCACTGTGTCTAGACTTTTCTTCCTCTAAAAGATGACGGTACTGATCTAGCTTGCGACGGATTTCATATACGTTCTCCTGCATGGTATCAGCACGTGTGAGCAAGAAATTCGACAAGAATTCCGAGCACTCTTCCTGATATTCACTAAGCTCTATCTTGCTAATTTCAAGAGCATCCTCTTCCTCTTCAATCCTGTCTTTGTATTCTCGCTTATCGCGGTTTTTGTTTTGAAGCGCACGCCTGCCGCTGATAATCAAAAGCAATGAATCCACTATAACTGCCACCAGACAAACGGTTTCTACAATTCGACCTGTAATTTCAGAAATATATCTTGTGAATACAGCACCTATAAAAATAAAAATCAATAAAAGTATTCCACCTAAAATAAACCAAACCCTAAGGCTGTGCTGTTTCATCATCTTTTCGTTGGCTTCGCGCTCTGCCCTCAGCGTAATAAGTCGCTCGTTACTTTGGGCGATACGTTCTTCGACTCTTGTAATCTGAGTTGTCTGCCTTTCAATATGGGCAAGCTGCTCATCTGTAGGCACAAGCTTGCTAAAGAAATATTTAAGCTCACCTAACTGACGGTTCGATTCTTCAGATAGCTTAGAATGCTCTGCCTTTGCCCTAAGCTCGGAAAGATTGGTTGCCATCTTGTTCCAAAGGGCAAAGTCTTCATCGTCTGGGATTCGCTCTGTAAACGGTGCTGCAAAAACATCCCTATTATCATCTGATGCATTTAATGCACCGAGAGCACGGTTGTGGACAGCCAAATCTCGTTCAGATTGTTCTAAAACTATAATTTCATCGTCGGTTGGCATGCCTGCCTCAAAGAACTTTGAAAGCTCCTCTAGCTTTGCCTGCTCCTGCTGCAAGTTTTCTTTGTGTGTTCTATAGGCACCTAGCTCCTGCTCTCTCTTACTCTGTTGTTGTATGAGCTCCGTTAGCTTTGCCTTTTCCACTGTTAGATTTTCCAAGGTTTCCTGCTTTTCTTCCACGAGGCAGCTCATAGCCTCTACGCCTTCTTCGATGGCAGGAAGCTTTTCGTATTCTTCTTTGCATTTATTGATTTCTAGTTTGACACCAAAAAGCTTACCTGGATTAATCTTGCTGTTTCGGGTGTACTCAACCCTAGCATCTTTGACGCTCTTTAAAGCCACATCAAAGTTGCTGATATCATCCTTTGCTGCTGCAAGATTTCCCATCTTGGCATTCAAGGAATCGGTCATGGCTGTCGCCACTGCAAGCTGAGGAATGTAGACACTCTTCTCAAAGGAATCTCTGTCCACTCTAAAAAGCTCTTCGCCTATGTCCTCAGAATAATCACTAGAAACAAGCCCTGTAATGTTGTCGTACAGAGCAAATGTGTCGTCCTTATCTGTTTTACCAAAGCTTCTCTCGATTCGATATTCCTTGTCCTTGGCAGAAAAAACAATGTTGCCTCCACAAAGGCTGCCATCCCAAGGCAGATAGTGATTGCGTTCTAGAAGCTTTTTCTTGGTGTTTGGAGAATATTCAAGGCCATAAAACATAGCCTTCATGAACACAGAAAAGGTTGTCTTTCCCCATCCATTCTCTTCAAGAATAGAATTGAATCCATCATTAAACTTATATGAAAAATCTTTGATTTTGCCAAAATGAGCAATGTAACAAGATATTAATTTCACTCTATCTCCTCCCCCATTATGGCTCTGATACCTAACTCGATAATCTTGGCCTTTTCATCTTCGTCCATGTCCTGGGACTGAACCAGTCTAACAAACTCGCCCTTGAGAGACTTGTCGTATTGGAAGCTGTCGTAGTCAACCAAGGTTTTGGTTCTGTCGTAGCACTTAACAAAGAAATATTTATTTTCAAAGGTTCGCACAAAGCGGATGATATCAAGCTCATCATCCAACTCACGCTCGCCAGTGATTACAAATTTGACTAAATCCTGTGGATCAACATCCTCAAGCAATTCTTTGGCTTTTGCCACTGTGGCCTGAATATCCATATCTGCGGTGACAGGTACCTCTATCTCGTGCAAGCGTCTCTTTGCAAATGGAATAAACTCTGATTGTATTTTGCCATCGTCGATTTCTAGAACTACAAAGCCCTTATCGCCTGTCTCGTCAAAGCCACGTCCTTCTAGACAGCCTGGATAACAGTACACCCCACGGTCGTCCAACTGCTCGTAGATGTATTTGTGAATGTGGCCTAATGCCAAATAATCAATAAACTTTCCCTTTAAAGCTGTGGTATTGATAATCTCCGCGCCATCCTTGCCATCGTATTCTGATTGCTGACCATGGAGCATTACGATATTGATGGCAGCTGAATCTAGAGCTAGACGCTGAGACATAGTTGTCACGTTGGATGAATTAATTTCCATTCCTGTGATGACCACATCCTCGCACTGATAGCTAGTCCAGCCATCATCTGTGAACATATGAAAATTAGCCGGCACCTCATCTATGCCCGGCTCCATAAAATCGATTTTATCATGATTACCCTTCAGGTAATAAAAATCTATTTCGGGATGAGCCAAAATCTGCTCAACCACACGTTTTTTTACTTCTTTTCGAATATAACTCTTGTCAAACAAATCTCCAGCAATGAGGATAGCTCGCACTTGGTTTTCCACGGCATAGTCCACCATACGCTCGTAGGTCTCTATTAACTCCGAGCGCCTCTCCAAGGCTTGATCTCTATCTAAATTGCTTTCCATTTTGGAGTCTAAGTGCAGGTCCGCACAATGAATAACTTTCATACACTCTCCCAAATATTTCTCTCCCTAGGAAATATAATAACATATTTTTGTATTTATTGAGTCATAGATTGAAAAGAGTATTATTTACTATCTACACTAGCCCAATAAAAAAAATTTTAAGAAATTTATTCAATAAGGAAAAAAATATATACTTTTTTTTGAATTATAAATGAAATGATATACCTTGAAAGGAGCGAAATAAGATAACATGGGAATCAAAAATAGAATCAAAAAAGTACTTAATAAAATACTAAAAATGAATACTTCCTCTAGCAGCACTGGAACACCAAGTATTGTTATTCAGGAAATTAACCATCCTCATCAACAAAACTCACAGGATATTATAAATACTCAAAGTACATATCCTAATTATACTGACTCAGAAATCAATAATATGAATCCCGATCAGCTTAATGATTGTTTGGATAGTCTTAATGAGCTATCTTTAAGCTTTGATGCATCAATAAGGGAGTATGCCATTTCAAATAGGCAACTACAGCAAATTATAAATCGTTCGCAAACACAGATTCGAAATTATGACAATTTAAATAACCAACTACAGCAATTTGTACGAGTGGCAAATATAAATCGAGCTCTAACACAGCCGTCACCCTATGTAAATTCCTTTGGAAATGGTATGCCCATAGGAAGGGCGGCAACTACGAGCAACATTCCTAACCAAAGTATTAATTTTAATCCACCAAATGATACTAATACTCAAAGTACATATCCTAATTATACTGACGCAGAAATCAATAATATAAATCGTTCGCAAACACAGATTAACCAAGATTATACACAATTTTTCAATTTTATTAACCAACCACAACAAGAATCAAATGGCACGCCTATAGCGGAGGAAGCACCACCTAGTTATGTATCCGTATTTGATGATCCATACTTATATCAAAATAATGAAACACATGAACAATCAAATATTTTGACACGTTCAGATAGCTCTAGGAGTGTACATTCAAATACTTCCATCGCTAGCTCGACAAGAACTGAAAATAGTATGGCCGTAAATACAGGACATAACGTAGGATCTGATATTAGCACCCATAATCAATCCACAGCTAGTAGCAGTTATTATTCTATTGGATCCACCCTAAGAGGTTTGATAGAAGAGAATAATTATTACTATGATAATATAGATAATATATCACTTACTTCTGATAACTCTCGACCAATAAGTACCGACACGAGTGATAATTTACCCCAAACTGGACAAGCAACACCTACCTTACACTAATTATAAATTATTACCACCGGCTTATGAACTGAACCCCATTTGTTAGACAGGAATTGAACCGACCCCCAAAAGTTAGACCATAAAATCTAACGATTGGAGGTCGGTATTCCATCTGATAATAAAGTTAAACTATGGGTGGACAATTACAATGCATTTGGTGATGAAGGATTAAAACGTTCTAGAAAAAAAGATTTTTATTCTTTTGAAAAGAAGCTTTCTATAGTAGAGTTATATTTATCAAGTGAAATCTCATATCAAGATTTAGCTCTGCAAGAAGGAATTACTAATCCAAGTATGATCACAAACTGGGTGAGTCGCTTTCGTGCAGCTGGTCCTGATGCCCTAAGACCACGCAAGAAGGGACGAAAGAAAACATTGAATACAACTGATGGCAATACACAAAACAAACCAGTTGAAGAATCCTGTTGATACAAGTGCAGAACATGTAAAAGAAAAGATAGGATGGATGAGTCCTGTTCAATATAGGCTCCATCTTTTAGCTGCATAATGAAAACGAGACGACCGGAGTCGTCTCGTAAAAAAGTCTAACTTTTGGGGGGCACCTCATTTCAACCTTGCCTTTGATTTGTTTGCCAATTGAGTCCTGTATTTAAGTTAGTATTCGTACTAGAATTAATCAGTGGATTTTGGGGACTATTTCTCGAATAAGGAGCAGCTATATTTGTTCCATTTTGTGTTATTCTAGGTTTGTTTTGAGGTAAATGTTCTTCTCCTTTCGTAATTAACTTTCCATTACACAACCTATATTCTGTAATATCTTTGCCTTTTTCGATTTTTATGTTTACCTCTAAACCCGAATCTTCTAGTTTTAACACTGATCCTTTTTTAATGGGAATCTCCTTTCCTGCTACTTTTATGAATCCTTCCTCGGGAAATTTTAATTCAACTGAAATATCTTTATTCGCTGAAGCGTCGCCGGTATAAAACGACATTTTTCCGCAATCCTCTCTTCTAGTTTCTCCATTTTTTTCTTTTTCATAGAATATTTCCTTTATCACTTTGTTCCCAATCATATTATGCTTAAGTTTTAGACCATCAAACCTAAACAATCTATTATTAGATACTATATAATCTTTGCCTTCATGATTAGACTTTTTTGGTTTAAACATATTAATTTCATATAATGGTTTTTCTTTGTCAAAAAAGAAATCTCTTGTTTTTTTATATTCTTGTAATTCTTTTTTAACAGCTTTTCTGTCCTCGTTTAGTCTTTTTATTGTTTCCTCATTTTCCTTCTTATTTTTAGCCGGTATATTATCATTACTGTTCTGAACTTCCAGATCTTTTATGTTATTTCTTAAATCGCTTTTTTCTTTTTCCAATTTACTAATCTTTTCATTAACTTCTTCAGGCACGTTTGCCTCTCGTTCTGTACGAATTCCTCTATATTTGTGTATTAACGCACGTGCAGTTGTTCTCATTTGAGCCAATACTTGTCTTTTTCTATCAATAATAATATAGTTGATAGTCTTTTTATTCAATCCGTATTCTTCTATCAAGTTTTTAATTTCTTCGTTAGTTTTTATAAAATTTTCTATTTCATCATAGCCACTGTTTTCACTCAATTTATTTATTTGTGTGGATATTTCTTTCCGCATTTTTGGGGAATATTTTTCTTTGTTCAATTCATAACCATACACTAACTCCGTTATCAATCTATCTCTTTCTTCATCTAAACGCGTTACATTATCACAATATGCATACTTCGAATCATCAACATCGTTCAATAAATTGATTTTCGCTCCGTCAAGCCTACACAAAGTATTAATAATCAATAAACTACTTTTGTTTTTTTGTCTAAACTCCTCATCGTACTTTCTTTGATAATTATCTTGTCCTTCTTGAGTGTAACTATTACTCCAATCATACCCGGACTGCAGTTCCTCTATATAAGAACTGATTGTCTTTAATAATTTACTTTCGTCCTTCTTAAATTTTTTTACTATTTTATAAGCATTTTTCATTTCTGTTTTTAAATTTTTATATTTATTTGCCATAATATTTAACCTCCTTCTATGACATGTAGCTAATACCCTCCATTTATATATCAATAAAATCCACTCATTTTTTTCCAAAAACACAAAAAAACTTCCAACCTTTTGAAGTTTTCCCAAACGTTATACAACGCATCCGGGATTAACTTCAAAAGATTGGAAGCTATGATGTAATTTTGCTAATTAAAAATGGTTAATAGAATTTACAATAGTATTTCGACGATCATTCGGTGTAGCTATGATTGGTTGATTCCCTCCTGTTTGGTTTCCTCTCGCATACTTATCTGATTGAATATTTTTATTTGATAATGGTATTACAAATGAACTGTTTTGAGGTACTATAGACAATTTTCCATTTCTTTTTTCAGACACATTTCCATCGCGCACCTTTATTTTTCTCAATAGATTGTTGCCATTTTTGATTTCTAAATCTATTTTTCCATTTAAGTCTTTTAGTTTTATAGTGGCCCCTTTTGGAATGCTATAAATATTATTTTTTACTCTTATAGTTCCTTGCTCAGGAAAATACAAATCAGCTACAATATTTTTATTGGCTGAAGCCTTGTTGATATAATACGATATTGTTCCACAGCCTACAGTTTCTTTTATATTTCCATCCTTATCTTTTATATCATAGAATAATTCCTTTATAGCTTTGTGTCCAACTATTTTTTCTGAATCAACAACTTTTAGGCCATTTAAATTAAACAACAATCTATTATTACTTGCCAAAACCTCTTGATTGTCTTTGTCTTGATTATTATACATAGCGATTTCGTATAGTGGTTTTTTACTAGATCTACATAAATTGTATAAATTATTGTATTCTTCTAGTTTGTTTTCTAATTTTTTTAAATCCTCTTGCATTCTCTTTAGATTACTCTCATGTACATTCATTGCCTCTTCCATATTTTGCTCCGAAGCACTTATGTAACACATTTCTGTATTATAAATATCTCCTTTTTTGAATTCTATTTCTTTTTCCAAACTAGCTATCTTATTCAGTAGACCTGTATGCTTTTCTTTGAATTGTTCGTTTTGAGTTCTTTGTGCGCTTTGTTTTACTTGTTCGCCATGAAATCCTTGTGTGTTTTCCGCATTAATTGAACCGGTAACTATATTTCTTGCCCAAAATAATTCATTTACACTTGTTTGGATTGAATTAACTCCTTCTAAGTCTTTTTCAGATAAAACCTTTATATTTTTTTCAATTTCTTCTTTATGGCGTGAATCTTTGTAATGATTATTTAAAACTTCCCCCAAATCGTTTTTTAACCTTTTATAATCTTCATTGTGCTCTTTCCTTACATCATTTATTTCTATAATTGAAGTTTTTATTTTTCCTAAATCTTCCTTTAATTTGTCTATTCTCGTATTTTTATCTTGTTCTCCTCTTATCTGATTCAATAATTTAATTTCCGCTTCAATTAAATTTATAACTTCTTCTTGCTTTTTACTTTTTAAGTGTGCTATCACATCAAAGTCATTTTGGAGATTTGCGAGTGCACTTAGATTATTTGTCAATAATCCCTTTGTTCTTTTTTCAAATTCTAATTTAAATAAAGAATCTTCATAATTAAAATTTAAAACTTCCTGTATGTCATTTTTTAAATTTTTAAATTCTATATTGTGTTCTAACAATACATCATTTGATTCTAAAATTGAATTTTCAATTTTTACTATTTTCCCCCTTAATTGATCAATTTTTCTTATTTTATCAATTTCATTTTCATAATTCTCATATTCGTCTTTTAACATATTCTTGAAAGGAATTTTTGCAGCAAAAGTCTTCCTTATATTAAAAAGCATCTCTTCCAAAGTAGCAAAGAATTCAAATACCTTTTCCTTTTTTATCTCTGGATCAGTAGTACGTATAATTCCACTTGCTCGAATTGTCATCGCCATAGGCAGTGGATCTTTTTTATCTTGTGTCTTTTTAATAATCTCATTAAACACATTTCTCATTGCAACGATTTTATCATTAAGGGCCCCCCTTTTTTTCTCAATCTCCTTCGCCATATTTGCGTATATTTCCATCATTTCTTCTTTATTAGAGACAGAGGCTTCATTTACACCTTTATTTAAACGCAAAAGATGTTTTTCTACTTCCTTTTGCTCTTTTTCTAAATAGAACAATTCAGGGAAAATATTATTAATATAATCTAACATTCTCCTTCTATTTTTCTGATTATTTTTTAACATTTCATTTCCCATTTTGTTCTACTCCTTCTTTTAAAAATATTGATAAAATCCTTCTATTTATATATCAATAAAATCCACTCATTTTTTTCCAAAAACACAAAAAAAATTCCAACCTTTTGAAGTTTTCCCAAACGTTATACAACGCATCCGGGATTAACTTCAAAAGATTGGAAGCTATGATTAATTTATTTGGATTCTATCCTTCCTCCTGCTTCAGAAAAATATTTTCAATCGCATTAATTATTTTGGTCTGCATAGGAGGCTTTACAAAATAGCCAGCCGGTTTTAAATCAAGAACTGCATCTACGTGCTCTTTGTCAGCAATTCCTGTAAGGAAGATGACAGGGATATCTTTGTAATCTTCTTCTGCTCGAATCATCTCGAGAGTCTGCTTGCCATCAACCACCGGCATCTCATAGTCGAGGATGATAAGATCTGGCTTGTCCTGGACAAGTGTCTTCATGCACTGAGCTGCAGAGGTTGCAAGAGTGACTCTGAATTTGTCCTGAAGCATGTTGCGCATATTTCTGAGCAAAACAGGATTGTCGTCTACCACGATTATGTGGCGTTTATCTGTTTCAACAACCACATTTAAAATTGCATCTGCGTTCATATTAAATTCCTTACAAATTTCTCTGATAATGACTTCTCGCGTAGGCTGAGAGATGTGTTTGCACTGCCCACTGTAATAGTAGGAAATAAACAACTGCTTCTTTTTCTCCCGACCGTAGGTGATTACTGGAATATGAGAATCATACTCTTGTATTGTCTCATATATATCTGCCTGTAATCTCTCAAATCCATCTATATCCATCAAAATAAGATCTGGATTGTAAAGCTTAAGCATGCTCTTAACTATTTTGGCACTGTTGGTGCATAGCTGAGTATGAAAGTTTTGAGACAAATATGAATTTACTTCGGAAGCTTCATTTGTAAAGTCTCCAACTATCAATATTTTACGCATTTGTTGGTCTCCTTAGTAGTTAGGTTTGTAGTTCATCTATGATACCTAGAGCTGCTTCATCTTCTAAGTTTACAATGTGCTGATTAAGTTGATTAATCTTTTCCTGAGTACCTTCTTCATAGGAGTATGATGCAATCTGCTTCATAACGTTGTCAGCCTGTTCAGATTCATGCGTAACGATTGCCATCTTGAGCATTTCAAGAAGTGCGAATAATTCGTCCATATCCTCTAGCTTAGGCTTTTCAACCTCTGACGAAAGAATACTTAGTCGATCCTTCATAAGGTCAAGCTCTTCTAAAAGAATTGGTGTTAAAACTCGGATGCGTTCAATCTGTCCGTCCCTTGCTGCATATTCACACATCTTTGCCAGTCCACCAAGAGCTGTGGCACCAATAGTGTTTGCCATACTCTTTACACCGTGAACTTTAATTCTATAATCTTCAATCGAGCTACCATTATCTAGCTCATCGTAGTATCTAAGAATCTCATCTCGCTCGTAGCTAATGGATTCGAAGAAATCAACTGCTGTTTGAAAAACCATGTTGGTATCAGGAAAATGTAGTAGAGCATAATCCCAATCGACACCTTCGACATCTGGTAACTCAATCTTTTTGACTCGATTTTTTCTCGCCTCATCCTTGGCATCTGATTCGTGATACTCAAGTAAATCCTCTGGAAGAAAATCGCGAATCATCTTTTCAAGTTGGGTTGGAACAACTGGCTTGGATAGGAAGCCGTGGAATCCAAGCGTAAGATATCTTTCCTTGGCACCTGCTATGGCGTTGGCCGTCAGGGCAATCACTGGAGTGCTGAGACACTTGTTGCCGTTTAGCGTTGCCATAGCTTTGAAGGTTTCTACACCATCCATACCTGGCATCATGTGATCCAAGAAAATCATGTCATAGTGCTGTTTGGTGATTAGCTCAAGACACTCTTGTCCACTGTCTGCCTCGTCTATGTTTACTCTTGATTCTTTTAAAAGTGCAACGAAAACTTTACGGTTCATTGCGTTATCATCAACAACTAAGAAATGAGCCTTCGGCGCTTCGAAGCTTGTGCTGTATTCGTAGTTGGCTGTAAGCTGATTAAGCTTTTGCTGGAAATCTCCGATTGGTTCGAAATCAACAACCTCTTGGCTGATTGTAAATGAGAAGGTAGAACCCTCACCATAAACACTCTCCACCTTAAGGGAACTGCCCATCATCTTTAGCAGGTTTTGGGTGATTGTCATTCCAAGACCTGCGCCCTCGATGTTTCTATTACGACTAACCTCCAGACGTTCAAAGGAATCAAACATCCTTTTGACATCCTCTTCTCTGATGCCGATACCTGTGTCCTTTACAGAGAAGGTTAGGTCAACATAATTGTCGAAGGTTTTGCGACTACTGGCGCTTATTTCGATATATCCTTCATGGGTATATTTTAACGCATTTGTAATTATATTTGTTAATATTTGCTTAATTCTTATATCATCGCCTAGCATGTTGCAAGGAATGTCACTAGCGAAATTAAGCTTTACTTCTAGATTCTTTTCTTTGGCCCGAAGAGTAACATTGTTGAGTACATCATGCATCATACTCATGAATGCATATTCACCCTTAACAATCCCCATCTTACCTGATTCGATTTTGGTGATATCTAGAATATCGTTTATAAGAGAGAGCAAGTTCTGTGATGCTGTTTTGATATCTAATGCGTATTCTTCAACAATCTTCTCTGAAGTCTCTCTAAGAATCATTTCATCCATACCCATGATAGTGTTGATTGGCGTACGGATTTCGTGAGACATGTTAGCAAGAAAATTACTCTTGGCCTCAGTGGCAGATTGAGCTTGCTTCTCTGCCTTCTTTGCCTGAAGGGTCTTTTCTAGTAAGTCATCGTTGTTAATAGAAGCTTGCATGTAGAGCTTGCTGTAAACAGATTTTTGAAACTTTACAATTGCACCTATAGCAAAAGAGCTAAACAACAACGATTGAACAACATCAATATATACACTCTTTCTGCCTTCTAATGCGATAACATATTCAGGATGGTAATAAGCAATAACATAGCAACCGATTATAATTGCTATATCTGTTAGCAACATAAAAAGGAAATCCATGCCTTCTAAGAGCATGAAAATGAAAACGATTCCCATAGAAAACCAACAGACCATACCGCTGTCAATGCCACCTGTCGCAAAAAACATCAGCGGAAACAAAGCTATGCTAATTACAAAGCAAACTGCGATTGTACTATTCTTAAGCCGATTCTTGTAATTAGCCATGTATATACAAATTCCGCAAATAATAGATGACACCAAAATGGCACTAGACAACAAGAATGTCGCTCCATTAAAGATGTTGACCGGAATTGTTATCAATCCACCTATCAGCCCTGTTATAGTAATGATGTTGAATAGCACCAATTCTGTAGGCAAATCGGAGCCAAAAAACTTGCTATGTATTTCTTTAAACTTAGCTAACCATTTTCCACGCATATAGCCACTAAACCTTTATTATTAGCGAAAAATTTTATTTATAATATACGCCCTATTAAATGAATTTTGATAGTTTAAAAACTCCATTTTAAACATAGGGTGCTTATATTAAATATAATTGAAAATAGCCAAGTTCTCAATAAAAGTGACTGATAATTTCGTGAAAAATTTGTGATTTTAAAGGTTTTCAATCTGCCAATCTATTGGCTCTAATCCCTTCGACTTAAGAAATTCATTCGTCTGACTAAAATGCTTACATCCGAAGAAGCCTCGATATGCAGAAAGCGGACTTGGATGAGGCGCTTTTAAAATTAAATGATTTGGATTGTTGAGCTTTGCGCATTTTTTGGCAGCAGGTGAACCCCACAGTAAGAATACAATTGGTCTGTCCTGCTTATTTAGCACATCAATAGCTGCATCTGTAAACTTTTCCCATCCAATGCCTGCGTGACTGGCAGCTTGATGAGCGCGGACTGTCAAAACGTTGTTAAGCATAAGCACACCCTGACGCGCCCACTTTTCAAGATAACCATTGTTTGGAATATAACAGCCTAAATCCTCGTTAAGCTCCTTGTAAATGTTTACAAGAGATGGCGGAGTCTTGACCCCCGGCTTGACTGAAAAGCAAAGTCCATGCGCCTGACCTGGCTCGTGATATGGATCCTGCCCTATAATAACAACCTTCACCTGAGATAAAGGTGTGAAATCGAATGCATTAAAAATATCATCCGCAGGTGGATAAACCGGATGCTCGTGATATTCCTTTTTAACTGTAAGATATAAATCCTTGTAATAAGGCTTTTTAAATTCTGGTGATAATGGCTCTAGCCAATCATTTGCAATCGCTGACATTTTTGCCCCCTGTTAAATGAAATTAGGCGCCTATTGGCGCCCACTTATTATAGCATATTTATTTCAGTATCCAATCATCAAGCGGTAACCAAAAGCCCTTTTCTTTAAGCTCCTGCTCAATGATATCAAGTGTCTCTTCACTGTCTGCGCTGATTGTGTGATAGTGATAGCCACTTGTGGCAGAGCTTAAGGATTTTGATTTACCAGACTCTATCGCCTCCATAAATTCCTTGGCGTCCAATCTAGAACGAACATTTAATGGAGCCTCCAAGCGATTATAGTATCGATGATTAATGATGATGTTTTCTGCACAACCACCATTATCAACTATTGTAAAAAGCTCTTCTAAAATCTGATCATCAGTATGACGTGATTTGATAATCCTTTTACATTTACGATTATTCGTATTTACGATATAACCTCTGTTGGTAGAAATAATATCTATTCCGTTAGCTCTGATAAGGGCTATGTCTGTCACAACCACCTGACGGCTCACTTTGAGCTCGGCGGCAAGCACTGCTCCCGATACGGGCTTATCTGATTTTTCCACCAACTCTACTAGTTTAAGTCTTCTAGCTTGTCCGTCCATAATTCCTCCTAAACTGCATGAAGATTCTTCATGGATATATCAAGAATAGGTGCAGAGTGTGTAAGCGCACCACTTGACACGTAATCAACTCCGCTATCAATTATGTTTGCAATGTTTTCTTTTGTGACATTGCCTGAGCACTCTGTTTTTGCTCTGCCGTCGATAAGTTTCACTGCTTCCTTCATTGTTGCCACATCCATGTTGTCTAGCATTATGATATCTGCGCCAGCTTCTACAGCTTCTTTAACCTGCTCTAAAGTCTCTGTTTCGATTTCGATTTTACGAACAAAAGGAGCATATGCTTTGGCTGCCTCAATTGCTTTTGTGATTGAACCGGCTGCACCGATATGATTGTCCTTTAAAAGAATTCCATCAGAAAGATTGTAGCGATGATTTTGACCGCCGCCACACTTTACAGCATACTTCTCAAATATTCTCATATTAGGAGTGGTTTTTCTGGTGTCGAGAAGGACTGTCTTGCTGCCCTTTAAAAGTGATGCAACCTGATTTGTGTAAGTGGCAATTCCACTCATTCTCTGAAGATAATTTAAAGCAACGCGCTCGCCTGATAGAAGGACTCTAATATCACCCTTTACCTTGGCCATAAGCTGTCCATTTTTAACTGCATCTCCATCCTTAACATACTTTTCAACAACTGTGCTCTCGTCAAGGATTTTGAAGGTACGCTCATAAACATCCATACCGCAGATGATACCGTCCTGCTTGCAGATAAGATCAACCTCGCCCGGCTGAGCCTCTGGCATAACTGAATTAGTAGTAACATCCTCGCTTGAAATATCTTCTCTAAGAGCCATCTTAATAAGCTCATCTGCATTAAGTGTCATAGTAATATTGTTGTTCATTGTTTCGCCTCCTTATCGGCTCTTAAATTTGCTTCCTTCTCGATTTCTCCAACTACCATGGCGTGATAATACTCCATGATAGATGGTAAATCTTCGTAACCATCCATATTTACAAGGCTTTCAAAATCATCAGCCCTCTTAAATGACTTCGTATTTACGATATCTCGAGCTGCTCGCTTTGCAAAAACAAGGCTCTCCAAAAGAGAATTGCTAGCAAGACGGTTTCGTCCGTGAACACCGTTGCAGCTTGTTTCTCCTACAGCATAAAGCTGCTCCATGGTGGTCTTGCTGTCTTTGTCAACATAGATGCCACCCATAAAGTAGTGCTGTGCTGGAACCACTGGCACCCAATCCTTTAAAGGATCATAGCCTGCTTCCTTGCAGAAGGTGTATATGTTAGGGAAATGGCTGAGTATTTCCTCCTGTGGAATAGGTGAAAAATCTAGCCAAACATGCTCGGTCCCCTGCTCCTTCATCTTGTCATAGATAGCTTTACTAACCACATCTCTTGGCTGCAATTCATCCGTGAATCGGTCACCATTTTTATCTCGAAGCACGGCGCCCTCACCTCTAACGGACTCAGAAATCAAAAAGCTTCTGCCGCTTTGCTTGGTATAAAGTGTTGTTGGATGAATCTGTACATAATCGCAGTTTTCAAGCTTGACATTGTGGTACATCGCAAGAGCAAGTGCATCTCCAGATATATGCTTGAAGTTGGTAGAATGCGGATATACTCCACCTAATCCACCACAGGCAAGAACAGTAACATCGCCCTCGATGGCTCTTGTTTTGCCATCCATATCTGCGACGACAATTCCGTAACAAACATTCTCCTGGCACACCCAATCAACCATAGTCGTGTGTGCCATAAGAGTGATGTTGTCTCGCTCCTGAGCTCTAGCTAGAAGCTTGCTTGTTATTTCTCTACCTGTAACATCTGCATGGAAAAGTATTCTATTGTTTGAATGAGCGCCTTCTCGTGTAAACAAGAACTCGCCGTCTTTTTTGTCGAACTCAACACCAAAGTCAATCAAATCCTTGATGACTTCCTGAGAGCTTCGAATCATTATCTCAACTGATTCCTTGCGGTTTTCATAATGACCTGCTCGCATAGTATCTTCAAAATATGCATCGTAATCATCATCGTCACGAAGCATGCAAATACCACCTTGTGCCAAGAAGGAATCGCAGCCATCAAGGGCATCCTTTGAAATGCAAAGAATCTTTTTATCCTTAGGTAGGCTTAGAGCACAGAATAAACCTGCCACACCTGAGCCTACAATTATTACATCATATCTATTTTCCATTTTCTCTCCTCAAACTCCCGACATTCGTTAGTCCATAACCAACTGGTGAGCTTTCTTATGAGTAGTTTATTTTGCCAAATCAAGCATTCTCTGAAGTGGTTGAAGCGACCTGATTCTTGTTTCGTCATCAACCTCCACAACTCCTGTGCCATCACGAAGACAATCTCTAACCTTTTCAAGGGTAACCTTTTTCATGTTAGGACAAATCTGTGTTGAGCCGGCAGAATAAAACTTCTTGTCAGGATTGTTCTGCTTGAGCTGATAAAGTACTCCAAGCTCTGTAGAAATAATGAATTCCTTTTTGTCAGACTTAGTAGCATAGTCTATGATTCCTGAAGTGCTGCCGATGTAGTCTGCCAAATCAAGAACATCAAGTGTACATTCTGGATGGATTAAAACCTCCGCCTCAGGATGAGATTCTTTTGCTCTCTTTACCATGTCGGCTGTCACAGCCTTGTGCACATGGCAATATCCATCGTTGAAAATAAAATTCTTTTCAGGTACCTTTTCGGCAATGTATCTACCTAGGTTTTCATCAGGAATGAAGAAGATGTTTTTGTTAGGCAAAGCCTTGACAATCTTCATAGCATTCGCAGATGTGACACACACATCTGAATGCATCTTAAGCTCTGTAGTAGAATTGATGTAGCAAACAACAGCCACATCATCATATTCCTTTCTAACCTCTTCGATGCGCTCAATCTCTGCCATGTGAGCCATAGGGCAATCAGCCTTTTCATCTGGCATTAAAACTGTTTTTTCTGGATTAAGTATCTTGGCAGATTCGCCCATAAACTTGACTCCCGCAAAAACAATTGTCTGCCCCTTGAGACCAACCGCAACCTTTGCTAAATAGTAGCTGTCGCCAATATAATCTGCAATAGCTTGAACCTCATCGTTGACGTAGTAGTGTGCCAGCACCACTGCGTTTTTCTCTTTCTTTAACTGTTGTATTTCTTCAACCAAAGACATAACAATCTCCTTTTACATTGTGTAAATTCTTTTTCAAATTACTTTGCGTTTTCACATATATAGTTGTCAGCAAGTATAGCATATGTCTAGTCTGCTGACAAGACAGTTACTGCACGCAATTATCTTCTTCTGTCGCCGAGACACATCTTTCGAGCGAAGCTCGTTTTTTTTACTTACTAGGAAAAGAATTTTCCTAGTAAGTAAAAAAGGACACCTTATAGGTGCCCCTGAAAAATCTGCTTTTATGATAAAGCTTCAAATATTGCCTTAGATAATTGGTCTGCGCAGCTAGTTCCCTTTACTCCGCAAAGGTTTCCTTTGAGGATTTCAGCTGTCTGGGCTGCATCGGCACCCTCAAGTAATTTTGAGATTGCTTTGGTGTTGCCGTCGCATCCTCCTGTGAATTTGACATTGTGAAGCTTGCCATCTTCGATTTCGAATTCGATTTTGCGGGCACAAACACCCTGTGGAATGTAAGTATGCTTTTCCATGTGTAACTCCTTTATTCTTCAGTTTTGATATACAGTGGGCGCGTCTTTTTAAACAGCTGGTTTATTCCAATATAAATCCAATAAGCTATAAGTCCCACTGCAAATACGCCAAGTGCCCAAAGTGCCAGCTTTGACACAAAGCCATTGAAATCCTTGTATAAAAGTGTTATCCAATCCTGAGTGGACCAGATACTATAGGCAAATCCATTGTCGTGAAGTAAGTATATCATGAATGTGCCCTGCGCTACTATATTTATTATTTTAATTGATGGCAGATTGATTCTGCGGAATAGTTCAAACAAGCACAATCCTATGATGACTACGATAAAGCTGTAGTTATCAAACTTTGGTATTGATTGGACGAATTCCGTAACCTTTGGCTCTGTAAGATTTTGATTATAGAAGAAAGACTGAATCTTTCCATTTGTAATGTTGTAGTAGGATATCCCCACCAAACAATTGCAGGCAATGATAATTAGTATTAATACGTATCCACGAATTTTTTCGAAAGGATTGTATTTCCTAATGTATCCGCCGAGTGCATATAGGAAGATTCCAATCACTACGGTTCTAAGACCTTTGGCCAAATCATCTAGCAAACCACCTGACCATCCCAACTGCGAGATGGCAAGTATTGTAAATAGGAATCCCAAATACTTCTTTTTATCTAGATTCACTAAAAATTTATTTAAGAAAAGTGATGCCAAAAGCATGATTATGAAGTAGTAGCCAACAAACCATGACATCTTGTTAAAATACTGGATTCTGATGTAGCTAAATAGGTTTTGGGTTGCCTCATTCTGATATGCATTATAAATGAATACCGCTGATGCAAGCACCAAGGTTACTGCTGCAAAAAGAAGCTGAGAAAGCAGCTTCTTTGATATCTTTAGCATGTCTATTTCTCTATCTACCAAAAAGTATCCTGATATCAATATAAATACTGCATTACCCACAAGTCCAAATGGCATAATAAGCGCAAGTGAAAGTAGCTGCTTATAAAAAACAGGATCATTAAAGTATCCGTTGCCAAGCTTTTCAATAGATGCCGCGTCTGTCAGCTGTACATTGATGCAGTGCAAAACGATATGATAAACAATTATCATAAACATTGCTATTATGCGCAGTAATTCTATATTAGACGCACGTGAACCCTTATTATTCATAATAATCTCCTCATTAAAATCTGTAGGTCATCCCCCCTTTATAGTGGATCTACATCTCTTAATACATTAAGATTTTTTACCTCAACCTCTGAGAAAGTTTTCTCAGAAAAATCTGCTGGTAACACTGACGGAGTGTACCATATCTGCCCCATAAAATAATTGTATAAATCTGGATCCTTAAAAGAGTATCCATGCCTTGCATAGATTTCGTTTTTGGCTATATGAATAACTTCTGCTGGAAGCCCTTCAAAATCTGCAGGTGTGTATACCTGCTGATCAGTATTAAAAAGATACATGCAGTATCCAGCCACATCTGTAACTCCACGGTTACTCTCCCAGTAAGAGCTCACTGCCCCTTGGAATTTGTTTTTAGAATGATACTCGTTTCTCTCCTGCAAAGCAGCATCGATTTCTTCTGGGGACCATCCGTTGACCGGTGGCGCATAGGAATCTTGGCTTATAGCTGTAGGAACTTCCTCATCTACAACCTCGATGACTACGTCTGAATCAGGATCGTCTGCTGGCAATCCTGCTCCTTCCTCTAGCATGCTTTTTTCAGTCGGAGCGGCTGCACCTTCATCACTTACGTTGAGAGACTTTTTGTCTTTGGTAAGAGCGTTGAATGTGATGCAACCAACGATTATACCGATGGAAATACACAGACATGCCTCTGCAAACCATCTCCTACTGTTAGGATTACTGCGAATCTTTCTAGCTAGTAATATAATCTTTCTTAGTAGTTTTAAAAAAAATAATTTTACCTTCTCAAGAATCTTCATAAATTCTTCCCTTTTCTATTCTATCCAATGTATTTATATCTAGTATAACATATTTATTACGGTTTGTTACATTTTTATTACAAAACTCTTTCGATTTCACATTTTGTTGCCATCACATTGCCCTGAGCCATCTGTTTACTTCCGCCCCCCTTGGCTTTTAGCATCTCTCTCAAACCCGCTGCAATAGCACTACAATCCCTAGTGGAGCTACCAATCACGAAGTTGTAGCCTTCCTCGTCGTCCCCTGAAAATATAGCACACAAGCCAGAATGCTTCTCTACCAGAGCATTCACACCATCTCGCATATTCTTGGCATCTAACCCTTCGGTGAAGATTGTGATATCTGCAACGTCACCAGGATATTTTTCAATCTGCTCCATAAGAGCTTTTGCCTTGGTTTCTGATATGTCGTATTTAAGCTGCTTGTTGTTGTCTAACAGACCTTTAATCTTTTCAGGAATCTCTTCTTCTTTGCAGTTTAGCGTTTGATATGATTGCTGTAGCAGTTCGATTTTTCTGCCATAATCCTCCAAGGCTCTCAACCCACATAGAATGAAAACTCTAGTGCCACCTTTGTATTTTTCAAAGGACACCACCTTCAGCAATCCCACTTGCCCCGTAGTTCTTACATGTGGTGCGCAGCAAGCGCAGATATCTGTGCCTTCGATTTCAACCAGGCGAACATCCCCCTCAATTTCCTTTTTGCTGCGATAGTCTATGGTTTCAAGAACAGATGGCTGCGGATAATAGGCATACACCTTGACGTCCTTGGCAATAACTAGGTTTGCTTTGTACTCCACCTCACGAATCTGCTCCTCCGTAAGTTCGGTATCCAAATCAAGCGTAACTGTGTTGTCGCTAAGATGGAATCCAACATTTTCAGCACCGTACATGTTGTGAGCGATACCTGTAAAGATATGCTCACCTGTGTGCTGCTGCATGTTGTTAAAGCGATGGGTCCAGTCTATCTCACCGGTAACCATTTCACCGTTCAAAAATCCATTGGTGCAGTAGTGGTAGATAACATCGTTTTCAATTTGAACATCCAAAACCTCAGCAGCGTCTATGTTGCCAATGTCGCTAGACTGTCCGCCCTGTTCTGGGAAAAATAAAGTGGCATCAAGTACCACTTTAAATAGTTTTTTGTCTCCGCTAGTAATCTCGTCACAAGAAATAACCCGTGCCTCGAAGTTTTTAGCGAAGGCATCTTTGTCATACAAGGTTTCTGTTTTCATAACTCAATTCTTTCCGATAGGAATACCAAATATCTTTGTCTGGAATCCTGAATGTAATGTTTCGTAATCTGTGTAATTGATTTTACTCTTGAACTTGCTGTTCCATACATCTCTGATGGTATCGCAAATATCCTTGCCATTTTCCTCGCGTTCGAGGATGGTTGGGAACACATAATAAATCATGTAATAGTTGAGATTCATAAGATCTCTTGTGCGAATCTTTCTAAACTTTTTGAATGTCTCAGCAACCTCATCACAAAGCTTTTCGGCCTCAGCAGACACGTCCGAAGCTTTCACAAGGTTCTGCAAAGCGGTGTATTTGTGCTCGCCAAAATTGTTGTAGTAGCTTTCATAATCCTTTTTGGTGTGCACATTTGAAAGCATAACGTATTCATCAAAAATCTTATTTACATCGTAATTCATTTAATATACCCCCTATAAAATAACTTGATCTAGTTGGCTGATATCGTCTATCTTGGCTATATAGCTATCGATTGACTTGCCATAACCGTATGCGGCCCAGATGAAATCAACTCCTGCCTCATCGCAAGCATCCTTGTCCCCTTGAATGTCTCCTAAATATACTGGATGCTGGATAGAATTCTTTTCGACTATTAGCTTGAGATTGTCTGCCTTGACAAGACCGTTATCTCCGTAGCAAATGAAATCGGTAAAGTATTTTCCAAGACCGCTCCTTCTAATGAAGGTCTCGATGTAGCCCGACTGACAATTGCTAACTATGTAAAGCTTGGTGCGCTTTGAAAGCTTTTCAAGAACCTCCGCTAATCCTGGGTAAACCGTATCAACATCTGAGTCCTCTAGATCTTCTATCTCGTACTTTTCACATAGCTCCAAGGTCTCATATCGACGCTTTGGGTCTTCATCAGGGATGCACATATCCGCGATGACATCCATTGTCTTTCCAAAAAGCCCCTTTAGAGTATCTTGGGTGAAGGTAATATCATAGCCCCTCTCTCGACAAGCGCGCTCCCAACTGGCTGCGAACACCGGGGTGTTGTCCCAGATGGTTCCGTCCATATCAAAAATAATTCCGTCGGTCTTAATCTTTTCCATCCAACTAGCCTACTTTCTTGTGTTTCACTAGTGCAGCATCTTTATCTAAATTATATTAATATCAAGCCCAATTTGGTTTTCTAGCTCGGTTTATAAAAGCCTGTTGCACTAGGTGATATTTTACAATATTTTCGGTATAATGGGAACTCACAGAGAGGATTTTATCATGAACGATGAAGAACAACTTTTATACAAGAGATTAATAGAGCTCTCAAACAGAGCATATCAAAACAATATATACACCTTCAGTGATTTTTTGAGCTTAAGTCAGCAGGAAATTTTATACCAAGCTGCCAGGGATAAAAGCTTTGCGCCTGTGGGCTACGAGCTCTTCGGAGGATATGAAAACTGCGAGCGAAAGATGGCTCGCTTTGGAAGTGAAGCCAGTCTCGTTTACACCGTAGATTTCCCAATCAAATGCATCAAGATTGAACCCCTAGCCAAAAAGTTTGCCAAGGAATACACCCACCGTGACTACCTAGGCTCACTGATGAGTCTTGGCATAGACCGCAAAAAATTCGGAGACATCTTCGTAGACGGAATGGATGCATATCTCTACGCCGATGAATCCACCGCCGACTACCTAATCGAAAACTTCGTATCTGTGGGACGCAACTCAGTAAAATGCTCCTTCTCGGAGCTTCCCGAATCCTACAAGCGCGCCTCCCTCAAGGAAGCCACAATTCAGGTCGCCTCCCCAAGAGCGGATGCCGTAATCGCCAAGGTCTACAAGCTCAGCCGCAAGGACACCCTCCCCTACTTCACCGAAAAGAAGGTCTCCGTCAACGGACACATCGTAGAAAACAACGACAAAGTTCTATCTGCCGGCGACTCCGTCTCCGTCCGTGGCCACGGCAAATTCAACATCACAGCCGAAGGTGGCTTATCCCGCAAGGGCAAGCTCAACCTCACCGTCGAGATATTCGGGCGATAGCACTGCCCATCCGTATATACGAATCACCAGCTCTCCCGGGGCACCCTTGCCTCTCTATGGGGGAGCTTACTTTGTTCTGGATTATGATTTTCTAAGTGTCTAAACTCGCATCTTTTATTAAGCGTGTTCTTTCAACGTTTTACAATTCTGTTAAAAATGTGGTTCCCTGAACGGACATAACTAAAAAAATATATACTTCCTCCCCTAGCCTTTGTAGTAATTGTGTAGCATTGGAGTGAGCCTAGTTGGATAGAAGTGACTTTTGATGATTTTGGGCACGAGGCGCCACGGACGGCGCCGAGAGTGCGAAGGTGAAATGGACTGAACTAGAGCACGGTGCCCAAAATCAAAAAAGTCACTTCGTCATCCAACTTGGCGAAAGTAGTTGCGAAACAATTACACAAAGACTAGGGGTGGAAGTATATAGAAAAACTAAATATGTCCGTCAGGGTACACACATTTTCGTCGAATTGTAAAAGCGATGAAAGTACACGCTAGAGATGCGAGTTAAAGACACTAAGAAAATCTATAATCGAACAAAATGTAAGCTCCCCCATAGAGAGGCAAGGGTGCCCCGGGAGAGCTGGTGATTAACTGCCTTGTGGTGGGCAGTGCTATATTCGCTTGAATGCTGGCATGAGTTGGAGCTTGTGGAGATTTGCCACGTGCTTCTTCTCGATGGATGCTTTGACGTCGGCTGGGATGTCGGCAGCTGGGTCTGAGATGTATTCGTCGAGCTGGGCGTATTTGAAGCCGAGCTTGTCTTCGTCAGACATTCCGGAAAGTCCATCGGAAGGTACCTTGTGTACTAGTTGCTCTGGCAAGCCAAGGTATTCGCCCATTTGAAGGATTTCGGTAACTGTAAGATCCTGTAGTAAAGAAACGTCGCCGGCTGCATCGCCGTACTTGGTTGAGTAACCAACGTAGTCTTCGGATGCGTTGCAGGTGTTCACTACAAATGATGTGACCTCCTGTCCCTGGGCTACTGCGTAAAGTGTAGACATTCTAAGTCTTGGAGCAAGATTGATTCTTAAGTCTTCTGTAACCTTGAACGTGCTAGCCTTTTCGAATGTTGCAATTGCCGCATTGTAATAATCTGTGATAGGAACAACTTCGCTTGGGATGCCCAAGTGCTCTGCTAAAAGCTTGGCATCATCCAAATCGCTCATATTTCCGTTTGGCATTATGATACCGCGAACTCGGTCAGCGCCAATGGCTTTGACTAGAACTGCCGCTGTAACTGATGAATCCTTGCCACCAGAAATACCAATGATGGCTCTTGAATTGTCGCCAAATTTGTTGAACCATTCTCTTGTATAGTCTATTAATGCTTTTGTCTGTTTTTCAACATTAAACTCTCTCAATTTGTGCCTCCTACTTGAGTATGTATAGCTCTGACATGCGTCGACCGACGATTGATTTGCCCTTTTCACCAAGAGGCTCTATTCTGTCGGCAACCATAATTCTAAAGTTGGCTTTGTAGAGCTTGTGGCCTAACAATAGCTCGTAGATAACCTGTAAGTCTGGCAAAGTAAATGATACTTCCGCCATTGAGAAAGGTAAATCCGTATATTCGATTTCCTTTCGAATCTTTTTCATAGATTCCACAATGATTTCTACGTGATCAAACGCTAGCTTTGTCTTGCTCTTAAGTGTTGGAACAAGATTTGGGTACTTGATGTGACCATTTTTAAAACGTTTTGTTGAAAGATAATATAAGATATCAACTCCGATATCCTCATTGTAGATGTGAATCTTGTTATCCGTAAATTCGAAGTCAAACCAAGCTGCCTCTAAAGCATCGTCACCACCCTTAACTGGTAGTGTAAATGGTGTAAGAGCAATGTAAGCAACGCTCATTACTCTAGTTCGAGGATCACGGTCTGGCTTTGAAAAAGTGTATACCTGCTCGAGGAATACATCTTTGATACCAGTCTCTTCTCTAAGCTCTCGCTTTGCTGCCTCGTAGCATGTTTCGTCTGGATGGACGAAACCACCAGGTAGAGCCCAACTGTTTAAGTATGGGTGTCCGCCTCTTTTTATCAATAAAATCCTAAGCCCTGATAAATCTTTCTTGGTGCCAAGAACCATCATATCAACTGTAACAGAGGGTCTAGGATAGTCGCCTGGATCATATTGTGCTAAGAATTCCGCTTCGGTAAGACCATTTTTATCCTTTAATTCCATTATATCCTCCTTGTAAAATAATCCATAGTAGTAAGCTACTACTATTTCTTTATTTTGTCAATGGTTAAAAATTATTTTTAGAGTTTTTTAATATTTGTAAGCTCTTGAATTATGTCGGAGGCAAGGACACTTTTTATATTTCTATTTCTTGAGGCATTTGTTCCTGCGACACCATGGATATAAGCCCCGATTGTTGCTGAATTTGCCGCGGATAAGCCTTGGCCCGCCAAGGATGAAACTACTCCTGAAAGCACATCCCCTGAGCCTGGAGTAGCCAACGCCTGGTTTCCACTAATGCAGTAATATATTTTGTTTTCAGCCGCTATCACAGTTGTGAAGTTTTTCAAAATTAGTGTGCATTTAATTTTTTTAATAAACTCTTTAGCAACTTCCTCCATGGAATAATTTATATCAGAAACCTTTATTCCTGTAAGGCGTTCCATCTCTTTCAAATGTGGGGTAAGAATTATTTCAATCCTGTCTGAAGCTGCCTTTAACAACTCCATATTTTTTGCTGCCAAATTAATTCCATCAGCATCTATAATCATCGGTTTATCTGCTTTTTCAAGAACTGTAGTCATTATAGCCTCAGATAATTGTGACGTACCAAGCCCTGGTCCTATTAAAATCACATCAGCCCAATTCATCTGCTCTAATAATTCTTTTTTATTGAAGCTTTCATATCCCAAATACATCGCCTCTGGAAGTGCTTGTTGTATAGAAGATATGTTATTTGTATGTGTATAGATTTTTACCAACCCAGAACCAGTCACTAATGCCGCCTTGGCAGACAAATAGCACGCGCCATAGATGCTCTCGCTTCCTGCAACCACAAGTATCTTACCACAGGTGCCCTTGTTGGCTGTAGCCTGACGCTCTGGTATTAAATCTAGAACTTCCTCGCCTAATAGATAGCTATTTGTAGGGTCGCCATAAATTCCCACATCTGCAACGAATATCTCATCAACATAATCCTTGCATTCTCCAAGAATTAATCCTTTTTTTAGATACGCAAATGTAACTACCATATTTGCCTTAACTGCTACCTCTCCCAAGATTCTTCCACAGTCTGTGTCCAATCCAGATGGGATATCCACAGCAATAATAGGCTTTCCACTATCGTTTATATGCTTTGCAGCTGCGGCGAACTCTCCCTCAAGGCCTCGTTTAAGTCCTATTCCAAACATTGCATCTACAAATAAATCCGCATATACGTTTGAATCAAATCCATATTTAAGCGGCACATTGTAAGACTTTGCAATTTCTATTTGCTCATTTAATTGGTTTGAAAACTTTTTCTTGTCTCCAATCAATATCGCACTTGCGTTGTAGCCTTTCAGATAAAGCAATCGAGCTACTGCAACTCCGTCTCCCCCGTTATTTCCCGGACCACACAAAACGCAGATAGATTCCACCTCTGGATATTTATCATCAATCAAGTCGTTGACTGAAATGGCTGCTCTTTCCATAAGCACCATTGATGGAACCTTGTGCTTTACAATAGTTGCTTCATCAAAGGATTTCATCTCTTTTGCTGTAAGTATATTCTTCATAGAATAGCCCCCATATGACTTCCAAGTACTAAAGTGTTATAATGTTCGTTAATGGTGTTTTCCTGATACCATTATAGTTAATCGTAGTTGTTTTTTATAGGAGAATAATTTTGAAGAAGAAAATTGTTATTGCACTATGGATTTCCCTAGTGGTTTTGATCATAGCCTTTTGTAGTTTAGTTGTATATCAGAACAAGCAAGAGGCTGCCAGAATTGCACAAAGGGAAAAGCAACAAGAAGCAGAACTACAGCTTCAGATTCAAGCAGAAGAAGCAGCAAAAGCACGCCAGGAGGAACAATTTAAAGAATCGGATGAAAAATTAGATAAAGATGAATACACCTTCACCGATTTTGAAGAGACCTATTACGCAGTTGATAAGGCAACTGTTCGTGAAGAGCCATTTTCTACAGCAGAAATAATTGGTTCCCTTACAATCGACCAACCAACAGAAATCGTAGCCAAGTGTGACCAATCAGATTTCTATAAAATCAAAATCAATGGCGATTATGGATTCGTTGCGTTTGAAGATCTTTCGGAAGAATACATTGATATACCACTTCCTAAAAACTCAAAGCCAATTCCTACCGCTACCAAAGATATTTTGTTTATTGGAAATTCCATAACAATGTATCCTGCCACCAAGGATTGGTGGGGCTCGGGCTGGGGTTGCGGTGCCACAACACCTGACAAAGACTATGTTCATCGTACCGTCTCTGCCAAGGGCTATTCATCATTTGATTTTATGTCAATGCGTTCTTGGGAATTTTCAAACACTAGAAACAGAGAAGTGGATGATTTGGATCCTTACATCACCAAGTATCAATACGACAAAATTGTTATCGAGTTAGGTGAAAATGTTAAAGGGCACGAAAGCCACTTTAAAGAAGATTTCAGAGATATGGTTACTTATATCCACAGCTACAATCCCAACGCCAAAATTTATATCCTAGATAATTTCTGGGATTATTCAAACATCATAAATACCAAAAAAGCTGTTGCTTCTGAAACAGGCTGTACATTCGTAAGTCTTGCAGATGTTCAGGGCGTATCCAAATATCAGCTTCACGAGGGTGACCAATTTACAGCACCAAATGGTACCGTATATACGATAGGATCATTCCTGGCCGGCCATCCAAACGATGAAGGCTTTGAAGCTATAGCAGAGCATTTAATTGCAGCATTGTAAATAAGAACAAGCACCTTGTTATTACAAGGTGCTTGTTCTTATTTATTGACTCAATACATTAGTAACTCTTTGTATCGTGTTGAACGCTTCGTAGTCGTAGCGCTCTACCGCTTCAATGATGATGGTATCTGATGCTTTAATATCGTCATATACCTCCTTCATGTGATCACGATGAGCAAAGGTACAGTTTGTAAAATCTTTTGCTATATATGGCATCATATTTACTCTGAAGCTATCCCCAATCATGCAAATTCTTCTGTCATACATTCCATCGCTTGTGGTTCGACAAATCATAGCCTCAGGATCAAGACCATTTACAGTCACATTCGGTCTATAATCGATTGTGCATTCCTGATCATCATGTGTAACCATATCATCAGGTATACCCATATAGGTATATAGCTCGTATTTGTCAGCGTCTTGGGTTCCCACATTCCAATCCATAGGATTTGTCTGCTCTGCACCCATAGCCGCGTATAAAGCGTTTGTGCCGTACAAAGCTCCTATGTGGTTCCAGTGGCTATCGTACTTGTAATATGTCTGGACTATTCCAGCTGCATTTAAACATTCTGTCAACGGATATATAAACGGTGTTCGGCAGTTTTCTGCCATGTAGCTATGCAGCTGCTGAGCTCTTTTAACCGTATTTACGATATCAACAGTTGGCATATATTTCGAATATACCTGCGATTTGTTTGGCGCTATATAAATATATAGCTGCTTGCCTTGGGCATCACATAAATCCTGCAAAGCATTGAGCTTTGCTGCGTAGTTTGCTAAGTCTTCTTGCGATAATAAATTAGTGCCCTGATAACATTCTATTTCATGCTCTCCATATAGGAATAACCAGCCATCTCTAGCTATGATAACGTCCTCATAGGTTTGCAACGGAAAATAATTGTCCGGTAATTGTTCTTGCGCCGCCTGCTCGCCTGCAGCCGCATCCTCTGGAGCTATTGGCTGATTGGCTTCTTGCTCTTTATCCTTGCCTTTATTTGCAGAATAAATCTTTTGACCTATTGCAGTGGCAGCCTTTTGATACTGGCCTTCTGTTTTGTCATTCATGTTTTTATAAAGAGAAATCAAAGAATATCTAAATGGTATTCTATCATCTACAAAATCAGAAATGCTCTCACCTGTATTCAACAGGTTGCCCCACTCTATTTTGTTGAGCTGACGCTTTTCCGTCTCAACAACTGTAAGCTTTTTAAAGAGCTTTGGCGCAAACAGACGCATCCCGCCACCAACAATCCACGGCAGTGCCAAGATACAAACGAATACCAATATTAAAGTTTTATTTTTGAAGCTAGTAAAATTCATATTTATTCCTTTAGAATTGGTAGTAAATAAATGGGTTATAGGTTCCGTTAACTAAAAACAACAGGCTGAGCAACATAATAACAATTGCTAAAACGCCATTATTTTTTATGATAGGACTCTTGATATGGTCCTGCACAAATCCAGATAGCAATGCTGCCAAAACAATTGCAATCACGCCTATTCCAGATAGATAATTAAGCAGATTCAAAATGCTTATTCCACCTGTAAACATGCGGGCCAAGTATGCTCCAGCGTGCATAATGTTGTCAGCTCTAAATACTACCCAGAGCAGCGTTACTACAATAAATATCAAAAATCTGTTTAAAAACTTAAGAGGATTTTTTTCTAGTATTTTTCCAAACCAAAGTCTTTCAAATATCAGAAGCAATCCATAGACAAGTCCCCATACAATAAAGGTCCAATTGGCACCATGCCAAATTCCTGTAAGGAGGAAAACAATGAATATGTTGAAGCATGTTTTTTTCATGCTGCAACGGCTTCCTCCAAGTGGGATGTAAACATAATCTCTGAACCAGGTTGATAGAGAGATGTGCCAACGTCTCCAGAACTCCTGAACTGACTGGGATCTGTAAGGATAGTTAAAGTTTTCCTTGAAATCAAATCCAAACATCTTGCCAAGCCCAATTGCCATATCTGAATAGCCACTAAAATCGTAGTAGATTTGGAAGGTGTAGCAGATTGCTCCAAGCCATGCTGTTGTGGCATCTAGAGTTTTCATATCTATGTCCCAAATCTTATCCACTATAGTTGCAAGTGTATTTGCAATTAGTACCTTCTTGCCGAGACCAAAGCAAAACCTTTTGACACCCTCAGCAAATCCCTCCATGCTGACACTTCGCTCAGAAAGCTGAGTATCAATGTCCTTGTAGTGGACAATTGGTCCAGCAATCAGCTGTGGGAAGCATGAAATATAAAGAGCAAAGTATAGTAAATTGCCCTGAATATCTACGGTATCGTTATAAACATCAATTACGTAAGACAACGCCTGGAATGTGAAAAAGGAAATACCAACTGGCAGCACAATTTGCTCTATGCCAAGAGCTCCATTTCCAACTCCAGAGAACACTCCTGCAAGCCTCTTGCCCACAGAAAGCTTGTTACTGTAAAACAAATTTTCAATTATTGCAACAGCAAGATTGAAATATTTGAAGAAGAACAGCAATCCCAAATCGCCTAGTATAGCACCTATAAGACCTATTCTTCTAACAGCAAGACCATGCCTGTCGTTGGCACACAAGAATCCTGCTCCCCAGTTGATAAGGATTATCAGTGCTATGAGAAGCAGATACTTAACGCCGCCAAAAGCATAAAAGATTAAACTAAAAACTAACAATATGTAATTTGATATCGAAATTTTGCGCTTTACTCCACCCTTTACAGCTTTAGGAATGGCAAAGTATGCCAATAAGCATAATGGAAGGAATATAGTACAAAAAATTAAAGAACTAAAAACCAAACTATTCTTCCTCTGGATACTTAACTATAAACTTTCTAATTGGATGCATCTTTTTGAAAAAGGATACTACTATGTGACATAGAAATGCGCCTGCAAATGTTATTGCAGTACAAGCAATTACTTTGACAACAAAGCATTCCTTTGCAAGATACTCCTGCACTAATCTAATTCCATAGAATTGATTGAGATATATTAGCAAACTGACTCTGCCAAGCCACGTGCAAACCTCATTATCAAACACTTTGCGTAAAGGATTTATATCTGAAAATGTAAGTATAACTGCAATCCACAACACAAAAATAACAGGGAAGCTGTACTTGACATCCATCTCTGTGCAAGCATATCTAAAGACAATAAAATAACATACTACCTCCAAAATGCCAAGTATTACCTTGCCAGACTTTGAGAATTCGTATCTACTGATACGTCTAGTTAGGCTGAATGTGGTGCAACCCAAAGCCATCTCCGAGAGTCCTCTTAGGAAGCACTTGTAAAACATTCCTGTCCAACCGTCAATACCTGCTATTCCATCATATTCGTGAGCCATATAGCCCAAAATAAATAGCGCTAGCAAAGGGCATATTATCTTTACAAATACATCATAGTATTTGCGCAGTAATGGATAGAACATAAAGGTAACCATAAGCCAAACATCTAAATACCATGTGAGTTTATTAACCCATGTGCTATCAAAACCAAACACCTGAAGGAAAAATAAAGATGCCCAAGAATCCACAACATAGTGGAACTTTGCTGAAAAAGTATTTTCTAGAAAATACGCATTTACGATAATTGTAAGAATGATTGCAAATAGATGATAAGGAAAAATATTCCAAAATTTTCTCTTCATCATCAATGCTGTTTCTGAACCAATCGGCAAATCGATGTCATTCCTTTTGGCAAAGGCGCTGGCTGCCAACAGATATCCAGACACCAAAAAGAAAAACTCTACCCCGATGTAGCCTCTGGCAAAGAAGTTCAATCCAGTATCGCCAATCTCAAGGAACTCGCCCTCTTCGATAAAGCGCTTGTGAATGTGAAAAAATAAAATTCCCAAAGCAAAAACAAAACGTAAGAATTCTATCCGTCCATTTTTCTTTGTTATTGTCGCTGTCATTTACTGCTCCTTACTTCTTGTATTTGACACCTACAACAACCATTATACCAATTATGAGATTTAAATCAAAAAAGAGTGGCTGCTGAAAGAGCAACCACCCTTGAAATTCTTCAAGGAAGCATCCCATTCCATTCAATCCAGACTACTCCCTTGAAATTCTTCAAGGGAGCATCCTTGTACGAACAAGATTAAGCTTGATGCTTAATCATGGGGTTAAAATGCAGCAAAGGATGGCTGCATTTTAATCTGGATTTCATTCCATTCAATCCAGACTGCTCCCTTGAAATTCTTCAAGGGAGCATCCTTATACGAACATGATTAAGCTTGATGCTTAATCATGTTCTACATCAAAACCTGATTTACAGGGATTTTTCTGAAGGTAATCCAGTTTACAATTAAGCCTAGAACTACAAATGCAATTAACCCAATCCATACTGGAGCTTGAGCTGCTGCAGGATTGATTAGTCCCTCTAGGAATTTAATAGCTCCATTCTTTAGTACTGGAACCTTGGCAACTAATCTAGGTCCGCCAAACATGACAACAAACATAAATACATAATAAACTATGTAAGCTGTTTTGCCATATCTGATGATACTGTTACCACCTATTCCTTCTGTCCACATTACAAGTCCAAATAGTATTAATCCAACTCGGATAATTATCGTAAATCCGTATTCATTAAAGAATATCAACTCAATCAATGCTAATACAATTAGCTCGGCTAAATCTACTAATCTGCTGTATGTGAAAAGCTTTCTTCTAGTAAAACCAAATGACAAACCTTTATAGGTTTCCTCTGTGTTGTTAAACAGCTTTACCATTACTCCGATAATTAGATACATGAAAGCCATAAATCCACCAACAAGCATAAACATCTCTTTGCGTGTTATACCACTTGTACTTGTCAGCATAGCTATGACCCCACCTATTACTAGCGTTCCTAACACTATAGATATATTGAGTATTTCAGATTCTTTTTTCAGTGTTAAAATTGCCTTGATATCTCGAATCATTATTTCTCCTCCTAGTGCACCATGCTCTTCTTGTTTAATTTGTATGCCCATAGCTCAAAAAGCAAATACAAAACTACTGCTATGCCTATAATAGCGCCTGTATTGAGATTTCTAACAAATGCTGCCAAAGGATTGCCCGGTGTAGCTGCATTAAACCCAAATAGTATTCCGCCAATAGTTGCCGCCATGATTATAACTACGAAACCTAATTTTCCAAATTTTCTTATCTTGTGACCAAGAGCATAAAACAAAGCGCTTATTGGAAAAGCAGCTATAGCCATACCTATGACTATGCGTAGATGATCCATTTGGTCTGTTAAATACATTGCTGCTATAACAACACCTGTGCCTAACACCATAGCAACAACAGTTTTTATTATTTGGCCTCTAAAAATATCTTTTCTGCGGGCTCCCATAGATAAAACCATGCTGTCTGTCCAGTTTGCAGAATACAAGCTAAATATTCCGTTAAACATAACTAGAAACATCATCGCAAGCATCACAAGAGTATTCATTTGATATTTGAATAACTCGTCATCCCCATAATACATAATGAAAAATTCCGCTACCATTATGAGCACACAGGCTCCCACTGTACCAAGAAGCTTTAATCCAGTTACTGCATAGTAAATATTAGAACGAGTCGCTAAGCTCTTTTTCATACTAAGCCTCCTTTCTAGTATCTACACACATTGCATAGAAAAGATTCTGAAGCTGCACTGGCTCAACCTGAACACTCTCGCCAAATGAGGCAACAGGCTCATTCGCAAGAACTGTTACTGCCTTGTGGTTGCCAAGATTCTCTGGATTGTATGACTTGAAGCCAGAAACCGCACTATCAACTGCAGCAGAATCTCCACTAACTCTGTAGGCTCTGCTAAGAAGCTCCTCTGTATTTTCCTGTAAAACAATCTTACCATCATCAACCATGATAACTCTCTCAAACAGATTGGCTGCCTCTTCGATAATATGAGTACTGATGATAAATGTTCTGCCTGTAGCAGCATATTCATCAATAATCAACTTATAGAATTGCTCTCTTGCAACAACATCGAGGCCGGCAACTGGCTCATCAAGGATTGTGATTTCTGCCTTACTTGCAAGTGCAACTATGATAGTCACAGCAGAAAGCATACCCTTTGAAAGCTTGTTAATACGCTTTTTAACGTTGATATTAAAGAGCTTAACCAATTCATCTGCGTATGCCTGGTCCCAGTTTTTATAAAAAGCCTTTGCAGTAGCAAGATATGCTTTAACTTTAGTTGTGTTTGGACCAAAAATTGTAAGAGGTGAAATCTCTCTTGAGTAACAGATGTGAGACAAAGCCTCTTCGTTTTCCCAAACTGGCTGACCGTCAAGAGTAATCTCTCCTTCTGTGGCAGGATTCTGTGCCGTAAGAAGAGACAAGAGAGTTGTCTTGCCCGCACCATTTCTGCCGATTAATCCATAAATCTTTCCAGTTTCAATATCGACACTGACATTCTTAAGTACTGTGTCTTTCCCATATTTTTTTACCAAATTCTTTCCGCTTAATGTAGACATATATTCCTCCTTATACATTGTATAAATAACAATTATTAATTAGATTCATGCTTTCATGAAATCTTTCTGCTCCGTGTCAAATAACTATAAAAGCTTTTGTTTGTCGTCCTTGTCTAGCATTTGCTTTAACTCTGCTTTGCTTATCCCTATAAGAGTAGCCTCGCTGATTATGCTCTTAACATATGATTCGTAAAAATTATCACGTCTTGCTTTTTTGATTTTGTCCTTTGCTCCACTCTGTACAAACATTCCTATACCGCGCTTTTTGTACAATATATCTCTGTCAACCAATAAGTTAATTCCCTTGGCGGCAGTCGCCGGATTTATTTTATAATACTTCGATAATTCTGTTGTGCTAGGTACTTGATCTTCTTCTTTAAGTATGTCTCTAAGTATTTCGTCCTCAATCATTTCCCCGATCTGTAAATAAATTGATTTATCTTCCCCAAGATTCTCTAGCACATAATCACCTCCTTTAGTCTGTCGGTTAATTACTTGTGTAATTAACTATATCACCATTGGGGTTATGTGTCAACATATTTTCCTTAAGTGAAATTTTAAATTCCGGTTTTATGGGCTTTTTTTCTCTCAAACTGGAATTTAGTCTTGCACAAGCATTTTTTATTATTCATGATTGTAAGTGGTTATCTGT
>JAEEGJ010006452.1_pt1 | contig 35136 bp, 37 predicted proteins | sample 8958761 | NCBI WGS metagenome assembly JAEEGJ01 (sample SAMN16246546, study PRJNA631951) | gut metagenome | biome: gut microbiome; feature: rumen; material: RS-attached | host: Bos | place: Iran: Karaj | collected 2018-10
CTTTTCCCATATCATTTTCTGATACTTTAACTTCGAAAACTACTGATTTATCATCTTCAGTTGTTGTAATTTCTAGCTTATCAACTTCATCTACTAAGTTTTCGATAATTGTTTGTAAAATTTCTTTCATAATACGTCTTCCTCTCATATGCCGTTTTCAAAAGAATTGCTATATTGCTAGGCGAATTTTGTTTGAAAGGCAAGGGAGCGTACTTGAGGTACGTGACCGCGTTTCAAATGAAATTCAACGACGCAAGATAGTGATTATTTTGGAAACTTATTTAGCCTTTTCGATAAGAGCTTTAACTGTATCAGTAGGTTTAGCTCCATTTTTAATCCATTTTTCAACTTTTTCTTTGTCTAAAACTATGCTAGATGGTTCTGTCATTGGATTGTATGTTCCGATTTGTTCGATAATTCTTCCATCTCTTGGAGATTTTGAATCAGCAACTACGATGTGATAGAATGGAGATTTTTTCTTTCCAAATCTTTGTAATCTTATTTTTACCATATTGTTCACCTCCCACGAATTTTATATATATAAATTTAAAAAATTAATAACTACATTAAATCTTTGAAATCTTTAATATTATCAAGATTCAAACCTTTCATCATTTTTCTCATATTTCCTTTGTTTTTCATTTGTTTCATCATTTTTTGAGTCATTTCGAAAGAATCCATAAATCTGTTTATTTCACTTACTTGACGTCCACTTCCTTTTGCAATTCTTTTTCTTCTGCTTCCATTTAAAATTTTTGGATTTGCTCTTTCTTCTGCACTCATTGAATTTATCATTGCTTCGATTTTGTCAAATTCTTTGTCATCTACTTTAATGTCTCCTAATTTGTTCATTCCCGGAATCATTTTAAGTATTGATGAGAATGAACCCATTTTTTTAACTTGTTTTAATTGTGCTAAATAGTCGTTTAAGTCAAATTTATTTTTCTTAAGCTGAGCTTCTAATTTTTCTGCTTCTTCTAAATCTAAGCTTGCTTCAGCTTTTTCTATAATTGAAAGTACATCACCCATTCCTAAAATTCTTGATGCCATTCTATCTGGATGGAATACTTCTAATTCACTTAATTTTTCACCAACACCTGCAAATTTTATTGGTGCTCCAGTGACCTTTTTTACTGAAAGCGCAGCACCACCACGAGTATCACCATCAAGTTTTGTTAGGATTACTCCATCTATTCCAACTTGAGTATTAAACTCATTTGCAACATTTACAGCATCTTGACCTGTCATTGCGTCAACTACTAATAAAATTTCGTGTGGTCTAACTGATTTCTTAACATTTTGTAGCTCTTGCATTAATTCTTCATCTACATGCAGACGTCCTGCTGTATCTAGAATTACTACATCATTAAGTTTTGACATTGCTGTTGACATAGCTCTTCTTGCTATTCCTACAACATCTTTAACATTTTCTTCACTATATACTGGTATATTTAATTGTCCACCAACTACTTGTAATTGTTTAATAGCTGCTGGTCTGTATACATCACATGCAACAAGCAAAGGCTTTTTTCCTTGCTTTCTAAGTAAATTTGCAAGCTTACCTGCTGTTGTTGTTTTTCCTGACCCTTGAAGTCCAACTAACATTATAACTGTTGGAGGATTAGATGAAATATTTATTTTACTTTCTGTTCCACCAAGAAGTTCTACCATTTCGTCTTTAACTATTTTTACTACTTGCTCTCCTGGTTTTAAAGATTTCATTACTTCTTGACCAAGTGCTTTTTCTTGAACATTATTTATAAATTCTTTTACTATTTTATAGTTAACATCTGCTTCTAATAATGCAAGTTTAACTTCTCTAAGCATTTCTTTCATATTGCTTTCTGTTATTCTTGCTTCACCTTTTATTTTTTTAGTAATTGCTTGTAGTCTGCTTGATAGGCCTTCAAATGCCATTTTAAAATACCTCCTAAAAATCTATTTGTTGCTTTAATTTTTTTAGTATTTTTTTGTCTGTATTAGTTTCTTCAAGTTTTTCTATACACTCTTTTATTTTTTCTTCTTTTTGCATGAATTTTAGTTGTTTTTCATATTCTTCTAGTTTCTTTTTGGATTTTAAAAGTATTGTTCTTACTGCTTGTCTTGTTATGTCATTATTGTCACCAATTTCTGATAAAGATAAATCTTGGTTATAGTAATAATCCATAAACTCATATTGCTTTTCTGTAAGTAACTTTCCATAGATTTCTAGCAATATACTTATTCTTACCTTCTCTTCCATCTTTCTTCCTTTCATACAAAAAAGTATAAACCAAATTTGTAATACTAATCTAGTTTACACCATTTTTATTGGTTTGTCAATAGTTTTGTCTAATTATTTTAAAAAAGAGTATTCTAATTTTATGATAATGTCCTAAATAATATTTTTTCCCATACTCTCATTCATTATGATTTATCTTAATTATATATTTTACTTATTAAAAATAGGACTTTATAGAAAGAAAAATTTTCCTACTATAAAGTCCTATTTAGTAAAATAAATCAGTTACAAATAATAAAAAAATAAGAAATGTCAATCTAAGTAACTAAATGCAATAATAAATTCCTCAAGAATAGCAAGCTTTCCAAATTCAATAGCAAATCTCGTATTCTTTTTATTTTTGGAATCCTTTTTTATAGTTACCTTTTTGAAATTCGACAAAGCTGCTACAAGCTTAACCGTTTCAAACACTGTATGTTCTTTCTTCAGTTCTTCTTCCAGAAGGAACATTAAATCACTGCAGAAAAGTCCAGGCGAAGATTTCCAGCATTCGCCATATTTAGATAGCTCTTTCACACATCCCATGTGCTTTCTCTTTTCTTCTCCAGCATTCTTGTATTCAACAAGATCTGCAAGATCATCAAAGACTTCAAAATTTCTCTTTGTTTTCAAAATTTTCGAAACTATCCTTTTTGCCTCTTTCCGTGACTGACTCATTTTTACTCCTTTCTTGTTGCAATATGCACATAAACATGTACACATATATTAATAGTAACTATATTTAGAATACCATATTTTACATAAAATTGCAATTATTTTTCTATATAAAACTTCCCTTGCCACAAATCTTCTTCTTTTAAAATCTTTTCAAATCCGTTAAGCACCCACTTTTTATGAGCATTCCAATCAGGAGCTACTAAAATATCTTTTGGTGCATCTGCGCAAATTCTGTGAATGACAATATTAGGATTTAAATGTGTAATAATATATGTTAAGTCTTCAAAATATTCATCTAGTTCTAAAGGAATGTATTCACCCTTTTCGTACATTTCATCTAAAAGAGTATTTTTTACAATATAAGTTGAATGTATTTTTATGCCATGAATATTAAGACTATTTACTAAATCAATAGTTTCTTTTATCTGAATAGGTACATTTTTTCCGTCTCTATCCTCTCCAGGAAGTCCACACATAATATGAGCAATAACATCTATTTCATATTTATTTAATATCTTAACCGCTTCTACAAACTGCTTCGTTGTGTATCCTCTATTTATTATTTGCCCTATTTCATCACTTGCTGTCTGAAGTCCTAATTCTACACAAACATAGTATCTATCTGAATATGATTTTATAAGTTTTGCAATATCTTCATTTATACAATCAGGTCTTGTTGCAATACTTAGTCCCACAATTCTATCATCTATTAAACTACTATCATACTTTTTCTTTAAGTTTTCTAATGTATCATATGTATTTGAAAAATTTTGAAAATACACTATAAACTTGTTTGCCCTTTCTGCTCTATATGAATTTAAGTAGTCTTTAACTTGTTTGGTTATACTTTCATTACTTTGCTTTATTAATTCTCCTGAACCTTTTTCACTGCAAAATATGCATCCTCCAGTTCCACATGTTCCATCTCTATTCGGACATGTAAATCCTCCATCTACACATATTTTCAATGTTCTTTCACCAAATTTTTCTTTATAATACTCATTTAATTTGTTATATCTTTTTTCCATTTTTACCATCATTCCTATTTAAATTTTAGCTATCATCAAATTACTTGAACAATATATTTTTAATCCTTTATAAAATATAAAAAATGCTATAAAAGTTATAAAAAATGTAACAGATAAAACAATAATTGTCAAACCAAAATTAAACTTTGTAATAATCCAAATAGGCATGTAGTTAGCGATTCCAACTGGAATAATAGTAAAAAATAAAACTCTTGTAATTCCCTTAAAAATTCCATCTGGATATGTAGAAAAATTTATCATAAGACCATTTCCAGTATCTGCAATCATATCTGCTCTGGAAATCCAAAAACTCAAACTACCTAAAATAACAGCCATACTTGTAACAATTATTCCACCTGTTATTGTAAATAGAATAAATAGGAAAAATTTAGTTAATGTTATTCCACTTGCAAATAACATTATAATGCCATAAGCCATATCACCTAAAGCTGCTGGCGAAACGTCTGATGTAATTGCTGAAATTAAAACATTTTTAGGTTGTACTAAATATGCATCAAGTTTCCCGTTTGTAATTGTATCTGATAAACTAGTTGCTTTAGCGAAGAAAAAGTGAGAAAAACCATATGTTGATGCAGCTAGCCCCCATAGTATCATTACTTGATTTAAAGTATATCCTCCTACATTATCTTTTAAAGAATATAGTATTATCCATTGTAAAATAAATGACGCATCATTTAAAATCATAAATAAAACATTTGTTAGAAAAGAAGCTTTATTTAGCATTTCTCTCATTGTTGCATATTTTATTGATAGCATTGTTACTTTTATTTGATTTTTAACCCCCATTAACATTTAACTTTTTCACTCCCTTCTTATAAACAAACATGCATAAAAAATATGATATCATCAAATATACTAGTTGTGCTGATATTATATATAAAGCATTTATATAATCAAAATCAACAAACAATTTTGCAGGTCCATAAGATACTACATAAATTGGAGTATATTTTATTATCCCTTGTAATACCTCTGGAAAAAATTCTATTGGAAACAATGTTCCTAAAAGTAAAATTGATTTGCTATATAGCCAATAAATAGGATTTGAATCTTCTATTTTAAATGAAAATAATCCAATTAGTATAATTATCATTGTTTCTATTATAATTGCAAGTATTAACGAAACCAAAAATATAAATACTTTAATTAAATTCAAGTCTGGCAGACCTTTTAAAAAAACTATTCCTGTTGTAATGCCCAAAACCGAATAAATTAGTAATTTAATTGTTCCTTCACCTAAATGACTTGATAGTATATAACTAACATAACTATATGGTTTGTTCATATTATATACAATATTCCCACCTTTAACATCTTCTACTATTTTTCTGCATAATTTTCTTCCACCTACAACAGACCATATTAATTCAGTAATTACTGTATACCAAACTGTTTGTAGTTTTGAATACCCATTTATTAATTCATCTGGATTACTATACATATAGTCCCATAAATTAAAAAGTATAAAGATATGTATAAAATATCCTACAAAATTTATTAAAATATTTGAAATATATTGAAGTGAGCTCATAATCTCTGATTTATATATGTATATATATTTTCTCATTTCGCAGTCTGCACCTCCTTGTATATATCACTAATTATATCTTCTAATGGTGTATTTGATATATTTATATCAATTATGTTTTCAGGATCTATTAATTTTAAAACATCAGATAGATTTTTGGTTTTAGTATCTATTTGTAATTTTAAATTTTTTTCATTTTCCTTTAAAACTGTAATTCCATCTTCATTGTTAAAATTTATTTTCTCCTTTGACTTTACTTCTACTATTTTTCTATTTAAATAGTGATATTTTAAATTAGTCATTGAATCATCTAAAACAATTTTACCATTGTTTATAATAATTACTCTTTTACAAAGTTTTTCAATATCTGAAACATCATGACTTGTTAAGAATATTGTAGTATTATATTCCTTGTTCATCTTCTTAATTAGTTTTCTAATACTATCTTTTACAACTGGATCAAGGCCTATGGTAGGTTCATCCAAAAATAGTATTTTAGGTTCATGTATTAAACTGGCAACTATTTCACAACGAATTCTTTGACCTAAACTTAAATTTCTTACAGGTGTATTTATAAATTTATCTAAATCAAACAGCTCATTTAACTCTTTTATCTTTTCTTCAGCTTTCTTTTCTGGTATATCATAAATTGCTGCGAAAAATTTAAAATTATCATATGGTGTTAAATGCATCCATAGTTGTTCTTTTTGTCCAAATACTGTTCCAATATTATACGCAAGTTTTTTTCTTTCTTTTGTTGGATTTATTCCTAAAACCTTTATATCTCCTCCGTCTGGAAATAGAATCCCTGTAAGGATTTTTATTGTAGTACTTTTTCCAGCTCCATTTGGTCCAATAAATGCGATTATTTCTCCTTCTTCAACTTCAAAACTGATATCTTTAACAGCTTTTATTGTTTTATAATTTGGTTTTATAATTGCCCTTAGGCTACCTTTTAATCCTTTTTCTTTTTGTTTTACTTTGAAATTTTTACTCAAATTTTGTACTTCAATTGCTTTCATATAATCATCCCCCTTACTATTGTATAAGAAAAGTGGCTTCGCCACATGTGCAAGTTGCTCTGCAACTGCACGAATCAAAGAAACTTAACCTTGTTGCTCCGGAAAAATCATATGATTTTTCCTATGCAATAAGAAAAAGCGCAGTCTCCATCCATTACTGGATAGTGACTCCGCTTAATACGTGTAAGATATTTTAATCTCTATGTAGCTCGCCATAACTAGCTTATACATACTCACTTTTTCTTTTATGTTTTATATTATATCATGTATTTACGTGAATTTCAATAGTTTATAAACTTTTTTTCGATTTTGTCAAAACTTCTGGTCCATCTTTTGTTATTAAAACTGTATCTTCTATTCTAACTCCAAAGTTACCTGGAATATAAATTCCTGGTTCGTTTGTAACAACCATTCTTTCTTTTAAAGTATTATCACTTGTTAGTCTAATAAATGGATGTTCATGAATTTCAAGTCCTACACCATGTCCAAGTGCATGTACTAAATCATAGCCTTGTAATTCAAAATTACTTGTTACAATTTTTGTTATGTCTTTAATGCTTGCTCCATCTTTCATTTCATTTAAAGATTTTTCTTGATTTTCAAGTACTATATTATACACTCTTTTTTGTTCTTCTGTTGGTTCTCCAATAAATATTGTTCTAGTCATATCTGAGCAATATCCATTAACCTTACATCCCATATCTATCGTAATAATATCATTTTCATTTATTTTTCTTTCTGTTGGTACTGCATGTGGTTTTGAAGAATTCTCTCCCGAAGCAACTATTGGTTCAAAAGAAACGCCATCAGAGTGTTCTCTATAATAGTTTTCTATTTTTTTAGCTATATCTTTTTCTGTCATTCCTGGTTTAATATATTCTAACAAAATTTCGAAACAATCATCTGTTATTTTACATGCTTGCTTTATACTATTAATTTCTTCGCTATCTTTTATAATTCTTAATTTTTCCATTAAGCAAGATGCTTCAACAAAATTATTTATTTTGTACGTATGCATATATCTTTTGTAATCTGCATATGTTACAAAATTTTCTTCAAATCCGACATTCTCGCAGAATAAAAAGAAGTTCTCATAGTCATCTTTTGATATATTTTTAAAATCATCTACAACTATCTCATCAAAAGGAGTAATTGTATTACTAACATACTCAATATATCTGCTATCTGTAATATATACATTTTCTTTTCTTGTTATTAATAATATTCCCTCTGCTTCGATTCCTGTTAAATATTTTACATTTATAGGATTTGATATTATCATTCCTTGAATATTTAATCCAGCCATTTTGTTTCTTAAGCCTAAAATTCTATCATTCATGTGTTATCCCCTTTATGATTTAATTTTACTTTTTATATAGTCCAAGTGTGAAAAATTTTAATAATAAAAATGTAATAGTTTCATATGGTACAAATATTGCTATAAATGTAGCTAATACGATAAATGGTCCAAATGCTATGTACTGATCCATATTTCTTATTTTTGTTACTAGTAATATTATGCTTAAAACAGCACCTATCAAAAAAGATAATAATGTAATTATTATTATATTGGTAAGTCCAAAATAAAGTCCTAAAGCTCCCATAAGTTTAACATCTCCAAGACCCATTGCTTCTTTTCCATATATTAAACCACCAATAAGTGTTATCGCTAAAAATATTCCTCCTCCTGCAAGCATTCCTAAAAGCATATTTATAGAAATTGCTACATTTGAAAGTCCATGTATAAATGTAAAAACAAGTCCTATTTCAAAAATTGTTAAATTTAATCTGTTAGGAATTATTTGAAGCTTATAGTCAATTACAAATACAGAAAGTAACATAGGAGTTAAAATTAGATATTTTATTAAATCTAAATTTTCTATAAATGTTTTCTTAAGCCCAAACCTATATAATATTGCAACATAAATAAATGCTGTTAGTAGCATAAGTATATAGTTTGGCTTAAATTGTTTTTTATACTCTTTTAATGCTCCTTTTGTAAAAACTGGCAATTCTTCTGGTAATCTTTTATTCATCCAGTTTACTAATTCTCCAACAAATAAACCTAATATGGATACTATTATGTAATATCCTATATTTACATCATTAAAATACATTTTTTATTCTCCCTTTTTTAACTTTCGTTTAATAATATTTTCTATTGGTCTTTTCCATGCAGTGTAAAAATAATCTTTTGAAGTAACAGGATCAACTAATATAGTAAACATATTGCTTCTATTTCCACCAATAACATCTGTAAAAATTTGATCTCCGACTACACCTATATTTTCTGATGAAATTTTTAATTCTTTTTGTATTTGTTTAAATCCTTTTCTTGAAGGTTTTTTCGCAAATAATTTATATGGTATTTCTAATTTATTTGCAACTTTTTCCACTTTATCTTTTTTGTTTGTATTTGATAATATATATAGTTTTATTCCTTGACCTTGAAGCTCATTTGCCCAATTTACCACATCTTCAGACAAATTTTTGTAATAATCTATTAATGTATTGTCAACGTCAAGAATTAAAGCTTTTATTTTGTTTTCTATTAAAAATTGTATTGTTATTTCTTGCACACTACTTAAATATGCATTTGGATAAAATATCATAACGCCTCACCTTATATAAAAAATTAAAGCTAGTATAATTGTTTTTAAAATTGTAGTTGAAAATAGTTTATAATTTACTGTTTTTATTCCAATATTATTTAATTTATCATATTCATCTATAATTTTTTTTATTTCTTTTTCGTCAGAAATCTTAATATCTTCCATGTATTCTTTTGCAAGGAATCTTGCTTTAATCATTGCATCATCTTCCAAATAACTTCTAACAAAATAATATATAAAACTAAATAATAAATAGATTGCTATAAATAGCATTTTATGTGTATGAGGTATTATTTTAAATATTGCTAATATTGTAACAACATAAAAAAATGCTAAATATATACTTGAATATATAAAATTAAAAAGCAGTATTCTTCTATCTTGCACAGAATGTAAACATTCATGAGCTATAGTTTGTATTCGAGTAAAACTTTCTCTCATATTCGCTATAATTATCTTATCAGATACTGCTATATATAAACAATTATTAGCTTCCTTGTCTTCCTGTATAGTTACTTTTTCATTATTTAATTTTTTTAATATTGATTTACAAATTTCTATATTTGAAGGATATTTTTTTGCTATATTATCTAGCTCTTTATTATCTTCACCAATTTTTTTTATTTCATTTATATTTATTTTATAGATTGTTTTAATTAACACTAATAAAAATACTAATGTTATTATAATTGTTAAATACTCCATTTTATTTTCCCTTCTTAAATAGAACATTACTAAAAATAACTAAAATTTAACATTGTTAAAATATAATTATTTTTTTATTCCTTATTTAATTAAAACAATCCTTATAACTAAACTAAATTAAATCCTTTACAGCTTCGGCAATTATTCGATTGACATCTCCAATCATAATATTAAATTTAAGCTCTGCATCAAAATATTTTTTTGCTTCTTCATACTCAATAAGTTCTGCATATATTTCTTGAACTTTTTTCATTTTTTCTTCGTTTTGATTTCCTGTTTGCATCATTTCTATTTGTTCTTCATATCTTGCTTTTTCAAATTCGTCAATTTTCTTTTTTAAATCTACATTTAAATTAATTGCCTGTTTAGCCATTTTATAATTAATGTATTCTTCAGAACTTTTTATTTCTGAAGCAAGTTTGTTTACTGTATCATATACTTGCATATATTCCCCTTCTAAGCATAAGCTTGGTTCTTTCTGTTAAATGGAATAAGTTTTGTAATGTCGTTTCCTTTTGTCTTTTTAACTTTACCAGCTTTTGCTTGTTCAATTTCTTTACGTTGTTTTTCTGCCATTGTTTCGCAAATTGCCTTCTGATATATAAAATGTGTATCTTGAGCAATTTTATTCCAATTATATTCATTTCTTACTTTTGCTTTTGCTTTTTTTGTGACACTTGCACATAATTCTGGATTATATAATAATTCCAATATTGAATCTGCAATAGAATTTGCATTACCTGCATAACATTTCATTCCATTTTCTCTATGTTGAACAATTTCATTTAAACCACCTATATCTGAAACAACAACAGGTCTTTCTGAAAGCATTGCTTCTAGTGCTACGATTCCAAATGGTTCATATGTACTTGGAAATACTGCTATATCAGCTGCTTTATATAGTTTAGGTACATCTTTTCCTGCAACATAACCTGCAAAATATACTTTGTCTCCAAGTCCTAAATTTTGTGCCTCCTGTCTTAATTCGTCTATCATTCCACCTTTTCCAGCAATTACCAATTTAGCGTCATTATATCCTGCTAAAATTTTTGGCATTGCAGCAATTAAGTGTTGTATTCCTTTTTCATAAACTAAACGACCTACAAATAAAATAATCTTTTCGTTGTCCATTGCATATTTTCTTCTAAATTCATAGTCTCTGTCTATTCCTGAATATGTTAATAAATTAACACCATTAGGTACAACATTTATTTTTTCAAATGGTAATCCAAATAATCTTTGAAGTTCACCTTTCATATAATTGCTATTTACTATAACTTCTGTAGATTCGTATGTTAACATCCATTCTGTGTCATTTATATATTTTTGCTGTGAATCTCTTATCCCGCTATTTCTTCCAGCTTCTGTTGCATGAATTGTTGAAACAAGTGGTATGTCAAATGACTGTTTTAATGTTTTTGCAGCATATGCAACCAACCAGTCATGAGCATGTATGACATCAAATTTTCCTTCTTTTTGAATTATTTCAGATGCTTTTGCAATCATATTAAAATTAAGTTGCATTATCCAATCTATAAAATTAGTAGCATTTATCATAAAGTTGTCTACTCTATAAACTTTTACACCTTTATCTAATTCATAATATGGAACATTTCCCTCTTTATATGTTACAACTGTAACCTCGTGTCCATCTTTTATTAATCTTTTTGATAAGTCATTAACTACTCTTGCTATTCCTCCTACTATTCTTGGTGGATACTCCCATGTTAACATTAGGATTCTCATTTTTTTACCCCTTTCAATTGTATATTTTTAAATTCATCTTTTGCTACACATTTTTCCTTATTATATTCTATACAAATCAAGCTAAAAAGTAAATAGTTTTTTGTAATTTTTTTTATTTTTTTGTAGTATTTTGTTTTGTTATAATAAACTTATAATTTTAAATCTCCCACCGCATTTGCCACACCTATATTTTCTTGTAAAGTTTTTAACTATTCTCTGTCTGAAAAATTGTTGATCTCCATTTTCACAAATAATTTGATACCTAAAGTTAACAGGCTTTTCTATATATTTCAAATTACTTTTCATAAAATCTTTTTCTTTATTTCCCGTTCTTGTTACATTATATCCTAACTTTTCATTTATTAATTCTGCATATTTCTTAAAATATTCTCCATGATTATTACATCTTGGAAGACAATGAATTAATTCATGCATTATTGTATTTTTTATAATATCATCATTTAAATCCATTACCCATTCACTAACTTCAATTAAAAATTTTTCTTTTGAAACTTTCTTACAGCACCCATATCTCTTTTTGCTTCTTGTATTTATTCTTATTTCTATTTCGGTTTTTGTTTTTCTGCTTTTTTCAATGTTTATATTAATTGAATTCAATTCATTTATACATTCTTTATATAATTTGTTCAATTTTTCTTGTTTATTCATATTATCACCAAATTAATTCTAATAATTGTATAAAAATTTGTCAAATAATTAGAAAAACTATCTATAATCCCAAAAAATTTTGATATAAAAAGGCAAAAAAAGAAAACATAGCAAATTGAAAAAACAAATCGCTATGTTTTCTTAAAATAATTAGTGGTTTATTTAAATTTAACCATTGTACCAAGATATTTTCCGTCTTCTACTTTTGCATATATCCTGCCATCATTCATTAAAAGTCTATTTAAGTGATGTGCACATTTCCTAGATACTTCCTTACTGAATTTAAACTTTTCAAATAAAACATATCCATCGCAAATTTTGATCTTTTCAACTGGAGTTTCTATAAGTTCCTGGATAAAATCCGAATACATTTTTTCCGCAAGTTTCTTCTCATTTAAACAATACACACTATAACTATGATTTATTTTTCTTACCCACTTCTGAGCAAATGACAAAGGTTCACCTTTTTTGTATGCAGGAACGCTAACACAAATTTCACCCTTTGTCAGAACAAAGCCCAAAGTTTCAAGATATTCCCGAATAAAACTCTCCGGCATATCTGGCCACATCGAGTCTTTATCAATACTTGACTCCTTGTAAAAACCGATATGATGATACATAGGTACTGGTTTGCACCTCTTATTTCCAATCACAGCTCGCCAAGGTCTGTGACCTTCAATAAAAGATTGTTGAAAGAAATTTTCAAGCAAAGCTTCTATTTGTAGCTTTGCTTCATTTTCTCTTTCAATCCGCAATTTTTCAATAAAGTCTTGAAGATCTTTTATTGTGCTCATTTTACCTCCTAATTATTTCAAAACGAGTTAATAACTACAATTAGATTATATCATTTTTATGTCTACCAGTCAATAATTTAATAATAATTTATTGAAATTCTGCCTAATTTCTGTTAAAATAGATAATATGGAGGAAAAATATGATAGAACTACTTTCACCTGTTGGTGATTTTGATTGTTTAAAAGCTGCTGTACAAAATGGTGCAAATGCTGTATATTTTGGTAGCAACCTATTTAGTGCTAGAGCTTTTGCTAAAAATTTTGATAAAGAAGAATTAGAACAAGCAATAAATTATGCAAAATTAAGAGGTGTAAAAACACACTTAACTTTAAATACATTAATTAAAGATGAAGAATTTGAAGAAGCTTTTAATGTTGCAAAAACTGCTTATGAATTTGGCATAGATGCAATTATTGTTCAAGATTTAGGTCTTGCTATTAATTTAATAAAATCTTTTCCAGATTTAGAAATACATGCAAGTACTCAAATGACCACATCTAATTTAGAAGGAGTAAAAAAACTTCAAGACTTAGGTTTTAAAAGAGTTGTACTTTCAAGAGAATGTTCTATTTCAGAAATTGAACATATTTGTAAAAATTCTAGCATTGAAATTGAAGTATTTACACATGGAGCACTATGTATTTCGTATTCAGGTCAATGTCTTTTTTCTAGTATGGTCGGAGGACGTTCTGGAAATAGAGGTATGTGTGCTCAGCCTTGTCGCCTACCTTATTCGCTTTTTTCGAATAATAAAGAAATAGACAAAGGTTTTCTCCTTAGTCCTAGAGATTTATGTAGTTTAGAAAATTTGCCTAAATTAATTTCAGCTGGAGTTTCTTCTCTTAAAATAGAAGGAAGAATGAAATCACCTACATATGTTGCAACAGTTACAAAAATTTATAGAAAATATATAGATTTAGCATATAGATTTTTAAAGAATGAGATTTCAAAATATGAAATTGATAAAAATGACAAAAAAGAGTTAATGCAAGTTTTCAATAGAGGTGAATTTTCAACAGGTCACCTTCTTGATACACCTAATAAAAAACTAATTTATTCACAAAAACCTAACAATATGGGGATAACTTTAGGAAAAGTTTTAAAATTTAATCCAAATAAAGGATTAATTACCGTAAAATTAGAAGATGAAGTTGCAATTGGAGATGGAATTTCATTAGAAAATGAATCAACAAAATATACTATTTCAGAACTTATGAATAAAAATATAAACATAAAATCAGGATTAACAGGAGATACTGTTACTTTCGGAAGAATGAAAGGAAATATTAAAGCCGGTGATAAAATATATAAAATAACAGATAAAGCTTTATCTACTGAAGCTTTAAATAGTTACAGCAAAGAAAATATTAAAACATATTTATCATGTAATCTAGAAATTCATTCCGGCCAAAAAATTTCAGTTAGAATTAAAAGTAAAAAATTTAATACAGAAGTGAATTTTGAGTATGATTATATACCAGATATTGCAAAAAATGCACCTATTACGCAAGATAAAATAATTAATCAATTTAATAAAACATTAAATACATGTTTTGAAATTTCAGAATTTAACATAGATTTAGATGAAAATGTCTTTATTCCTACATCAATTTTAAATGATATTAGAAGAACAGCTATTAATTTAATAGAAGAAAAAATTTTACAAAGTTTTAAAAGAAAGTCTGATAGTTCAGTTAGTACAATAAAAACAGATCAAATATCAGCTTCTACAAAGCAAGAAAAAGCTTTACTTTTAAATATATTAAATACAGATTATGACTATTCTAAATTGAAACACTTTGATAGAATTTATATACCTTTAAAGTATTTTTCTGAAAAAAAATATGCAGAAATTATAAATATCTTAGAGTGTAAATCTAAAATATATATTTATATGCCTGTAGTTGTTAAAGATAGATATTTATTAACAATTAAAAATATGGTTGAAAATGCATTAAAAAAATATAACATTTCAGGTGCAGTAATTTCGGAATTATCTTCTATAAGATTATTTGATAATATAGATTTAATTGCAAATTATAATTTTAATATATTTAATACATATACTTCTTTAGAAATAGAGAAATTAGGTTTTTCAAGTTTAACTATTTCGCCTGAACTTGATGAAAATGAACTTTCAAAAATTAATGCTACAAATAAAGAAATTATTGTATATGGAAAAATTCCACTTATGACAATGAGTTACTGTCTATTAGGAAAATCTAACAGATGCTATAAAGAATGTAAACATCTATGTTTAGAAAATAATAGCTATTATTTAAATGACAGATATAATTTTAAATTTAGAGTTGTTCCTGATAATATTCAAACTCTTACAACAATTTATAATTCTAGAAATATAAATATTTCTACTACAGGTGCAAATTGCATAAGATATGATATATTAGATGAAACAATTGAAGAAATTAATAATTTATAACATAAAAAGCCTAAATTATTTGAAGTAAATAATTTAGGCTTTTTTTTATTCAGTTTTATTGTCTTCATTGCTTTCTGTTTTTTCTTCATTTTCTATTTTTTCTGTATTCTCTGTATTTTCTGCTTCTTTTACTTCTTCATATATTTCTTCAGACTTTTCTTCCTCTGATTCTATAATTTCAGCTTCATGCACTTCTTCTTCAGGTTGTTCAGTTCCACATGATGGGCAGAATTTAGCATTTTTATCGATTTTATTTTTACAATTTACACATTGTTTCATGTTTCCTAATTCTAATATTTGTTTTTCATATTTTTCTATTTCATCTGTTAATTCTGTAATTTTTGTTAACTGTTCTGCTATATCATCTTTTATTTCTAAATTTCCATCAAGTACAAATTTCTGATACACTATTTTTCCAATATCTTGATATATATCTTTTATTTTAGATTTATTATCATTTATTTTAAATTTTAATTTTGTTTCACTTGCTATTTTATTTGCTTTTTCTCCTGCGTTATTAAATGTTTCAGACGCTTTCTTTCCTAATTTTTCAAAAAATTCCATATTCTTTCCCTCCATTGGTTATATATTTTATTTATATTACAATTAAATTATGCAAAACTTATTGTGTATAATTTAATATTTCTATTTGTATATGATTTATATATATTATGCAATAATTTTATAACTTTTATACTTATTAGTCTTCCATTTTTTTATCACGAGTCATAAGCATTTTTACAGCCTCATTTGGTTCTAAATTGTTATATAAAATATCATAAACTGCGTCAACTATTGGCATAGATATATTAAGTTTTTGACTTAAACTTTTTGCAACTTCTATATTATCTATACTTTCTATTGTCATACCAACTTCTTTTTTAGTTTCTTCAATTGTTTTTCCTTGTCCAATTAATTTTCCTGCTTTTCTGTTTCTGCTATGTTCACTTAAACAAGTAACAATTAAATCTCCTAATCCACTTAGTCCATATAAAGTCTGGCTTTCTGCACCAAGTTCTAATCCTAATCTTCTAATTTCTGTAAGTCCTCTTGTAATTAATGCTGCAAAAGTATTGTCTCCATATCCTAAACCTGCAGCAACTCCAGCACAAAACGCAATAATGTTTTTTAATGCTCCACCTAATTCAACACCTTTTATATCTTCAGATGTATAGATTCTCATTTTTTCGTTCATAAAAGTATCTTGAACTAATTTTCTAACTTCTGCATCTTTAGAAGCCGCAACTAATACAGTTGGTACTGCAATTGAAACTTCTTCTGCATGACTTGGTCCTGATAAAGCTCCTACTCTTGCATTTGGTATTTCTTGTTTAATAACTTCGTCTAAAGTAAGTGCTGTATCTTTTTCTATTCCCTTAGAGCATACTACTATTGGCTGTTTTTCACAATCTACAAATTCTTTGTATTGCTTAACTATATTTCTTGTAAATTTTGAAGGTGTAACATGTAATATAAAATCTGCTCCTTCAATTACTTCTTTAAAGTTTGTTTTACATACAATGTTGCTTGGAATAACTATTTTAGGCAAAAATTTACATTTTCTCTCTTCATTAATTAATCTTGCTTCTTCTTCGTCAAATGACCAAATTCTAACATTATGTCCTAAACTTGCTAAATGCATAGATAAAGCTACTCCCCAGCTTCCACTTCCTATAATCGCTATTGTTTTCATTATTTTTCCTCTTTTCTAATTATTTTTTAAAGCTTAATTTATTTTCTGTACCATTCATTATTCTCTTAATATTTTCTCTATGATTAAATATAACAAATACAGCTAAAATTATGCTAAAAATCAAATACTTAAATCCTGTAGCAGGTACTATAAAACTATCTCCTATAAATATTGTAAGTACTGGAAATAATATAGCTGCTCCCATAGATCCCATTGAAACCATTTTAGTTATTATGATAATTACTAAAGCAAATATTAAACATATTAAACCTATTTTCCAATTAGTAATTAAAAGTACACCTAAAGATGTTGCAACTCCTTTTCCACCTTTAAATTGAAAAAATATTGGAAATGTATGACCTATAACAACTAATATTCCTGCTATTTGTACTAATAGAGCTCTATCTGTATTACCCACAATATTTCCTATTAAAACAGCTATTAAAATTGCAACTATTCCTTTTAAAATATCGCAAATTAATGTAATAACAGCTGCTTTTATTCCCACTGCTCTTAATACATTTGTAGAACCTGCATTTCCACTACCTTTTTCTCTTACATCAAATCCTGCAATTTTTTTGCTTATTAATACTGAGAAATTAATACTTCCTATTGCATATGCTATTACTGCTATTATTATGTATGTTGCCATATCCATCCCTCCTTCTTAAATATAATGCAATTATATTATAAATTATCTTTTTTATCAATAGATTTTTGACTTTTTTTCTAAAAAGACTTGTTTTTTTTGCCATTTTATAGGATAATATATATAGTTATGAAATTAAATACCTTTAGAGGGGATGAAATAATATATGATGAAAATAATAGATGCTTTTTTAAAAAAGTTAAATGTTAATCGTAACACTTTTTTAACATACATATTCACATTACTAACAATATATGTAGCAGTTGATAGAATTGTTGAAATGTTAATAATGATATTTACAGGAATTGCAACAAGTTACTGGAACCCAATTGTTTATACTCTAGCACTAGCCTGTCCTGTTCTTGCATATTCATTTGCAGGAAGCTCTTCTTATGCAGACACTAGAGCATCTAAAGTAACAATGTTCTACATATTTGCAATTGGATTTTATGTTATAGCAATTTCAATGTTTACACAATATCTAAATGCTGGTGCATGGCTTCTTTTCATGTCATCTAAAAACTTTATACCAATTATCACAGACTTTTCAGAATTAGTAAAACCTGCATTTCGTGCCATATCATTATATTTACCATTAACAACAGTTTACCCATTTATAAAATCAATTCTATTAGGAATTAACGATTCACAAAATATGTCAAGATCACTTTGGGACTTTGCTGGAATTAATCTATCAGACAAAAAAGCAAAACATGGACCTTATGCATGTGATGTATTTTTATTTAAAGATTTCGACTCTGGTAAAAAGATGAATTTTTCAGAAGATCGTAGATTTCAGTCATTACTTGTATGTGGTGGTTCTGGAACAGGAAAAACCTCAATGATTTTTGAACCAATTATCGCACAAGATATAGAAAAGAAATATTTCTTTACAGAGGCATCAAAAGAACTTGGATTTACAGCTTTAAAAACAGGTATAGCAAGTTTATCTGCTCCATATAGTAACGATTATTTAAATAAAAACTTTAATTTAAATATGCTATCACCTACTTTTGGAAAAGATACTTTATTTAATACTTTTGTTAAAAAGATGGTTATAGCAACATCACCTTATAATATATACAAAAACATTGGTATTACATATATGTCTCCTGATTATGAGACTTTAGACCAAATGATGAAAGTTTCTGAAAATTATAACATAGGATATAATCTAATAGATCCTTCTCAACCGGAAAAATCTGTAGGATTGAATCCATTTATATATGATGATCCAACAAGAATTTCAGTTATTATATCATCAGCATTACAAGGCATATCATCAGATGAAGCAAGTGAAATGAAAGACTTATACAGAGAAGAAATCTCTTTACAAATGCTTGAAAATCTTTCTATATTATTAAAAGTAATATATCCAAAAATGCATGATGGAGTACTTCCTAATATGGAAGATTTACTAACACTTTTATCTAACTTTGAATTAGTAGAAAAAATGTGTAAAATACTTGAAAAAGACGAAGAACTTGCAAAAAAATATGCAATGGAATTATCATATTTTAAAAGATCATTTTTTGCAAATAGTGTAGCTAGAGAAGATACAGAAAAAAATGCATATCAAATTGCAAGTAGATTAGAAAATCTTTTAAGAGCTCCAAAAATAAGATATATTTTATGCAATAGACATACAAATATTAATTTTGACGATGCACTTAAAAATGGTGAAGTTACATTTGTATGCACACGTCGTGGAGATTCTGGAAAAACTGCACATAAAGCATTTGGATTATTCTTCTTGCTATCTATGCAAAATGCAGTTCTAAGTAGACCTGGTAATGAAAAATCAAGAATTCCTCATTTCTTATACATTGATGAATTTCCAGATTTCTTAAGCAAAGATACAGAAACAATGTTTACAATGTACAGAAAATACAGAGTTGCAACAACTATTTCAGCACAAAGTATTTCACAATTTGCTTTGCCAGATAATAAATCTAACTTCAATAGTGTAGTTTTAGCAAACTGTGCAAGCAAAATATACACAGGTGGAGCTACTCCTTATGAGGAACTTGAATGGTGGCAAAATGAAATTGGTAAATGGAAACAATGGCAATTAAGTCAAGATTATGATGGTAAAACAGGCACAATGTCACCTTCAATAAAAACTCCTAAAAGAGGATTCGAAATTAAAATGGCTTGGAACAGATTACAAAATCTTGGTCAAAATGGTTGTGGATACAAAATTGTAGCAGACAATGGTAGAAACGATATTGGTGAAGGAATTATGTACTACCTATCTTCAAAATATAAAGAAAAACATAAAGGAAAAACATATAATTTTGCAGCTTATGCATCAGGTTCAGTAACTGAAGATACCAATAGTGCATCAACAAAAAAATCGAAATATAATTTTAGGAAAACAACTGTAAACAATAAAGGTTATACAGAAACAGACCCAATTCAAAATACTGAAACAAAATATTCTTTCGACAACGAAGAAGGCGAAATTATTATCGATTTAAAAAATAATAAAAAATAAATGGAAATTGGGACGGTTCTCTTTTCCAAAAAATAAAGACTCAGTTTATTTAGTAAACCGAGTCTTTATTTTATATGTATGCATCTATATTTTTCATATCCATATTCACTTACGCTTTTTCCAAATATATCATAAGTATGTGCAGCAATTAAAGTATTTGTTGTGTTAGTTCCATTCTTTACTACAATTAAAGAATGTGAAAAAATATGTCCATTAAAACTTAGTTGAACCACATCCCCTATTTCTAATTTATCTATTGTTGTCTCTTCTCCTTTTGGACCTAGATTATTATTTGTTGTTAAAAATTTATACAAAAACTCTACCCCTGTCCATGATGGAGATTTATTATTTCCATTTATATAATACCATCCATTATTTCTATTATAATTCATTTGCTTACATCCTGCATAAATACATTGTGATACAAAATTTGTACAATCTCCCCCTACTGAATCAAAATTATAATATTTAGGATTTCTTCCATATGCCCACTTTTTTGCATATTCATATACAGCTTCTCTATTATACATATCATCACCTTTAACATATTATTATTAATCTTAATAGAATGTTACTAGAGGTGTTAAAAATGATATTTTTAAAAACTAAAACTGCTCATGCAGATATAAAAGGTAGTAAAAAATATCCTAATATAAAGGGCGAAGTTGATTTTAAAGAAACTAAAGATGGAGTTTTACTTACTGCAAAAATTCATGGATTACCAAAATCTACTAATAAATGTAATGGAAGATTTTTTGGTTTTCATATACATGATGGAAATTCTTGTACAGGGAACACAGAAGATGATTTTGCAAATGTAGGAATGCATTATAACCCTACAAAGTGCCCTCATCCATTTCACGTTGGAGATTTACCACCACTATTAGAAAACAATGGTTATGCTTATATGAGTGTATTAATTAATAAATTTAAAATTAAAGACATATTAGGAAAAAGTATTATTATCCATGATAAACCTGATGATTTTACAAGCCAACCAAGTGGAAATCCTGGGACTAAAATTGCATGTGGAATTATTGAATAAAAAGAGAGCCTTTCTAGTAGTGAAATGACTCCCTTTTTATAAACCTGATTAAGATTCAGGTTTAAATAGGATAAGTAACAACTGCTTGAATCCTGTCAAATAATGAGTATAGTTCCTAACTTTGGAAGAATTGAACTCAACTAACTGCATATATTCATTACAATTTCTGATAAAGCTTCCTCTAGCAATGACTTTATCAAAATAGCAACCTTTTGTTAATGCCAACCATTCTTCTCCTCCAAAATTGTCTTCATCATGTTCATAATGAAATCCTTTCGAATAGTTATGAGAATATACATTGTAATTCGAGCCGTTTCTTCTTAACTCTCTATAGATTTTATCATCAACAAAAACCTGTGTATTAGGTTCTGTTGATAATACATCTTCGATTATTGAAAAAATTTCTGCTGGATTCTCCCGCGTTACATAGGCTTGTTTAATCTTCATCATGATCCTCCTTAAAATGTTTTTGTACAAAGCCATGAAAAAATATTTTTCATTCCTTAATTAGATTGGAACAATGATATTATAACATATATTAGCTTATAATTCAATACTTTGACTATGTTTAGTGGAATTTATGACGGCTCATACCAAAAAGGATTTATCATGAAATGTATCGAAGAATATTTTGCCATAAAAAAATCACACCATTATGGTGCGACGATTTTACCTTTTGGAGCAGGTAGTGGGAATCGAACCCACGTAGCTAGCTTGGAAGGCTAGGGTTCTACCATTGAACTACACCTGCATTTCCTTAGGACATTTTCTATTATATCATGTTTTTGAAATTTGTCAACACTTTTTTCAAATTTTTTTAAATTTTTCAAATTTTTTTAAATTTTTGTTACAATTTAGACTTTTACTTATTTTTTTCCCTGTAAAACGAAATTATATAATAGTTAAGCACTTTTCTACAATAAGTATAAAATTCCAACTTTGGTAAATAATAATACAAAAAGGAGCAGATTTATGAACATAAAAAAGTTATTTAAATATGAGCCTAAACCAAACTATGATTTCAATATTCAAAGTACAGAGAATGCATCAGTTCAAGATTTAAGTACAGATAAAACAGACAAGAAAGTTTATAGTTCTTTAAAAAAAAATGTACAATTTGCACAATTTAAATATAATTCATTAATTAATAGCGATATTATAGTAAGGCATTTTTCAATTATCTGTAAAAATAAAAAGTACAAAGCTTTTTTATTATATATAGATGGAATGACAGATTCTGTTATTATAAATCAATTTGTATTACACCCTTTAATGCTAAGAAATAAAAATAATACATTTGATGATTCAGTTAATACTCAAAACAGTCAAAATGCTAAAAATATTAAAAATTCTAAACCAAAATCTCAAGAAGATTTATCGAATTATATTTATGAACGATTAATTCCAAACAACAATATCTCTATTCAAAAACAATTTGATAAAATTATCTCTGACATAAACTCAGGAAATTGTGCTTTATTTGTTGACACTTTAAATGTTGTTTTTGATATTGATGCTAAAGGTTTTAAACAAAGAAGTATTGATAGACCACAGATTGAAAATGTAATAAAAGGTCCTCAAGAAGCTTTTGTTGAAAACATCAGAACAAATACATCTCTATTAAGAAGACTTACAAATAATGAAAATCTAGTTATTGAAAATGTTGAAGTTGGTGAAATTAGTAAAACGAAATGTGCTTTATGTTATATGCAAAATATTGCAAATGGTGATTTAATTGCTGAAGCTAAATATAGACTAAATAATCTTTCCATAGATACCTTAGTTTCATCTGGTGAATTAGAACAACTAATACAAGATGGATCAAGTTTTGGAATACCTCAAGTTCTTTCTACAGAGCGTCCAGATAAATGTGTAAAAGCTGTAATGCAAGGTCGAGCTGTTATTTTAGTAAACGGAAACCCTTATGCTTTAATTATTCCTTCTGTTATGACAGATTTTCTTGCATCTCCAGAAGACTCAAATTTAAACCCTTTATTTGCAAATTTCCTTAAGTTTATTCGACTTCTTGCATTCATAATTACTCTTTTACTACCAGGAATGTATATTGCAGTTACAAATTTTCATCAAGAGCTCTTCCCTACTGAACTTCTCTTTTCAATTTTAGTTGCAAGAGAAAACGTTCCTTTTCCAATTATATTCGAGCTTTTACTTATGGAAATTTCTTTTGAATTAATCCGTGAAGGAGGTCTTAGAACTCCTTCTGCTATTGGTTCGACCTTAGGTATTGTCGGAGCTTTAATTTTAGGAGATGCTGCAGTTGCTGCAAATATTGTAAGTCCAATTTTGATTATAGTAGTTGCAATTACAGGGCTTTCATCTTTTGTTATTCCTAACTTTTCATTTGGCTTTCATTTAAGAGTTTTTAGATTTGCTTTTACAATTCTTGGATATATAGCAGGATTTTTAGGAATTGGATTAGGTATTTATGTTTATATGGTTTTACTTTGCAGTATAAAATCTTTTGGAGTTGCATATTTATCTCCAATTTCTCCAAATATTTCAGGATTTAGTTTAAAATATTTTGTTCCTCCATTTTGGAAACAAGAATATAGAAACGACTTTTTAGCACCTAAAAAGCAAGTCTCTCAAAGTAAATTTAGTATGGTTTGGAAAAAGGAGAATTCTAATGGAAAAAATCAATAATAAAGAAGCTATATCTTTAATTGTAAGTTCAAGTCTTGGTATAACTGTCCTTGTAGCAAGTCAAATAATTGCTTCAACTTGTTTATCGTCAAGTTTAATTAATACTGGAATAATAAGTATTATTGCTTTGGCTTTAACCGTTATAATTTGTGCTCTTTATAAAAAATTTATTGGAATAAGCTTTTTAGATATTACAGAATATTTTGGAGGAAGATTTTTAAAATTTATTGTTGGCTTAATTTTTTTACTATACTTTCTATTTACCGCTGCAATTGTATTGTGTAAAGCTGTAAACACACTTCAAATTGTATATTATCCTATGACAAATATAAGCTATATAGTTTTGTTTTTTCTATTTACAACTGCTTTTGCATGCAATTTAAAAAACAACGGATTCTTAAGAGCTACATTTATGATAGTTCCAATTGTTATAATTGCTATATTTTTCATTTTTGCAGGAAATCTAAAAAATTTTAATTATGAAAATATTTTCCCTATTTTAGGAAATGGATGGAATGCAACCTTTGGAATAGGTCTAACAAATCTATATACATTTGGTGGAATTGCATATTTATTTTTTGTTCCCCAGAATTTAAAAAGACCAGATAAATTTATGTCTATATCTGTAATATCTACAATCACTTCTAGTATTCTTCTAACACTTACTGTAGCACCAATTATCCTTATGTTTAATAGAAATGTTACAAGTGGGCAACTTTTTCCATTATATATAGCAGTAAGATATATAGAATTTGGTACATTTTTTCAAAGACTTGATGCCGCATTTTTATTAATTATGAATATAGCTATTTGTTCATTTTTAGGAATATATGGTAATTTATGCCTTGGCATAATAAAAGAAATAACTGGAATAACAGATAGTAAGCCTCTAAGCTATCCTTTAATTTTGTTATTTTATGCAATTACTGTATTTATAGATAGTTTTTTTGAATTGGAATTCATACAAGATACCATCTTTAAAATAATTTTCTTTAGTGTTGTATCTTTAGGAATAATTATTTTAGTTTTTGCAAATATAAAAAGCAAATTTTCAAAAAGAAAGGCAAATATATGAGTAAAAATATGCTAAAGTTTTATGCAGTAGTAGTACTTACATTGGTTTTTATTTATGCATTTTCTGCATCATACACTTCTGATAGTGTTGATAATATTTCTTATGTTATTGCTCTTGCTGTTGATGTAAATGAAGGTGAACAAAACCTACAAGTTACTTTCGAATTCATGGATACATCTGCATTTTCAAGTGAACAATCTGGAGATTCAAAAGGAGCAATAATAGATACAGTTACATCAACTTCTATAAACAGTGCAATTAATTTGCTTAACGCGTATATTGGAAAAGAAGTTAATTTATCTCACTGTAAAGTTGTTGTTTTTTCTGACAAGTTAGCTGAAAAAGGGATATCTTCTGAAGTTAGTGAGCTTATGAATAATATCCAAGTTAGGCCTTCAACCAATATTATTATTTGTAAAGGAAATGCATTAGAATATATCCAAAATTCTACTTCACAACTAGAAAAAATCTTAACAAAATATTACGATATTTTTCCTAATAGTAGCGAATATACAGGATATACATCAAATATAATGATTGGTGAATTCTACAATTATTTAACAACTAAAGAATGTGGAAATCTTGCTATTTTAGGTGGATTAAACCCAACAATTTCTCCTTCCAATTCTTCTGGTAATCCTTCAAATGGTTCTTCTGATGGTTCATCAAGTGGTTCTAATAAAAGCTCTGAGGGAGGATCCTCTGAAAAATCTTCAGAAAATTCATCAAAAGAAAATTCAGAAAGCACAGAAAAACCTGATAATAACAACAATCTTTCACAAGTAGTTTCAGGTAGTGCACCAATTTTAGGAGAACGTGGAACAGATAATATTGGACTTGCAGTACTTAAAGATGGTATATATAGAGGCGATTTAACTGCAATTGACACTTTATGCCATACTCTAATAAAAGGAGAAGTTAATTCATTTTTGTTAACTATAAACAACACGGAAATTTATAAAAATTATATAGATGTTTCGTTATATGAAAACAATCCACCAAAAATTACTGTAAATATAAGTGAAAATGAGCCTGTTATAAATATAAAAATAAAATTAGTAGGAAGAATTAGTAATCTTAAAGATGGTATTAATTATTCCGATGAATCAACTAATTTAGATTTAAATGAAATATCTGATGCAGTAAATAGATCTTTAGAAGGATATATTTATGATTATTTAAAAAAGACCTCTTCTGAATTTAAATGTGACATTGATTATTTTTATAATTATGCTAAACGAAACTTTAAAACAATTTCTGATTGGAAAAATTATGATTGGGAATCAAAATATGAAAAAAGTAAATTTAATGTTTCAGTAGAATCGCAAGTGTATTACAGCTTACTAAATTCTGATTGAATTATTAGGCTATAAAACCTTGTTATTCTAAAAAAGGAGACTAACTATGAATACTTTATTTGTTAAAATAATATTTCTTATTTTTACATTGGTAATTTTTATTCATTCCTCTTCCTATGCTAAATTTGAAATTACAAAAAAAAATAATATCATTGGTGGAATTGTAATTTTTATTTTTATTTTATCTAGCATAGTTTTTAGTAATATTATATTTTTTATAACATAAATAAAAATTTTATATAACTACTTGCTTGGCCTTATGTCAATAAAAAACTCAAATTATTAAACATATATAAGTTTAATAATTTGAGTTCATTACATAAAACACTCTTTTATACTCTTACTCTTTTCTTTGTTACTTCTGGTGCAGGTGGGATTAGAGGACTATATGAATCTCCTTCTAAAACATCCACTTCAACAGTTCTAGTTAATATATCTGTATAACTATATGTTGCGTTCCTTGCCCCTTCTAAATATTTTACCGTAAAAATATTTGGATATGCTTTTTCTATCGTAGCTTCTTTTTCAAAAGACCTGTTTCTGCCAAGAGAACCTTTAATAATAATCTTTTGACCAATTTTGTCTAAAATGTCTGATTTTAAATTTAAAATATCTGCAGAGCAAATCATATAATCACCTTCACTTCAATATTTATGATTGAATTTTATCATAATGAACATAAAATGTCAAAATAAGAAAAGTTTTCAAAATTCTTTGTATCTATTGAAGCTCTAAGTGTTTTTGTGTCGTTTTTAGTAATATTACATTTATATTACAATTTTGTTACATAAATGTAACAATTCTTTTTCCATTTGCTCCAATTCCCCCTACTCCTCTTTTTCCATCTCTTAATTCGTGCTCTATATCTCCTATTGTAATATATTTTAAAGAATCTGTTGTTGCAACTTTTCGTGCTATAACAAGTGGATCTAAAAAATCTATTAAAATCCTAGCAGGAGATGAAGCAAAATTTGCACCTGCCATTATTAAAGCTTCAAAATAACTTTGGCAGGCTCCTGCAAATATTACAATTTCTTTTCCTTGTTCTCTTTCGTATCTTCTTGCTTCTTTTACAGTCTCTATAAAATATTTAGAATTTCTATAATTATATATATCATCATAAGCTCTTTCTTTTTTTATCATTCCATCGTGTCCTGTAACTACAAGTATATCAGGATTGTAGTATAACAATAAATTATAAACCATGCTTGGTTGTCTATATTCTGGAATATTTTTAACAATAGCTTTTAATCCCATCTTTTGATAATATCTGAAAGATTTTTCACTATATCTTCTATCCCCATCTAAATGTAGTATTTTTCCAGTAATATATTGCTCTATTTTCCTGTTTTCCTTTGTATTTTTATGTTTATTTATATCTTTTTCAAATCTATTGTCTATTACTTTTAAGCTATTTATTATTTGCTCTTTATCAGCTAATACTAAATCTTCAACATCACTATCAACTTCAATTCTTTCTGTAATTCCTTTCAAAATTGCAATTCTTTTTCTGCCGTTTTTTATTATTTTTATTACTTCAAAAATGATATCTTCTCCATGCGAAATTCTTACTACTTTATCACCTTTTTTTATCCTTTTCATCTTATCACCCCTAAATGATGTCTATATTATTTTATGTCGAATTTTGTATAAGGGTGAAAGAAGAAAAAACCAAATTTACTAGTTTCTATCTAATAAACTTGGTTCTTTATTTAATTACCTTGTAAAATTTTTTTTATTTCTTCAAATCTTTTTACCTTTGCAGTTGTTGTTTTAATCATAGGTTCATCTGTTACAATTGTCTTTTTAATGTGTTTAAATATTGTAAGTTCTTTGTTTATGTTTTTTATATCTTTCCAAACTTTATCTTCTATATCTTCTTTTGATGTATTTTTAAAATATTCTTTGTTATATACAATCTTAGCAGAAATGATAAGGTCGTCACCTTTTGGATAACCAAATACCATGCTTTCTTCTACATAAGGTAATGTATTTATTAATGTTTCAATTTCCTCTGGATAAATATTTTTTCCATTTTTTAACACTATAACACTTTTTTGTCTACCTGCAATACAAAGATATCCTTTTTTATTATAATAACCTATATCTCCAGTATAGAACCAACCATCTTTTAATACAGCTTTTGTGTCTTCTTCATTCTCGTAATAGCCAAGCATAACATTTGGTCCTTTTACTGCTATTTCTCCTATTCCTTCTTCATTAGGATCTTCTATTTTAACCTCTACATTGCATAAAGGCTTTCCTACAGAATTGTGTCCCATTGTATGTATATTTTCTCCTGCAACAACAGGTGCTGTCTCTGTTAAACCATATCCCTCTACTGTATAAATTCCAAATGCATTAAAATCTTCCGCTACTTGCTTATTTAAAGCTGCTGCTCCACTTATAACTGCTCTTACCTCTCCTCCTAGTTCATCAAGAACTGTTTTAAATATTTTTCTTCTAATATCTATTCCAACTTTTAATAACGCTTTGCTTAATTTTTTTCCAAATTCAAATTTTTTTCTTTGACCTGTTTTATCTATTGTGTTCATTATTTTTTTATGCATAGCCTCTAAAATTAGTGGAACACAGACAAATACAGATACTTTATATTCTTTTAAATTTTCTTGAATATGTCTTAAACCATCACAAAATACATTGTTTACTCCTGCACTTATCATTAATAAAATACATGTCGAACCATACATGTGATGGAATGGTAGAAATGCTATATTGGTATCTGTTGAGCAAAATGGTTGTTCATAACGCAATGCTGCAACATTACTAGCTATGTTTCTATGTGAAATCATTACTGCTTTTGCTAGTGATGTAGTTCCTGAAGTAAAAAGAATAACACTCATTTTATTATTATCAATTTCAGCATCAATATATTCTTTATTTCCTTTTTTTACTTCTTCCTTACCCTTTTCAATTAGTTTTGGTATATTTAGAAAATCGTATTTTTCTATATTATCCATTAAAATAAATGTTTTTAAGTTTGTTGTATTTTCATCTTTTATTTTTTTCATTAAATCTGCCATATTTTCTTCAAATATTATTACATCGGCTTTACTTCTTTGCAAAGATGTAATAATTTCTTGTTCTGGCAAACCTTTATCTAATGGAATAGCAATTCCCACTCCATTTAATATAGTAACATAGCTTAAAATCCATTCATACCTGTTTTTTCCTATTATAGCTACTCTTTTTCCTTTTAATCCAATAGAAAGTAATGCTGTTCCAAAAGCATTAATATCTTCATTTAATTCTTTGTATGTTATTTTTTTATAGCTTACATTTTTTCCATTTTTATTTTTTATTGTAAATGCTACACAATCTGGATATTTACTTACAGCATCTTTTATAATTTCTTTAACATTTTTATAATCTATGAATTCTTTTTTTTCACTCTTCATATCAGACGCTCCTTTTTAAAAAAATATAATCTAGTATTGAATACTAGATTATCACTTATTTCTAAATCTGTCAATATATTTGACTACCAATTCTATTTTTATGTTTTACTTTCTGACCATCTTGACATCTTAATTTCTTTATATTTTTCAAGTATTGTAGCATACTTTTCATATTCTTCATCCCATAACTCATTTGGCATTTTATCAAAAGCTTCAAATATTGTTTCTGCTTCTTTTAAATATAATATTTGTTGTTGTGGGCTTAATTTATCAAATCTTTTAGAGTATTCATATAGCTTGTCTAATGTTTGATTTGCCTCTATAAAATTCCAAAAATCTTTTACTGTTATTCCAAATAACCTTATTTGCAATACTGCATATCCTGCTAATGCGAATATTATTAAAACTAGTATATATATTAAATATAGCATTTTTCCACCTCTTACGTTCATTCGTACATTCATATTATAACATATATTTTTTTTATTTGCAAATTTTGTCAAATTTTATATATTTTTATTAAATATATAAAATAATTTTAGCATAAAAAATACTAATACAATATTTATTAATTATTATTATCATTTTATAACAAAATAGATTATATACTCTTTTTTAAAATAAGAGAACGCCAGCACTAAACACTGACTTTCTCTTATTTCGGAATTACATTTTTCTTAATATTTTATTATAATCAACCTCCGATTCAAATTTGAGGCCGACTTCACTTGCCAATAAAGCAAGCTCTCGATGAATACTAATAAGATTCGCTTTCTCTTTAGTATTCATTCTGATTTTTCTATTATAACCGGAATAGCAACGTTTATATACATTGACTGTACCATCAAGAGAACAATCAATTATCATTGTTTCTCCAGTTATGCTTGATGTAAGAAAACAATAATCACCTCTTCCTTCCCTATTCCATATAATTTTCCCATGAAGATTTATTGTATGTATATATAGCTCATATTCATGCTGAAATATATTTTCAATAATCTCTTCACTTTTTCTATCCATGATTTCCTCTGAAAATTCCAAGATTTCTCTTAGCAGCATTTGAAGAGGCTCCACAGATTTTCTTTCTTCTTTTGAAGTTGCAAGTCTTAACTTTTCTGCCGCTTTTTCAATCTTCTCCATTTTCTTTGAGTTTGGAAAAACTCCTCCATTTTCTTTTAATAGCTTTAGGAGAATCAAAGTGAAGTAATCGTTTATTTTTTCTGTTCCGATGTATCGCTTTACTTCTTCTAAAAATTTTTTTTGCAAGTATTGGCTTATTTCTTCTTCACTTTTAAATGTAATTAATTGGGGCATATCATATGAATAAAACGACACAACTCCTTCCTTTTTTAATGCATCTGACAAACTCTCCATGTTTTCTGATTTTATTTCGCAAAGTGTCCGAAGGTACAATATTGCTTTCCTATTCTTCACACCATTGTAATTCCTTATCATATCATCCTCCTATAATTGTTGGTGGATTTGTCTCTTTTTTAGAGACACTAAAAATATGTTACACTATTATTATATCATACTTTACATAATTTTTCAACTTTCTATAAATATCTCGGAATTATTTAGTAATATTTTGTTTAAATTGCAAAAAAAGCCAGGTACTTTATGTACCAGACTTTTATAAAACTTTACTTTTTAATTGGCAATTTTTTTTGTACTGTTTCTAATTGTTTTTTCTGCATTTGTTTAGAAATATTAACATTTTTCAAATAAATGAATGCTAGAGAATTATGTCCATGAGCCGATACTAAAGTTTCTAAATCAAAATCAAGATTTAAATTATCTAATATACTCCAAGTATTATTTATATTTTCCGTATCCTTATACCACCCACCATATTTTGGAATACTTGCAATAGGTACAATAATATAGTCTTTTCCTACACTTTTCTCTTTTTTTAAAAAGTTTACCAAAATATATGTATTAATACAATCTGATAAATTTAATGCTGTTTTAGCTGTTAAATATTTAGTATCACCTTTAGCATTACCTGCATATTCTAAATTAATCCAACAAGACTGGTAGTCACCGTGTGTGCCGTATCCTAAATTTTGAAGAAATTGTATTGTTGCTCCAGTTATATTATGTACTGTTACACAATTTTCTAATGAAGCAGCTCCATAAAGAATACTCTTCATCACTTCTTTAATTTGATCTTTTTGGCTATCAGGTAGCACAACCCAACTAGTTCTAGCAAATTCAATTCTACTTAATATTTTCTTCTTGAGAAAATTCTCTTTATATTGACCATACTGAGATATCTTTTTGTTCTCTACTTCTATGCTATCTCCATATAAACCCAAACCTGCTTCCCATAGTTCTTCATCCTGAACAAATTCTTTTCCAAAAATTGCTTTTAATATTTTCCGTTTGCCAATCTCCTCATTTGTAATTTTACTATCTGTTGAATTTTCTTTGTCAAAAAAATTTTTACTATTTTCTAAAGTATTCATCTTTTTTCTCCTCTGTATATTAGTAATAATTCTATTACTAATTATTGTTAACTGTATCTATTTATATATTAACATAATTAAAGTTAAAAAGATAAACAAAACAGAAATCAGTTTTGTTTATCTTTAATAGCTACATAAATATAACAATTATCATCAGAATATTTTTCTATATATAATGTTTTATCTATTTCATAGTTTGTAGAAGGTATCCACTGAGAAATAATATTTATTTCTGTTTCATCTATATCTTTTTGGTTTCTTGACCCTACATTAAATATAGCATATTTTCCTTTTGGAATTATGTATTTTTCTGTATTTTCATATTTTATTTTGCATCCAACCAAATAAGTATAGTTATTTTCTTCAATTATTGTAATTCCATATTGCCCACTTTCATTAAATTTTTTATATAGTCCATTATTTTGAATTTCTTTATATAAATTTCTAATAAAATATAAAAAATCATCATGTGTTGTTGCTTTTATTTTCTTGCAGTATATTATAGTTTCATCTAGCTCTTTTATTTCATAACTCAATTCTTTATAGGCAATATTATTATTAAACTTTAAAATTGGAAACAGCTTATAGTCTTTATCCTTAATTTTACATTCACTCGGTGTTATACCAAATAAATTTTTAAAAGCTCTAGTAAAAGATATGCTTGATTCATATTGATATTTTATTGCTAAATCTATTATTTTTATATCCGTCTTTTTTAATTCTTCTAAAGCCTTACTTAATCTTCTTTTTCTTATATATTCTGCTAATGAAATATTAGTTAAAAACATAAATATACGTTGTAAAGAATACTCTGATACTCCTACTATTTTTGCCAGCTCACTATAGTTTATTTTTTCTGTTAAGTGTTCTTCAATATATTGAGTCATTTTATTTAAATATTCATAGTTCATATATTATCTCCTAAATCTAACTTATTTAAGATTTTGTTTTCTTATATTTCATATAATAACACAAAAATAAAAATCTGTAAATGTTCTCACTCTACTTCTTAAACATTCACAGATTTTTGCAAGATGGCTGGGGTACTGTGATTCGAACACAGGAATGTCGGAGTCAGAGTCCGATGCCTTACCGCTTGGCGATACCCCAATGTAATTTACATTTCTTATTATACAAAAAAATCTTACATTTTACAAGTGTTTTTGAATATTTTATTATAATAATAAATTACATTTTATAGCCAATTTTCTATACCTTTAAACAAACTATACACATTTATATACTGAAATCTTTTCAATTTTTTATATGCTTGTTTACTACGCACTCCAGCTTCACAATAAAGAACTATTTCTTGATTTTTATCTTTTAATAAATTTGTTACATTTTTATTTATTTCATAATATGGAATATTAATTGCTCCATTTATATGTCCTTCTTTAAATTCTTGTGAACTTCTTACATCAACAATTACAGCACCATTTCTTTGTTTCTTTTTTAATTCATCTATATTTATTTCATAATATTCCATACTTCTTTTAAACAATTTTATTTTTAATTTTTCTAACATTATTATATCCACCTTTTACTGCTTTTTCTATATTTTATTAATTGTAAAAAAATATGTTACAATTTGTTTTATAATATCGAAATTTGTTACATTTTGCGTTTAATTTTACAGCTATTTTTCAAAAATGCCATTAATATTTCATAATATTTACATTTATGTAAAATATTTGATATTATGTTTATTATTTTTTACAAAAAATTATCCACACAGAATGTGGATAATGTGGATAACTTTGTGAATAACTTTGTTTAGTCTCTTTCCTGTCACATGTTATTCACATTATGTTGTTGATAACTTTTTTTATTTTTAACTAATTATTTATTTACTTTTTATGTTTATCATTTATACTTTTTTTCTGTATCGGCTAGCAAATCTTTTTGTTTAATAGACACTTCAATTCTTCTTATTCAAAAAAGCCAAGATAAAACTTTGTATTTTATCTTAGCTTTTTATTACATCTTTATTAATTCATATATTACTAAAACTATTTCTAAAACAAGTATTACAGGCATTCCTATAGTAAACTTTGGCTTTTTTGTTTTATGTCTAAAAACATACATTCCTGCTATTGTTCCTATTCCTCCTCCTAAAACTGTAATAGAAAACAATGTGTTTTCAGGAATTCTCCATGCATTGTTTTTAGCCTTCCATTTATCTATTGCCATTGCTAAAAATCCAATTACATTTATAATTATAAAGTATAATAATATTTTTCCTATTCCGACTGTTTCTACAAATTGTTTCATACTATTTTTTCTCCCATTTTTTGCCCTGCTAGCAAATGATAATGTAAATGCATAACTTCTTGTCCTGCATTTTTTCCACAATTAACTATAACTCTAAATCCGTCATTTATAAAATTTTCTTGCTTTGCAATTTTATTCATTGCTTCATGAATTTTCCATACATATTCTTTATCTTCTTCATTTAAACAAGCAAGCGAATCTATATGTTTTTTTGGTATAACTAAAATGTGAATTGGAGCTGCAGGATTTATATCTTTAAACCCTAGCACATATTCATCTTCATATACCTTTTCTGATGGAATATCTCCATTTATAATCTTACAAAATAAACAATCTTCTTTCATTTTATTTTCTCCTCTCTTTTAATGGAAAATGGTGGAAAATGGGACGGTTCTCTTTTCCATTTTCGTGGAAAAGAGAACCGTCCCGTTTTCCAATTATTCTAATACTGCTTTTATTCTTCTAACACCTGGTGAACTTGATTCTTCTT
>JAEEGJ010006453.1_pt1 | contig 35132 bp, 32 predicted proteins | sample 8958761 | NCBI WGS metagenome assembly JAEEGJ01 (sample SAMN16246546, study PRJNA631951) | gut metagenome | biome: gut microbiome; feature: rumen; material: RS-attached | host: Bos | place: Iran: Karaj | collected 2018-10
GGAAGGCCTCATGACTCGTGACGCACGTGCCGTTGAACGTAAGAAGTTCGGCCGCAAGAAGGCTCGTAAGCACTTCCAGTTCAGCAAGCGCTAATCTGCGATTTTGCTTTTACGGAAAACCCTGGCATCTGCCAGGGTTTTTCTTTTTTGCAAAAAGAAACGCTCCCGCTTTGCGGGAGCCTCCTGACTACTAATCACTAACCACTGTTTACTAGAAATTATCGTCTCTATCGAACATGTGCGTCACGAATTCAGTCACGAGCGTCACGTAGGCGTCTTCACTGAAAATCGGCTTCTGCATCATGTCGATTGCTTCCTGCGAAAGTTTGCCCGTCGTTGCTAGTTCGGCACCGCCCTTGCGATACTTTTCACGGAGCATGTTCAAACGGCGCGGACCACCACGGTGGTCTAGCGCGCGCATCTGCGGGCAGGCAATAAGCGTGTAACCCTCGTGCCCGAGGATGATGTCGAACTGCTTGCGGATCGGTTCATAAACCACGTCGATGTCCATCCAGGCACAGCTCGAAAGCAGAATAATCTTCTGCCCTTCTTTCTGGAACTGCAGCCCGTGCAAGTGCGAATTCATCGCATTGGCGCCTTCCTTGAGCTTCTGGCCCATGTACGGGTGGACCATGCCCACGATGCGGTCCATCAGGACCTTCATCTGCCCAGGGATGCTGAACAGGAATAGCGGAAAACTCCAGATGACGATGTCGGAATTAGTGAGCTTTTCGCGGATCATCGGTACATCGTCGTCCTTTATAAAGCAAGAACCATCCTCGCGGCCCCAACAGCTGAGACAGCCGCGACACGGCTTGATGTGCATCCTGTCGATGAAAATGTACTCGGTCTCGTAGTCGCCGTTCTGCTCCAGCCCTTCGACAAAAGCCTTCGTCGGGATGAGTGTGCCACTGCGTTCATTCTTCGGGCTTGCGACCATTACGAGTATTTTCTTTTTTTCTGCCATGCGCGCAAATTTAGAAAAAAAACTGTTTTTGCTTTTTTTAGAATGCTTTCAGTTATTGGCTAAATGTGCGATTTGCAAGCCCAATATTATCTTTTTCTTTCTTTGCTTTACGTTTGCGTTGTAAAAAGCTATCTATAAGATTGGGATGTATATGCGAGTTAATGAAAGAACGTTTATAACGAACGTCTTGGTTTTGTGCTTTGTTGTTGTGGCAATTCTTTTGAGTTCCTGCAAAAATAGCATTGATGCTGATGAAATAGAAGAAACGTCATCGTCATCGATTGTGATTAGTTCTTCTGATGAGAGTTCTTCATCAAGAGTTTCTAGTTCTTCATTGGAAGAATCCTCTTCTTCTTCGACGCCTCCGTATCCGGAATCCTTTTAAACCGGATGATGCTGAATATCCCTATGCAGGTATTCCTCGCGTTGTGATTGAAAATGATAATCGCATAGCGGTTGAAGACAGAGAAACCGAGATTCCCGCTAAAATGCAAATTTGGGGAGAGTCTTCCGCTGAAAGTGAAATTTGGGGCTTGACAATTCGAGGTCGTGGAAACAGTTCTTGGTCGATGCCTAAGAAAAGCTATAAGATTGAATTTGAAAAGAATCAATCTATATTGGGAATGCCTAAAAATAAAGATTGGGTTCTAATTGCAAATTATGTGGATAAGACTCTAATGCGTAATTATGCTACGTATCGATTGGCGCTAGCACTAGAAAGCTATTATACACCGAAATGTGAGTTTGTTGAGATGTATTTAAATGGCTCTTATTTGGGTGTGTATTTACTGGTAGAATCAATTAAGGTGGGCTAAAATAGGGTAAATATCCCGAAGGATGATTTTTCTTATATTGTAGAGTTTGATGCTAAATATAGAGATAATGAACAGTTTTTTTCTCTAATATTTTGAATGCTAGTGGAAGTGGAAAGGCTTTTAGAGTCCATGATCCTAAAAATGCAACTGACGCAATTTTAGATACCGTCCAGGTGCATATTCAAAATTTTGAAAAGTATTTGAAGAACATTCAAATAGGAGAAGACAACAAAGTTGATGATTGGATTGATGTTGATGAATGTATAAAACATTTTTTAGTCCAAGAATTCTCAAAAAATCCAGATGCTAATTTTTATACAAGTATATATTTCTCGTGGGTTAAGGGTGAAAAAAATAAGAATGGGACCTGTGTGGGATTTTGATTTGGCTTATGGAAACCATTCTTATGAAGATTATAATTTGATTGAAAAATGGCGATCTTTGAATTATTGGAATTTATATCTATTAAATGATCTTGTTTATAAAAGTGAAATTTTGAAAGAGTGGAAAAATAATTATGCATTATTTGAATCAGTGAAGGATTCAATTGATTGCACGTCGTTGATGTTAAAAAAGGCGGCTCAAAATAATTTTAAAAGATGGAATATTTTAACTGTGACTAAAAATTGGCTTCATAAGTCTTTTCAATCGTATGATGAAGCTGTTGTTGATTTAAAAGAGTGGATAAATCAAAGAATTCAATGGATTGAAAGCCAATTCAAGGAATAGTGAAAAATAGTTTTATTTTATTAGTTAGTGTAAGGACACTTTGGGCGTTCGCTCTGAATCGGACTAGCTTGTGCAGTCATTTCCTAAAATTTCGTAAAAACGGTAAATTGTGATAATTTAAGCATTTTTAAAGACTCTCGCCATTGTGTGTTTCTTGTATTTATTATCTTTTCTTGTGCATTTATATTGGTATTGTAATGTCGTCTAATCTTGAATTTTCTACCTCTGGCAAGCTAATTTCGGTTTCTCTTGAACTGAGGTGTATGGGTGTGGGAGATTTAGGAAAAATGCATTGTAGAGCGTGAGAACTTGTTTTATGGATATATCTGCTAAATTATCCAATTCGATAGCCGTGTATAAGAAATACGATGATGTTCTGTCGACTATTGACTCAATTGAACGATTTACAGACAAGTCTATTCAAAAAAAAAATTATATCATCGACAACAGTTGCTTCGATGCAAATAATCTTTATAAGCAGTCTTTTTTGCAGTCTATAGTCCAATATGATGCTGCATATGTTGATACAAAAAGAAATCTTGGTTTTGGAAAAGACCATAATTTTGTCATTTCTCAACTTGATTCAGAATATCATGCAATTGTGAATTCTTATGTTTTGTTGTATTCTGATGAGTTTGCACCATTGATTGAATTTCTACAGAAACATGAAAATATCGGTTTAATAGTCCCTATTTTGTCTGACGAAAACAATAATGTATTGCAGGTTTACAGGCGGGACTTTACAGTTCTTCATTTATTGTGCCGTTATATACGTATTCTGCTGCTCCGCAAACGAAATGTTTTTCATACGATGAATGATATTGACAAAACAAAGGATTATGAATGCCCTTTTATTCTGGGAATTTTTTTTGTTGTAAAAACAGATGTTTTCAAAAGTTTTGGTGGATTTGATGACAGATATTTCATGTATGCGGAAGATGCTGATTTTTGCTGTACGATTAGGAAAAAAAACAAGGTCGTTGTTCACCCAGCAGTAAGAGTTGTGCATAAGTGGGAAAAAACAAGCCTCAAAAACTTTAAATTGATGTTAATTCATATGATGTCTCTTGTGAAGTATTTTGATAAGTGGGGATGGGTGTGTAATACCCATGTACATGCGTAGAGGTAAGTTGTGTGATGCGGATATTACATATATCTAAATATTATGCTCCGTTTATAGGAGGCATTGAATCTATGGCACAAAATGCTGTAGGTGCTTTTGCCGAAGTTGCCGAACAAAAGGTTCTTTGCTTTAATCATGAACCTGGCGACAAATATGAAATTTTAAATGGAGTGGAAATATTGCGTTGTGGCTGTCAACTCAAAATGGCTTCGCAATCGATATCGTTAACTATAAGGCAGAAGTTGCACTCGCTGTTTGAAATTTTCAAACCCGACATAGTACTGTTCCATTATCCGAACCCCTATGTGGCGCATTTTTTGCTTAAAGAAATCCCAACAAACACTCGCTTGATTGTCTATTGGCATTTGGATATTACTCGACAAAAATGGCTTGGCAAGTTGTTTTATTTTCGGAATAAAGCTCTCTTGAAAAGGGTTGACACGATTATTGCGACTAGTCCAAATTATATCGAGGGCAGCAGATATCTGAGTGGAGTCAAAGAAAAATGCAAGGTCATTCCCAATTGTATATCCGAAAAAAATCATTTGATAAATCCGGAAGCTAGAGAACTTGCTCAGAAAATCAAGGCCCAGAACGAAGGCAAGGTCGTTTGTCTTGCTGTGGGACGACACACGCCATATAAAGGCTTTGATTATCTGATTAAAGCGAGTGAATTCCTTGATGACCGATTTGTCGTGAACATCGCAGGTAATGGTGAACAGACTGAAGCGCTCAAGCGACTTGCAATGGGAAATTCCAAGGTTAATTTTTTGGAGCGAATTTCTGAAACCGAACTCAAAGCTCATTTTTTGGCAAGTGATATTTTTTGTTTTAGTAGTGTCTCAAAAAACGAAGCGTTTGGAATTGCCCTTGCGGAGGCCATGTTTTTTGGACTCCCTGCGGTGACGTTTTCTATCAAAGGTCGCGGTGTTAATTACGTGTCTATAAATGGTGAAACGGGAATAGAAGTCGCAAACAAGGATATAAAAGCCTACGCCGAAGCAATCAAGGCTCTTGCTGAAAATCCTAAACTTCGAATGGTGTATGGCAATGCGGCAAAAAAACGTGTAGAGAAAAACTTCTTGTTTGAGGAGTATAAAAATAAAATTTTGGAGGTCGTGCATGGCTAAATTTCTTATAAATGGAAAATTCCTTGCGCAGCAAGTCACTGGTGTTCAAAGATACGCTCGTGAAATTTTGCAATCCCTTGATTCCATACTTGGTGAATGTGATTTGCAAATAAGTTTGGTTGCTCCAAGCGATGCAAAAGATATTCCCGATTTTAAGAACATAAAAATCGTCAAAAAAAATGCAAAGGCTTCCATTATATGGGATCAGTTTTTAATGCCTTTGTATGTAATTCGCGAAAGGGCTATAGGAATTCATATTTGTGCTGTTGGGCCGATTTTTAAGCCCGATGTTGTTTTTTTACACGATGCTAATGTTTACGAAAATCCTCAATGGTTCACAAAAAAAATCATTGTCTGGTATGGTCTTGTTCATAGGGCATGTGCAAAATATGCAAAAAAAATATTGACAGTTTCGGAGTTTTCGAAGGAACGCTTAAAAAAAGTTTTCAAAATTCCGGATGATAAAATTATAAATGTCGGTGCTGCTTGGCAGCATATGCTTCATATGGAATCGGATGAGTGCGCTTTGAATAAATTCCATCTTACAAAGGGGCATTTTTATTTTTCGCTAGGGACAAAAGCTCCGCACAAAAACCTTAACTGGGTTTTTGAATATGCGAAAGAGCACCTGCAAGAAAAATTTGCCGTTTCTGGTTCCACTTATAGCAAAATTTTCGGGAACGTTGATACTCCTATTCCTCCGAATGTACATTTTTTAGGTTATCTTTCTGATGCGGAAATCAAATCTCTGATGCTGAATTGCAAGGCTTTTTTGTTCCCGTCTTTTTATGAGGGGTTTGGAATTCCTCCGCTAGAGGCTATGAGCGTGGGGGCTCCTTTGATTGTTTCCGACATTCCGGTGATGCATGAAATATTTGGAGATTCTGCACATTACTTTGACCCGCACAATACAAATGTTGATTTGGACGAACTCTTGAAACAGCCTGTATTGTCCTCTGCCCCCATACTTGAAAAGTATAGTTGGGAAAAAAGTGCTAGAAAATTTCTTGACTCGTTAAAAGATGCAATTTAAAATACGAGATATGGTTGAGGCAAATTATGGTTCCAGTAATAGATGAAAAAAAAATTGCAATAGTTTTAGTTGATTATAATGGTGTGTTAGATACGATTGAATGTATTAATAGTGTGATGCAATCGTCGATATCTATTCAAATTGTCGTTGTTGATAATTCGTCTAAAGAAAATGATGCGAATATTATTAAATCTCAATTTTCTAATGTGAAAGTATTCAGGTCTGAAAAAAATCTTGGTTTTGCAGGTGCTAATAATATTGGTATAAAATGGGCGTTAGAGAATGATTTTAAGTATATTGGTTTGCTAAATAATGATACGGTTGTACAAAAAAATACTTTTAAAATTCTTTTAGAATATGCAAATAAAAAGACGGTAGTAGCTCCTTTTATGTATTATGAATCAGCTCCTAAAGATCTATGGTTTGGTGGAGGCCGATTAAATAAGTTCAAAGGTAATCCGGTGCATCTGAAAAAAGAAAGAAATGTCCCTTTTTATTGTACATTTATAACGGGTTGCTGCTTTGTTGCTCATAGAGATATTTGGGAATCTTGTGGTTTGCTTGATGAGTCGTATTTTATGTACCATGAAGATACCGATTATTCTATTCGGCTGCTTCAAGGTGGTTATAAAATAGAAATTGTACCGGAGTCGAAAATTTATCATAAAGTGGGAAAATCTAGTGGCGGAAAGGAATCTGCCTTTAGCATTTATTATAATACTCGCAATCGTTTTCTTGTTTTGAAAAAATACAAGTCTTTTTTCTATGCAACGGCGTTTCCGTTTACTTTTTTTTCTCGAATAGTGCGGATGTTATTGTTGATGACCCAAAATAGAAAAGAATGGAGAGCTTTTTTTCAAGGAATAAAAGATTCAAAAAAGGGAATTACGGGACAAACTTGGGGCGTTAAATCTTCTGGACAGAATAGTTAATGAGTGATAATCTGAAAACAGAGTGGAAAAAAATATGTGAGTTGAAAATATGGAACTATTAGAAAAAAAATTACGCAAATCTGCTAACGTCGTATTGTATGGTATTTTCAGCTTTCATTATATTGAGCTTTTATGCTTAGCTGTTTATGCACTTCTGAAAATCAATAAAATACATATTGAAAAAAATTATTTTGTAACACCTTTAAAAGTGCTTGCCGTAATGGTTGCCTATGGGGTAATAAGTTGCCATCTTCTTGGTTATAGTTCGTTCAAGCTACTTCAGCAGAGTTGTATTTTTATAGTTTTTTTTGCTCTTTATACAGTATTTTTTTCAGCGACGAGAATTAATCTTCAAGATTTGTTTAAAAAATATCTTCTAGCTTGTTATTATGTTTCTATTTTAGCATATATTCAGATTTTTATATATTTTGTTTTTAATTTCGATATCTTTTCTTTTGGAACTTGGCTTGGAGAAACTCAATTGATCCAAGCTCGTATTATTCGCCCAAGAGCATTTTGTCCGGAATCCGGTCATTTAGGAACGATTTTTTCGCCTGCATTGGTTTATATTATCTTTTTTAAAGATAAATTGCGAATTTTGCATAAGAAAAAATTTGTGATCCTGTCGCTGGCGATGTTGACTATGTCAATGAATGCATATATCTCTATATGCGCAGCTCTTTATTTTAGGTTTATTTCTAAAAGAAAAATTACGGATTACTTTTTTTTATGCGTAATATTACTATGGGGTGTAACATCTTTTGTAAACATGTCTCAAAATGTAGATGTTCAGAGAACTGATCGCGCTAATTTTGAAGGCATTAAAATGCGTGTTTTTGAAACAGGTGCGATTTTATTTTCATTAGAAGATTTAGCTGCAATTGAAGGGACGAATTCATCTACGTATGCGCTTGCATCTAATTTTTATGTTGCTATGAAAGCTCCACTAAGAATTTTGGGGACCGGCTTAGGTACACATCGATACAATTACCAAAGGATAAACCGATCGAATGACTATTATGCATACGGTTTAAATTCCGAAGACGGCTATTCTCTCCTTAATCGAATTTTTTCTGAATTCGGAATAGTGGGATTATTCCTTTATTTATTTGCTGTTTTCCGTCGTGTTGATAGACACGATATCATTTCTTTTTCACTTTTATTTTATATAATCGGGGCTTTTCTCAGAGGAGGAAATTATTTTGTGAGTGGGCTTATTTTTTTCCATTATTTTTTCTTTATCGCCAAATCTCAATATTATAAACGTGAAAAATTACAGCAGTTTTAGTATTTTTTTTTAGACTGAATGTGAAATGATTCCTAATTGCTTTGTATTATATTATTAAATTATGAAAAAAGTGATATATACTTGTCTTGTTGGAAAATATGACGAATTGATGCAACCCAAAGTTGTTGATACTTCATATGACTACATCTGTTTTTCAAATGATTTTGTTGAGCAAAATATAGGTGTATGGAAAATTCGAAAAATACCATTTGATCACCCTGATAAAACAAGGCTTTCAAGGTATGTAAAATTTTTCCCCAACAAGGTCCTTGCGGAATATGAATATAGTGTGTGGTTAGATGCTAATTTACGCATACAGACAGAAAATTTTTACAAGTCTATAGAACGTCAAATTAGTTGTGGAAACCTTATTGCTCAGGTTCCGCATGTTTTACCACCTATTGATTGTATTTATGATGAAATCAAATACGCATTTAAATTGACTAGGATTAGTTTTAGGGATGCGAGAAAACAATACAAACATTTGAAACAAGATGGGTTCCCATCTCATTATGGGCTTTTCGAAAATAATATTATTGCTCGTTTTCATAATGATCTTTTGGTAAAAAAAATATCAGAAGATTGGTGGCGTGAGTATATGGCTTTTTCTAAACGAGATCAATTCTCTTTAATGTATGTGTATTGGAAAAATTCTTACACACCATCTCTTATTTTTGGATCCAAAGAAAATAGCAGAAATTCTACATGTATAGAGTATGTGCCTCATAAACGAATTCTATCTAAGATAACGCCTTTGACAATTGTAAAGTCTTTAAAAAAGAATACCATTAAAGGATTTAAACTTGTTTTGAATAGTATTCTTGTATATTTTATAGGATGAATTTATGCCCAAAGAACGAAGATTTGACATTGATTTTATTGCTGGCTTATGTATCTTGCATATGATGTGGGTTCATGCTATGCAATTGTCCGGACTTACAGAGCATGCTTCTTATCAGGTTATTACAACACTTGCTGGTGGATACATGGCTTGGTTTTTTTTTAAATCAGGAATGTTTTATAAGAAATCAAGTTTTCGGGAATCAATAAAGAAAATGTCCATAAAGGTTTTGGTTCCTTTTGTGGTCTTGTCTTTTATTGCTATTGTTACTGAAATTGGCTACGGTTTTTATACTCATCAACTTATTGATGGTATGCCCTTTTCTTTAAGTAGACTTCTATTGCGATTTATAGCCCATTCTGCGCCTTCGTTTAATTTAGCTTTATGGTTCTTACCGTGTTTCTTTTTTGTGCACATTATCCTAGCAGGACTCCAGAAAAAATTTTCCTATTCAATTGTTGCAGTATGCGCTCTGATTCTTGGAGCAATCTTTGATTCTCTTCACCTTTATCGAGAGTGTTTTGGTGGAAATATTTTTTTCGGATTATTCTTTTTTTGTTGTGGTTTTTTATTTAAAGAAAAGCAATATGAAATGAAATATCTAATTCTTGCTTCATTTATAGTTTTTCTCGGAGTCATTTTCCCTCATTATATAAGTGCTGCGACAAATTCAATGGGTGTAGGTTTCTTTTATCCTTTTGGAATGCTGTTTTTTCTGGGCAAATCTTTTTTAGTGAATCGACTTTTCAAGAACATTCCTTCACATAAATCAATTATCGCTTTAGTAGGTCGTAATGCAATGTTTTGTTTTTCGTTGCACTTCTTTTTCCTTGTAATAGGAAAATTGTTTGTTGTAAATATTTTTCCTGAAGTGTCTAAATGGAGTATGCTTGGGTACATTTGTATGATATGTACTTTGTGTCTTGTTCTTACTGATTTTATTATGACTAAATTAGGTATACGAAAGTATTTGTAAGGAATTTAAATGATTTTATACGGATGATATTTTAGGGAAAAGCCTATGACAAAAAATACAAAATGTTGCCATTTACTAGATAAAAAAATTTAAGGAGTTGTCAAATGTCTGTAAAAGGAATTATAAAAAGATGCTTGCCTGATTCTATTTTTTTGAAAATTATTTTCAAAAAAATGATGGGGTATTCTCTCAATCTTCGGAATCCATGTACTTTCAATGAAAAACTACAATGGCTAAAGCTCTATAATCGGAATCCTTTATATACTACTTTAGTTGATAAATATGCTGTAAAAAAATGGGTTGCGGATAAAATAGGCTGTCAATATGTGATTCCAACATTAGGTGTTTGGTCTCACTTTGATGATATAGATTTTGATTCTTTGCCAAATCAATTTGTACTTAAGTGTACGCATGATTCTGGCGGACTTGTTATTTGTAAGGATAAAAATTGCTTAAATAAGGATAAAGTAAAGAAAGAAATAGAAGATTGCTTAAAGAAAAATTTTTATTATCAGTGCCGGGAATGGCCTTATAAAAATGTTCCTCCACTTATAATAGCTGAAAAATATATGGAGGATGAAAAAGATGGCGAATTGCGAGATTACAAATTCTATACTTTTAATGGAGAACCTAAATTTTTACTTTTGGCAACGAATCGTCAGAGCAAAGACAAACCTCTTTGTTTTGATTATTTTGATATGGAGTTTAATCATTTGCCGTTAACAAACCATTGGCATCCAAATAATGAATATGAACTTCCGCATAAACCATTTGGCTTTGAACAAATGAAAGATTTGGCTAGGGCTTTGGCAAAGAATATTCCTCATGTTCGAGTTGATTTTTATGAGGTTAATGGTCAAATTTATTTTGGCGAAATGACTTTTTTTGATATGGGAGGATTTTTGAAAATACATCCAAATTTCTGGGAAAGAGAATGGGGCGATATGATAGCGCTTCCCGAAAAGAAAAGGGGATAGTATGATTAGAAAACTTCTTCAGAACTTATTTGCAAATAGAAACTACAAAAGTAAATTGTCCTATCTTAGACGAATGGGGGCTCATATAGGAGATGGAACAAGACTGATTTCATCTGTAGCTGCTTTAGGTTCTGAACCATATCTCATTACTATAGGCAAAGATTGCTTAATTTCATCTAATGTCTTTTTTTTCACGCATGATGGAGGCGTAAAGGTTTTAAATTCCTTGAATTACTTTGAAAAAAAACAAGATAAAGTTGGACCTATTGTTGTTGGAAATAATTGTTTTATTGGACATGGGGCGATTATTTTACCCAATGTTACCATTGGTGATAATTGCATTGTTGGTGCGGGTTCTGTTGTTTGTAAGAATGTCCCGGCGAATTCGGTATGTGCTGGAATTCCCGCAAAAGTAATTTGCTCTATAGATGCGTATTATCAGAAAAATGCAAATAATTTTTTTCCAACTCCTACACTCCCACCTCTCGAGAAACAAAAATATCTTGAAAATGTATTTCGCAAATAGGGCCAATTGTGCTAAAATTGCAAGTCTATGTCTAGCAGAATGCTAAGTTCAATACAAAAAGGAACTAAAAATAGACAACGAGAATATGAAGGTGGTCTGTTATGCGTCGTGATAATCGACTAGTGCTGCAGTCGGACTCGTTGTCGTAGTCGTTTCCCTTGACAAGCACGCTCCTTTGGAGGTATATTTTAATCGTGTAATTCTGAAGGTGCTTGCATGATGAGAACAACTCAATTAACTACTCAAATTTCTCTGTCGGCTAAATTTGAGTAGTTTAGTTCGGATGGATTTATGTGAAATCAAATCTGAAGTTTGTTTTGGGAAAGAAAGGCTTTTCCCATAATTTTTTTACTTCGTTTTTTCCTGATAAATAGGATTGTTGATTCGGAATATGGCAGTTCTTGCTGATTGATCAAATAAAAAAATGGATTGATGTTATGAATGATAAAAAAAAGATATCAATAGCGATGACGACTTATAATGGAGCTTTGTACTTGTCGGAGTTAATGGATTCGCTGTGCAATCAAACTATTGTTCCTGATGAGATTGTTGTTGTTGATGATAGATCCGTTGATGACACAGTGAAAATTATTCAAGAATATGCAACAAGAAATATTTGTATAAGATTGTATCAAAATGCTGAAAATTTAGGAGTTAATCTAAATTTTCAAAAGGCAGTTTCTTTATGTGAAGGAGATTTCGTTCTTATTTGTGATCAGGATGACGTATGGATGCCGAATAATGTTGAAATGAAAGTAAAAGAATTATCTAAATTTGACTTGGACAAGCCTGCTCTTGTTGCTTGTGCTGCAGTTTCTGTAGATGAATCGTTAAAACCATTGGATAATTCCTTAAAAGGTAAAAAGAAGAATAGTTCAAATCCATATGAAATCTTTTTTTGTCCATTACAAGGAGCTAATCTCGCAATGAATAGAAGTCTTGTGAGTTTGCTGAAAAATTGGCCGAAAAGTTTTAAGGAATTCCCTTATGATGGTTATATTCGATTTTGTGCTTTTTTGACAGCGGAAATGTTTCTCTATGGAACGCCTTTAATGTATTATCGTCACCATTCTAATAATGTAATAGGAACAAAACAGTCTGTTGCTTTGCCAAAAAGTTTTTGGCGAAGAAATATTGATTTGGCCCCAAAAAGATTATCACAATTGGAATGGTGTGCATCGAATTTGCCATCAAATATTGTATGCGACAAACGCTTAAGTAATATGCGTCGTCTTAGTCGTTGCTTGGATGTTGCGAGTGGTTTTTGGGGTGGTGTTTCTTGTTTGTTCATGTGCTTTATCTCATGGACTACGAGAATGAAAATTTTATTAGTGAAATCACACATGCTTTTTTTAGGTGAAAAATGATAAAAGTAGAAAAAAATACAATCATCTATGTTCTTTGCCCGGCTTATTTGCAAACAGGTGGTGCTGAATTAGCTCATCAGCTTGTTTATATGATTAATAAAATGGGAGGAAAATCTATAATTACCTATTATGATCGGCTTAATAGGCCAATTAAAATCACTGAAGCCTATTTGAATTATGTGAATGAATGTATTTCTCTGTCTGATGTGGAAGACGTCTCGAAAAATGTTATTGTGTCACCTGAAAATAATCCTGAAAAACTAAAATCATTTCGGAATATTCAAAAATGTATTTGGTGGATGAGCGTTGATAATTATTTGTTTTATCACGATTTCTTTTTTATTCTAAAAAATTTTGGATTGAGATTATTCTTGAGTCATGTGAGAAAAAAGTTGTTCCATTTTAGAAAACTAAAAATGGATGATTCAATGACGCATTTTTATCAAAGTGAATATGCAAAAGACTTCCTTGGGAAAAAAAGAATAACAGAAAAGTATCGTTTGTCAGATTATTTGAATAATGAATATTTTAATGTAGATCTTAGCTTAGTACGGAACGATGTTGTGCTGTATAATCCACGCAAAGGATTTGAATTTACTCAAAGATTGATTGACTCCGCTCCTGAAATTTCTTGGCGTCCTCTTCAAAATATGACAACAGAACAGGTTAAAGAAGCTCTGCTTAGTAGTAAAGTTTACATTGATTTCGGTAACCATCCTGGAAAAGATCGGTTTCCGAGAGAAGCTGCTGCTTGTGGGTGCTGTGTGATTACGGGAATGCGTGGCAGTGCAAAATTTTTCGAGGATGTTCCTATTTGCAATGAATTTAAGTTTGATGAAAAAAAAGCTTCTTTAAATGACATTATTGCTCAAATAAAATTATGCTTATCGGATTATGAAAAACAAAAAAGGAAATTTGATGAATATCGAAAGTTCATCAAGAATGAGCGTGATGTCTTTATAAATGATGTGAAAAGTATTTTTCTGAACAAACACTAAAAAATGTCTAGCTCTGTTGCCAAAAATTCATTTTTTAATGTTGTATATCAACTACTCAATGTTCTTTTCCCTCTTGTAACAACGACATATGTGGCAAGGGTTATTTTTGCGAATGGCGTTGGAGAAGTTGCATATGCACAAAATATTGTTGGTTATTTCATATGTCTAGCGACATTGGGTTTGCCCAATTATGGTACTAGAGAAATTGCAAAGGTTAAAGGATCTAATCAGAAAGTTTGTCAACTTTTTTCAGAACTATTTTCATTAAACTTTATATCCACTCTTTTTTTCTCAATATTCTACTTTTGCCTAATTACTTTTTCGCCATATTTCAAAGATAACTACAGCCTTCATTTCATTGTTGGTTTGTCTTTGTTGTTTAGATTTATTGATGTTGAATGGTTTTATCGAGGAATCGAGAATTTTTCTTTCATTGCGATAAGGAGTTTTGTTGTAAAAATTTTAACTTTAATATGGATATTTATTTTCGTAAAGACTGAAAACGATGTTTTGAAATATGCATTTGCTTCTATAATTGGTGTTGGTGCAAACAATATATTTAACATATATTATCTACGGCATTATGGTGTTAAATTTACTCTTTCTGGAATAACATTAATAAGGCATGTAAAACCGATTTTGCTCCTTTTTGCTTCTGTATTCGCCATTGAATTGTACACAATGCTTGATACAACGATGATTGGAATAATGTGTAGTGATGAAGCTGTAGGTATATACAATAATGCTGTCAAAATTATTCGAATATTAATTGGTGTTATAGCGGGAATTGCTGGGGTTTTGCTTCCTCGCCTTAGTGCATTACGCATAAATAATGAAATTGAAAAATGTTCTCTGCTTGTTTCTAAAGTTCTAATGATAATGATTTTCTTGTATGCTCCATGTCAACTTTTTTTCTTTTTTGAAAGTGATTCTCTGATGATATTTCTTTTTGGAAATTCTTTTAGCTCAGGTGGTGATACTTTGAAAATTGTAAGTCTACTAATTACAGCGTTGGGATTTAGCAACTTATTTGGAACGCAAGTATTACTTACATTCGGACAAGAAAAGAAACTTCTTTTTTGCACAATAGTAGCTGCAATTCTAAACATAATTACAAATCTAATTCTTATTCCGTTGTTTGCTCAAAATGGCGCTGCTGCAGCGTCGGTATTTGCGGAAAGTATTGTTACAATTATGGTTTTTTATTACAGTAAAAAATATATTTCTGTAATTCTTTCAAGTCGATTTATTATATCTGTGATTTTTGCGTCTATTTGTTTTGGGATAGAAATTTACATTATCCATCAAAGTGTTGATTCTCAGATTCTTTCTATGCTTTTGAGTTTTATTATCGGTTTTCCGACTTATGTGTTGAGTAACGTTATTCTTCATAACCCAGTAATGACCGATGTGAAAAATATTTTGAAAAAGAAATTGAAGAAAAATAAGATTGTCCAAAGGTCTTAATAAAAACGGAGATTTAAAATGCCTTACGATTACCTCATTGTTGGTTCAGGTCTTTTCGGAGCTACATTTGCCAACTGTGCAACAAAAGCAGGAAAAAAATGCTTAGTCATAGACAAACGCCCTCATTTAGGTGGCAATGTCTATTGCGAAAATGTCGAGGGCATTAACATTCACAAGTATGGAGCCCATATTTTTCATACCAACAATAAGCAGGTATGGGACTTTGTAAATTCCATTGTGGAGTTCAACCGATATACAAATAGTCCAGTCGCAAATTACAAAGGCAAACTTTACAATCTGCCTTTCAATATGAATACATTCTATCAGATGTGGGGGGTCTCTTCACCAGTTGAGGCGCAAGCAAAAATCGAAGAACAAAAAGCCGAAGCTGTTGTCTTGCTGAACGGTCGTGAACCGTCTAATCTTGAAGAACAGGCGCTTACTCTCGTTGGCAAAGACATTTTCGAAACGCTGATCAAAGAATATACCGAAAAACAATGGGGCCGCAAATGCAAAGATTTACCTGCGTTCATCATTAAGCGTTTGCCGGTGCGATTAGTCTTTGACAATAACTACTTTAACGATAAGTATCAGGGAATTCCTATCGGTGGTTACAATAAGTTAATCAACGGCTTGCTTACAGGTGTTGAAACTCGAACTGGTGTAGATTTCTTTGCAGATTATAAAGACAATTGGCGCAATATTGCAGATAAGCTTGTCTATACTGGCGCCATTGATGAATATTTTAGTTATAAGCTCGGAAAACTTGACTGGCGCTCAGTTAGCTTTAAAACGCGCATTGTGAATACTCCGAATTACCAGGGAAACGCCGTTGTCAACTATACTTCGCATGACCAGCCTTATACCCGCATTATTGAGCACAAACATTTTGAAATGTTCGGCACTGATGTTTACAGAATTCCCAAAACTGTTGTGTCTGAAGAATACTCCACAGAGTATAAAGAAGGGATGGAACCGTATTATCCTGTAAATAATGAAAGAAACAACGCGCTGGCTGAGGAATATCGTAAGTTGGCCGCAACCGAAATGGGTGTTATTTTTGGCGGTCGCTTGGCGCAGTACAGGTACTATGATATGGCTCCCGTGATTGAACAGGTACTGAACATGGTTGATTTTAAGTCCTAACATTCCGCCCAATATATTTAGGCAGAGACTTGCTGTTACAGGGAAAAAGAAAATAGGGGGATGCTAAATATGTGTGTCAATCCACGTAATTCGTTTGCGAATCCAATCTTTTAAGTCTTCTACCGCGTCTTTGTATGTGGCGTAGGCATGATGATGATATACTAATTGGGTATTTTTTAGAATTTTCCATTTTTTGAAATTGTTTGCTGCTGCCGCCTGTAGTAATACATAAATTGAATCTGCTGTATCTATTGTTCCCGCCAAGACGTCTTTGTTTTCCTTCCAAAAGTCGATGTGTTTTTGGTTGGCGATGGAATCTCTAAGGATATAAAAATCCCAGTATGTTTTCTTTATATACCAGTTTTCTGGACTATTGATTGAATCGTCCCTGTAGCTACCGAAAGCTAAATCAAAATCCCATACAGGACCCATTTTGATAGAATTTCCTTTTATCCAAGAAAAATATACGCTCGATATTCCTGCGGCATTTGGATTTTTTGAAAATTCTTGAATCCAATAATGCTTTTCATAATCACTAATGTCTAGCCATTGATCGATATGATTGTCTTTATCATTGCGTATGTTTGCTAAATAAGTTTCAAATGTTTGAATGAGCTCTTCGATTGTTTTTAAAGATTGTTGTGACGCTTTTTTAGGTGAATGAATTTCAAAATGGAAATGCCAGTTGTATTCTAGGGAATCATCTCTTAAAATGTGTGAGAAAACGGCTTGTTCGTCTTCTTCAAGTCTCATGTCCATTTCGACAATATATGAACTGTCATTTTTAGGAATGTTGATTCGATTTTTCCCAATTTTTATTGTTTCTGTTAATAGATAAACGCCAAAATATTTTTTATTAAGATATAATTCGACGAACTCACATTTTGGAGCATAATAGGATCCCAATTTTGCTGAAAGATGATACATTAAATAATTTTTCATTAATGTTTTATCCGCATAATTCGCAATAAGAGCCCAGTCTTTGTCTTTGGGCATACTCAGCAAAGCTTGCTTATTTATAAATTCAATTTTGTAGCTTTTTTGGGGCATTTCTGTCCATGACGAATTTCCTCTTCCCCTAATGGTCAAATCCATAACTTCGCTCTCTGGAGCCTTTTCTCCCCAAATTTGCAACTTGGCGGGAATTTCCATTTCACGGTCTTTTATCTCTTGATTGTTTTCTGTTTCAATTACAATTCGAGGAATTCCTGCATAGGGGTATACGGAATCATTTAAGAGAAGATATTCTTTGGGGGGGATGATATTTGTAGAATTAATTGAATCTTTGTTAGCTATTGTATCATCCCATTCCGCGGTTTCTGTAATCTCGCTATTGCTGCATGCGGGAATGCATATGGCTATCAAAAATGCAAAAATGATGAATATGGGTGACTGCTTGAACATCGTAATGGTTTTGCGTTGAATGATATGTTGTCGTTGACGTACATTTCCTTTTTCTTTGGAAAGTCGTCCGACGAATAAGAAATACTTGTTTTGTGTTGGGTCAATTTTTTCAGCAGATAGAATAACGTCTGTTGGGTTGAAAACACGCTCGAAGTTAATGTTTTTTTGGGAAATTTTCTTTTAGGATGTTTTCGCTAAAATCAGAGATAGAAATGAATTTTGTCGTTTTTTTTTGAAAATATTGACTAGTTTGTTCTGAATGAATCTTCGTACAAAACGGTAACGCTTGATTTCGTAATTTCTAGAATCGCAGTTACATCTTAAGCAAGATATGGAATGTGTTTTTTTCTTGCAGATTTTGGTAATTGAAAAAAAGCCATTCGGACATACGGTAAAATAATCGTGGCAGGTTAAATAAACTGGAACGTCTAATGATTTTGCAGCATTCCAAATGGAACTAGATAAAGCTTTTGTCCACGTATGGATATGAATTAGGGTTGTTTTATTGTTGAGCCCTTTTAATAATTGCTTTAAGCGTCTTGCGGCTTTGAAATTGTATAGCCCATTTAATGCCCCTCTTAGTTTATTAGGGTCTGATAACGATGCGTATTGATCTGTTGTAACATAGTTTACACCGTTGATGTGGGGGGGCGTCTTTTTTATGTACTGCTGAAAAAAATTAGGTGTTGAACCTAGCCTTGGCTAATGTTTTTGCTGTCATTACGGCAACTTTTGCTGCTCTGCCTTCAATGTAATCGAAATCGTTCACGATAACGACATTCCTAATATGAGGGGGGAGTGTAGGATAGGTTGAAAGAATTCATTTCTTTATCGAAGCCTACCATACTCGCCATCCCCATTTGCAAAAGTATTTAACAAGTGATGCAAAATGGATCTTGCATAGTTTGAAATTCTTATGGCTTGCTTTTTCCCATTTATGGATAATTTTGCATTCTGGGAAACACATCACTTTGTGGGTTTGCCGAATACGTTTGCAAAGGTCGGCATCTTCAGCGTACATAAAGTATCTATCGTCAAAGCCGTTTAATTTTTTTAGTAGTTGCGTTGGAACAACGAGAAATGACCCTTGTATAAATTCGCATTCAAAAGGCTTATCTTTGGGAACATCTTTCATTAAATGCCAATAATTATGTTTTTTTATAAAAGGAAATGATTGGCAGAATTTAGGGGTGTATCGGGCCAATAAGTCAATAACGGTTAATTCTCTGCGATAAACGTCCTGTTGATTACCGTTTTCGTTGAACATAAGCGGGGCTGCACATCCGACTTCTGGATTGTTTTGTAAAACATCAATTATTTTTTCGAGAATATTGTCAGTGAAAACGATGTCTGGGTTGACTATTGCATGGTATTTACTGTCAAGATAGGGTAATACCGCGTTATGTCCTTTGCCAAAACCCTCATTCTTGGGAAGCTGGATTACTTTTACAGGGTATTTCTTTTCGAGATCCTCGCAACGTTCTGTTTGGCTGTTATTTACAATGAATACCTGTAATGTTAGTTTGCTTGATTGTGTTTTATACAGTGAATCAAGGCATTCTTCTATGGTATGCTTATTGTTGTAACTAACAATGGACAAGGATAAATCAAACATAAGATTGTATCACGCTAGAGATCTTAAACTTAGAAATTCTCCTCGTTTACACTCACTCCTTTTCTTCTAATTCCTAACAATATAGTAACCAAATATCTTTATAATATATTTACACAATTTTATAGCACTTCTTTAACTGCTACTTTTCCTTCCCATAATACTCCGCATACCATTCCGCGAACTTCCGGAGCCCTTCCCTGAGCGGGGTGGCGGGCTTGAATCCGAAGTCTTGCTCTAGGGCGGTCGTGTCGGCATAGGTCACGGGCACGTCGCCGGGTTGCATGGGCACGAGTTCCTTGTGGGCCTCGAAGTCGTAATCGGCGGGGAGCACCTTCGCGCGGACGAGCTCTTCCTGGAGAATCGTCACGAAGTCGAGCAGGTTTTCCGGGTGGTTATTGCCGATGTTGTAGACCTTGTACGGCGGGAGCGGGAGACCGTCTTCGCCGTTTTGCTTTTCGGGGGCGTGCTGCATAACGCGCACAACGCCTTCGACGATGTCATCGACGAATGTGAAGTCGCGCTTGCACTTGCCGTAGTTGAAAATTTGGATGGTCTTGCCTGCCTTGAGCTTGTTGGTGAAGCCGAAGTAGGCCATGTCCGGGCGACCTGCAGGGCCATAGACCGTAAAGAAGCGGAGGCCGGTGCTCGGGATGTTGTAGAGCTTGCTGTAGGCGTGCGCCATGAGCTCGTTGCTCTTTTTGGTGGCGGCGTACAGTGAGACCGGATTGTCGACTTTGTCGTCGGTGGAATACGGAATCTTCTTGTTGCTGCCGTACACGCTGGAGGAGCTCGCGTACACGAGGTGCTCGACTTCAAAGTGTCGGCAGGCTTCCAAAATGTTGTAGAATCCGATGAGGTTGCTCTGGATGTAGGCGTCGGGGTTCGTGATGGAATAACGGACGCCAGCCTGGGCGGCGAGGTTCACGACGACGGCGAAGTGGTACTTCTCGAACAGGCTGTCGATGGCGGCCTTGTCGGCGAGGTTCGCCTTGACGAATGTCCACTTTTTGCCGGTCGATGTCGCGAGGGCTTCGATTTCCTTGAGGCGCTCATACTTGATGTTCACGTCGTAGTAGTCGGTGATGCTGTCGAGCCCGACGAGTTCCGCGCAGTTGTATTCGGTGAGCAACTTCTTGCAGAGATTGCAGCCGATGAATCCGGCAGCTCCGGTGACGAGGACTGTCTTTCCGTTGAGGTTGACGTTCTTATCTAGCATAGGGTTCCCTTAGCAGCCGATGGCGCTGTATTCGAATCCCGCTTCGGCGAGTTCCTTCGCGTCGTAGATGTTGCGGCCGTCGATGATGAGGGCGTTCTTCATGGACTTCTTCATCACGCCGAAGCTCGGCATGCGGAACTGCTTCCATTCGGTCACGAGGAGGAGTGCGTCGGCATCGAGCAAAGCTTCGTACATGTCGTTGCTGTAGACGATCTGTTTCGCGATTGTTGCGGCGTCGGGGCGTGCTGCCATGCGGCGCTTGCATTCGTTCATGGCGACTGGGTCGTACACGCGGATTGTTGCGCCGGCCTTGGTCAAGAGGTCGATGAGCACGAGGGCGGTGGCTTCGCGCATGTCATCCGTTTCCGGCTTGAAGGCGAGACCCCACATGGCAATGGTCTTGCCCTTGAGGTTGGCTTCGCCGCCGAAACGCTTCACGAGCTTGTTGAAAAGCACCGTCTTTTGGTATTCGTTGACTTCTTCGACGGCCTTGAGAACGCCCATCTTGTAGCCGTTCTTTTCGGCGGTCTTGATGAGGGCCTTCACGTCCTTGGGGAAGCAGCTTCCACCGTAGCCGCAGCCCGGGTAGAGGAACTTCGAGCCGATGCGGGAATCGCTACCGATGCCCTTACGGACCATGTTCACGTCGGCACCGACGAGTTCGCAGAGGTTTGCGATGTCGTTCATGAAGCTGATGCGGGTTGCGAGCATGGAGTTCGCGGCGTACTTGATCATTTCGGCGCTCGGGATGTCCGTGAAAATCACGCGGAAGTTGTTGAGCATCATCGGGCGGTAGAGGCGGGTCATGAGTTCCTTGGCCTGTTCGCTTTCCACGCCGACGACAACGCGGTCGGGCTTCATGAAGTCTGTGATGGCGGAGCCTTCCTTCAAAAATTCCGGATTGCTGGCCACGTCGAATGGGACGTTTACGCCACGTTTGTCAAGCTCTTCTTGGATGGCTGCCTTGACCTTTTTGGCGGTGCCGACTGGGACGGTAGACTTGGTCACGAGAACGGTGTACTTCTTGATGTTCTGGCCGAACGTGCGGGCCACGGCGAGCACGTACTGCAAGTCGGCGGAACCGTCTTCGTCGGGGGGCGTACCCACGGCGCTGAATACCATTTCGACATTGTCGAGGACGCTCGCGAGGTCGGTCGTGAAGTTGAGGCGGCCTTCGCGCTGGTTGCGGAGCACCATTTCGTCGAGACCCGGTTCGTATATGGGGATTTCGCCTTTCTGGAGAGATTCAATTTTAGCCTGGTTCACATCGACACATGTCACATTGACGCCCATTTCGGCAAAGCATGTGCCGCTCACAAGGCCTACATAACCGGTTCCAACAATCGCAATATTCATAAGATTCCTTAAGATATTTTTGGAATTAATATACAAAGTTAAATGTAACAAAAATATAACGCAAGGGTGGGGGCGGTTGAAAAATCGCACACTGGGTACAGATGTAACCAGTTTTCTCTTTAAACGAGGAGCGTTTCAACCTTTTCGGGATATATTATATAGTGTGAACTAAGGAAAGGAGTGTCTTATGAAGCTCACGTTTGGCTTAAAACAGTATATACCATTCGCCGCTACGGTGCTTTCGCTTGCTACGGTGGCGTCTGCTGCTACGGCCTATATTAACCAGATTGGCTATCGTCCGGCAGACCCGAAGGAATTTGCGCTTGTCGATGGCACGGGCGATATCGAGATTGTCAATGCCGCTGGCCAGACGGTGCTTCAGGTGACTCCGAAGGCTTCTTCTTATTGGGCTCCGAGCACCCAGAATGTTCAGCTTGTCGATTTTACGGCGTTGACGGTTCCCGGAACTTATTCCATCAAGCAGGGCGGCCAGGTGTTGCGTTCTGACTTGAAGATTGCCGACAAGACTTTTGAAGATGTCGCAAAGGCGGCTCTCAAGTGGTATTATTACCAGCGTGCTTCTATGCCGCTCGAAGAAACCTATGCAGGCCAGTGGAAGCGTGATGCTGGCCATACGAACTCGACTGTAACGCTTCATAGTTCGACGGGAGCTTCGGGGACGATTGAATCGAGCAAGGGTTGGTACGATGCCGGTGACTATGGACGCTATATTGTGAATTCGGGCATTACCACTTACACGCTCCTTTCGCTTTACGAACATTTCCCTGAATATTTCAATACGCTCAAGTGGAACATCCCGGCAGAAGGTACTTTGCCGGATTTGCTTGCCGAAATCAAGTACAATCTTGATTGGATGCTTACGATGCAGGCGGAGGACGGTGGTGTTTACCACAAGCTTTCGACGCTCCAGTTCCCTGGCGACGTGATGCCTGCGAAGGATACGGGTAAGCTTTATGTTATCGGTAAAGGCTCTGCCGCAACGTTTGACTTTGCGGGCGTGATGGCTGCCGCATATCGCGTGTTCAAGACGTTCGATGCGACTTATGCCGCACAGTGCCTCGAAGCGGCTAAGAAGGCTTATGCCTGGGGCCTCCAGAATCCGAAAAAGACTTTTACCAACCCGTCTGATGTCGCTACGGGTTCCTATAGCGATGGCGAACTTTCCGATGAAAAGGCTTTTGCTAGCATGGAACTCTTCATCTCCACGGGAGATGCTTCTTATAAGCCGACGATTGACCCGAACAAGACTAGCATAGTCCCGGCATGGCCCGAAATGTACGGCCTTGCGGTTTATGCCGCTGCAACCCACGCTACAGAATTGGGTGCCGATGCCGAAACGGCCAAGCAGATGCTCTTGCAATATGCTAATGAATTTGCCTATGCTGCGTCGTCTGGTTTTGGTGTTGTGATGTCGAACGAAGATTTTGTCTGGGGCTCTAACGCTGTTGCCGGTAACCAGGGCGTGTTTCTCCTTTACGCTTATTACGTCACGGGCGAACAGAAGTATTACGAAGCCGCAAAGAAGGTGATTGACTACCTGCTTGGCAAAAACCCGCTCGATATGTCTTTCTTGACTGGCTTTGGAACGAAGTCTCCGAAGCTTCCGCACCACCGTCCGAGTACGGCTGATAAGATCACGGACCCTGTGCCGGGTATGATTGTGGGCGGTCCGCAGCCGGGTGGTGAAGATATCGGTTCCAAGTCTTGGGAATGCAAGGATTATAGAACGGGTGTCCCAGCGACATCTTACACGGATGACCGCTGCAGCTACGCCACGAACGAAGTCGCCATCAACTGGAACGCTCCGTTTGCATACATTGCGGGCGCTCTCGAAGCTTTGAACGCAGGCTACGCTCCGTCTTTTGCTGCAGAAGGTGTTGCTAAGGGTGGTACTTCGGCAATCAAGCCTGTTGTTTCCAGAAATCGTGGCAAGGTTGAACATGCACCGCGTCTTCGCTTTGACGACCAGAAGGTGTTCATCGAAAAGAACGGCAAACGCTTTGACCTCAAGGGCCATCTTCTCAAGTAAGAACTCCTAACGAACCTCAAAAATCCATATTCATAGAATGCAGAAACGGCGCCCCTCCCGGGACGCCGTTTTTCACGTTTTTTTTACAAAACACTTGCAACACTTTTCTTTAAAATGATGTTCGGACGGGTGGAAAAGATGCTTGAACGGCTCTATATTATATGGGCTAAAACTTGCACTTTTTAAGTGAGGATGTTTGTGAAGAATTATGCGTTAAAGTCCGTAGCGCTTGCCGCGCTCGTCGCAGCCCCAGCTTTCGCAGCGACTGCCTACATCAACCAGATCGGCTACCGTCCGGGCGACTTCAAGGAACTCGCCTTGGTCGATGCTAACGGCAGCGTGGATTTCGTAAATGCAGCCGGTGAAGTCGTTCTCTCCGTGACGCCGAAGGCCGCTTCTTACTGGGATGCGAGCGGTCAGAATGTCCAGCTCGTCGATTTCTCCAAGCTTGCTGAAGCGGGCAAGTACAGCATCAAGGTAAACGGCAACGTGCTCCGTTCCGACCTCGTCGTGAAATCCCAGACGTACGAAGAAATCGTCAAGGCTTCCATCAAGTGGTTCTACTACCAGCGCGCATCCATGGCTCTCGAAAGCCAGTATGCAGGCAAGTGGGCTCGTGCAGCCGGCCACACGAATCCGACCGCCGAACTCCACAATTCTACGGGTGCTTCGGGTACGATCAATTCGACCAAGGGCTGGTACGATGCTGGCGACTACGGTCGTTACATTGTGAACTCGGGCATCACGACTTATACGCTCCTCTCTCTTTACGAACACTTCCCGCAGTATTTCAAGTCGCTCAAGTGGAATATCCCGGCCGAAGGCTCCCTTCCGGATTTGCTTGCCGAAATCAAGTACAATCTCGACTGGATGCTCACCATGCAGGCTTCTGACGGTGGTGTCTACCACAAGCTCACTTCTCTCGGCTTCCCGGGCGATGTGATGCCGGCTGCGGACAATTCCAAGCTTTATGCCATTGGCAAGAGCACGGCGGGTACGTTTGACTTTGCTGCCGTGATGGCGATGGCCTCCCGCATTTACAAGCCGTTCGACGCCACTTACGCTTCCAAGTGCCTTGAAGCCGCCAAGAAGGCTTATGCTTGGGGTCAGCAGAACCCGAGCCGCAACTATCTTGCCAATCCGTCGGATGTTTCGACGGGCGCTTACGAAAACGACAATCCGAACGACGAAAAGATTCTCGCCGGTACGGAACTCTACATCACGACGAGTGACGCTTCTTACAAACAGTCCGGCTCTTCGGAATACGTCTCTTACTGGGGCGATGTCATGGGCCTTGCCACTTACGAAAAGGCAACGCACCAGACTCAGTTTGGTGGAGACGCTAGCGAAGCCAAGCAGAAAATTTTGGGTACCGCCGACAAGTTTGTGAACCGCGCTGAATCTGGCTTTGGCGTTACAATGGCAAAGGATGACTTTGTATGGGGCTCTAACTCTACGGCCGCAAATCAGGGCGTTTGGCTGTTGCATGCTTATTACCTCACTGGTGAACAGAAGTATTACAAGGCTGCAGTAAAGGCTCTTGATTACTTGCTTGGCAAGAACCCGCTTGACATGTCTTTCGTGACGGGTTACGGCACCAAGTCTCCGAAAATGCCTCACCACCGCCCGAGTACTTCGGATAACGTAGAAGACCCGATCCCGGGTATGCTCGTGGGTGGCCCGCAGCCGGGTGGCGAAGATGTAGGTTCTGCCGCTGAATGGAAGTGTGCCGATTACCGCACGGGTCAGGCCGCTACCGCTTACACCGATCAGCGCTGCAGCTATGCCACGAACGAAGTCGCTATCAACTGGAACGCTCCGCTCGCATACCTCGCTGGCGCTATCGAAGCTATCAACTCCGGCTATGCTCCGGAATTTGCCGCCGCTGGCGTTGCAAAACAGGATGTACCTGCATCGAGCTCTTCCGAAGTTCCCGCAAGCTCTTCTTCGAGCGTTCCGCAGAGTTCCTCCTCCGCGATTTCTGGCAATTCCTCCTCTTCCGAGATGCCCGCAAGCTCATCTTCTGTTCCGGGCGTTTCCTCCAGCTCTTCTGCAAACGTGGAATCCTCCAGTTCGCAGGGGACGATTGCAATTCACGCTCCGGTCGAATCTAGAATGATGCGCTCGGCCCAGCCGCGTCTCCGTTTTGATGACCAGAAACTCTTCATTGAAAAGAACGGCAAGCGCTTTGACCTCAAGGGCCATCGCATTAAGTAAATTCTCTCATATTCATAGAATGCAAAACGGTGCTCCATTCGGGGCGCCGTTTTTTGTGTCATGCCCGCCTCCGAGCGGGCATCTCCTTATATACTTGTAATTGCGTTACATCGCGCTTGATTATAATTACTAAATTGACTGTATGATTTCTAGTATTTTGAATAATTTATTGATGTTTATTTTGGGGCTCCTGGCGTTGAGCTTCCTCGTGACGATTCACGAACTGGGTCATTTTATTGTCGCCAAGTGGAACAAGGTCCGCGTTAATACTTTCTCTGTGGGCTTTGGCAAAAAGCTTTTCCGATTCAAGAAAGGCGAGACGGAATATTGCATCTCGGCGATTCCCTTTGGCGGCTATGTTGCCATGGCGGGTGAAAATCCGGATAGCATTGAAGAAGGTAAAGGTCCTTCGCAAGATGATTTTCTGGGAAAGTCTGTTGGCGCTCGCGCAGCGATTGCGTTTGCGGGTCCATTTGTGAATATCGCATTTGCATTTATTCTTTTGATTTTCCTTTACATGGTCGGCGTCCAGGAACCGGATAACAAGAACCTTATCATCGGTTTTGTGGCGAAAAATTCTTCTGCCGAAATTGCAGGCATCCAGCCGGGCGATACGATTACCGCTATCAATGGCAAGGAAACGCAAGGTTGGGACGATTTCCGCGAACAGATTGGCGTGAGCCTTGGTGCCGATGTGATGCTTGAAGTGCATCGTGGGGGCGAACCGCTTGCCATTAAGGTCGTTCCGCAAGAACTCGTGATTCCGGCTGCAGATTCGACTTCTGAACCCATCAAGATGGGAATTGGCGATATCGGCATCTACCCGCGCAACCGCGTGATAGTCCGTTTGCCACCTAAAGAAGGTTCTGCAGCGCAAAAAGCGGGAATCATGCGTGGTGACACGATTTTTGAAATCAATGGTGAACATATTTCGCGTTACGAAGAAGTTGTTCGTTTAATTGATGGTTCCAAAGGTGCCGAAGTCAACGTGACGCTTTTGCGCGATGGCAAGAAAGTTGACGTGAAGATGACGCCCGCTTACAATGAAGAATTCAAACGCTACATTGTAGGTATCCAGATGGGCTATGTGATGTTTAGTGAAACGCATCTTGTGCGTCGTGGTCCGATTGAAGCTTTTGAAAAGACTTGCGCTACGAGCTGGAAAATGACGACGAGCATCTTCCGCTATTTCAAGCGTTTGTTCCAAGGCCAGGTCAAGGTTGACGCATTCTCCGGTCCGGTCTCAATTGTCGCTGTGATGGGCAACGTGTGGATGAGCGGTTTCCAGGACTTCCTCATGCTTCTTGCGCTTATCAGCATTAACCTCGGCGTGATGAACTTGCTTCCGCTTGCCATTACCGATGGCGGTCTCCTCTTGTTCCTCGGCATAGAAAAAGTGCGCGGCAAGCCTCTGAGCCTCAAGACACAATCCGTAATCCAGAACGTCGCGGCGGCTTTCTTCATCAGCTTCTTTGTGTTCATCACGATTCTTGATTTCGGGAAAATCTCGCTCTTCTTGAAATAAAAAATGGCGGCCATTGAGCCGCCTTTACTGTCTTCCCCTAACGGGGAATTTCCATTTATCTCGCCTGCATGTACGCGTACGCGAAATTCATCGGCGGCGTACTGATGCAAATGTATTCAAAAATCTCGGGTCCCATATTGCGCAACCCGTGAATTTCCTTTTCTGCAAACCGCACGACATCGCCTGCTTCAAACGGAACTTCCTTATCGTCGGCGAGTAACAGGACTCCACGGCCCTGAACCGCGACCCATACCTGTTCCGACGTATAATGCTTATGGCGCGGCTGTTCTGCACCCGGCATCACAGAAACTTTCGTGACCGAAACCTTTTCTGATCTGCTGTTCTCGGGCGTGAGCAACTGTGCAGACTCCACTCCAGGATTGCACAAAACCGTTATGTCGTACTTTTTAATCAGTTCCATTTCGTTTGCAAAGATAGCTCTTTTTTGAATCTTTGTGGCGCGCTACCCGTTTATCAGGTACCACAAAAATATTCTCCAGCCATTGATGGTCTTGGTACGCTCTTCTTCGCTTGCTCCGTTTTGAATGAACCCGAAATCGTTTCCAACGGCTTGGTGCAACAGGGCTACAAGTACATCAACGACAACTTGGGGCGTGTAATGCCTTGAAGGCTGTGTCGCGCCTGGGTAGTTGTTTTGTAACGTGATGCTTTTTATAGCGAGTTCCCTGCGGTCATCCATTTGACAGATTATTGCAGGGAGTGCGTGTCTACCTAGTTTCTCTAATTGTGTGTAGGCGTCTTCTGCTTTTGAGGCTACTAGCATATCTTCAATAAGCGCTTTTACGGAATCAGCGTGTTGTGTAATCGGGCAAGCTTCCGCGTAGAGCTTGTTTTCAATGATGTCTTTTTGCTTTGCAATTTCGTTGAGGACTCTTGTCTTGTTTTCGTCATTTTCTAGTAAAATGGATTTAGAGGTGCTTCGTGCGAAGACAAACTGTGCTGGATTCGTGTAGCTAATGTTTATCGGAGCAATGATTTTCTGACCATTGAATAAAACGAGGTTTGAATCGTTACAACGATTAGTTTTTTCATCTTTGCTACAGATTGTTTTTCGGATGATGATTTCTTTTGCTTGAAGGCCTCCCTTAAAAACAGAATCTACGGTAAATTTGAATTCATAGAATGCTGTTTTGGAATTTCTGATTTCGTTGATTTTGTTTGTGTCAACGTTGAGTGTGCCGGATACAATATACTGGGAGCCTGCAATGTATCTCCAAAAATCATCTTTTAGAACAGACTTGTTGTGGGGACTTTTTGCAATTTTGTTTAAAACGCCTATTTTCTTTGAAACGCTTTTCCATGCCTCAATAGAATCATTGAATGTACTTGAAGAATAATTACTGGCAATACCGATATCGTAGCCATAAATGATGGCGATGAATAGGTTTTCGTCTTCTTCAAATGTAAATCCAGAGTCAAAAATAATTTTTGCAATTTTTACGGCCAACAATGTGTCGTTTTCGTCTTTGTTTTTCTTGGTGGCGGAGACTTGGATGAGCTTGGTTTGTGTAGTCTCTCCGTTGAAATTTGTGGTTTCGGTTTTGTTACGGTACATGGTTATACTTGAAATCGGGAGCTCTTGGCTTGCGACGCTAACAATCTTTTGCATGTCCTTAACATATATAAGCTTGTTTGAAACTGCGGAACTGCCTGCGAAGACTACTGCTAAAATTAAAATCGGCAGTGCGAATCCTGCATAAAGAATTGCCTTGTTGTTGGTAAAGTCGATACTACCTTCACTTTTGGCAGAGATGACGTAAGTCTTGGCAATCAAGTCGTGTAAGGACTGCAAGGATTTGTTGTTGGCTATGGCAAAGTAAACTTCAAGAATTGGAATTGAAAATAGAATTGTGCCGAGAATGAGACTTGGATAAAGGTCCGTAGAATCAGAAACCGGCAAGCCGTTTAGCAAAATGTAAAGGGCAAAAGGCAATGCTCTCAAAATTGCTTTCGCAACAGAAATGTAATTGGAATTTTTGTCTACAACGCGAATATTTAACAGCATCTTTCCGAGCGTCTGCCCGTTCATAAGCTTACTGTTGCAAATCCCGAAATAAAGCAGAATGGTCGCGACGCCGATTGCTTTCCCGTAACTCCCGAGTTGCAAAAGCGCATCTTCAAATGACCATCCGATCATATTGCCGAATACGCCGATGATTAAGGCATCTATCAAAAATGCGAAAAATCTTCTCTTTCGTGTGGCCAATTTTATGGCGGTTGTCTCATCCATTATTTTTCTCCTTCTCGTAAAAAATTAAGCTTGCATCCCGAGAACGGCACGGGCGAGCTGGTCTGCGCAAGAGGTCGGCTTTCCGCCACAGGTGTTTCCGAGCAGCTTGGCTGCAATGTCTTCGGCTTTCATGCCTTCGCAAAGTTTTGCAATCGCCTTGAGGTTGCCGTTGCATCCTCCTGTAAAGCGGATGTTGCGGATGATGTCTCCGTCACGCGTGAACTGAATAGTCGTTGTGCATGTGCCTTTTGTCTTGAATGTCTCTTCCATAATAAACCCGTTGTTTGTTTTGTATGTCATGCCCGCCACTGAACGGGCATCTCCTTTACATTGTTATTCCGGCCTCCGAGCCGGAATCTCCTTGAAAGGACCTTTTTCCCGCGTTAAATATAGAATGTCTTGTCACTGAACGTGGCGACATGGCAATATTGAGTTTATTTTTATAGATTATAGCAACAAACTATATGGCAATGGTTTAGGTATGAATATTCTTGTTCTTTCGGGTAGCCCGCGCAAGGGCGGCAATACGGATTTGCTGGTAGAATCGTTTGTGAAGGGTGCTTCGCAAAAGCATCAAGTCGAAGTCGTTTCGGTTCACGATTACAAAGTCAATCCTTGTATTGGTTGCAATTCGTGCTTTGCCCGCGAAGACCACAAGTGCTGCCAGAAAGATGATATGCATATCGTCTACGATAAAATGGCGAATGCCGAAATGCTCGTGATTGCATCGCCGGTGTATTTCTATGGGTTGAGCGCCCAGCTGAAGACTGTCATTGACCGTTTCCACAATCCGGTTCGCGATACTTTTCACATCCACAAGATGGCGCTCCTCTTGGTGGGCGCGGCATCGCTCCCGGAACTGTTCAACGGCATCCTCACGCAGTACAAGCTTTGCCTCAACTTCTTCAAGCTGCAGGACATGGGCCAGGTGCTTGTGCGTGGCGCAAAAGATAAAGGCGATGTAAAGAACGGTGACGCGCTCCAGAAAGCTTTTGAGTTAGGACAAAATCTTTAATTGTTTCGGAAAATACGAATATACGCCTCTTCCTAAAAATGTTAATTTAGGGAGGGGTGTTGTATGATTGTATTTACGTCAATTCATAAAATGCTGTGCAGAATAACATTGCCAATTCTGGTAATGTTTTTTTGGGGATGCAGCGATAGCGAAGGTATTTCAAAAAAAGAGGCCTCTTCCGAAGAAGAAGTTCCTGTAGAAGGCTTTGCTTATATTCACTCAAAAGGAAAGACAACTGTTCTTGGGACAATGTCGAAAACAGCGAAAGCCGATGAACAACCTGCCATGAAGGTTTATTTCAACTACGATTTCTGTGTCGGGGTCCACGAGGTGACTCAAGGCGAATTTGGCCAACTGATGAATCGTTCCTTCAAGAAGGATTCTTTTGATTATCCGCAAGCAAATGTGACATTTTATGATGCGGTCCTGTACGCGAATGCTTTGAGCAAAAAATATAAGATGGATACGGTTTATACCTATAGCAAAGCTCAATTTGCTGAAGATAAGTCGTGCGAAAATCTCGTTGGTTTGAAGACGAATTATGATGTTTGGGGCTTTCGCTTGCCGACCGAGGCCGAATGGATGTTTGTCGCCAATACTCGTTCTGACGACATTAGTGGAAAACTCAAGGAATGGGTGAACGACTGGAAGGGCTTTTTTGCCGATACGACTATTGAAAACTTTGTTGGCGCAGCGAATGCCAACGGAATGGACGAAAAAATCCTCAAGGGAAGCTCGTTTGTAAAGGAAAATGTCCCACTATATGCTCGCGGAGATTTCTATACGGTGACGCCCCTTTCGAAGGCGGAATATGTTGGCTTTCGCCTGGTTTTGGGAAAGATTGAAAATGCGGTTTGGTTCAATCCTTCGAGTGGTGCGGTAACGTCGGTTGTTACTCCGTTAGCCTTGGCGGAAAATATTCGCAATCTGTTCGGAACCTATCAGGCTAAGCTTGTTTTCCGAAATGACGAAACCGGTAATATTGCCTACATTAATTACGCGAATGCGGCAAATTCCGTTGTGGAGATACAGGACGATATCGATTCGTACCATCCCGATGTTTCTCCCGATGGCAAGTATGTTGCGTTCTGTACGGGGCTTGAAGGTGTCGCGAGCGAGTCGTCGGTGTATGTTCGCAAATTAGAAGAGTCTGGCTCGGGGCTTGTCAAGTTGAATGTTGAGGGGGCGGCAATTCCGCGATGGCGAATCTTGGATAATGGCGATACCGTGATTGTTTTTGTTACAAATCCGGGAACGAATAAGTCTGAATCAACTTGGAACGAATATAGTACATGGTATGTTCCATTTAAAGATGGAAAATTTGGAACGCCGAAAAAAGTGCTCCAGGGAAGTTTTCATGGCGGTCTTTCCTTTGAAAAAGGTTTTGCCGTGACAGGGGCGTCCTTGTTGCGTGCAACACGGTTTACGGATAAATCGCAAAATAATGAGTTGTGGTATAATGGAGAGCAGGCCTGTAATGTTTCGCTTTCAAGGGATGGCCGTGATAGAACGATGTTCCTTGACTTTGCGGGAAAAACGGGTGCTGCGTTTGTGGGTAAGAAATATTCCGTACATGAAATGTTGCTGATTGCGGACAGTACAGGGAAGCTGGTGCAGTCGATAGAGTCGCCGAAGGGCTATACGTTTGATCATGCGGAATGGGTGGCCGATAAAAATTTCGCAGTTGCTACGCTTGCCAATGCAAACGGTGTACACCAGAAAATTGCACTGGTGGATGTTGCCTCTAATAAGGTTATGGAACTTGCGGAAGGCTCTGAACTCTGGCACCCCTGCCTGTGGGTAAAGCAGAAGAAAATTGTAACGCAAGAAAGTTCTTCTTCGAGTAAAACCGTTGAATCTTCGACGTCGGCTGAAATTTTGTTTGTTCTAGATCCTGATAGCGCTGGAATGTACCTGAATTCCAAATACGGGGCTGTGGGCAACGGCCTGATGCGTAACAATATGGAACTCCTGTGGAATTTCCACGACCAGGCGAATGTCATTGTGCTTGGATCTTCTAGGCCCCTAGATGGCATTGTTCCTAAGCAGTTTAACGAAAAATTCTTTGTCCTGAATTTGGCGCAGACGCCGAGCGGTATTTATGAGTCTAAGTTCTACCTAGACCATTATGTTTACCCGCATGTCAAGAATTTGCGCTATATTATTTTGTCGCTGGATTATGATTTGTGGCGCTATGGGCCGGAATCGGACCATAATTTCTTCTATTCGAACTACAAGAGTTTCCCGGGCTATATCTATGACAAAAATCATGGATACTGGGCGTCAGGGATTCCAGAAGGGCTTGCTGAACTGACCGAAGACGGGTATAGCGACCAGAATGGGGTGGCCTTGAGGGAAAACATGGGCTATTGGTCGGTAGGAAGTTGCAATGGATGGGAAACTAGTGTTTGTGGCTGGGATTCGACTTCGCTTACTCCGCGTGGTATTAAAATGGCGATGGATACTCTTGTTAATCTCATTGAAACGGCGGATAAGCGGGATATATACGTCATAGGGATAGTTTTCCCTGTGAGTCCGAATTATAAGAAAACAGGTCGTTTCGCCTGTTATGGCACGCGCCGAAGTGTAGCCGATTCTTTGACGAAGGTCTTGACCGCCATGCATGAGAAATACCCTCATTTTATTGTGATGGACGAAAACAAGATGGGTGATCATGATTATCCAGATAGTATGGCAGATGATCAGCAGCACCTTTGCCCTGTTGGTGCAACACAGATGACGCACCGTGTTGATTCGCTCTTAATGACGCTCGATTAGGAGTCGTCTCTTTATTACGCTTCTAGTTTTGCAATCGCCTTGAGGTTGCTGTTGCATCCGCCCATAAAGCGGATGTTCCTAATTTTGTCTCCATCGCGCGTAAACTGGATCATCGTCGCACATGTGCCTTTTGTCTGGAATGTTTCTTCCATAATAAACTCGTTGTTTGTTTTGTATGTCATGCCCGCCACTGAACGGGCATCTCCTTTACATTGTCATTCCGGCCTTTGAACCGGAATCTCCTTGAAAGGATTTGCTTTTTTACATTAAATATAGAATGTCTTACCGCGTGGCATGGCTCTTTAGCAATTTTGAGTTTATTTTTATAGATTATAGCAACAAACTATATGGCAATGGTTTAAACATGAATATTCTTGTTCTTTCGGGTAGCCCACGCAAGGGCGGCAATACGGATTTGCTGGTAGAATCGTTCGTGAAGGGAGCTTCGCAAAAGCATCAAGTTGAAGTCGTTTCGGTTCACGATTATAAAATCAATCCTTGCATCGGTTGCAATTCGTGCTTTGCCTTAACTTCTTCAAGCTGCAGGACATGGGGCAGGTGCTTGTGCTTGGCGCAAAAGATAAAGGCGATGTCAAGAACTGCGATGCGCTCCAAAAAGCTTTTGAGTTAGGACAAAGTCTTTAAAGAATCCTTCTCACTTGCTTTTGTCATGCCGGACTTTGTTCCGGCATCACCACATTTCAATTGCGTTGTCATTCCGTCTGAGGCCATCTTGCATAGCTGTTTTGTTATATATTTGCCATTAGGAGGGAAGAATGAAACGTTTTCGTGATTTTATTGGCTACTTGTTGGGCGGGATTCTCTTTGTAATGCTCATCCCGACAATCATGTGGCTTGCGTCTGGAATGCCCGCGCTTTGGCCCGTTGATACTTGGCGCTCTATTGTGGCGCCTATCGTGATGCTTGTGGGCCTTGTGCTGAGTATTTGGACAATCGTCTATATGCGCAGTCGTGGCAAAGGAAACCCGATGGATGCTTTCGGCCACGAAGTGGCCCCGCGTACGCAGCACCTGATGATCGATGGCCCGTACAAAATCAATCGCAATCCGATGCTTACTGGAACTCTCGTTTATCTCATGGGTGCCGCTGTGTGGCTGTGGACCTGGCAATCTTGCGTCGTGTTCGTCGCCTTCTTTGCGATTATGATGGTGCAGGTGCTAAGCGAAGAAAAACGCCTGCGTCGTGACTTCGGCGAAGAATACGAAGAGTATTGCAAACACTCACGAAGGTTTTAGAGATTATGTCCACAAGCTTGTGATGAACATTGGGCTTGCGTCAGTTGCCTTCTTGAATCCGCAGTATTCGTAAAAGTCTATTTCCTTGTCGTATGCCACGACGACAATACGCAAGTAATCCTTGTACACGTCCT